>Ga0181573_10000418_pt1 | contig 44545 bp, 34 predicted proteins | sample 101ome_25_FD_148643 | JGI IMG/M metagenome (GOLD analysis project Ga0181573, IMG submission 148643) | Coastal salt marsh microbial communities from the Groves Creek Marsh, Skidaway Island, Georgia - 101409BT metaG (spades assembly) | ecosystem: Environmental > Aquatic > Marine > Intertidal zone...
AACGAGATCCATCCGGGGGCGGTGATCGGCGGGGACGCCCAGGACAAGAAGTACGTCGGCGAGGAGTGCTGGCTCCACGTGGGGGATGGCAACGTCTTCCGGGAGTCCGTGACCGTCAACCGGGGGACAGGGCTCGGCGGGGGAGACACCCGCATCGGGAGCCACTGCCTCCTGCTCGCGGGAGTGCATGTCGCCCACGACTGCGTCCTCGGGAATCACATCATCATCGCGAACGGGGTCCAGCTCGGTGGGCATGTCACCGTCGAGGACGGGGCCGGCTTCGGCGGACTGTCGGCGGTCCATCACTACGTCACGATCGGGCGCCTCGCCTTCATCGGGGGAATGACCCGGGTGACCTCGGACGCCCCCCCGTACCTGATCACGGAGGGACACCCGTCGCGGGTCCGAGCGGTGAACAAGGTCGGGCTCAAGCGGGCCGGCGTCTCCGAGGAGGCGATCTCGTGGTTGAAGGAGGCGCAGCGCCTTCTCTACAGCCACAAGGTGGTTCGCCGGGAGGCGTTCGAGCTCCTCGAGCAGCGCGGCCCCGCCCCGGGCGAGGGCCGGATCCTGCGCTCCTTCCTCCGGGCCGCGGAGGAGGGGAAGCAGGGGCGGGCGAGGCAGCCGTGAAGGTCGGTGTCGTCGGCGTCGGCCACCTCGGTCAGCACCACGCCCGGGTCTACTCGGAGCTCCCCGGCGTCGAGCTGGTGGGGGTCGTCGATGCCGACCCCGCCCGGGCCCGGGAGATCGCCGATCGTCATGGGGTGGCCGCCTTCGGAGAGATCGAGGAGCTGGTCCCGAGGGTCGACGCCGTCAGCATCGTGACCCCGACCCCCGAGCACCTCGCCAGCGCGCGCCCTTTCCTGCAGGCCGGGCGCGGAGTGCTCGTCGAGAAGCCTCTCGCCGCGACGCTCGAGGAGGCGGACGAGCTCCTCGCCCTCGCGGAGCGGGGCGGGGCCACGCTGCAGGTGGGACACATCGAGCGCTTCAACCCCTGCCTCGTCGCCGCGCTCCCCCGCCTCGATCGTCCCCTCTTCATCGAGGCGGATCGGATCCACCCCTTCAGCCTTCGCTCGACGGAGGTGAGCGTCGTCCTCGATCTGATGATCCACGACATTGATCTCGTCCTGCACGTGATCCCCGACGACCTTGTCGAGCTCTCCGCCCTCGGGACCCCGGTCTTCTCGCCCACGGATGACCTCGCTCTGGCGATTCTCCGGTTCTCCGGAGGTCAGGCCGCGATGGTCAAGACCAGCCGTGTCGCCATGAACCGCTCCCGGAAGATCCGGGTCTTCTGCGCGGGGGGGTATCTCTCCCTCGACCTCGTGGCCCGTCAGGGGATGCACCTCCGCCTCGCGGACGACTACGATCCCCGGGAGTTCCTCGACGCGAGCGGGCGGCTCGTCTCGGAGGGCGGGGAGGAGGCTCTCCTCGCTCGAGCTCTGGATCGAGAGCTCCTCGAGATTCCGGAGTACGAGCCCCTCAAGGCGGAGCTGGAGGCGTTCGTCTCCGCGGTTCGAGACCGCTCCGTTCCGGTGGTGACCGGCCTCCAGGGGCGCCGAGCGATGGAGGCCGCGGAGCGGGTCATGGGGGAGATCCGCTCGCGTCACGAGGCCCTTCGCGCCGGGGATGCACCCCGGGGAGGGTGATCTCCCGCCCGCCCCGCCGATTCCGCCCTAAGTCTCGACCGCTTCGCTTGATGGGCATCGGGGCCGTTGCTATCCTCCGCCCTCGCCATCGTGGAGGCATCCACCCTGCGAGCGGTTCCTTCCGGGAGCCCCTCTCTCACCCCCTCCGGCCCCTCGCGCGGGCAAGGCCGGCTCCCGGTTCGGAGCTTCCGGACGCGGGACCTCGATTCCGCCGGAAACGGAGTCGAGGGGAGGGTGGATCCTGCCGATCGCCAAGAGATCCACGCGTGTTCCGATTCGTCGAATGCGCAACGGATGGGGATCGGAACGAGCGGTGACCGGGATCCGGGCGGATCCGGGTCGGAGAACACCAGAGGAGGACTCGAGCGGAGTGGATCGCGCCGGGGCGGAGCCCCGGATCGACACGACCTTGAGCCTCCCCGCGCCGCCTCCGGGATCGTGCCGAACCCCTCGCGATGGGCGAGGGATCCTCGGCCGCCGAAGATCGTCGGAGAAGCGCGGACAAGGAAAGGGGCCCGTCGTGGGCGTCGCATCGATCCAGGAGCTCATCGAGGCCGGAGTTCACTTCGGCCACCGTTCCAGTCGCTGGCACCCGGCGATGGAAGACTACATTCACCAGAAGCACAATCGCATCCACATCGTGGACCTGCGGGAGACGCTCAAGGGTCTCCTGCGCGCCTCGCACTTCCTCACGAAGGTGGTCGAGGCGGGGCATGATGTGATCTTCGTGGGGACCAAGGCTCAGGCGAAGGAGATCGTGCAGGAGCAGGCGCAGCGCTGCGGAATGCACTGGGTCACCCATCGCTGGCTCGGCGGCACCCTCACCAACTTCCACACGATCCGCTCCCGCCTCCGTCGCATGGAGGAGCTCGAGCGGCTCGAGGCGGACGGCTCCATCGTGGGGCGCTCCAAGAAGGAGATCTCCAGCATCCGTCGGGAGCGCCGCAAGATTCAGCGGAACCTTGAGGGTGTGCGGAAGATGAACCGGCTGCCCGGCGCCGTGGTCGTCGCCGACATCCGTCGGGATGAGATCGCCGTCAACGAGGCGCGCTCTCTCGGAGTTCCGGTCGTCGCGATCGTCGACACCGACTGCGACCCCCGCATCGTCGACGTGGTGATCCCGGGGAACGACGATGCGTTCCGCTCGATCGAGATCCTCCTCTCCCAGCTCGCGGATGCGGTGCTGGCCGGCAAGGATCTCCTCGTCGCCCGTCAGGCGGAAGAGGAGAAGAAGCGTCAGGAGGAGGAGGCCGAGGCCCGCCGCAAGGCGCAGGAGCGCGCGGCGGCCGCTGCGACCGAGCAGGCGGCGGAGAAGCCGGCGGAGACGCCGCCCGCAGCTCCGGCCGAGGGCGCCGAGGCCGCGAACGAGGGATAGGCGAGCGGGGCCGCCGGGCCTCGCGGACCCCGGACTCCGGTCCGGGCGAACTTGAAACGAAGCCTCCGCGGTCCGGCCTCACGGCCCCGCGGAGTGGAACGGGAAGCCGACCATGGCAGACATTTCCGCCAAGGACGTCGCTGCGCTGCGGAAGAAGACCGGCGCCAGCATGATGACATGCAAGCAGGCCCTCCAGGAGTCGGGGGGCGACATGGAGAAGGCCGAGGTCTATCTCCGACAGCAGGACGCGAAGATCGCGGCGAAGAAGTCGGACCGAGCGACCGAGCAGGGCTTCATCGGGCACTACGTGCACGGGGGCCGGATCGGCGTGCTGGTCGAGGTCGCCTGCGAGACGGACTTCGTGGCGAAGAACGACAAGTTTCAGGAGTTCATCCGGGACCTCTCCATGCACATCTGCGCGACGAACCCCCTCGCGATCTCCCCCGAGGAGCTCGACCCGGGGATCGTCAACAAGGAGCGCGAGATCTACCTGGGACAGGTGAAGGACAAGCCTGAGAACATCCAGGAGAAGATCGTCGAGGGGAAGATGCAGAAGTTCTACTCGGAGAACTGCCTCCTTCAGCAGGCCTTCGTGAAGGACAACGACAAGACGATCGCCCAGCATCTGACCGAGACGATCGGGACGCTTGGTGAGAACATCGTGATCCGCCGCTTCTCGCGTCTCGAGCTCGGCGCCGAGTGAGAGCGCGGCAGCGGACCTCGGAGGGAGGACGCCGGTGAGCCGGCGCGTGCTCCTGAAGCTCAGCGGTGAAGTCCTCGGAGGAGAGGCCGGAAGCGGCCTCGACCCCGGGTCCTTCACCGCTGTCGCATCCACGGTCGCGCCCGCGGTCCGCGCCGGGGTTGAGGTCGCCATCGTGATCGGTGGGGGGAACCTCTGCCGCGGCGGAGCCCTCGACGCCCCCGCGGTGCCCCGGACGACGGCGGACACCGCCGGCATGCTCGCGACCGTGATGAACGGCCTGCTCCTCAATGCCTCCTTCGCCGCGGCGGGGCTGCAATCCGAGGTCTACTCCCCCTGGCCGACAGGGGGAGAGACGGCGCCCTATTCCGCGCGGGCGGTGCGGCAGCACCTCTCCGGCGCGGGAGTCGCGGTTCTCGCCGGTGGAACGGGCAGCCCCTTCTTCACGACCGACACCACGGCGGCGCTCCGGGCGCTCGAGCTCGACTGCCAGGAGGTCCTGAAGGGGACCAAGGTGGACGGGGTCTACAGCGCCGACCCGGCGCGGGATCCGAGAGCGGTCCGATTCGATCGCATCTCCTTCACCGAGGTTCTCGAGCGCGGCTTGGGGGTGATGGACGCGGCGGCGGTCGCGCTCTGCCGGGAGCACGGTCTCCCGATCCGGGTCTTCTCCATGATCGAGGAAGGGGGCCTCCGCGGCGCCCTGCTGGGCGAAGCTGTCGGGACCCTCGTGGAGCCGGAGTCCTGAGGCTGACCGGGGCCCGGAGGGCGCGGGGAGATCGGACCGGTGGAGCAACGAGAGTCGAGCCACGGGAGCACCGAGAAAGGAAGCCATGGACTACGACGAGATCCTGATCGACGCCGATGACCGCATGGACAAGGCGATCGAGGTCTTTCGAAACGAGCTGCGCGGCATGAGAACGGGGCGGGCCCACCCGGGGCTCGTGGAGCCGATCCGGGTCGATTACTACGGCAGCCCGACTCCGCTCAAGCAGATCGCGGCGATTTCGGTCCCCGAGGCGGATCAGATCATGATCAAGCCCTTCGATGTCAGTGCCCTGGGGGACATCGAGAAGGGGATCCTGAAGTCGGACCTCGGCATCACCCCGAGCTCCGACGGCAAGATCCTGCGTCTGACCGTCCCGCCCCTCTCGGAGGAGCGCAGGAAGAAGCTCGTGGCGCGGGCGAAGGAGGTCGCCGAGGAGGCGCGGGTCGCGATCCGGAATGTCCGCCGGGATGCGAACAAGAGCGCGGAGACCTCCCAGAAGGAGGGGCTCTTCAGCGAGGATGACCTCAAGCGCCTCAAGGACGAGATCCAGGGGACGACCAAGCAGAAGGAGGGAGAGGTCGACGGCGAGCTCTCCCGGAAGACCGAGGAGCTGCTGGAGGTCTGATCGCCTCCGAATCCACCGGATTGAGGGGGCTTCCGGAGTTGACGCGGAAATCGCGTTCGGTATGATCCTCCACCTGCTCCGGCGCCTTGGCGCTCGAGCCCCCGCATTGCGGGCGGCCGCAGGAGTCCCCGAGTTCGACCCCCGAGGGGGTGTCTGTCGGGGTTCCGCGGCTCGGTCCGGAGTTCACGGGGGGCTTAGCTCAGTTGGTAGAGCACCGCCCTTTTAAGGCGATGGTCGCTGGTTCGAGCCCAGCAGCCCTCACTTGAAACACCGTGGCCCCTTCGTCTAGTCAGGTCTAGGACACCAGGTTTTCATCCTGGCGACAGGGGTTCAAATCCCCTAGGGGTCACCATTGAATCGCAGGGAGCCTCGGGTTTCGGCCCGGGGCTCTCTTTTTTTACGCCCCCTTCTGGCGCGCCCCCCGCTCGAGTCCGCGGGCCGCCCCGAGCTCTACCACCCGATCTCCCCCGGGGGGACTCTCCTGCGAGTCTTTCCCACTCTCCGGTCACGGACGTGCGGGGTGCGCCGGGCCCCGGGTCTTCCGGGCGCGGACTCGACGCCCTCGAGGTTCGTCGTCAGATCAACCTCACCCCGCAGGAGACGGTCCTCTCGGTTCTCAAGGAGAGCGAAGCCGAACGGGGATCCGCTGCGAACCCCTCTGCGTGCCCCCTGAGGCCGTCCGAGGCCTCCCCCGCCCGCGCAGCCGGGATCCCGGCGGGATTCGCTCGCCCGTCCGGGCCTGAGGGGTACGATTTCAAGCTACCCCTAGATCGGAGCCAGGCCCCATGGAACCCTTCGAGTCCATCGACTTCTACCGCCTCGACGACCTGCTCACCGAGGAGCAGCGCCTCATCCGCGGAACGGTGCGTGAGTTCGTGGAGGAGAACATCATCCCCTCCATCGAGCAGCACTTCATGGACGGGACCTTCCCCCGGGAGGTGATCCCGCAGCTCGGGGAGCTCGGCCTCCTGGGCGCGAACCTCGAGGGGTACGGCTGCGCCGGGCTCGACAACATCTCCTACGGGCTGATCATGCAGGAGCTCGAGCGGGGGGACAGCGGGCTCCGCTCCTTCGTCTCGGTCCAGGGTGGTCTGGTCATGTATCCGATCTGGCGCTTCGGGACCGAGGAGCAGAAGCAGAAGTACCTTCCCCGCCTCGCCACCGGCGAGTTCGTGGGCTGCTTCGGCCTGACCGAGCCGGACCATGGCTCGAACCCGAGCGGCATGATCACGAACGCCGTCGAGGACGGTGACGAGTACATCCTCAACGGCAACAAGATGTGGATCACGAACGGCTGCGTCGCCGATGTCGCGGTCGTCTGGGCGAAGCTCGACGGAGTCGTCCGGGGCTTCATCGTCGAGAAGGGCACGCCCGGCTTCTCGACGACGCTGCAGCAGGGCAAGTTCTCCCTGCGCGCTTCCGTGACCTCGGAGCTGCACTTCCAGGACTGTCGCATCCCGAAGGGCAACCTCCTCCCCGATGTCCAGGGCCTGAAGGGGCCCCTCTCCTGCCTCACCCAGGCGCGCTACGGCATCGCCTGGGGGGCGGTCGGCTCGGCGATGGCCTGCTTCGACTGCGCCCGGAAGTACACCGGGAGTCGCATCCAGTTCGACAAGCCGATCGCGAGCTTCCAGATCGTGCAGGCGAAGCTCGCCGAGCAGCTGAGCGAGATCACCAAGGCCCAGCTCGTCGCGCTGCGTCTCGGCCAGATGAAGGAGGCCGGGACGATGACCCCGCAACATGTCTCCCTCGCGAAGCGCAACAACGTGAGGATCGCCCTCGACATCGCCCGCATCTGCCGGGACATGCTCGGCGCGAACGGGGTGACCCACGAGTACCCTGTCGGGCGCCACATGCTCAACCTCGAGTCGGTGATCACCTACGAGGGGACCCACGACATCCACACGCTGATCCTCGGGCAGAGCGTCACGGGGATCGCGGCCTACTCCTGAGCCCCCCCGGGCCCCGGAGCGGGGGGGAGGGGGGCACCGACCCCCTCTCTCCCCGAAAGTCCCTCAGGTGTGAGCCGATCCGACCGAAGGATGAGACGAGGACTCCGTCCCGGATTCCGCGGCTCGTCGCCGCCTCTGGACGTGGTGTCCCCGGATTGGGGTGAACAGCGTGATCCACGAGGAACTCGATCGGCTCGGTCAATGCTCCCGGGAGCGCTTCGAGGCGCGCCATCGCCTCCGGAGCTTCGGGCAGTTCCTGGAGCACTTCCACGCGAGTCCCTACCTCTACCTCCGCAACTCCGCCCGCTACCTTGTCGACATGATGGACTTCTTCGGCACCGAGGAGGTCGATCGCATCGGCATGGTGGATCGTCGGTACAAGGTCTTCGATCTCGCGTTCGACCGCCCGTTCGACGGACTCGTCGGGCAGGAGCGGGTCCAGAACGCGATCTACCGTCAGCTCTACCAGTTCGCCCAGCGAGGGCAGTCCGACAAGCTGCTCTTCCTGCACGGCCCGAGCGGCTCCTCGAAGTCGACGACGGTGGAGGCGCTGATCCGCGGGTGCGAGAACTACAGCACCACCGACGAGGGCGCGCTCTATCGCTTCAACTGGATGTTCCCGGTACGCACCGACGATGCGACCTCCATCGGCTTCGACACCCGGCGGAAGACGGAGTCCCTCGACACCTACGCCTTCCTCGGGCCGGAGGAGCTCGGGGCCCGGATCCAGTGCGAGCTCAAGGACTCGCCCCTCTTCCTGATCCCGCATCAGGAGCGGACTCCCCTGATCGAGCGGGTCCTCGACGAGCATCCGGAGCTGAGGGATCGCCCGGGGCTGAACTACCGCTGGCTGATCGAGGGGCGACTCAGTCCGAAGAACAAGGCGATCTACGAGGCGCTCCTCTCCGCCTACCAGGGGGACCTCGGCCAGGTGATGCGCCACGTGCAGGTGGAGCGGTTCTTCCACTCCAAGCGGTATCGTCAGTCGGCGGTCTCGATCGAGCCCCAGGGGAACATCGATGCCGGCGCCCGCCCGCTCCAGTACGAGCCGTTCTCCCAGGTGCCCTCGGTCCTGAGGAACGTGACGCTCATCGAGGCGGTCGGGGACCTCGTCGACGCGAACAAGGGGATCGTCGAGTACTCCGACTTCCTCAAGCGCCCGATGGAGGCGAACAAGTACCTCCTGACGACCTCCGAGAAGGGCACGATCAGTCTCCAGGGCTACATCGCCTACCTCGACCTCGTGATGTTCGCGACCGCGAATGAGAAGCCGCTCGCCCTCTTCAAGCGAAACCCGGACTTCTCGAGCTTCAAGGGACGCTTCGCGCTGATCCATGTCCCTTACCTCCTGCAGTACTCACGGGAGGAGGAGCTTTATGGCCGGCACATCGATCTCTACGCCCGGGGTCGTCACGTGGCGCCGCACACGGCGATGGTCGCCGCCCTCTGGGCGGTCCTGAGCCGTCTTCGTCGTCCGAGCCCGAAGAACCATCCCCCCGAGCTCTCGCCGATCGTGGCCCGGCTCACGCCGCTGCAGAAGGCGATGCTCTACGACCACGGGGAGCTCCCCCTGGGTCTGCGCGACGGGGAGCGGAAGCTGCTGAAGGGCTCGATCCGCGCCCTGCGTGACGAGCACAACGAGGCCGAGGGGGAGTTCGAGGGGATCTACGGCGCGGAGTACGAGGGGCGTCGCGGTGCTTCGCCTCGCGAGATGATGACCCTCCTCGCGGACGCGGCGGAGAACCGCAGCTACGACTGCCTCGTGCCGATGGCGGTGCTGGACGAACTGGAGAAGCTGGTCCGGGACGTCTCGGTCTACGAGTTCCTCCGGGTCCCGGTCGACAACGGATACAACGACTGCTTCCGCTTCATCGAGGATGTGAAGGAGCACTACCTCCGCGTCGTGCAGCAGGAGGTCTTCGACAGCATCGGGCTCGTCGACGAGGAAGAGTACGAGCGCGTCTTCCAAGAGTACTTCCATCACGTGAAGGCGTTCGACCTCGGGGAGAAGCTCTTCGTGGCGTCCCGCGGGGAGTACGTGCACCCCTCGGAGGACCTGATGCAGCGCATCGAGGGGCTGCTGGAGCTGCGCGAGGACGTGAACGCGTTCCGCTCCAGCCTGATGACGAAGATCGCGGCCTACTCGATCGATCATCCCGACGAGTCGATCAACTACGCGGTTCTCTTCCCGGACATCTACGGTCTGCTCAAGCAGAGCTTCTATCGAGAGCGGGATCGCGCGCTGCGGGTGATCGAGCAGAACATCCTCAAGTACTTCACCGACGAGAAGGAGTTCCTCGACTCCCGCGAGCGGCAGGAGGTCGAGAAGGCGCTCGAGTCGATGTCGTCGAAGTACGGCTACTGCCGCAACTGCGCCCGCGATGTGATCGCGTTCGTCCTGCGCAACCGCTGATCTCCGGCGGCGCGGCGGCCTCAGCCGCGCGGGCGGAACGGCGGGGTGGTCTCCGAGGCCTTCGTGAGCCACCGTCGGACGAGCCCCGGCCCCCGAGGGGTGGCCTCCTCCGTCTCCCCGCTCCAGTCGCCGATCTCCTTCCGGACCCGGCGCAGGACCCGATCCGCCGCGATCCCCTCGGCCTCCGCGTGGTAGCTCAGGAGCACCCGATGCCGGAGGGCGGGGGTGACCACCGCCTCGTAGTCCGCGGGCTCCACCCGATCCCGACCCGCGAGGACCGCCGTCGCCCGAGCCGCTCCGAGGATCGCCTGGACCCCCCGGGGGCCGGCTCCCCACGAGAGGTACTCCCGCGCGCTCTCCGGCGCGCTTCCCTCCTCGGGCCGGGTCGCCCGGGCGAGTCGGACCGCGCGATCGGTGATCGCCTCGGGGATCTCCACCTTGCCCGGGAGAGCGAGGAGGGCGGTGACCTCAGCCCGGCTCAGGAGCGGCGCGAGCGGCTCCTCGGCCCGGGCGGTCGTCATCGCGACGACCTCGAACTCGGTCTCCGTCTCCGGATAGTCGATGAGGATCTGGAAGAGGAAGCGGTCGAGCTGCGTCACGGGGAGGGGGTAGGTCCCCTCCTGCTCGATCGGGTTCTGGGTGGCGAGAACGAAGAAGGGCGGGGGGAGACGGTGGCTACGGCCCATCGTCGTCACCTGACCCTCCTCCATCGCCTCGAGGAGGGCGGCCTGGGTCTTGGGCGGGGTCCGGTTGATCTCGTCCGCGAGGAGGAGGTTGGTGAAGAGAGGCCCGGCGCGGAAGCGGAACTCCCGGCTCTGGGTCGCCTCGTCCTGAACGAGGATCGAGGTCCCGCTGATGTCGGAGGGCATCAGGTCGGGGGTGAACTGGATCCGGGCGAAGTCCAGATCGAGGAGCTCCGAGAGGGAGCGGACGAGGAGAGTCTTCGCCAGCCCGGGAACGCCGACGACGAGGGCGTGCCCGCCCGCCACGAAACAGGTGAGCAGCTGCTCGACCGTATGCTCCTGACCGAGGACCCGCTCCCCGAGGCCGCAGCGAAGGCGCTCGGCGATCTCGGGCATCCGCCGCAGGAGGTCACGCTCTTCCGGTGTGATCGGTTTCGTCATCGGGCTTCTCCTCGCGCAGGGGCTCGGCGTCCCCTTCTCCTAGGATCGGTGCTCCGGCCGGTTCGGATCCAGTCATCTCGGCGGATCAGGACCCATCTGGGGCGGGATCAGGGCCCACCTGGGGCGGGGGGCGGATCCACCGCCTCTCCCTTGGCGACCGCCCAGAGCTCGTCGAGACGGGCGAGCGTCGGATTCTCCTCCGCCCGCACCCGCTCCTCGATCCGCTGGAATCGTTCGGTGAAGCGATCGAGGGCACCGCGGAGGGCCTGCTCCCCGTCGACCCCCTGGTGGCGGCAGAGGGAGGTGATGGCGAAGAGGAGGTCTCCGATCTCCGCCTCGACCCGGGTCTGCCCCTCCTCCGCGATGGCCCGCCGGACCTCCCGCAGCTCCTCGGCGATCTTCTCGAGGGGGCCATCCGCGTCGGGCCAGTCGAAGCCGATCTCCGCGGCCATGGCTCCGACCCGCTCGCCCCGGGAGAGCGCGGGGAGGGAGGCGGGCAGGGGACGGATCGCGCTCCCGGGCCCGGTCTCTCCCTTCTCCTCCTGCTTGATCGCCTCCCAGTTCCTTCGGACCGCGTCGGCGTCATCGGCGACGACGCTCCCGAAGACATGCGGGTGTCGACGGACGAGCTTCTCCGAGATCTGGTCCGCGATCTCCGAGAGGGTGAAGCGACCTTCCTCCTCCGCGATGCGCGCCTGCAGGAAGATGTTCATGAGCAGGTCCCCGAGCTCGCCGCAGAGGGCCCCCGGGTCGGGGTCGTCGATCGCCTCTGCGGCCTCATGCGCCTCTTCCAGCAGGAACGGTCGAAGCGAGGCGGGTGTCTGCTCCAGGTCCCAGGGGCAACCACCGGGGGAGCGAAGGCGATCAACGATCCCCTTCAGGTGGGTGAGGGAGCAGGCCGGGCGGGTGTCCGGCTCGATCCCGTCGCGGGCGGCATCGCCTGCCGCCGGCTCGCTGGGGGAAGGGGGTGGGGACACCGGGACTCCTCTCGTGGAGCGGAGGATAGCCTTCCCGTCGGAGGGGGACCAGAGCAGGAGGCGCGGGATCTTCCCCGGACTTGCGCCGTGACGTCCCTGCAGTCCGTCCAGGGGAGTCCGCGCGTCCGAATTCGGGCGACTCCCCGCCACAGCGGAGCGGGGGAGAGGGTCATGCGAAGGGCTTCTCGGGTGAGGAGGTCTGCGCTCGGCGGTGGGAACAAGGCTTGCTCCCTCGGGTTTGGTCGCGCACGGGTCGGCACCCCCGGTTCGGTGCCCTTCACGCGACGGTGTCCGGCGGGACATCTGGAAAGGGGGGTCACTTCCTCACTCGGCGCTTCCTGCTGCGCGGATCACTCCCAGGGCCCGGCGCTCCGAGCTGCTCGGTCGCCGCGGGTCACTTCGGGAGGAGGAGGCGGGGCTCGCGAGGAGGTTGGGAGGGTGGTTCGGGGACCCCAGGGTCTTGCCGACCTCCGCCGAGTCCCATGGGGGGGCTCCATGCTTGCGGAGGAACACGAAAAACCAGTGGGATCGCTCGCCAGCACATCGGGAGAGCCGGGTGACCCGACCACCGCTCCATGCTCTGACGGAGGCCCTGTGCGCCTCGACTCGATCGGCGTCCCCAAGGTGACGTCCCCAAGGTGCCGTCACCCGCGGAGACCCGCTCGGCTTTCCTCCGGCTCTCGGAAGGGCGAGGGAGAGTCGGCCGGGGACGGGTCGGAGGGCGTGCAGGGGAGGGGAGCTCGGATCTCGCCCCGCCTCCGGCCGGCCCGGTACTCCCGCCGGCCTAGTACTCCCGATCGATGCGGAGGGAGCTCTCCCGGAGCTTGGGCCCGACCCGATCGACGAGGTGCAGCAACCCGCCGTCACTTTGGTAGAGATAGAGGTGCCGCTTCGGATTGTCGGGGTCGCTCGTCACGGCCCGGAGGCGACCGAAGGAGGCGGGGACATATCCGATGTCCACACGGGACCAGCCGGCCTCCTTCCGGCTCCCCTTGGCATCCGGGTCGCGGGGGATCGTCTCGAAAGACCTGCGGATCTCCTCGTTCACCGTGACGAAGCGATCGGTCCCTGCTGCATCGCGCAGGTGCAGCACGGCGGGGATTCCCGAGGCGCCGACGACTTCCCCGAACTCCTCAGGGATGAAGGTCCGGAGCAGCTGCGTCTTCCAGGGGTTTCCCCCATCCCGCGCCCGCTCCTCGATCTCCTTCCGCCGCAGGTCTCTCCCCTCCTTGTCGAGGGGGCTCCGGAGGATCTGAACATTCTGCACCGCGCGGCGCCCCGCCTGGGTCTCGACGATCTGCAGGTCTCCCAGCGAGCTCTCGAAGCAGAAGAGGAAGCGTTGGTTCCGCGAGGAGGTCGTGACGAGGCGCCCGAGCCAGCGAGGCAGGACGCCTTCGCGGACCTCGGTCCACGAAGAGGGCTCTCGGCGCGCCGGGCTTCGCGTCCCCGCGAGGGCGTCCCCCGGCTGCGGCCCACGGAGGTGCGTGCCGTCGGAGCGAGAGGGATCGCTGGAGGAGCGGGCGTGGCGACGGACCTCCGGATCGAACCCGGTGGCGTTCCAGCGGATCACCCGGAGATCCCCGTCCTCGGCCTCGAAGATGAGGTGCACGCCACCCTCCCGGCGATTGCCGTGTGCTCCCACGACCGATCCGAAGTGAGGGGGGATGTTTGCGGCGTGGATCTCGGTCCAGCCCTCTTCGGAGGTGCGCTTCGTCCCGATCTTCGGGGCGCCCGCATCCTCGGGGAGTCGCGTCACGACGAGGGCTTCGAGCCGGAGGGTGTTTCCGGTCTTCTCGAGGAGGCGGAGCTCACGGTCCGAGTTCCGGAAGAGGAGCGAGATCGCCTCGGACTGCTGGGTCACGGCGAAGAGCTCGCCGAACCGATTCGGGACGCTGCCGAGCGGAGTCTCGGCCCAATCCGCGGTCTCCTCCTCCGGCGACCCGGACGACTCGATGGAGGCGGCCGCTCCGGACGCACCGATCGCTCCGGCGAAGAGGCCGGGGAGGAGGCTCAGGTGGAGGCCCAAGGGGAGGCTGAGGAGCAGCCCCGCGCGGAGCAGGGGCCGAGAACGGCGGTGGAACGGGTGGGATCGCTGAGGAACCATGGGTCTCCTTCGGGTCGAAGACGGCAGGAGTGTCTCGCGAAGAGAGCCGCACGGTGTCGGAATCCGCGGCTCGGCTTGGCCCGCTCCGGGCGCTCCACTATAAAGGCACCGCCCCGGAGGGACACGCCCCTCCCCGGGTCGGATTTGCGGTCAGAGGGTTCCTGGAGGACGCGGCCGTGGACGGTCGATTCATGTGGATCGGCCCATCCCGGGCCTGAACCGCCTCTGGCGGCCGATGGCCGCAGAGCCTGCCCGGTCGCCGCAGCGTCGTGTGTTCAAGGAGGAGAACGGGTGCAGACCTTCAAGCGCGAGCTCGCAGCCGCGATCGCAGCGGTGGCGGATGTTCCTCCGGAGACGCTGGAGGGGCTCTTCTCCTCGCCGCCGGATCGTTCCCTCGGGGACCTCGCGCTACCCTGCTTCCCGCTCGCGAAGCTGCGGAAGACCGCCCCGCCGCAGATCGCGGCAGAGCTCGCGGAGGCGGATCTCGGCGTGCCCTGGGTCGAGGAGGTCCGGGCCACCGGCCCGTACCTGAACTTCCGCTTCGATCGGGGGCGCTTCTCCACGGCTGCGCTCGCGGAGCTGCGAGCCGCGGGCGAGGAGTATGGTCGGAGCGAGACCGGGCGAGAGCGAACCGTCGTCATCGACTACTCCTCCCCGAACATCGCCAAGCACCTCGCGGTGCATCATCTCCGCTCGACGATGCTCGGACAGGCCATGGCGAACCTGTTTCGGGCGGCGGGCTACAGGGTTGTCGGGGTCAACCATCTGGGAGACTGGGGGACGAGCTTCGGGAAGCTCCTCTGCGCCATGGAGCACTTCGGCGAGGCGGAGGGCCTCACCGCTCGGCCCCTCGCCGAGCGCGATGATCCGATCGCAACCCTGAACTCTCTCTACACGAGATTCCACGCGGAGATGGAGACGCGCCCCGAACTGGAGGAGGAGGCGCGGGAGTGGTTCCGACGTCTCGAGACAGGAGACCCCCTCGCGCGCGCGCGCTGGCGGGAGATTCGAGACCTGAGCCTCGCCCGCTTCCAGCGTCTCTACGATCGCCTGGGTGTCTCCTTCGACGAGGTGATCGGGGAGAGCGCCTTCGAGGAGCGAATGGGGACTGTGGTGGAAGAGCTCGAGGCGTCGGGGCTCCTCGAGGAGAGCGAGGACGCCCAGGTCGTCTCGGTGGGGGAGGATGTCCCGCCGTTCCTCGTCCGCAAGAAGGATGGGACCACCCTCTACGGCACCCGCGATCTCGCCGCGGTCCAGCAGCGCTGGGAGACATGGCACTTCGACCGATGCCTCTATGTCGTCGACGCGGGGCAGGGTCTCCACTTCCGCCAACTCTTCACGGTCGTCGAGAAGCTCGGGTGGCCGTGCGCCGACCGGCTGGAGCACTCCGCCTTCGGTGTCATGCGGATGCCGGTGGACGGAGGCTGGGCGAAGGGGCGGACGCGGGACGGCCGAGTGGTCCTCCTGGAGGAGGTCCTCGATCACGCCGTCGAGTGCGCCCGTCGCGCGATGGAGGAGAAGGGGGCGGAGGTGGACGACCCGGAGGCGACCGCGGAGGCGGTCGGGGTCGGCGCCGTGATCTTCAGCGACATGAAGGCCCGGCGGGGCAAGGATGTGAACTTCGACCTCGACAAGATCGTCAGCTTCGAGGGGGAGACGGGGCCCTACCTGCAGTACACCCATGTCCGCTTCTGCGGGATCCTCCGCAAGGCGGCGGGCTACAGCGTCTCCGAAGCGACGGGGCAGCACCTGGATGGTGAGGCGGACCTCGCCCTCCTGCAGGAGGTCCTGCTCTTTCCGGAGGTGGTGGCCCGCGCGGCGGAGGAGGCGGAGCCCTCCATCGTGGGGCAGTACCTGCTCGGTCTCGCCTCGAGCTTCAACGCGTACTACGCCCAGCACCGTGTTCTGGATGATGACCCTGCGGCGCGAGGACGGACCACCGATCGCCTCGCCCTCGTCGATCGGCTCCGGGTCACCTTCCGCAACGGGCTCCGGTGGCTCGGCATCGCCCCGCTCGAACGGATGTGATGCGGCGTCGGGATCGAAGCTCCGCGTCTCGCCCCCTGCGAGGAGCGCGGAACCCCGTTCGATCCTCCCGCCCCTCGCACGGTCGGTCTCCCGTGCGGTTTCGTCGAAGAGTCCTCGTCTCAAGTCTCATCCTCCTCACCTTCCTTGCACTCCACTGGCTTCTCCTCGGCGGGGCGCCGCTCCCGCTGCCGGGGGACCTGGTTCCGAGCGGTGGTCGACTCTGGGTGGTGGACCTGCGCCCCGGGGTGATCCCGGCGCTGGACGAGGCGATCCGCGCGGGCCTCGAGGAGCTCCCGCGGCTCGCGGAGCTTGAGGGGATCTCCTTCCCGGCAGCCCGTCTTCTTCCGCGAGTGCTGCGCGGGTCCGGGCCTTGGCGCGTCGCCCATTGGAGGGATGAGGCGGGTGGGTGGATCTGGATGCTGGGCGCCGAGGGCTCGGCCCGGCCGCGAAGGTGGCTCCTGCCGCGCCTCGTGGATCGCGTGGGGACGGCGGGGGACCGGGCGTCCGTGGGAGTGGTCGGCGGGGTCCTCGTGCTGGCGAGCTCGGAGAGTCTCCTGCGGGGGGTCCGCTCCGGCTTGGGTGACGCTCGGCGGGTCCCGGTCGGGCGTGAGGCGATCGTCGTCGGCGTCGACTCCGAGGGCGAAGCAGGTGCCGCGACCTGGTGGGTCTACCCCGAGGGCTCCTCGGTGTTCATCGAGGAGAAGAGGACGGGGGGGCAGCCTGCGATGCTGCCCGGTGGACGGCCCATTGAAGGACCCAGAGAGGGAAACGGTGAATCGTTGAGTGGGCTGTTCAGCGGGCCGTTGGATGGGCTGGGGATCGATCTCGAGGGGCGCGAGGTCACCGCCGAAGGCACGACCCGGAGCCGCGTTGTCGGCCTCCGCGAGGCGCTCGACGAGTGGTCTCGGAGCTTGCGTCGCTTCCAGGGCTAGCGCGCCCCAGGCCCACCCCGTCCCACGTCCCCCCCAGATCCACCCCTGTCCACCTTCGGCTCGCCGAAGGGTCGCAGCGAGCTCAGATCAGCTCGAGGAGCTGGAGGTTCACCCAGGCGAGCCGCCCATAGAGCCGGATCGAGTTCGTGGGGGGAGCCCCGTCGAAGATCCAGTTCCACGACTCGTCCTGGAGGTAGGCGTCCGACTCCCGCTCCGCGGCAAGGTCGGCGACGAGCGCCTGCCACGCCTCCGCCACCTCCGGCGGCGGTGGAGAGGTCGCATCCGCCTCGAGGGAGAGGATCACCTCGGCGGAGAGGGCGACGCACCGCTTCATGAAGGTCACCAGCTTCTCTTCGGAGATCACGCGCATCGGCTCCACCTTCCCAGACTTCGGTCTCATCCCTCGCCCGCGCTCCCCCGACCGAGGACCCGTTCGCGCGGATCGGCGCGACCCGGGGTCGACCGTCCCCGGGTCGTCGACGGAGGAGCGCCGACGGGGAGAGACTAGGTGGGCCCGAGGACCCGGTCAAAGGGAATCTCGAGCCCCCGATTCGGCAGGACTGATCGGGGCGGACTGCTAGACTGTCGCGGGCGTCCGAGGGAGCCCCGGTGCAGCAGAGGCCCCTCGAGACCGACGCTCCTCAAGACTGACGCTCTTCGAGACCCACGACCGAAGGCGCGGACCTTCGTCCAGGAGGGAGTCCACCATGGCCGGCGACCGAAGCCCGACGGAAGAGCGGACGATGGAGAAGATCGTCTCCCTCTGCCGGCGACGCGGTTTCCTCTTCCAGTCGAGCGAGATCTACGGCGGCATGAACGGCTGCTGGGACTACGGACCGCTCGGGGTCGAGTTGAAGCGGAACGTCAAGGACGCCTGGTGGCAGGACATGGTCAGCCGCCACGACGACAGCCGACCCCTCGAGGGCGCCCCGGCCTCCTTCGAGATGGTCGGGCTCGACTGCACGATCATCATGCACCCCCAGGTCTGGAAGTGCTCCGGCCACTACGATCTCTTCCACGACGAGATGGTGGACTGTCGGGAGACGAAGAAGCGCTACCGCTTCGACCAGATCCGGGCCCGCTGGGCGCTGGCGAAGGGGCGGCGCGTCTGCATCGCCGTCATCGCCGACGCCGAGGAGGAGCACGAGATCGCCACCGCCCGGGCGATGAAGCACTTCCGGCTCCGCGCCAAGAACGCGGAGGAGCTGAGCTGGGATGGGGAGTTCTTCGGCCTCGACGAGCTCGGCGACACGAGCGAGGTCCTCGCGCCCGACGCCAAGGAGGTCGGCACGCTCACCGAGCCGCGCGAGTTCAATCTGATGTTCCAGACCAACGTGGGGGCGATGGTCGATGCGGATGCGACCGCGTTCCTCCGACCCGAGACCGCGCAGGGGATCTTCGTCAACTTCAAGAACGTCGTCGACAGCTCCCGGGTCTCGATCCCGTTCGGCGTGGCCCAGGTGGGGAAGAGCTTCCGAAACGAGATCACCCCCCGCAACTTCACCTTCCGCTCCCGGGAGTTCGAGCAGATGGAGATCGAGTTCTTCTGCCACCCGAGTGAGAGCGCGGAGTGGTATCGGTACTGGCGGGACCGTCGTCTCTCCTGGTACCACCGCTACGGCCTCGCGGGAGAGCACCTGCGCATGCGGGAGCACGAAGCCGACGAGCTCAGCCACTACTCCACCGGGACGGCGGACATCGAGTACGCCTTCCCCTTCCTCGCCGAAGGAGACTTCGGCGAGCTCGAGGGGGTGGCGCACCGGGGAGACTTCGATCTTCGCAGTCACTCGGAGGGGAAGCTCGATCCGAGCTCGAATCCCCTGACCGTCCAACGGGGAGAGGATGGCAAGCCGGTGCACCGGGGGAGCGGGAAGGACCTCTCCTATCGGGATCCGGTCACGAACGAGCGCTTCCTCCCCCACGTGATCGAGCCCTCCGCCGGCGCGGATCGGGCGACTCTCGCCTTCCTGTGCGAGGCCTACACCGAGGATGAGGCCCCGGACGATGCGGGGAAGCTCCAGTCCCGGACGGTGCTCCGCTTCCACCCCCGCCTCGCGCCGGTGAAGGCCGCCGTGCTCCCGCTCGTCAAGAAGGATGGGATGCCGGAGCATGCTCAGGCTCTCTACCGAGAGCTGAAGCAGGAGTTCCCGACCTACTACGATGAGAAGGCTGCGGTCGGGCGACGCTATCGCCGACAGGACGAGATCGGGACCCCCTTCTGCATCACCGTCGACGGCGAGTCCCTCAGCGACGGCACGGTCACCCTCCGGGAGCGCGACTCGATGGAGCAGCGCCGGGTGAGCCCGGACGAGGTCGTCTCGATCATCCGTGACGCGATACGGGGCTGAACCGATGGCGGAGGCCCCGCTTCGCGTGGTTGTCGCCGGAGCCGGCGGTCGAACCGGTCGACCGGTCTGCGAGGCGATCCGGCGGGCGGGGGACCTGTCCCTCGTCGGAACCGTGGGCCGCGGGGATGACCTCGCGGCCGTGCTCCGTCGGACCTCTCCCCATGTCTTCGTCGACTTCACCCTCCCGGAGTGCGGGGCCGAGCATCTCCACTGCGCCCTGGACCTCGCCGTCCATCCCGTGGTCGGGACGACCGGCCTCGATCCCGAGCGGGTCCAGGCGGCGTGTCGGAAGGCGGAGGAGTCGGGGGTCGGCGGGGTCGTGGCCCCGAACTTCTCGGTCGGCGCACTGCTCCTCCTCGAGCTCGCGAGACGGGCGGCTCCGCATCTTCTCGAGGCGACGATCATCGAGGCCCATCCCCCCTCCAAGGTCGATGCCCCCTCCGGCACGGCGCTTCGCACGCAGGAGCTCATCGCGGCGGAGAGAGGGGCCGATCCCCGTGAGATCCCGATTCACAGCATTCGGAGCTCCGGCTTCGTGGCGAGCCAGGAGGTGATCCTCGGCGGGGCGGGAGAGCGCCTCACCCTCCGGCACGACGCCCTTGATCGCGGCTGCTACGCTCCGGGTGTCCTCCTCGCGATCCGCAGCGCCCCGGGACTGCGTCGCCTCATCCGCGATCTCACTCCTCTGCTCCTCGCGGGGGACGCGACCGAGCCCGGAGGCAGCGATCCTGTCGCCGGCTCCCGGCGAGGGGCTCCCGCGTGATCCTCTCGGGTATCGGTCGGTGGGGTCTCCTGGTCCCGACGTTGCTGCTCCTGACCTCGATCGCCGGAGGCGAGGGTGCGGAGCCGGAGCCGCCCTCTCGCGCCTCCTCACCGTTCGCCGGGCGGGAGACGGGCCGGACGGTGACGGAGTGGTTCACGAGCGCCGACGGGGCACGGCGAAGCCTCCGCTGGACGCCGCTCGGGGAGACCGGAATCGTCGCACGCCTCGATTCCGGGCCGCACGGGGGGCTCGCGCTCTTCCATCTCGATCGCCCCTGGGAGACCGACTTCGCGACCGGTGTCGCCTTCGGCCGGGAGACGATCGAGCGAGGGAGGCTGGAGGGGCGCTCCCGCGTCTGGGCGCGCGGCGAGCGTCGAGAAGCGCAGCGCCTCCCGGTCCCCGCCGCGACGGAGCTCCAGCTCGCCCTCGTCCTGCGCAAGGTCGACTGGAGATTCGGGGAGACCTTCACCACGGCGGTCCTCTGGGCGCCGGAGCGCGCCGGAGGCGACGAGCCGGAGCCGGTTCGGCGGGCCACGGTCCGCTGTGTGGGGCGCGAGACGATTCGAAGTGCGGGGGAGGTGATTCCCTGCTGGCGCGTCGTCGTCGAGTCGCAGGGGCGGAAGGCGCCGATCCGCGGCCTCTTCTGGATCTCGGTGGCCGCGCCGGGCACGCTGGAGCGCTGGGAGACCTCGAGCGGGCTCCGCCTCGAGCGGGTGCGCCTCCCCCCTCCTTCCCCAAAGGCCGGGGAGAGGGGCTCGACGGACGCTCCCGGGGAGCGCAGGATGGACGGCGGAGGCTGAGGAGTCTCACCGCCCGCCGGGTTCTCCTGCCCCCGGTGGTCCCCTGAGGCCTCCGTTACGGCCCGAGGCCGCTGCAACTCGGCAATCGCCGGCTGAGGGAGCCTGTTCGCTGATTGCCAAGGTCCAAGTCCGCAATCCGATGACCCCCGCGCTCTCTGGAGAAGCCTCATGCTCGCGAGACCCCGCCCGACCCTGCTGCTCGCTCTCAGCCTCCCGCTGCTGCTCGCCCGCCCCCTTCCGGCGGGAGACAAGGAGCTTGGCCAGCTCCTCAAGGCGCACGACTCCGGAGGATTGGCGCGCCGCTTCGCGGCCCTCGTCGACGAGGATCCGGGAGCCGCGGCGAAGGAGATCCCCGTGGCGATCTCCCGGATCTACGGCAAGGACGCCGACGACTATCACGCGACCGACCGCTACCGGTGCTTCATCCGCGCGGCCCGGGAACTGTCGCGGATCCGCTCCGACGCGGCGAAGGAGGTGCTGGCCGCGCAGGTGATGGCGGGGAAGGAGTGGCCCGCCCGGGCGGTCGCGCTGCACGCCGCCCTGCAGAGCAGCGAGATGGACGGGGTCCAGCTCGCCCTCGTCGCGATCACCGATGCGGCGCCGGCCGTGGTTCGCGCGGGCGCCCATGCCCTCGGACACTCGAAGCAGGCGATCGTCATCTCCCCCCTTGTCCAGGCGATGGAGAAGTGGGAATCGGAGGAGACGCTGGAGAAGGCGACGAAGCGGGGGCGCAAGGGAGTGGGGGAGGACGAGCGAGGCCGCACCTGGCTCTCGATCCGGGATGCGCTCGAACGGCTCACCGGTCAGAGCCTTCACAGCGCCGTCGCCTACCGGACCTACTACGACACGCATCGCGGGGAGATCGATCCGACCAAGGTGGACCTCTCCGCGGAGCGGGAGCGGAGCACCGGCCTCGGCCTCTTCGGACTGGAGCTCACGGGGAGAAACATCGCCTTCGTCCTCGACATCTCCGGCAGCATGATGAGCAGCGACGCCCTCACCCCCGAGCAGCTCGAGAAGCTGCGCCGGAGCACCGGCGTGGAGGGGACCGACAACCTGGAGCGTCGCATGATGGAGGATCGCCGTCGCATCGTGCGGGCGAAGCGGGAGCTGAAGGGGGTCGTCTCCGGACTCCCCGAGGACAAGAACTTCAACATCATCGCGTACTCGACCGATGTCCTCCCCTGGCAGAAGGTGCTCGTCGAGGGTGTGAAGAAGAACCGGGAGGCCGCGGTCGGCTTCGTCGAGTCCCTCGAGGCGGAAGGGATCACGGTGACCGACTGGGCCCTGCAGGAGGCCCTGCTCGATCCCCGGGTCGACACGGTCTACCTGATCACCGACGGCGCTCCGACCCATGTGGGGCTGACCGGACCGGGGCTCCCCCGGGACGCGAGGGAGCTGATGCAGCGGATCCTGGAGGAAACTCGGGCCATCAACCACCTTCGCGGAGTCAGGATCTTCACTTTGGGGTTCGAAGGAGCCGAAGAAGGATTTCTGGAGAAGCTCTCCGAGGAGAATGGGGGGCGCTACGTCCGGATCGAGTGAGCGGACCGTCTGTCAAGTCCGCCTCCGGACCGCCTCCAGCCGTCTCCCCCCCGGTGAGAGGTCGCCCCCATGGTCCGTGAAGTGGTCGTGGTTGATGGTCTGAGGACTCCCTTCGCGAAGGCGGGTGGGGCCCTCGAGTCGGTCTCGGTGCGGGAGATCGGTCGCGCAGTGACGCGCGAGCTGCTCGATCGGACCGCCGTCGATCCCCGCGAGATCGACGAGGTGATCTTCGGATGCGCGGGATCCCCCTCCGACACCGCCAACCCCGCGCGGGTGATCGCGCTCCTCGCCGGAGTCCCCCAGGAGGTCCCGGCGTACACCGTGGCCCGAAACTGCGCTTCCGGCCTGGAAGCGGTCACGCAGGGGGTCGAGAAGATCCGAAGCGGCCGCTCCGAGGTGGTCCTCGTCGGTGGGGTCGAGTCGATGTCGGCCTTCCCCCTTCAGTACCCCCGCTCCTTCGCGCGGAAGACCGCCTCGCTGGCGGGGGCGCGCTCACTCGTGGAGCGCCTGCTCGGCCTCGCCGCCTACCGTCCCCGGGACTTCAAGCCGATCATCACGATTCTCGAGGGGCTCACCGATCCGATCACCGGAGAGATCATGGGCCTGACCGCCGAACGGCTCGCCCGGGAGTTCGGCATCTCGCGGGAAGAGCAGGATGCGTTCGCCCTCGAGAGCCACCGTCGCGCGGTTGCCGCCCGGGCCCGGCTCGCGGGTGAGATCGCTCCTCTGGCGGTGCCCCCGCGACTCGCAGAGCGGGTCACCACCGATGTGGGTCCGCGGGAGACGCAGAGCATGGAGGCCCTCGGGAAGCTCCGACCCTACTTCGATCGCCGCTACGGCTCGGTCACGGTGGGGAACTCCTGCCCGGTGACCGACGGCGGGGTCGCGCTGCTCCTCATGGAGGCGGAGCGGGCGAAGGCGCTCGGTCACACCCCCCTCGGTTGGGTCCGCGGCCACGCCTACCGCGGGCTTGATCCCCATCGGATGGGGCTCGGACCGGTTCACGCCACGGTTCCGGCGCTCGCCGAGGCGGGGATCGGGCTCTCCGACCTCGCGACGATCGAGCTGAATGAGGCATTCGCGGCGCAGGCCCTCGCGTGCTGTCGGGCCTTCGAGTCCCGGAGCTTCGCCGAGACCCTCGGGCTCGGCGCGCCGATCGGGACGGTCGATCCCGACCTCCTGAACCCGAATGGAGGCGCGATCGCCCTCGGTCATCCGGTGGGGGCGACCGGAGCGCGGCTCGTCCTGACCGCGCTCCATGAGCTTCGGCGCAAGGGAGGGGGCTTCGGCCTCGCGACCCTCTGCATCGGCGGCGGCCAGGGGGGCGCGGTGGTCCTGGAAGGGATGGCGGCATGAGCTACTGGAGCTGGTATCGAGGGGGACTCTCCCACACCGGATCCGGGCCGGCCCCGGAGGTCGAGCGGGGCGAGGTCATTCACCTCGTCGCGGACGGGGAGAGCGCCGCGAACGCCCTGACCCGGGAGAGCATCGAGGAGCTCGATGGCCTCCTCGACCGGATCGCGGTGGAGTCGGCTGTGAAGCTGGTGCTCCTCTCGAGCGCCAAGGATGGGCACTTCATCGCGGGAGCGGATGTGGAGCGGATCGGCGCCCTCACCGATCCCGAGGAGGCGGCGGCCCTCGCGAGCACCGCCCAGCGGGTCTTCGGGAAGCTCGGAGAGCTTCCCTTCCCGACGATCGCCCTGATCCGGGGGACCTGCCTCGGAGGCGGTCTCGAGCTCGCGCTGGGGTGCACCCATCGCATCGCGGTCGACGACCCCCGGACACGGATCGGGCTCCCCGAGGTGCAGCTCGGGATCATCCCCGGATTCGGGGGGAGCCAGCGTCTCCCTCGGCTGATCGGGATCCCGAAGGCGCTCCCGTTGATCCTCTCCGGCACTCGGCTGCCGGCCCGCGCGGCCTTCAAGAGCGGGGTGGTCGATGCGGTGGTCCCCTCCGAGGGTGCCATCGAGGTCGGACTCCGCGCGGCGGTCGGTCTCCTCGCGGACGGGGGGCGGGGCGTTCGGCGGCATCGACAGCGCGCCCGCGGGTCCCTCATCGAGCGCGCGATCGCCGGCACGGCGCTCGGGCGGGCGTGGATCGCGAAGAAGGCCCGACAGGGGGTCCTCGCGCGCACCGGGGGGCACTACCCGGCGCCTCTCGCCGCGATCGACCTCGTGATCCCGGCCACCACCCGCCCCCTCGCCGAGGGGCTCGCCGAGGAGGCGCGGGTGGTCGGAGAGCTCGTCGTGTCCCCTGTCTGCAAAAACCTCGTCGGCGTCTTCTTCGCCTCGGAGCGGGCTCGGAAGCTCGATGGACCCGCGGAGGGGCCGGAGGGGCGCTGGCCGGCCGGTGCCCAGCTCGGCATCCTCGGGGCTGGCGTGATGGGCGCGGGAGTGGCGAGCGTCGCCCTCGACCGGGGACTCTCGGTTCGTCTCCGTGATCTGGAGGAGGGTCCGCTCCTGCGGGGTCTGGGCCAGATCGCCCGGGACGGGGAGAGGAAGGTGAGGCGTCGACGCCGGACGCCGAGGGAGCAGGAGCAGCTCCTCGCGCGCCTCACGCACACGACCGACCTCCAGGGCTTCGGGCGCTGCGATGCCGTGCTGGAGGCGATCGTCGAGCGCATGGACATCAAGCAGCGGGCGCTCCGGGAGATCGAGCCGTCGCTCCGGGAGGACTGCCTCTTCCTCACCAACACGAGCGCGCTCAGCGTCTCCGAGCTGCAGGCCGCGGCCGAGCTTCCCGAGCGGGTCGTCGGACTGCACTTCTTCAATCCGGTGCCCCGCATGCCCCTCGTCGAGGTGGTGGCGGGCGAGCGGACCGCGCCGTGGGCGGTCTCCCGCGCGATCGGTCTCGCCCAGGCCCTGGGCAAGTACCCGGTCGTGGTGCAGGACTCCCCGGGCTTCGTCGTGAATCGACTCCTGATGCCGTACCTCGATGCCGCCGTGCGTCTCCTCGAAGAGGGAGTCCCGGGGCCACGCATCGATGCGGTGGCCCGCGGCTTCGGGCTGCCGATGGGGCCCCTGCGCCTCATCGATGAGGTCGGGGTGGACATCGGGGTGGAGGTCGCTCGGACCCTGCACGAGGCGTTCGGGGACCGGGTCGCCCCCAGCCCGCTCCTCGAGGCGATGGCGGCGGAAGGATGGCTCGGTTGCAAGTCCGGTCGGGGCTTCTATCGACACGACGGGAAATCCCCGACCTGGAGCGCGGACGTGTCGAAGCTCCTGCCGAGGGTCGGCGCCGCGGACCGCTCCGATGAGGAGATCATCACCACGCTCGTCGATCCGATGGTCGACGAGGCGGCCCACTGCCTCGACGAGGGCATCGTCGAAACGGCGGAGGCGGTCGACCTCGCGATGGTGATGGGGACCGGCTTCCCGCCCTTCCGGGGGGGGCTCCTCCGTCACGCGGATGACTCCGGGCTCTCGGCGATCGTGGCGCGGATCGAAGCTCGGGGCGGAGCGCGGACCCCGAGCGAGCTGCTCGTCGATCTGGCCGCATCCGGGGCGACCTTCCATGGCGCCGGGCTCTCTCCGGCGGATGCGATCGGCTCCGCCTGAGCCCCGTCCGCCGGATTTCGGTTGCGCGCAAGGGGGGGCTCCTGATCCGATGGGTCCCTGCCCCTGCGGGGATCGGCGGCGCGAACCCCGGTCCTCCCGACCGAGGAGTCGCCGTGTCCCTTCGTCCTCCCCGATCCTGGTCCGGCGCCGTCGGTGCCGGCATCATCGCCCTGCTGATCGCGGCGGCCCCCGCCTCGACCTGTCTCGCCGGTGAGACCCTCGGGCGTGGAACTCCCGGCCGTGGAGATCCCCCCGGACCCGCCCTCCCGGCTGCCGTGAAGACGGACGATGGTGAGCCCGATGATCCGCTCCCCGAGTGGTGGGCGGAGCCGATCGAGGCGCTCCGCTCCGGGAGCATCGCGGAGCGGGGGGAGGCCGCCGAGGCCCTCCTGGCGGACCCCGACCCCCGGCAGCTCCCCTTCCTCGTCGACGCGCTCGGTCACTCCGACCGATCCCTCCGGGTGCGGATCACCAACGGAGTCCTCGGAGCATTTCCGGATCGGGCGGCGGACCTCTTCCTCTCGCTCCTCGACGATGAGGACCTCGATCGTCGCGAGGCGGCGGTCTTCGCCCTCAGCGCCCTCGATGATCCCCGGGTCGTTCCGCGCCTCGTCCGTCTGCTCGACGACGGCCCGGAGGAGCTGGAGTCGGGGAGCGCCGCCCAGGTCATGGATGAGGCGGCGGCCCGCTCCCTGCTGAATCGCGGTCGGCAGGCGGCGAACGCGGCGTTCTCCCGGGCGACCGGCCGCAGCACCCGTCAGGCGGAGCTGCTCCTCGGAGTGTACGAGCGGACCGCTGAGGTGCTCCTCGAGGAGCTCCTCGATGGGGGGCGGAAGACGGAGTTCCGTCGCCTGCTCTTCCGGCGCTACGCCGACGCCGCGGCGATCTCCGCGGCACGTCGCGCGCTGCGCGATGCCAACCCCGAGGATCCGGTGGGCGAGAAGATCGTGGAGCTCGGGGAGCGGCTCGCTCCCTGGTGCCCTCGCCCGGAGTTCCCCACTCCGGGGACCCTCCGCTACACCATCCACATTCAGAACCTCTTCGTGGGGTCGGAGAAGAGCGTCTCGATCCAGGTCTCCGATCGCGACCTGGGTCCGCTCCTCTACTGGAGCTACGCCCTCGACCGAGCGGTCCGGTGCGAGCTCCCCCTGGACCTGCTGCTCCTCGACCCGACGGCCTGCGCTCCGCGCTGGGTGGACTCCGAGGAAGGGGGACGGATCCTCTATCGCCTTCCCCCCCGGACGATCCTCGAGGTGGGGATCGGGATCCTCAACATCGCCTACTGGTCCGGCACCGTCAGCGATGGGGAGACGGTCGAGCTCGAGCTCGATCCCGCATCCGGTCTCCCCAGCCGGGAGACGGTCCGCGGTGCGGATGGCGCGCCCCGCATGATCGTCACCTATCGGGAGTTCGTCCCGGTCCGTGAGGGCGGCTTCGCGCCGCTCGGGGTGAATGTCGACATCCTGCGCGCGCGCATCGGCGCGCGGGAGATCCCGATGCGCTACCAGTTCCGCTTCGTGGTCGAGGATGGTCTGTGGCGCTTCGACGCAGGAGAGACGATCGGGCTCGGGAGCCCGGGGGGCGAGCTCGACGAGGACGAGGTGACGCTCCCCCTGGGTCAGGAGGAGGTGCGGGCGATCGCCTCGTTGAGCGACGTCCGTTGGCTTCCGGAGCCGCCCGCGGCCGGGGACGACGACGCCCCGGAGGGCCCGGGGCAGAGCTCAGGGACCGGGTCTCCCGCCGGGGGAGACTGAGGCTCCGTCCCCGTCACTCCCCGTCCCCCGCCGCCTCCGCCGGAGCGGGGGAGTGGGAGCGGAGGGAGGGAGGGGAGAGGACGGGTGATTCGACCGTCCAGCCGCGCTCGGCGGTCTCACCTCGCGCGTAGCGCGCGAGGTTCTCCTCGAGCACCCGAACCTCGAGGTCCAGGCCGGCCCCGCGGGCGGCGGCCAGCGCCTTCTCCTGCAGCTCCACCGCCAGCTCACGCTGCCCGAGGGCGGCGTACGCCATTGCGCAGGTCTCGACATGTTCGAGGGAGCTCTCCTCCTCGACGAGGGAGCGCGCGAGCTCGAAGGCGCGGGGCGCGTCGACGGGGGAGGCGCCCGTGCAGAGGAGCCGGGCGAGGGCGTTGCGGACGCCCGGGTCCTCCGCGTCGAGGGCCAGCGCCGCCTCCAGCACCCGCCGAGCGGCGGGATCCTCTCCCTCGCGAGCGAGGGCGAGCGCCTGCCCGAGGCGGGCCTCCGTGCGCTGAGGTGCCTGCCGCACGACTCCCTCGTAGGCCTCGGCGGCTTCCCGGAACCGGCCGAGTCGGCGGAGGGCGTTTCCACGATTGAAGTCGGCGTCGTGCAGGCCGGGGTCGCACTCGACCGCCCGACGATAGTACTCGACCGCGCGGAGGTCCTGTCCGGCTCGCCCGGCCAGCACCCCGAGATTGAACCAGGGGAGCGCGGCGCCGGGGTCGAGCTGGGCGGCCGCCTCGAAGTGGGGGAGCGCCTCGCCCGCCCGACCGACGCGCACGAGAGCGGTCCCGAGATTCAGGCGGACCGTGGCGACATCGGGAGCGGAGATGACCGCCTGCTCGAACTCCTCGAGGGCGAAGTCGAATCGACCCTCGGTGAAGAGGCTGGTTCCGCGTCGGAGGTGGACCCTCCATCCGGCCGGGGCCTCCCGCACCCGCTGGAGGTGCGGGTCTTCGGGGGGGGCGGCCAGCATCCCCCGCTGCTCCATCTCGGCGATGGCGCGCTCGTCGTCTCCCAGTCCTCGGTAGGCGAGCCCGAGGGGATACCGGTACGCGCTCGCCTGCGGCGCGAGCCGAAGAGCCTCCTCGAGGGAGCGGGCCGCGGCGGCGTGATCGCGCCGCTCCAGCCGAACGCGACCGAGGCCGGCATGCGCGGCCGCGGTGCCCGGCGAGAGCTCGCGGGCGCGCAGGAAGGCGGCCTCCGCCTCCTCCGTCCGGTCGAGATCGAAGAGGACCTCCCCGAGGGCGATCCACGCGGCGACGAGGCCCCCATCCCGATCGAGGGCGCTGCGGAACGCCTCGACGGCGCCCTGCACATCCTCCCCGACCCGGAGGGTGTGTCCACGGAGGTACGGCCAGCGTGCGCTTCGCGGATCGAGGGCCTCCGCGCGAGAGTAGGCGCTGCGTGCGGCCATTCGGAGGGCATAGCCGTGGTAGACGATGCCCGCCTCCCCGAAGGCCTGCCCGAGGGAGAGGGAGTCCGCTTCCGCCGAGAGCGCGGACTCGAGGGTCGCGCGCGTCTCGATGAGGTGCTCGCGCACATCGGCCTCGACGCCATCGAGCTCCGGCCAGGGGAAGGCCGCGGCCTCGGTCGGCGGAGGGGGGGATCCGTCGGTGTCGCATCCGGGCAGAAGGGCGCTGACGATCCAAAGGACGAGGAGGAGGGACGGAGCTCGATCCTGACTCATCGCGGCGACCTCGAGGCGGGCGGGGGCAGGATGGTGTGGTAGCGGCCTCGCTCGATCGTGCCGAGCGCGATGCGCCGACCATCGCTCAGGATCAGCTCGCCGGTGATCGGGCCCGGACCCGCGTTCGCGAGCCCGAAGAGGAGGCGAGGATCATTCGCGCAGAGGTAGCTGGCCGCGACCCGCACGCGCCGCTCGAGGGTACCCCCCGAGGAGAACCTCAGGCGGACCTTCGCTCCCAGCAGCGGCGCACCTCCCGCGGCGCTGCGCACATCGAACCCGACCCAGGAGTCCGGGGCGGGGGGGCGGCCGAGGAGCAGCCGCGCGGGCTGGCTGTTGTTGAGCACCACCAGATCACAGGCGCCATCTCCGTCGATGTCGCCGGCGATGAGCCCCCGCCCGACCGCCGGTGGGAGGAGGAAGGGCGCCTCCTCGGGGGGGACCTCCTCGAAGGCCCCTCCACCGTCGTTCCTGAAGAGCTGGTCCGGCTGGTGGAGGGGGTACGGGTCTCCGCGTGCGGCGAGCTCCTCGACCGTCTTCACCGCGCCGTTCGCGATGAAGAGGTCGAGATCCCCGTCCTGATCGAAGTCGAGGGTCGCCGTTCCGAAGCCGGTATACGCCCGACTCGGGACCCCGAGCCCGCTGCGGGCGGAGAGGTCCTCGAAGGTGCCCCGCCCATCGTTGCTGTAGAGGGTGTTCGTCTCGTCGGTGAGGTGCGTGAGGAAGATGTCGGGATCCCCGTCCGCGTCGAAGTCCGCGACCTCGACGCCCATGCTCGCCTCCGCCCGGCCGTCCCGGTTGTAGGCGCAACCGGCGAGCAGGCCGGTGTTCTCGAAGGTCCCGTCTCCGCGGTTTCTCCAGAGGTGGTTCGGAGTCCCGTCGTTCGCGACATAGATGTCGAGGAGGCCGTCCCCGTCGAAGTCCGCGGTGGCGAGCCCGAGCCCGGCGCCGACCTCGCTCCCGATCCGGGAGGCCTCGCTGCCGTCCTCGAAGGTCCCATCGCCGCGGTTGAGATAGAGCCGATCCGGCAGGGGGCGGTAGCTGCTCGGCCCGCAGTAGTCGACGGCGCTCGTCTCCGAGTAGCAGGGCTTGTGGTTCTCGAGGGTGTAGTCGACATAGGAGCAGACATAGAGGTCGAGGTCTCCGTCCCCCTCGACATCGATGAAGGCGGCGCTCGTCGTCCAGCGTGCGTCGCCGAGGCCGGAGGCCCCGGTGCCATCCTCGAAGGTGCCGTCGCCCCGATTGAGGTAGAGCCGATCGGGGCCGAAGTTCGTCACGAAGAGGTCCAGATCGCCGTCGCCGTCGACATCCCCGACGGTGCAGCCCATGCCGTAGTCCTCGATCGCGAAGCCGGCCGCGCGGGAGCGGTCCTCGAAGCGCAGCTCTCCCGTCTCCGAGAGGAGATTCAGGAAGAGTCGGTCTCCGGCGGGGGCCGCCGCCGGCGGCGGGAAGGTCGACTCCGCCAGGGGAACCCCTCCGAGGGAGCTGCCCTGGGTGATGAAGAGATCGAGGTCCCCGTCCCCATCGGCGTCGAAGAGCGCCCCCCCCGGTCCGACCATCTCACAGAAGTAGCGCTCGCCGCTCATCCCGTTCACATGCGTGAAGGAGAAGCCGAGCTCGGCGCCGGCGGGGCGGAAAGCGGGGAGGCCGGAGGACCCCTCGCCGGGGGCTCCCTCGCCGCTGCACGCGAGCGGCATCAGGGCGAGCAGCATCAGAAGGGCCGGGAGCCGCGGATGACGGCCGCACGGGAGGTCATGAGCAGAATCGCCGCAGGGACGGGGCAAGGGCCTCTCCGATCTCGAGGGGCGGGGCGATACCTCCGGGGAGACGGGGGGAATTCCCGCGATCCGCTTTTTCCCGGCCCGTTTCCAGCGATGCTGGCCTGAGGATCGTACCAGAGGAGTTTCGACTCCGGGGCAGATCGTCCGTTCCCCGAGCCCCGCCGCGCGGGGTGGGGGACGGTGCGACCCGGCGGCGAATTCGGGGTTCACCCGATGGGAGCCGCTTCCGTCGGTTCGAGGCCGACCCCGCGCGATCTCCGCCCGACCGCGCCCCACGCGAAGGAGAGCCATGAAGGATCGAAGACCCGGCGCCCCTCCGGTCACCCTCCTCGGGCTGGGCCTGCTGCTCTGCGTTCTGGGGAGCGGCCCCCTGCTCGCGGATCTCTTCCGGCTGAAGGACGGCCGGGAGTTGGAGGGCTCGATCGTCCGGGAGATCGGCGACCTCGTCAGCATCCGCACGGCCGCTGGCATCGTCACGATCGATCGATCCGAGATCGAGGAACACGAGAGGTCCAGGACCAGCTACGACGAGTACCAGGAGCGACTCCGCAAGCTTGACGACGGCGACGCCGCCGGCCATCTCGCCCTCGCACGCTTCTGCGAGTCCGAGGGACTCGAGGGGGAGGCTGCCTCCCTCTACAAGCGTGTGGTGGAGATCGACAGCCACAACAGCGTGGCCCGGGAGAAGCTCGGGTATGTCTGGTACGCGGGGGGCTGGTACCTCGACGGCTCCGCGGAGCTCGAGGCGAAGCGCAAGGAGGTCGAGTCGGTCGACGTGGGGGGAGCGAAGGACCTCGACCCCGCAGCCGTCTCCCGCCCTCCGGCGCGGAAGCCGTCCCTCCCGCCTCTCCCCTCCAGCAGTGCTGCCATGGCGATCAAGCTGGACGAGCGGATCGGTCGTGATCCCGTGGAGAACTCCGGGGCGGCCTACGTCATCGGCTCTCTCTGTCGCACGCTCACGAAGCCGATCCAGGCTGCGCCGGGCTTCGACCCCACGAAGACCCCCTACGTGATGGAGGTGAAGATCCGCACCGCCTTCCTGAAGCAGGTCCAGTTCTACAACCTCCCGCTGACGAACATCTATCAGTGCAAGGTGGACGTGGGCATTGGGGAGCGGAACCCGGATGGCTCGCTGCGTCGGGTGGGCACCCTTCGCTTCTCCCAGGAGTTCAAGCTGGCCAGCCGGGTGGACAAGGAGAGGGGTATGCGGAGCGCCTACCACGCGGGAATCGAGGAGCTCGATCGCAGGCTGCGGAAGATGACGTTCTTCCGGAAGCTGGGGGCGAAGCCCCTCCCGGAGAAGGCGCCTCGCTGAGGTCGATGGGACACCCCGACGATCGTGGGGTATCCTCGAACAGGAGCGATCCGCACCACGGAGAGGTCCGAGCCTTGAACCGCCGACCCGTCCCTGGACCGGAGCCGAGCCTCGGGGCCCGGCTGACGATCCTCCGAACCCTTGTGGTTGTCCTGGGCGAGACCCTCGTCTCCGGCCTCCGCCTGCTCCTCTTCCCCCTCGTCCGGCGGAGCTGGCGGGCGAGGATCGCGGAGAGGATCTCCGCCGACGAGGACCGCCCGGCTTCGCCGCCCCCGAGACCGGACCCAGCCCCATTGCGACCGGAGGCCTCATGACCCTGCGACCCTTCCCACTGAACACTCGCGTCCTGAGGGCGCTGCTCCCCGCGCTCATCCTCCTCGGCGTGACCGGCTGTCGCAGCGTGGGTCCGAGCTCCTCCTGGGAGCTCCTCACGGCAGGGAGCGACATGGGGTCGCGCGGGCTGGAGCGGACCGTCTCCCTCCTCGACCGGGGGACCGGCTGGGACGATGTGCGACGGACCGCCGACCTCTTCCAGAATGGCCCGAAGGGGAGCTTCGGGACCGTCGCGAGCGACGCGCGGACTTTCGTGGAGCCCTTCTCCTGGGCGTCGATGCGGAGTACCTTCCGGCACCTGCGCTGAGCGCGCCGAGCCCTCGCTCCCGAGGCGTTGGCGTCTCGACCACGGACGAGAGGCGCCAAGGATGCTGAACCTCACCGATCTCATCGCCCGCGCGCAGCCCGGGGACGCGGTGCTTGTCCGCTCCGATCTGAACGCTCCCCTCGGGGGCTCTCCGCCGTCGGTCACGGATGAGACGCGTCTCGTCGCCTCCCTGCCCACCCTGCGCTCCCTCGTCTCGGCGGGCCTGCGGGTCGTGCTCTGCTCGCACCTCGGTCGCCCGACCGGTCCGGATCCCGCCCTCTCCCTCGCCCCGGTTGCCGAGAAGCTCGCTGGCCTCCTCGCCGCCCGGGGAGCCGCCGTACCGGTTCACTTCACCGGGGGAATGCCGACCGGTCCCGACCGGGAGCGGCTCCTCGGAGAGGTGGGACCGGGGGAGGTCGGCCTCCTCGAGAACCTCCGCTTCGATCCGAGGGAGAAGGGGAACGACCCCACCTTCGCGGACGAGCTCGTGTCCGGTCTTCAGCACTTCGTGAACGATGCCTTCGGAACCTGCCACCGCGCCCATGCCTCGGTCGTCGGGGTCGCGGAGCGACTGCCCGCCTGCGGAGGTCTCCTCGTGGAGCGGGAGCTGGAGGTCCTCTCCGACCTGCGAGGGCGCCCGGCCCGACCGTACTGGGTGATCCTCGGAGGGGCGAAGGTGAGCGACAAGATCGGGGTGGTCGAGAGGCTTCGCGACCTCGTCGACGGCTTCGTCGTCGGCGGCGGCATGGCGAACACCTTCCTCGCGGCGAAGGGGGTCCGGGTCGGGGGATCCCGGGTCGAAGAGGGGGCGGTGGAGCTCGCCCGTCAGCTCCTCGAGCACTCCGGGGAGGCCCGATGGGTGCTTCCGGTGGATGGGGTCGTGGCCGCAGGGCTCGATGAGCCGGAGGGGACCGTCGTCGACCTCGAGACCGGGGAGGTCGAGGGGATGATCCTCGACATCGGGCCGCGCACGATCGATCTCGCGGCGAGGGCCCTGCACGGGGCTCGCACGATCTTCTGGAACGGCCCGCCGGGAGTCTTCGAGAAGGCGCCGTTCGCGGAAGGAACCCGGAGCTTCGCGGAGCTCCTCGCCGACCATCCGGCGCGGGTGGTCGTCGGCGGTGGCGATACGGCGGCGGCGGCCCGGCGCTTCGGCATCGCCGAGCGGGTCTCCCACGTCTGCACCGGAGGGGGAGCCGCGCTCGAGTATCTGGAGGGGAAGGACCTCCCGGGGCTCGTCGCGCTCGAGGCTTCCGCGCTCCGACAGGGACCGCGGTGAGCCCCGATCCGCGGGTTCTCTTCGGCCGGGCCCATGCCCGCCGCTTCCTCGCCGATCTGCGCGCGACCGCCCCGCCGGTCCGCCACGACCTCGATGCCGACCTCGAGCTCCGCTTTCATGAGGCGGTCGCCCGACGGTTTCCGGATGACCCCGTGGTGGGAGAGGAGCTCCCGCCGAAGGGGGAGTGGGTCGGGGAGGGGTGGCTGATCGATCCGATCGACGGGACCTCGAACCTGCGCCAGGGACTTCCCTGGTACGGCACCAGTCTCGCCTACTTCAGCAAGGGCCGACCGGTGCTCGGCTGGGTGACCGATCCGGTCCGAGGGGAGATCTACGAGGCGATCGCAGGGGGGGGCGCGACGGTGGAGGGGATGCCGATCGACCTGCGCGGAACCCCACCCAGCCAGCTCGTCGCCGCCTCTCGTCGCTGGCGCCGCTCCCGCCCGGGGTGGCGTGGGCACCTCCCACCGGGGGCGAAGGACCGACTCCTCGGCGCGACCGCGCTCGAGCTCGCCTGGATCGCACGGGGGATCCTCGGCGCGGGGGCCTGGGGGAGGACGCGGAGCTTCGATGTCGCCGCGGGTTGGTTGATCCTCTCCGAGTCCGGGGCATGGCTGCGCTCCAGCGCGGGACGAGGGCCCATCGACTCCTGGGCTCCGCTCCTCGGGTCCGATCCCACCGATGCTCCCCTGGACCTCGTCGCCGGTCACCCCGCCCACGCCGCGTGGTTGGAGCCGCTGCTCGATCCCCCGGCCACGACCTGAGGTCTCAAGCCCTCTTCCAATCGGGCTTTCCGACGAATCTCCCTCGACCTGCGTGATGACTGCGGGCTAGAATCACGGCACTGCCGGGGTCCCACGCCAGGGCTCCGCGAAAGGTCGCCCGTGGAGGACCTGGTCGAAGTCGAGATCCAGAAGCTCATCGGGCCGACCGCCCACGGCGCCGCCGTGCTCCTCGGCAACGAGGAGAAGTCCTTCGTGGTCTTCATCGGTCCCTTCGAGGCGGAGGCGATCCGTCGCGAGCTGACGGGAACCCGCGCCGAGCGTCCGCTCACCCATGACCTCGTCCACTCGATCCTGATCGGCTTCGATCTCGAGGTCCGGCGGGTGGTCATCACGCAGATCGTCGAGAATGCCTTCTGCGCGACGCTCGTCCTCGACCAGAAGGTGACGGAGCAGAATCATGCCTGGGTCGGCCGCCGGAACGAGGTTCGGATCGATGCCCGCCCGAGTGACTGTCTGGTGCTGGCGCTGAAGAACCGAGTCGACATACACGTGACCCGTGACGTCTTCGATCAGGTCCAGGACGTCTCGCATCTCGAGCCCGCGGACCTGATCCTCGAAGGTTCGACCCCCTCGGCCGGAGCCGATGGGATCGAGGAGGTTGAGTTCCTCTCGAGCTGGGGAGCCGACCCCGAATCCGAAGGAGATGATGATGACCAAGTCTGACAGGTCGGCGATGCGCCCGGCCCTTCGTCCGAGCCCCATCGGCCGCAGCGTCCTGCTCGTGGCGGTGGGAGTGATTCTCGGGAGCCTGCTCTCCCCCGGAGGCGGGGACCGCTTCCCGCTGCCTACCGGCCTCTTCGCCCAGGAGGGCGTGGAGAGCGGGGGGATGAGCGTGGAGGGGGACTACCAGTACTTCACCTTCCGCCGGAATCTCTGGGCGATCCACCGCCCGACCGGTCGCGTCCAGTTCATGCTCTTCCCGGATGGCCGCGAGGATGCGCTCGTGCGCTCCGCGGTGCATCAGGTCGATCCGACCGAGTTCCCGCCGGAGCAGGTGCGATTCCAGCTGAGTGAGCGGAACCTCACCAACTACCTCTGGGTCCTGAACCCGGTCACCGGCAAGGCCCGCTACCTGCGGGCCGGTCGGGACGCGGTCCTTGAGGCCTCGGAGATCCACTCGGCGGGTGCTCTCGCCCAGTGAGGAGGCGGCGCGGGCCCTCGATCACTCCTCCCCGGGGGTCTCGGGGCGGTCCGGCCCGTCGAGGAGCCCTCCTCGTCGGTCTCCTGATGCTGCTCTGCCCTGTCGTGTCCGGTTGCTGCGGGGCGCCCGCGCCCCGGGCGGAGAAGTTCTTCGACCGGTCCACTCCCGCCCACGCGGTCCGGATGCTCCGCTACGCCGTCGAGGCGGAGCAGTGGGACGCGGTCCACGCCTGCATGACCGAGGCGTGGCGGGAGCAGAACTCACAGACGGCGATGGCCCTCGCGATCCAGTACGGGACATGGAGCGGGCACACCATCGAGGAGTGGATCGTCGAGGCGGAGCAGTACGACGGGTGGCAGGCCTTCCGTCCGGGCGGGGATCCGACTCGCGAGTACGCGGCGGTGATCCTTGAGGTGATCTGGCCGGAGGAGTTCCTCGTTCACGCTCTCTGGCTCGAGCGCGAGGGGGACGAGTGGCGCGTCGCCATCGACAAGGACCCGGCGGCCTTCATCACCGATGGGCGCGCGTGGCCGCCCGCCTCCCCCTTCGCGGGGCTGGTGCGGCGCGCGTCTCCCTGAGTGGGGGCCGGGGCGGATGATCTATCTCGACAACAACGCGACGACCCCGCTCGATCCCCGGGTCGCCCGGGTGATGGTCGAGGAGCTGGAGCGGGGAGCCCCGGCGAATCCCTCCTCTCTGCACGGGGCGGGACGGGACGCACGGTCCCGCCTCGAGCGGGCCCGCGAGCAGCTCGCGGGGCGGCTCGCCGTCGATCCGTCCGAGCTGACCTTCACCTCCGGCGGGACCGAGAGCAACAACCTCGCGCTCCTCGGGGTGGCGGAGCCGGAGCAGCCCCTCTTCATCAGCGCGATCGAGCACCCCAGCGTCCGTGAGGCCGCGCGACGGCGCTGGGCCGCCGGAGCGCCGGGGGGGGAGCTCCCCGTGGATGGAGAGGGTCGCCTCGATCGGTCGATCCGTGAGCGGGGAGCGGAGTTCGAAGGCGCACTCGTCTCCATCCAGTGGGTGAACAACGAGGTCGGCACGATCCAGGCTCTCGCGGACTGGGCCGCGTGGTTTCACGAGCAGGGCGCGCTGGTGCACACCGACGGGGCACAGGGCTTCTTCCGACTCCCTGACACGATCCCCGAGCTGGGGGTCGACCTCGCCACGATCACCGCCCACAAGTCCTTCGGTCCCACCGGGGTCGGCGCGCTCTGGGTGCGCCGGGGGGTCCTCCTCGACCCTCTCCTCCGCGGGGGTCCACAGGAGAAGAAGGTCCGCGCCGGAACGGAGAATCTCCCCGCGATCATCGGAATGGGCGCGCTGGCCGCCCTCGATCAGGAGGCGCCGCTCTGGGCCGACCGTGGCCTCGCGGAGCGGTTGGGGCGGTTCCGGGCGGAGTTGGCAGGGATCGACGGGGTGCGGGTGCTCTCTCCCGAGGGGGCCTTCCCGACCTGCGTCTCCATCGCCGTGGCCGACTGCCTGGCCGAGACGATCCTCGTCCGCCTCGACCTGGAGGGGGTCGCGGCCTCGAGCGGGTCAGCGTGCTCCTCGGGAGCTCGGGAGCCGTCCCACGTCCTCGCCGCCATGGGGGTCCCCGATCGGGAGATCCGCGGGGCGATCCGGCTCTCCGCCGCGCCGTCCACCACCGAGGAGGAGCTCTCCCGGGTGGCGGGGCACCTCGCGCGAATCGTGGAGGATCTCCGACGCCGTCCTCGCACGGATTGATGCCGGGGAGTTCCCGGGATGCGGAAAGAGGGACGAGGCCGCGGCCCCATCCCTCTTCTCCGGGTGCTCCGTTCCCAGGAGAGCGCTCAGCTGTTGCGGAGCTTCTCCCAGTACTGGACCGGCATCTCACGGGCGAGCTTGAGCGCGCCGTTCGCTCCGGCGAAGACCGGCTCGTCGACGAGCATGACGTTGCCGCCGCCGATCGCCTCCATTCCCTCCGCGATCGCCTCGCGAAGGCCGTAGATCTGGGAGCCACCGCCGCCGACGAAGACCCGGTCACGGATCATCGCCTGGAACTCGGGGTCGAAGCTCGACACCAGGCTGCGAATGCCCTCGACGATCCCCGGGACGATCAGGTTCACCGACTCCCGCACCTCGCTCGAGATGTCGATGTCGGTGGGGACGCCGTTGACGGGGAAGTTCACGATCGCCCGCTGAGCATGATCGGTGACGGACGAGAACTTCTCCTTCGCCTTCTTGATCATGTTGATCGTGAACTGGGCCTCGGGGTGGCTGGCGCGGAGACGCTTGGCGATCTCCTCGTCGACGAAGTTCCCCGCCTTGAAGACGGTGATCTGGTCCTCGGCGCTGGGCAGGGTGCCCGACATGCGGCAGAGGTCGATGGTGCCGGCGCCGATGTCGATCACGATCGCGCTCTCGAGAGCGTCGACGGTGTAGGCGACCGCGAACGGCTCCGAGACCACCATGACCGAGTCGAAGCCGGCGTCCCGCGCGATGTCGATGATCGCCTGCTTGTTCGCCTTGGTCGCCTCGGCGGGGGCGCCGATCACGGCGTAGACCTTCTGGTCGGCGACGGGACTGGCCATGACTCGCAGTTGCGCGATCAGCTCCTCAGCGGCGCGGCGAGACCGGGCCCGGTCGTCTCCCTGGAGGTCGGTGAAGGTGAGGTTCCCGTCGGCGAGCGGCCACACCACATCGAGGGCGAGGCGGTGCTTGAGCACGTCCTCCCCGAACTTCGTTCGGGTCCCGTGCAGCTTCGTCGAGATGTTGTCCTTGGGGTAGCCGACCACGCTGGCGACGAGGTCGCGGACCCCGTTGCTCGCGGCGACCGCGGAGCGGGAGGTGCCCAGGTCGATTCCGACGTAGAGGACGTCGGTGGCGGTGGCTGAGGGGTCGACACTCACGTCGGCTCCTTTCGTCTCGGTCTTCGGGGTCTTCTCGGCCTTGACGGCCTGATCGCTGCTGGTGCTCTTCTTGCTCTCCGGCTGGAGGTCCACTTCGGGGTTCATCCTTCTCCTCACTGTCCGTTCGGGGCCCGAGGGCCCGGGTCCAAGTTCCTGATTCGCTGGGTGGGGGGCTCCGGTTCGGAGCTCACTGATCCTCGCCCGCCTCGAGCTCCCGGAGAGCGAGGTTCGCCTCGAAGAGCTGCTCGAGGAGCTCGTTCTTGATGCCGCCGAGCGCGCCGCTGCTGGCGGGGGTGGCGGGGCCGGCGCCGGCGGCGGACGGCCGCTCCATCAGCCGCTCGACCTGATCGAGCGCTCCCATGAGCGCCTCGATTCTCGACTCGAGGCGGTCGATCGTGCTGCGCTGGGAGTCCTGGGCGCTCTGAATCTCGTCGCGCCAGTTCGTCGACACGAGCCGCCCGACCTCCTCGATGATCCGGGAGCTCAGCGCATCCAGATCGATCGCCGGAGTCGCGGCAGGCTCGGGGCTCGCGGCTTGAACGGTCGTACGAGTCGGGGCGGGGAGGGGGCTCCCTCCGAGGCGAGCGAGGGCGCGCTCGATCAGCTTCTCCCGGTCCGAAACGGAGAGGGGGAGCTCGTCCACGACGGCGAGGATCTCCGTGGAGACCGCCTCGCGAATCGCTCCGTCGAGCTGCGACTGGCTGATGAGGCGGACATTCGCGATCCCGCGCCCGGCCAGGTCCCCGACCGGGTGCAGTCTCCCTCCCTGGGTGAGGGGTGCGCCTCCGTTGGAGGCACCGTTCGCGGGGATCTGTGCAGACATGGGGGGTCCAATCCAGGGTCGAGGGAGAAGCCCCGGGCGGAGTCCGGGGGGGTGCAGGGGGAGTTGGGCAAGGCGCGGGCCCGGTCGGCCGAATTGGCGGGATGGTCCCGGAAAGGCGGTGGGGGGGCGGAACGGGGGGGGCCTCGGGTCGGAGAGGTCCGGCTTCGACCCGGGGTCACCGCCCGAATCGGGGCTCAGCGTCGAGGAGGTGGACACTCCTCCCGAACCTGACTTCCGTCGGGAACCCCTCTTTTCCGGCTCCCCTCGGAATCGGTGCCTTCTGTGCTATGATGGGGCGGTGTGGAAACCTCTGGGCCATTTCAGAGGTCTCACGGGCTCCGCGCGTCCAGCGCGTCCACCTGCCTCCCGCGGCGGTGGGGCAACCGGGCGATGGTCTGAAGCGACCCCGAAAATCCGAACCTTCGGGCTCGGCCCGGCTCCCGCTCGCGAGCCCGGTCCGGACCCCATCCAGCTATCTGGCGGCTCCGACCGGGGCCGCAGCGAGAGAGAGGCAAGATGTCGCGCATTCTCGCCGCCATCCTCTTCGTCGTCGCCTGTGGCGCCGGCTCCGCTTCCGCGCAGGACTACACGCTCTCGATGAGCACCGGGCTCTCCGGCGCTCCGGGGGACACCGTCCTTGTGCAGTGTCTCCTGGACATCGCTCCGGGGGCGGCCCCCCTCTCCGGCTGGTCGCAGGGGATCTGCCATGATCCGTCCCTCGTCCACCCCCTCGAGGCGAACTCCGGCTCGACCACGCAGACCTCGAACAACGGGGCTCCCCCCGGCTTCGAGCAGGTCGGGATCACGGAGACGGCGCCCGGCATCGGAGTGACCCAGGGGGTCGTCATCAGCCTGCTGGGGACCGCGACGCTGCCCCCGGGGACCGGCTACGAGACGCTGACCGTGCTCTACGAGCTCATGGGGGCGGACGGGGACTTCGCCACTCTCTCCTACTGCGACGACGCGGGCGCCCCGCCGGTGGAGACGGTCGTCGTCCCGGCCGGAATCTCCGTGACTCCGGCGCAGGTGGGGACCACCATCACCATCGAGGTGATTCCGCTGGTCCTCTTCTTCGGGACCGCGGATCCGATCGCCCAGGGGCAGAGCACCGACCTCTCCGTGCTCCTCACGAACTCCTCCGCCGTCTACGGCTTCCAGCTCGGGGTCGCCCATGACGGGGCCACCCTTCAGGCGACCGCGGTCGAGGCCGGCGCGGCTCTCGGCGCCCTCAATGGCGGCGCGGGCCCGGACTTCTTCGTCGAGAGCCTCGACCCCGAGGGCGGCGATGGAATCACCCTCGGGTGCCTCTTCTCCACCGTCGGCCTGAGCGAGCAGCTGCTGCCGGGAGTCGATCAGGAGATCGCTCGCATCACCTATCAGGCTCAGCCGACCGCTCCCCTCGGAGACACGACGGTCCAGTTCACGGACAGCCTCTCTCCGGGCGCCCCGGCCCCGGCGGTCGAGACCCTGATCAGCACAGGGGAAGAAGTGGAGACTCCGATCCAGTCCCCGGGCACGCTCACGATCGAGGTGGGCGGGGCGGTCTTCATTCGCGGCGATGTCACCGGCGACGCTGTTGTGGACATCGGTGACCCGGTCACCCTGCTCGGCTTCCTCTTCGGCGGCGACTCCGCTCCTCCTTGCCTGGATGCGGGCGACTTCGACAATGGAGGAGGGCTCGACATCGGGGACGCGGTGAACATTCTCACCTACCTCTTCGGAGGCGGACCGTCTCCTGCCGCTCCCTTCCCGGAGTGCGGCATCGACCCCGAGGGGGACTCCGACTCCGTCACCTGCGAGACCAGCGCCTCGGGCTGCTGAGCCCCGCGCCTCCCTTGCTGTCCGCAGCGATCCCGGCTCTCTCCTGAAGGGGGGGGGCCGGGATCGTCTGCATCCGGGCGGATCTCTCGATGCAACGCCGAGCCGGGATGGTACTCTCCTGCGCCTCGCCCCGGGGGGGCGGGAACCAGGACGGCTCTCTCGCGCGACCCTCGCGCCCGGCGGGACCGGAGGTGGGACTTCGATGGGTGAAGACAAGGACCTGATCGGGATCCGCGAGCGGCTCGTGGAGCAGCTCCGCGCCCTGAACGCGGATGTCGTCCACGACCTCGACTCCCTGGGCACGGAGGACGGGACCCATCTCGCCGACATCGAAGACCTCGCCGGGGACTCGAGCTCGGACGCGGTGATCTTCGAGAGATTCCGGGCCGGAGGGGCCACCCTCGAGCAGCTCCAACGCGCGATCGATCGGATCGACCGGGGCACCTACGGCATCTGCGAGGAGTGCGAGGCGCCGATCGCCGCCCCGCGGCTCGAGGCTCTCCCTTTCGCCACCCATTGCATTGACTGCAAGCGCCGCCTCGAGGCGGAAGGTGCGTAGCCGGAGCGGCACGCTCGAACGGGGAGGGATCGGATGACCGAGGGGGGAGACTTGATCCCGATCATCGCCCCGGAGCACCTGCGAGGGGACGGAGCGGTCCTCCTCGAGTGGTTCATCGAGGAGGGGGAGAGCACGCGCGAGGGTCAGCCCATCGCCCAGCTCCTGGGAGCCGGGGGATGCGAGGACCTCCTCGCGCCCCTCACGGGGTTGCTCGTGGAGCACTGGGTCGAGGAGGGGGCTTCGGTCACCGCAGGGCAGCAGGTCGCGACCATCGAGGCCGGCCCCGATCTCCTGGATCCCGATCCCCTCCGCCCCGATAGCGGCTGATTTCTATCCGGGCGGAAACTGCCCTTGTGCCGTAAGCGGAAACGCTGCCGAGGCTTATCGACTCGCACGGGTTCCTTGGCTGCTTTCTAGCCACTTCCGCCGCTGGCGCGTCTTTCGTCATTTCTCCACAAGTTCAGTCTTGGCAAGGGTTTGGGGGTTTGGCTCCTGATTGGCACCACCTGTGCTTATCGGAAGTGGGCTCTCAGGGACTGGAAAGAGGGGGTGTGGGGCTGACCGGACTGGTCGGCAAATCCCTCTTTCCGCCTCACTCTCTCTCCGGAGAGAGGGCCTCCTCTCGGGGAGGCTTCGCGCGAAGCGTGCCGACTCTCACGCTTCGCCCTGCACAGGGAGGATCGCGCTCCGCGATTCTGCTCTGCTTGCTTCATTTCTTTCCGAGGGGGCGCCTTTTCCCCGAAGGCGCCTCTTTTTTTATGGCCGGCCTTCTTCATGGCCGGACCGAAGGAGGCATCCCCTGTGGATGCACGTCCCGGGTCTCCTGCCCCGGACCCGCGGAGGTGCTTCACCTCTCCAGCGGGGCCTCTCCACCCCGGTCCCCGCTCTCGTCTCTCTTGAGAGCTCCTCCGCAACTCCTGAGAGCCCCTCGAGGGTCCCGTGGGTCCCGCTCTCCATGCTGACCGTCTCTTGCGCTCCCGAACGATCCGGGCGCGCTGGCGGCGGGACTCGGTGCCTCAGAGGGCAGGCGGAGCGCGTCCGGCCCCCCCGTCGATCTCCTCACCTCGCGACTCTGCAGCCTCCGCTGCCGGGGACCCGTCTACGAAGAAGCTCGCACTCCTTCAGTGGATGCGAGGTGCCGGGAATCAGGGGGTTCTCCGGACCAGGACGGTCGGAAGAGGCTCTGGCTCTGGGGGAGAGGAGAAGGGGTCGAAGGGGTCAGAGCGGTTCGGGGGAGGGCCTCAGAGGCACGGGAGGGCGTCGAGGGTGGTGTCCACTCCAGGGCAGGGGAAGGGCTGCGCGGGCGGAGGACACGCGCGGGCGGGCCGAAGAGATGCTGCAGGAGAAGCACGCAGTCGGCCAGATCGAGCCGACCGTCGTCGTTCACATCCGCGGCGTCGAGGCAGGGTGGGGTGGTCGCGCCGGATTGGAACAGATACTCGGCGAGCTCGATCGCGTCGGCGATGGAGACCACGCCGTTCCGGTCGAAGTCTCCGCGGAGGAAGACACTCGCGGGCTCGACGATCGGGATCGTCAGGGAGTGAACCTCGGGGTAGAGGACGCCGAGGCCTCCGAGCTTGACGATCTCGTTGCGGACCGGAGGAGAGTCGGGGCCCGGCGGATGCGTGGCGAAGTGCACCGAGAAGGTGCCTCCGATCGGGGCGTCCTCGCGGAGCCGCAGTCCAAGGTGTCCGATCACGACTCCGTCCTCCACCGGGAAGCTGAGGGCGGTGATCGGGCTCATCACCTCGAGCGCGCAGAAGGCGTAGACGCGTCCCGGGAGGCTCGGGCTGCTCTCGGAGAGCATCAGGTCGGCGAGGGAGGCCTGAGGCTGGCTGTCCGCGAAATCGATGACCGCCTCGGACACGATCGAGGGGTCGAAGCTCAGGCTGATCGTCAGCGCGCTGACGCCGAAGGGGCTCTCTCCCGAGAGAAGGATCGGGATCCGAGTCAGCTCTCCTCCGGGAGCGAGCGCGAAGCCCCCGTCGTTCTCCCCTGCTTGATTGAGGAGGGTGAAGACATGCGGGAGCTCCGAGCCGGTCGGGAGGGTCTCGAAACCACCGATGCAGGAGAGCTCGTCGCCTCCGGTCGGATCCGGTCCCGAGTCGGGAAACGGAGCCGCAGGCGTGGCTCCCCCCTCGGAGAGGAACAGGTAGGAGAGCAGCCCCGCCAGGTCGATCACATCGAGCTGACCGTTGTCGTCGAAGTCCGCGCTGTCCAGGCAGGGTGGGGGTGAGGTTCCCAGCTGGAGATATCGAGCGAGGTGGGCGAGGTCCGCGATGGAGTGAGAGCCGTCGCCGTTCACATCTCCGCGAACAAAGTCACTCGACTGGGCGGGGAGGACCGGGGCGAGGAGCAGCAGGAGGATCAGCAGGGCCCGGCCGACTCCTTTGGAGCCGAGACCGTCCGGAGAGCCGCCTTGTGCCCTCGCGCGTGCCAGCCATGAGTGC
>Ga0181573_10000419_pt1 | contig 44484 bp, 31 predicted proteins | sample 101ome_25_FD_148643 | JGI IMG/M metagenome (GOLD analysis project Ga0181573, IMG submission 148643) | Coastal salt marsh microbial communities from the Groves Creek Marsh, Skidaway Island, Georgia - 101409BT metaG (spades assembly) | ecosystem: Environmental > Aquatic > Marine > Intertidal zone...
CGGCCAATCACCGGGGGACGATTCTCGGCCAATCAGCGGCTCGCCCAATTTGGACGGACGAAGCATCTTCTCCGACCTCAAGTCCCCGCCGCCGTCGATGCGAAGGGCGTCGGGGGGCGGTGCCGGCGCCGGATCGGGCTTCACGCTCGACGACCTCATCCTCCGCAAGAAGGGCCCGGATGCGGCGCGACGTTCTCGAGGCGCGATATTCTCGCCGCCGCCGTCGCCCCCCGGGGGCAGGGGCCGACGCGGGCGCAAGCCGGGCGCCGGCGCCGCGAAACCCAAGAAGCCGAACCCCCCGCCCGAACCCTCGGAGTCGTCGTCGGAAACTTCCGAGGACGCCGACGAGGACGCCGACGACGACTACGCGTCCCCGGTCCCCGACGACCGCGCGTCGCCGCTTGAAAAACTCGCGAGGGCGGCGGAGAAGAGGGGCGCGACGCGAGCGGGCGCGTCACCGCGGTCACCGCGCGGGACCGCGAAAGGAGGGTTGAGAAACCCTGTTCGAAACCCTAAACCGCATCGCATCGGCGACAGCGACAGCGACGACGACGGCAACAAGATTGCCGCGGTTCGGGCGGGACGGGCGAAGGGCTCCGGCGGTGGGTCAATCGGCGGTAAGCGGGGCTCGCGCGAGGCGAGGCAGCTCCTCATCGCCGCGCAGCGCATGGCGAGGGTGACCGGCGGCGGAGGAGGCTCCGTCCCTCATGGCGCCGTGGGTCCGACGCATAATACGACCCCGGGGACCTCGGCGTCTCCGTCGGCGCTCCGGGGTATATCCGACACTCCGGCGTCAACTCTCTCGGGGAGGAGCGGCGGGAGGAGCACTCGCGAGCGCAGGGCGCCGAGCGCGTTCTGGCTCAACGAGGATGCCAAGCGTAAGGATCCGTTCGCGACGACGACGGCGGCGGCGGCGTCAGCGGCGGCGGAGTCCAAGAAGACGGCGGCGAGGGCGAAGCCCGGTCCGAAGGCAAAGCCGGCGGCGAAGAGGGGAAGGCCCAAGTCGAAGGCCAAGCCGGCGGCGAAGAGGCGGCGGGACGACGACGACGACGACGAGTCGTCTTCATCGGAATCCGAGTCTGAGTCCGAGGAGTCCGAGGAGGAGGAGACGCTCGAGGCGCGCGCGGCGAGGACGTCCGAGGTGAAGAAGTCTGCGGCGAAGAAGTCCGCGGTGAAGTCTCCGGCGAAGAGGCCGAGGGGTCGAAGCCCGACGAGGGGGCCGACGCGGGCTCGACCCGCGAAGAAACCCTCAAAGAGTCTGGCGGTGTATTCAGAGTCTGAGGATGCGACGGACGAGGACGAGGACGAGGAGGACGAGGAGGACGAGGACGAGGACGATGACGTCCCTCCGCCGAAGGGGGATGACGACACGGAGGAATCTGACGGCGACGACACGGAGGAATCCGACGAAGATTCCGAGGACGACACCCCGCTGGCGTCGAGGTACAAGGGAAAGCCGTCCAAGGCGGCGGCGTCGCCCAAGGGGAAGAAACCTCCTCCCGCCGCGAAGCCCAAGCCCTCGCCCAAGCCGGCCAAGCCCTCGCCCGGGAAGGGTAACCGGCGGCACTCCGCGGAGCACGCAGCCGCGCTCGTCAGCGCCGAGATCATGGGCCGGAAGACGAGCATGGCCCGTAGGTTCGGCTTGAACGTCGCCCGGGTCGTCGACTCGGAGGCGGAGTCGTCGGACGATGACGAGGAGGAGGGCGAGGATGGCGACGACGCCAGCCCGCCGGGATCCACCCCGACGGACAGATCCTCGGACCGGACGGAGGCGTCCTCCCCGGCGACGGCTACGACGGAAGACGGGGGCGCCGCGGACACCACGGACGCGGACGATACCCCCGCGACGAAGGGGTCGGGAGGGCAACCGCCGCGGAGCATCGAGAAGGGCAAGCGCGGGGGTTGGAGGCCCGGCGCGGGCAGGCCGAGGAAGGTTTACGACCCGAACGATCCGACTCCGCGGAAGAGGCGAAGGCTCCCGGGGGAGCCGCCGCGCAAGCGCGGCAGGCCGCGCAAGCACCCCACCGCGGAGGACATCGAGGCTGGGCACATCCGGCGAAAGCCGGCGAGCGCAGAGGAGAAGGCGGCGGCGCTGCGGAGGCTCGGCGGCGGCGGCATCTTCGGCGAGGACGTCGCGACTCCGAAGCCGCGGGGTAGGCCCAGGAAGGACGGTTCCTCCAAGAGCGCTCCGCCGAAGCCCTCCGGTCCGGATAAGAAGCCTCGCGAGACTCCCGCGCCGGCGGTGAGGGCGAACGCGATCAGCACCGAACGATGGGCGGCTCGGGTCAAGAAGGCGGCGGCGGGGGGAAACGCGGAGGCGAGCCCAGATTCGCCGCCGCGGAGGCGCGAGGTTTCCTTCCCGGAGGGCGCCGCCGGGGCGGAACCGCGAGATCCAGCGAGTGCCCCGAGGAGTGCGCCGGCGCCGCCGCCGTCCGGCCCGTACGGATCCGACCGCGAGAACGAGCAGGTTTCCGCCGCCAAGTCCTCGCGGCGCAAGTCCATCCTGCGGACGCTGGGCAAGTCGCTGGGCGAGGAGAACGAGAGAGAGGCGAGGCGAAACGCGCTGAACAGGCGGTTCAGCGACGTCCCCGAGTTTGAGGTGTTTGGGTTTCAGGGTACGCCCGAGAAGGGCGGGGCGGCGAGCCCGGACTTTGGCGGGTCGCCCGGGCTGTTCACGGCGAAGTCGCCGGGCGGTTTGATCAGCCAGTTAGACACGGACACCCCGGTGACGTCGCCGGTGCGATCCTCTCCGAGACTTCGCGGTTGATACGTTGAAACCTACCAGGATTCATTATGACTTCGGCTTTATCATACGTGCCCTTCGAAGCGCTTCCATGAAACCTTTCTCAGCCTTCTCTTGCCGGTAGTTACGGTCCAGTGTATCAATCGTCTCCCCTCGCCGGCGCCTCGTCGCTTCCCGCGCGCGGGCCCGCCGCGTTCCGCGCGCGACCCTGCGCGGTCACCGACGCCCTCGGTCGGTCTCGAGCGACCGCGTCCGGGTCTCCGCTTTCCTCGACTCCGTTCCTCTCGGTTCTGGGCCGAACAAACGCGCGCGCCTCGCGTTCGTCGTACCGGTCGCACCCGCCGCCGCCGCCCTCATCCCTCGGGAAGTTGATCCGATACCCCTTCGCGACGCACTCGCCCAGGCGAGAGGCCAGGTCCAACCCGACGTTGTCCATCAGCAACCCCGCGAGCGCGTCGAAGGCGTCTCGATTGCACAGGCAGTCGGTCATGTCCGCGTCCGTCGACTCCCCCACGATGTTTGCCACGTTTTGGCAACACGTCGAGGTCGAGCCGGACAGGCACGGGACGAGAGAAGGGAGCGCGGACGGGAGGACGTCCATGAGATCGTCCACGTCGCACAGAGACGGATGCGGTGGAGGTTGGGACGGAGGTTGGGACGGAGACGGCGGCGTCGGCGGCGTCGGCGGGTACTCGTAGGTGGTGGTGGTCGGCGGGTACTCGTAGGCGGTCGTCGTCGTCGCGTCGTGGGTTTGCCAGTCGCCTCCCGGGTCTTGCTCGACGATCTCCGGGAGCAACACGGGCGCCGACGCTTGGCCGTGATGATACTCCGGATACTGCGGCGTCGTCGGCAGGTCCTGAGGCAGCGGTTTGCCCGCCGCCGCGGCGGCCATGGTGAAGTCCACAAACATGAAGGCTGAGTACGCCAGCAGCGCCGCCTTCGGGCCGAACCTCAAGCCTTGGGCCCGGACCTCGCCTCCGCACCCCGAACCCTCCTGCCCCCGGAGCTCGCCGCCGCGCGTGTACCCGTACATCTCGCACACGTCGCACACCTTCGCGGCGCTCGCGCCGTCGTCGCCCATGGGCAGCGTTCGCGGGTCCAGCGGGCACGTCACCGACGTGCAGAGGCTCCGAAGGCAGGGAACCCGCAGCTCCTGCCCGGCTGTCCCGCCGACCGCGCCCGTGGTCTCGTCTCTGCACACGTAGCGCCCGTCTGGAACTGAACACGCGAGGCCGGGCTGCACGTCGCACACCGCCTGCGCGTAGACGCAGGCGCACTCGTCGAGCTTTCGCGCGCGATCGACGCCGCCCACCTCGTCCGCGTCGAAGCCGTCGCACCCCCCGTCTTTCGGCACCAGCCTCGAGGCGTTCGTGGGGCTTCGGGCCCAGCACGGCGACGCTCCCGGTGTATCGGCCGGGTCCCGCGGCTCGCGCGCTCGCGCGTCCGTCGCGTCCACCACCAGGGACGCGAGCGTGAGGGTCACCGCGACGCCGAGGACCGAGGCCAGGAGGACATCTGCGCGGCGCGCCATCGTCGGTGGTTGTGCGCGCGGGACGCCGCGCCTCGGCCCTTCCTCGTTCGGTCCGCCCGCCCTTTCTCGTGAACACGAACCGGGCGGAAAAGAAAGGGAAGCGGGCATAACGACGAGCGTATGGTGGCCGCGGACGGAGGCGCGATGGCCTCGGAGCCCCCGACGGGGCGTCGAGCCAAGCGGACCATCCGTGCGCCCACCAAATTCGTCGACGAAGACGGATTCAACGACGCCGATCTTCAGCGCGCGCTCAAGGCGAGCATGAAGCACGTCCGCCGGGTCTCCTCGACGACGGTGCCGGAGTGCCCGGTGTTCCGCCCGACCGCGGAGCAGTTCGCCGATCCGTTCGCCTACATCAAGAGCATCACGCCGGAAGCCATGCCCTACGGCATCGCGAAGATAATCCCCCCCGAAGGTAAGCTCGCGCGACACGCCGACCGCCGTTCCGCGCGATCGAGCTCCGCGCCAGCTGTGTTGCGGGCACCCCCCTCGGCCACTTCCGCTCACCCGCCCCTCCCGCCCTCAACCCGCGCAGGATGGAAGCCCCCGTTCAACGAGGAGGCCGGCGGCGACGGCATTCCCTTCGATACTAAGCTGCAGACCGTCAACCGCCTCCAGGAGGGGCTCCACTTCGAGGACGGCGAGAGGTACACGCGCGATTCGTACCGCGACATGGCTGACGCGTTCAAGAGAAAGTACCTGGAGACGCATCAGCGCGTGGCGGACGAGACCGAACGGCTGAGGAGGGAGAACCCGGGTTGGAACGACGACGCGTGCGAGGCGAGAGCGCTGGAAGAGGAGTTCTGGAGGATCGTCGAGACGGACACCGAGAAGATTCGCGTCGAGTACGGAAGCGATCTAGACGCGGACGTGTACGGCAGCGGATTCGCGACGGTGCCGCTCGGATCGGTATCCGCCGCCGCGGGTGCGACGCCGGACTCGGATTCAGACGAGGACGGCGGCGTGCCGCACGCGTGGGACTTTGGCGAGCTCATCAGGCACCCGTCGAACCTTCTCCGCGTGGTGGGCGGGGACATACCGGGCTTGACCCGGCCGTGGCTGTACTTTGGCATGATGTTCAGCGCGTTTTGCTGGCACGTCGAGGATCACTACCTGGGGTCCATAAACTACATGCACGCGGGCGCGCCGAAGACGTGGTACGGCGCCCCGACGCACGCGGCGGATGCGTTCGAGCGCGCGGTGAGGGAGATCGTCCCGGGGATCTTCAAGGACGCACCCGACTTGCTGCACAGGCTGGTCACGCTCGTGCCCCCCGCGGTGCTCGGCGAGGGACACGGAGTGCCGGTGTGCCAGACGCTGCAGCGCGCGGGCGAGTTCGTGGTGACGTGGCCGAGGGCGTACCACGCGGGGTTTTCGCACGGCTGGAACGTGGGCGAGGCTGTGAACTTCGGCACCGCGGACTGGGTCCCGATGGGAAGAGCCGCCGTGAACGACTACCAGCACGGCGTCGGCAAGCGAGACTCGATCTTCTCGCACGAGAAGATGATTCTGGACACCGCGAAGGCGTTCGTGCGGCGGTACGGATACGGCGACGAGTCATCGCGGGAGGATCAGTCGCTCAGGGCGCCGTGGATCGCGAGGATGGCGGACGCCCTTCGCGCCGAGCTCGAGATTATCGAAAAAGAGCAGAGGGCGGGGAGAGCCGTCGTGAAGTCAAAGGGTGTCAAGGAGGTTGCCGGGAAGGAGAACGAGGCTTCCAAACACGAGGACGAGGACGAAAACTGCGCGCTTTGCAAGGCGACGCCTCACCTCGCCGTCGTGCACTGCGCCCGTTGCTTCGAAATCGCCGAAAAGATCGAGTTCGAGCAGGCTGTCGCTCGGGCGAGGGCGGAGGGCCGGAGCGCCGCGGGCGCCGCGTGGGCGCTTCAGGGCGGATCATCTTCGGAGCGTCTCCGGCGGATGGGGCGGTACCACAGGCGTCGCAGGCGCAACCGGCCGGTGTTCTGCCTCGGGCACGCGCTGGACGGGAACTGCGGGCACGGCGTCGCGGAACTCGTGATGACGACCAACGCGTCGACGGACGAACTCGAGCGGGTGCTCGGCGCCCTTCGGAAATAAACGCAAAACTAACTTACGATGAATGCCGCTGCTAATTTACGATTAATACAAATACACACGCACGCGACGGCCGTCTCGGCCGACGTATCATCGAGTTCACGATCGCTCGTCAGATGTACACGTTGAGGAGCGTCTCCACTTTGCGACGAAGGTCGGGCGCGGCGTCCTGGTCGGCGCCCCGGTCGGCGAGCACCTCGGCGCACTGCGACTTTCTCGCCTCCGCCGCGAGCATCAGAGCGGTCCTCCCGCCGCTGTCCCTCGCGTCCACCTCCGCGGGTGGACCCGCGAGCGCCCCCCGCCCGACGCCCGTCCCGAACGGTCCGACGCCTCCTCCCTCGAACGAATCAGAGCGGTACAGCGCCCTGGGCGTCAGCGAGTCCCGCCTGCGAAGCAAGATTTCGCAAATCTCGGGCTCGTCCCGTTCCACCGCCACGTGGAGAAGCGTCCGATCGCCGACGCGCTGGCGCCTGTCCGCGCCCGCGTCGCAGAGCACCGACGCCGCGGCGATGTTCCCGCCCGCGATCGCGAGGAGGAGCGCGGACCTTCCGATGGAGTCGCCCGCGTCCAGCAGGCTCGGTTTTCGTTCCCCGTTCTTTTCTTCTTCGTCGTCGTCGTCGCTCCCCATGACCGGCGAGCTGGGCGCCGCGACGGAGCTTCCGGCACCGGCGTTCTTCTCGTCGTCCTCTCCGGTGAGCTCGCTCCAGTCGGTGCCCTTGAGCCCCGGCGACGGCGGCGCCGGGCCCAGCGAGCTGAAGATGCGAGAAAACGCCGCAAACGGGTTGAGGCAGTTCATGTGCCCGTCGCCCCCGTTCGCACCCTTGAAGGCACCCGCGGACGCCTCGTCGTCCTCCATGATGGCGCGGAGGACGTCGATGATCACCCGGACGCACTCCGCGTGGCCGCTCATCGCCGCCGCGTGCAGCGCCGTCCCTCCGGCGACGGCGTCCGTCGATCGGGATCCGTCGACGGCTAAGGGGTCGGCGCCGTGCGCGAGGAGCGCGGACGCGACGGTGTGCCGCCCCGCGCGGGCCGCGGCGATGAGCGGGCTCGCGCCGTCGGAGAACTCCACGTTGGCGCCCGCGCCGCATCGCAGGAGGGACGAGACGACGGCGCCGGCGCCGGCGTCGTCGCCGTGGCGGCGCGCGGGCGAGAAGTGGCTCGTCGGGGATCGTTCGTGCGACGCGGTGAGATCGGCGCGGTGCCTCGTGGCGATCTCGAGGGGCGTGCGGCCGGAGTGATCCCTCGAGTCCGGGGAGACCCCCGCGGCGGTGCACCCGTCGATGACGAAGGCGGCGCACTCGGGGTTGGGCGACGCCGCCGCGGCGAGGAGACACGCCGCGTCGAGCGGGGTGGCGCCGATCTTGACGAGCTCGACCGTCGACGCGAACGATCCGCGCTCGATCGCGAGGAGCAGGGCGTCCGCGGCGGTGCAATCGCCGTCGGGAGCTCGATTTTCACTCACCGATCGAAACTTCATGAGCGCGCGCACCTCCGTGGCGCGGTCGTCGAGCACGGCGCGCCTGAGAGGACCCGCGAGCGACGACTCGGCGGGACCATCCGGACGCTTGATCGCGTCGGGCGTGCGCGGTGAGGCGTCGTGCCCGGCGCGGATGCGCGCGGAGACGTCGGGCGCCATCCCGTGGGTCGGATACCCCCCACGCGGATCGGTAGCCGCTGCCCGAGACACGCCGCGCGACGGATGTGAGCTGCTCGGGCGTGTCGAACGGAGGTGCTAACACCCCCGAAGTTTTCGCGCCACAAGTTGTCGCGTTCAACAAACTCTGGGACGACCAAAATGCAACATTTCCTGGGTGTTTGTCCATTCAACATTAACCACAAATATACATCGTAGTCCTAACCTCTGCGCGTGTGACAAAGAGAAGCTGGGGAGAAAATAGACTAAAATGCGAATCCGCCCGTTTATACTCGAGGCGTATTTCCAAATCAGGCATTCGTCGGGAGCGTCGGGAGAGGAACCATGGCGACCCCCAAGCCGACGACGTGTAAGGAAGCGATCAAGAAGTTTGAGACGGCCAAGGGCGTGAAGGCCGCGGAGGAGGTGAAGGTGCGCGACCGTCCAGTCCTCTCAGGACTGCCCCGCATCGAGACCCGCCCGCTGACTTGAAATATCGAGTGGTCACTCACCCGCTCCTCCCCTTCCCGCCCCCTCAGGTTCTGCTGTATGCGCAGGTTCCCCCCATCGAGAAGATGGACGCGGCACTTCAGACCCTCACCGCGTGCGAGCACCTCTCGCTGTCCACGAACAACATCGAGAAGATCCAGCCGCTGACGGGCCTGGAGAACCTGAAGATCCTCAGCCTCGGGAAGAATCTGATAAAGAAGCTCGACAACCTGGACGGCGTGGCGGAGACGTTGGAGGAGCTGTGGATCTCGTACAACCTCGTGGAGAAGCTCAAGGGTGTGCAACAGCTGACGAAGCTGCGGGTGCTGTACGCGAGCAACAACAGGATCGAGGACTTTGACGAGCTCAACAAGCTGACGGAGCTGTCGAAGCTCGAGGAGCTCCTGCTGGTGGGCAACCCGATTTACACCGAGGCGGAGGAGCCGAACGCGGAAGGCAGCGACTACAGGCTGATGGTGCTCAAGCGGGTGCCGCAGCTGATGAAGCTGGACGGAATTCCCGTGACGTCGGAGGAGCGCGAGAAGGCGGAAACGTTCGAACCGGCGCCTGAGGAGTAAACTAAATTCGTGTCCCTTTATTAACCTGAATTAGACTCGTAGCCGTACTGCAAACCTGGTACAAACCTTGAGCTGCGCGTGCCGGAATCGAGTTTCGCGACTCGCGGGAGGGACGAGTTCCGGGTTCGTGTTGCGCCAACGCCTTCGATATTACCAATCGACTCTATCTCAGACTATACAAGACGGCTCGAGCGCTTCAAGCCGTCCGAACGAATCATCAGAGCCGCCTGCTCCGGCAGCGGAAAGAACTCCATCTTTGCCGGCTGCGTCCCCGGCTGATTTCACCTCCGAGTCACTCCAAATCACCCACCGCCTCGACGAACGCGCGAAGCCTCGCGCGTCCGTCCCCATCCCACTAGTTTTACGTATCCTATAGGTAAAAAATAATGCGCGCGAGCCACCGTCTGCCCGGCGCTTAGCGGATCCTCTTGCGGGAGTAGGGGAGGAGACCCTTCACGAGGGGGATCTGCTCGGCGCCAATCTGGCGCTCGCCGCTGAGGCGGGTCTTGCGCTCGGTGGACTTGTGGCCGTTAAGATGCTGCTTGCCGGGGCGCCTGTGGAGGACCTGTTCATGACGGGAGGATAGGGTGAGGATGGTCAGTCCGAGCTCTCGTTCGGGGCGAATCTTGGAGAAAAATCTGCAGGGCGTCGCGACAAAACCCTGAAACCCTCAAGCCTTATCCCGGCCCGGATGCGCACGCGTCCGGGCCGTCGCGGGCGTTAGATGGTTCCTCATTCTCACCTTGCCGGAAGCGGTGATCTTGAAGCGCTTGGCCGCGGACTTGTTGGTCTTGGCCTTGGCGCCGGGCTTGCCGCACACCACCGAGAACGCCGCGTGCGCCTGGACGGGCTTGGCAGCAGCCTTGGGCATCGCAACCGCGGACACAGCCTTGCGGAAACCGAGGCCGGAGACCTTGACGGCGGGAGCCTTGACGGCGGAGGCGGACATGACGAAGGAAGCCATGGTTCCGAAAGTTTGAGACGGTTGAGACGCGCGAGTCGAGACTCGTGCGCTGCTCGAATGGTCCGCCCCGGTGCGTCGACGACCGGGATATCCACTATCCACTCTGCCCTGCTCCACGTCGCTTTTTATTTTGGTCGGACACTTGGGAAAAAATTAACGGGAAAGTCGCCAAATGACTCAAGATGAACCGTCGTTACAACCGACCGCATCAACAGAATCCGCGTGCTCTGCTGGCAAATGGACTGTTCGCGGTTCGGGAGGAGCCGCGGCACTCGCGCGCAGCGCCCGTTTCCCGCCGCGCTAACAGAGTCGAACGCTCCGCGGGAGCTCGGCGTCATGATGTCAGCTCGGGACCGCGCGCGGCACACGACGCACTGGACGACGCGCGCGCTGGGGACGCCGATCTTCGAACGCGCTCCTTCCTCGGCCGTCGGCATGAGCCTCACCGCCGCCGCACGATCGATCGCGAACGACGATGCTCGCGGACCTTACGCCCGAGGCGGGTTCGTCGCGCCGTCCGCGGGGGAGGGGAAACCCGGCGTGGGGTTGATGGAGATCTGCAAGTCGCTCGTCGCGGGTGGGGTCGCGGGGGGGGTCTCGCGCACCGCGGTCGCGCCGCTCGAGCGCCTCAAGATTCTGCAGCAGGTGGCGGGGAGCACCACGACCGCGTACAACGGCGTGTTTAGGGGGCTGACGCACATCATGAGGACCGAGGGAATGGTCGGCATGTTCAAGGGCAACGGCGCCAACTGCATCCGCATCGTGCCCAACTCCGCGTCCAAGTTTCTCGCCTACGAGACGCTCGAATCGTGGCTCCTCTCCCGCGCGCGCGAGTCCGATCCCGACGCGCAGCTCGGTCCCCTGACCCGTCTCACCGCGGGCGCGGGCGCGGGAATCTTCGCCATGTCCGCGACGTACCCGCTGGACATGGTCCGCGGGCGACTCACCACGCAGGTGGACGGCAAGTACAAGCAGTACACCTCCATGACCCACGCGGCGAGGGTCATCGTGAAAGAAGAGGGCGCGTTGGCGCTGTACAAAGGGTGGCTCCCATCCGTCATCGGCGTCGTGCCGTACGTCGGCCTGAACTTCGCGGTGTACGGCACCCTGAAGGACGTCGTCGCGGAGTGGCAGGGTCTTAAGAGCGGGAAGGAGCTCTCCGTTCCGCTCGGTCTGGCGTGCGGCGGCGTGGCGGGCGCCATCGGCCAGACGGTGGCGTATCCCTTCGACGTGTGCAGGCGGAAGCTGCAGGTGGCGGGGTGGGCGGGCGCCAAGGCGCTCGCGGAGGGCGAGGCTAAACACCTCGCGGAGATGAGGTACACCGGGATGGTGGACTGCTTCGTGAAGACGGTGCGGCACGAGGGAGTCGGCGCGCTCTTTCACGGGCTGAGCGCCAACTACGTCAAGGTGGCGCCGTCCATCGCCATCGCGTTTGTGTGCTACGAGGAGGTGAAGAAACTTTTGGGCGTCGAGCTGTACATCTCCTCGGGGGGCTGAGCGAGTACATCTCCTCGGGGGGGTTGGGCGAGTACTTGTACTCACAGGGGGTTGAGCCGCGCGGGCGGCTCGTATTTATTATCGGGGGTCCGAAAAGGAGGGAGGATCGCATAGTAGAGCTCGCGGCGGGCTTCGTCGAAGGTTATAACCATTACACGCAAGCCGCTCCGCGGACGCGCGCCGCGACGAAATCACTAAGTTAATCACTTGATGGGGGAACCGTCCGGCACACTCGGGTCGGCGGAGCACGCCCCCGCGGCGCACGTCAGCCTCTTCCCGTCGTACATCGCGACGCCCCCCCGCACCGCAAGTTTCGCCTTGACGGCGTCCCAAAACTTGCTCTTGCACTCCTTCGGGTACCCCGCCGCGCCGGGAGCGACGCCCTCCGCTGATACGACGTCGCCGACGGCGGCTCCGTCGGGGACGTGCACGAGCTTGACGCTGAGGTTTCCGTCCGACTCGGACTCGGTGGCGAGGATCATGGCCTCCGAGGTCTGGCCCGCGAGCTTGGCCACCTTGAGGTTGAGGATGGTGAGGACCATCCGGTTTTTCAGATCGTCCTCCGGGACGAACTTGCGCAGGCCGGTGATGACCTGCCTGACCTCCTCGGGTCCGACCTGGACCTTGCAGCAGTACAGCTTGTCCGAGTTTTCGACGTGGCTCACCTCGATCACCTTGCCGATCGCGAGGCGCGCCTTGCAGATGGGGTCCTCGTCGGCCGCGGGCTGGGCGAGCTTGCCGCCGCCCGCGGGTTTGGCGGGCTTCTCCTTCTTCGCCCCGCCGCCCTCGCCGCCCTTGGGCTTGGCGCCGCCCTTGGGCTTGATCACGGGCTTGAGGAGCTTGACGATGTAGTCGCAAGTCTCGTTGAACTGGCCGGGCATCGGGTTGTTGCGCTCGAACGGCTTGGTCATGAGGTAACCGGTCGCCTGGCAGCGCTCCTTGTACACGGACTTGGGAGGGTTCCAGATCTCGACCCACGGATCGTCGGGATCCGTGCGGAGCTTGGGGGCGGCGTCGCCCATGCTCTTGCCGACCTCGAGGATCAGATCGTCGACCTTCTTGCAGGCCTCGTCGAGGGCGCTGGACATCTCGAACGTCCGACGCGCGCGCGTGCGGTGTGAGCACTCCGCCGATCGCGCGTCGAACGTCGAACCGCCGCAAAAGCGAGAGCTGCTCGATTTTGAGGCGAGTTCCTGACACGCGAAAAAGCATTTTTGGCGTTTTCGCCGCCGCCGCGCTAACGCCCAGTGCTAAGTGCTACGCCGGAACGACCCTCCTCACGCCCCGACCCGTCGGCGGACCCGCGCCTTTCGCCACCACCCACCCCGCGTCTTTACCGACGGCGGGGACACCGTCGCCCCGTCCCGACCGTCCCGTTTGACCGGTCGCGGCGCCCGGCACCCCCCGTTTCGCCGTCGCCCCGTCCGACGTCCGACGGTTTGGCCAATCGAACGGCGGATCGAGCGTCGCCCTCACCGCGTCGGCGACCCGGAACATCGCCCTGGCGAGATCGGTCGGCATGACGCTCGAGGTGGCGCCCGTGCCGCCCGCCACGCGCCTCGACGCGTATCCGGATACTTCCGGCGGGTCCCATCCCGCGACGGGCGCCTCGTCGGGCCACCCGCGCGCCGTCGGGGAGCCCGGCGAGTCACCGCCCGGTGAGTCACCACTCGCACCACCCGGTGACACGCAGAACGCCACCGCGCACGCTGTCCCGATCGCCGAGCCCGGGTGGCACGAGAACGCGTGTATGACCGCTCGCAGCGTGTATGACCGATCCCGACCCCCGTCGTCCCCATCCTTCCCTCCCCTTCCCCCGACCCGGACACGCGCGTCCCTGAACACGAGCACGGCCGTCTCCGGCGGCGTGGACGCCTCCCTTTTCGCGAACGGGCCCCGAACCACCACCCCGGCGCCCTTCGCCCGCGGACTGACTCGGGTGTCCCCGAGCTCAGCCGCCGCCAAACACCGCCTCGCCCTCGACTCGGCCATCGCCAAACACCGCGCCCGCGTCTCCCGCCAAATCTCGCCGCACCACGCCGCGTCGACGTCGCACAGCCTCGCGAGCGGGTTCGACGCCTCGGTGCCCCGCGCGGACGCGACGACGTGACACTCCCACGTCGACAGCTGTGCGAGTTCCTCGGCGCGAATCGCGTCCGACGACACAGCTGTGTCGAATTCGCGATCGTCGCGCACCATCGCGGCGACGTCGTCGTTCGTCGCGGGGCGATGGTCCCGCCGATGGGCGTCGTCATCGTCGCGGGAGCGGGGTATCAGCACGTGCGCGTGCGCCACCCGCGCGGTGACGCATCCCACGAGGGGCTCGAGCCACCGAACGTACGCCCGCCGCGCGAACTCGCGGGCGAGCGCGGGCCGGAGGAACTCGACGTCGAAGCTTCGAAACTCGGGATGCGTCGTCGCGTCTCCGTCGTCTTCGTCGTGTGCGTCTTCACCCGCGTCTTCACCCGCGTCCATCAACGCGTCGTCCATGATGTCTCGGGCGATGAAAGATTCGAGCTTTTCCCCGCCGTGCCACGCGAAGGCGCGCGATACCGTCTCGGCGACGAACGAGGCACTCTCGCGTCGTTGTCGCCAGTCGGCGCCCGGTGAGGTCAACGCCGCGACGATGTACCCAACCCTGCTCTCGCACAGCGCCGCGGAGCAGGTGGTGAGGTCGAGGTGGGACGTCGGGGATGCGACGCCCGCGGCGAGGGAGTGGAGCGCGGGAAGCATGCGGCACAGCTGTCGAACCCGGAGGGGTGGATCCGAACATGCGTTGACCAGGCACGTGCCCGTCTTGGAGCAGATGACCACGCCGAGGAGCCAGGATCCGTCCTTCTCGGGCATGACCCTCGACCCGTATCCGCGTCTACACACCTCGCGGGACGTGACGACGCCCTCGAGCGGCGCCCGTGCGGCTCCACCTCCGCACCACTCTGTCGACGTGTCGGTCCCTGGAGCGAGCGATATACAGTACAGCAGCACTATTCACGCAAGATGACGATGACGTCTCACAAAAGGTGGCGCGAATGGGGAGCGGACTCATCGCCGCCGCCCCGCTCGGAATCGCGGCGTCGGCGCCTCGATCCCGGCGGCGCACGCGTCGCGCGCCCGTTCAGGTCGCGGCGACATCAGCCAGCGGGGAAGACGGGCTCGAGCGGGTGGAGAACTGCTCGGGGTGCCTGCGCCCGGAGAGCTGCCCGTGCCCAAAGGCTATCCGCCGCGCCAAACAGAAGCAGCAGCAGCGGCGGCGGCGGGAAACGAGCCGGCGGGACGAGGACGACGCCGCGCCCGGCCGGCGCGCGGTGCTCTCGGCCCTCGGCGCGGTCGCCATGGGGGGCGGCGGTGCGGTCGTCCCGGGCAACCCGGCGGTCGCGATGGAGAACGGCCTCATATCCGAGGCGTGGTCCGCCATCTCCGGCGCCCCGTCCGACCTCACGTTCCCCGAGGACTTCCTCGGTACCTGGCTGTGCTACTCCACGCTCACGCGCGTCGATAACCTCCAGGGCGATGAGCTGGTCCAGGACATCGCGGTGGTGAACCGCGCGCGGAAAGACGTCGGCCAGCAGATCGTCTACCCGATGAGGTTCATAAAAAACGACCAGGGACGGGTGGTGATGGACCGGGCCTACAACGTCGTCAGGATGGCGGAGGCCACCGCGCGCGCGTACAACGTCATAGACTCGGTGGAGTGGGACGTCAACGACCCGAACGTGCTGAGAGGGAGGATCGGCGCGGACGGCAGGAGCGTGTTCTTTCGGGTGAACCAACGGAGCGAGGAATACCCGGCGCCGGACAGGATCGAGACGTCGGAGGTTGCGCAGATCGTCTTTGACGGCGGGGATAACGGGGGATACGCGCCGACCCCGACGGACGACGCGGTCCCGGCGGCGATCCCCGCGATGGCGCTCGGGCCCGATGGAACGCGCGATCCGTCGGGTACCGCGAAGGCGACCAAGGTCAAGTCGAGCAGGACGTTCACCAAGTGGAAGTTTCGGTCGGCGGAAGCCGCCGGGGACGGGCCGGCCATCGTCGCGGGGCAGACGGTGTACGATTACCTGACGTCGTTCGACCCTGGATTCATCGAGAGCAGGGGACAGCCCGTGACGCAGTACACGTACAAGCTCGCGCTGTTCAGGGCGAACAAGTATAACCTCGAGAACTGACGATGATAGTTAGTGGCCATTTTTTTCAACGACGAAAATCGTCGACCTGACATGCTTCGCGGAGGATTGACTCACTGTCGTGGCACGCCGTACTTTCTTTTACAATCACGGACCCGTCTCATCGCTGGACGTTCTCTACCTGTGTGACGCGCCGCCATATCCAACACGTTTTGATGAAAACATTCGTCCCGAGGGCGGCGACGGCCCCGCCACCCGCCCTCCCTCGGGGAAAAAAAAATGAAGGTGCTCCCACCCTCCCTTCTCCTTTCCTCCTCCTTCGCGCCGCTCACGCCGTAGCCTTGGCCGCCTTCTTCTCCCTCGCAACCTTCAACAGCTGCTCTCGCATCGCGGGACCCAAGCCGGCGTAGGCCTCGTCCTCCATCGTCACCTTATCGGCGCTCTCCACGTACTGGGGCAGCTCGTCGAAGTTGAGGTACCTGTAGGTGTCCGACGCCGTGGCGTCGAGCTTACCCGCGTACTCGAGGTACTCGGCGGGCGTGGGCAGCCTGCCGATGATGGCGGAGACCGCCGCGAGCTCGGCGGACGCCAGGTACACGTTCGCGCCCTTGCCGAGCCTGTTGGGGAAGTTCCTGGTGGACGTGGACACGACGGTGGATTTCTCCGCGACCCTGGCCTGGTTGCCCATGCAGAGAGAGCAGCCCGGCATCTCGGTCCTCGCGCCGACGGTGCCGTATATGGAGTAGTACCCCTCCGCGGTGAGCTGCGCCTCATCCATCTTCGTCGGGGGCGCCACCCACAGCCTGGTCGGGAGCTGCCCGTCGAACTCCTTCAGCAGCTTGCCCGCGGCGCGGAAGTGCCCGATGTTGGTCATGCAGGAGCCGATGAAAACCTCGTCGACTTTATCCCCCGTCACCTCGGAGAGGAGCCTCGCGTCGTCCGGGTCGTTGGGCGCGCAGAGGATGGGCTCCTTGATCTGATCCATGTCGATCTCGATGACCGCGGCGTATTCGGCGTCGGGGTCCGCCTCGAGGAGCTTGGGGTCCGCGAGCCAAGCCTCCATGCCCGCGATGCGACGCTCGAGGGTGCGCCTGTCGCCGTAGCCCTGGTCGATCATCCACTTGAGCATGACGATGTTAGACTGGAGGTACTCCGCGATGGGCTCCTTGTCGAGCTTGATGGTGCAACCGGCGGCGGATCTCTCCGCGGAAGCGTCGGAGAGCTCGAAGGCCTGCTCACACTTGAGGTGGGAGAGACCCTCGATCTCGAGGATGCGACCGGAGAAGATGTTCTTCTTGCCCTGTTTCGCGACGGTGAGGTGCCCCTCCTTAATCGCGTAGTAAGGGATCGCGTGGACCAAGTCGCGGAGCGTGATGCCGGGCTGCATCGTACCCTTAAAGCGCACGAGCACGGACTCGGGCATGTCCAGGGGAATCACGCCGGTCGCAGCGCCGAACGCGACGAGGCCGGAGCCCGCCGGGAACGAGATTCCGATGGGGAAGCGAGTGTGAGAATCGCCCCCCGTGCCGACGGTGTCTGGCAGCAGCATCCTGTTGAGCCACGAGTGGATCACCCCGTCGCCCGGTCGGAGGCTCACGCCGCCGCGGTTGCGGATGAAGTCCGGAAGGGTGTGGTGCGTCACCACGTCCACGGGCTTGGGGTACGCCGCGGTGTGACAGAACGACTGCATCACGAGGTCGGACGAGAAGCCGAGGCACGCGAGATCCTTGAGCTCGTCGCGGGTCATCGGCCCGGTGGTGTCCTGGGATCCCACGGTGGTCATCTTGGGCTCGCAGTAGGTGCCGGGGAGGATGCCGCCGTCGACGCCGCACGCCTTGCCCACCATCTTCTGCGCGAGCGTGAACCCCTTGGCGCCGCCGGGGGGGTTGGACGGGAGCCTGAAGACGTCGGAGGCGGGAAGGCCGAGGCTCTCCCTCGCCCTGCCGGTGAGCCCGCGGCCGATGATGAGGTTGATGCGCCCGCCCGCCTGCACCTCGTCGAGGAGCACGTCCGTCTTGAGCGAGAACCTGCAGAGCTCCTCGCCGCTGCCGTGCTTCTTGGCGACGCCCTGGTACGGGTAAATCTCGACGACGTCGCCCATGTTCATGTTCGTCACGTCCATCTCCAGCGGCAGCGCGCCGGAATCTTCCATCGTGTTGAAAAAGATGGGCGCGATCTTCCCGCCGACGCACACCCCGCCCGTGCGCTTGTTCGGGACGTTCGGGATGTCGTCGCCCATGAACCAGAGCACGGAGTTTGTCGCGGATTTGCGGCTGGAACCGGTGCCGACGACGTCTCCGACGTACGCCAGCGGGAAGCCCTTCGCCTTGAGCTCCTCAATCTGCGCGGGCGCGTCGTGGATGCCGTCCCTCGGGTTCTTGAGCATGGCGAGCGCGTGGAGGGGGATGTCCGGTCGGGACCACGCGTCGGGCGCCGGGGACAGGTCGTCCGTGTTGGTCTCGCCCGTCACCTTGAACACGGTCACGGTGATCTTCTCGGGCACCGGGGGGCGTCGGGTGAACCACTCGGCGTCGGCCCACGATTGCATCACCCGCGCGGCGTGTTCGTTGCCAGCCTTGGCCTTGGCCTCGACGTCGTGGAAGGCGTCGAACACGAGGAGGGTGCTGCTGAGCTGGTCCGCGGCGAGGGGTCCGAGCGCCGGGTCGTCGAGCGCCTGAACCAGGGGCGCGATGTTGTAGCCGCCCTGCATGGTGCCCAAGATCCGCACAGCCTCGGCCGCGTCCACGAGGGGCGATTTCGCCTTGCCCTCCACGATCGCCGCGAGCCACGACGCCTTGACGTAGGCGGCCTCGTCGACGCCCGGTGGGACCCGGTTCTCGAAGAGATCCATGAGAATGGCCTCGTCGCCCGCGGGGGGCGACTCGAGCTGCTCGCAGAGCGCGGCGACCTGCTTCGCGTCGAGGGGCTTGGGCGCGATGTTCTGCGCCGCGCGCTCGGCGACGTGCGCGTCGTACTCGGCGAGGAAGGTGGAGGCGGATCTGGCGGATCGCGCGATGGACGCGAGGGACGCGGCGGGGAGGAGGGATCCGGCGCGGGGCGGCGCGGGCGCGCGGGAGGCGAGCGCGCGGCGCGCGAGCGGAGCCGCGATCGCGCCCGTCGTCCTCACCGCCGAGGCGAAACCTCTAAAGCCGGCGGTGGATGAGGTCGCCGGAGCGGCGCGCTCCAGGAGGCGGCGCAGCGCGCGGCCGTTCACGGTTCGCATCATCGCGACCCTGCGCGGTGAAGGGGGGGATTCGGGACGAGGCGCGGACGGTCAGCACGGGAGGAAGACGCGGGGTGGACGCCACGATCGGGGTTGAAACCACCACACGTGCGCAAAAGCTCTTGTTGATGACATCCTTCCTTTCCCAAACGGCGCGGGGATGGGTTCGACGGATCGCGCGTTCGGGCGATCGAGGGCGTCCGTTCGTCTCCGCGAAAGTCGGGGGGACTCACCGAGGAACCGTCGACGTGAGCGCGTGTCCTACGTTTGGAGGAAGCGCGTCCGATTGTGAGGAGTCACGCGATGGTCCCTCAAACGTCGCCAAGGGCCGTGACAAAAAAAATCCCCAAAAGCGTCAACCGCCTGCCTCCGCGCGAGCGAGATCTCAACCTGAATGAACTCACTCGGCGCCAGTCAGGGAACGAATCCCGGTCACCGATTGGCTGACGCGCGTCGGGCCTTACTCGCGAGGGTGGGCGACGGCGGCGACTCGCGCGCCACCAGCCACTTCGCGCGGCGTTCGTGAACCGGACCTTGAACAGGTCACGTCCACGTGAAGATGTTCGCGGTCGCTCCCATCCTCGGCGCGGGCGCGGTCGGCCTCGGCCGCGCGCGAACGCTCCCCACGTCCACGCGGATATCGACGTCGCCCCGCTCCACCAATCGCGTCGCGACGGTCGTTCGCGCCGCGCGCAAGGGCTCGCCCCAGAGCGCGCAGGGCCGCAAGAAGATGAGCAAGGGCAAGATCGCGAAGAAGAACCAGGAGTTCATCGAGCAGGACAACGAGAAGGACGCGCAGATCGATGCCATGCGGAAGGCGGCCGCGGCGTCCCGCGCGAGCGTCGACGAGGGCGAACAAGCATCCTCGATGCCCCCGGGAAAGCTCGACGGCATGAGCTTCGAGGATAAGCTCAAGGCGGTCAAGGAGGAGGGCGCCGCGAAGCGCCAACAGATGGCCGAGGCCGAGGCACCCCGCAAGCTCATGGACGAGATGCTCACCGGCAAGGCGCCCGTCATGCGCTCCTCCATCTACGACGAAAAGCCGGGCGGGATCACGTTCGCGCAGGCTGGGGGCAACGCGCCGGACGACGAGCTCAACGTCTTCGTCAAGATCGGCGCGGGTCTCCTCTCCCTCGGCCTCCTCGTCGTCTTCATCCCGTCCGATTTCGTGTTCAGCACGAACGTCTCGAGCGCGCCAAACGCTAGCGGCGAGCTATCCCCCGAGGTCGTCGAGCAGGTCAAGAAACAGGTGACAATCTACGAGGATGCGCTCGCGTCGTCGCCCGAGGACGTCGACAAGCTCCGGGGCGCCGCCGAGTCGTACGTCGTGCTCGAGGACTACACCGCCGCCATCCCGCTGCTCAAGCGTCTGCTGGAGATCCAGCCGAGCGTGGAGAACGTGGGAAACCTCGCGGACGTGTACGCCGCGAACGGGTCGCTCGCGAAGGCTGCCGAGACGTATCGCGACGCCGTCAACGCGGAGTGGTCGGGGTCGACGCCGCCGCCCGCGCTCGTCAAGGGGCTGGTGGACGCGCTGGACAAGGACGGGCGGTACGGCCTGAGCCTCGAATACGTCAAGAAGTTCCGGGATGATGGGCGGGTGGACGACGTGGACGGTGCGCTCCTGGAGGCGAGGGTGTATAGCGGTTGGAAGGGGCACTCCAAAGACGCGGAGAAGGCGTACCAGGACGTCATCGAGTCGCACGGCGACGACTTCAGGGGGTACCTCGCGAAAGGGGTGTTCTACAGGGAGATCGGCAAGCCGGACGCCGCGGAGGGGATGTTCCGGCAGGCCAAGGCGCTGGTGCCGGGTGAGATGAGGGAGGTTGTGAACACCGTCATCGCGCAGGCGAAGGCGCAGGGCGCGTTGCAATAGATGTGGAAAAAGTAGAGTCAGCCAGCCACTCCATCTGTCTGGAGATGTCCCGTCTCGGGGACAGGCTCGTCATTGATCTTCTCGCTCGTTGAACTGGCGAAAATAATCGCACGGCCGCGGCCACTGTCGAGCACGTACACGCGCTTGAACACGCATCATGGGAGCCGTTCAGTACTTCGGCAACGGTGAGTGTCCGCGATTGTCCCGGAGACGCGTTCGAACCCGCGGGAGCGTCGGAACCCCGTCCCCCGGGGGCTTTCCGGCAAACCCTACCGTCCGCGGATTTTCGTATCCGCGGGTGGGGGACTCTTCCTCCCCCGCGTGCGAGCCGATCGGAGCCGTCCGACTGACCGAGATTCCCGTTCCCCCCTCCCGTCGCAGCCGCTAAGGTTTACGTCGGCACCGAGATTGCCATCGGCCTGGGCCTGGGCCTCGTCGCGGGCGCCGCGTGGAAGGTGCGCTAACCCCCCGGACCCGAACCCCCCCTCGCACCACGAAGATGAACGACGAAAATATCCCCACCGGACGCCCCCGCTCACCCGACTCGCAACCCCCCACCGTCGCAGAACTGGCACTGGCAGACCCGCGCCAAGGAGCAGGCGTACTTCGCCAGCATCAAGGGGAAGTGAGCGTCGGGACGGACCCGCGGGCGCGAGCGCCGACCGCGGCCGACCACCCCAGTCTGTACCATGTAGCCGACTATAGTTCTCATTTGATTGCAACGGAACCGTGTAACTCCACTGGCTAGCTAGCTAGAGGCGTCCGGATTCGGAACCCGAACGGACGACGTCATCGACGACGACACGTCGCACACACACGCGGCCGGCGCCCCACAGCTGTGTCACTCGCTGAACAAACGCACGACGTCGCGCTCCTCGGCGCTCGCGAGCGTCACCGGGCATCGTCCGTTTCGTCGAACCTCGTCGACGACGCACGGGTGACAGAACACCCACCCGCTCGTGCGCACCACCGCGGGCTGAGCGCACCGCCTTTTGCACAGCGGGCACAGCGCGGGGTCGCGCGGCACCGCGCACCGCGCCCTCGGGTGCGGCGCCGTCCTCGGCGGCGGCGGCGGCGGCGGGAGCGATTTATCGTTCCTAAACGCGGCGTCTTCCCCCGCGCCGTACCACCACTCCAGCAGCTTGAACCCGACGACCGCCGCCATGAGCCCGCCCTGCGCGTGGTCCAGGGCGAAGTGCCCCGCCCTCAGCGCCGCGGGTCCCACGAGGCGCGTCATCCACGACGGCGACGACGACAGGCGATCGAGCCGCGACGCTCGCGCGGATTCGACGCGGAGTCGACGCTCCGTTTGCTCCGAAGGCGACGCTCGCGCGACGGCCAGCCTTAGTACCGCCAGCGACGGATCGTGCGTGGTGCCGTCTTTGAGGAGGTACCGGAGCCAGCACCAGAACACGACCGCCTCCCAGCCGGCGTGGATCCACGGGTACGCGCGGACGAACGCGGCGGCGGCGGCGGCGCGGACAGACCCCGAGACGGATGCGGGCGGCACAGCTGTGTTCGTCGTCGGCGCAGCTGTGCTCGTCGACGATGGACCCGCGCGCCCGCGACGTCCCCCGCGCGCGTCGTCGTCGTCGCCGTCCCGCGCTGACTCGTCCCGCGCTCCATCGTCCCGCGCTGACTCGTCCCGCGCTCCCTCGTCTCTCGACGATCGCCCCGGCGGCGCGTGGTCCCCCAGGATCGCCTCGGCGATGGTGGATCCCAGGGCGCCGCGCGATCCCGCCCCTACCGCGCCGGACAGCCGCACGTACAGCGCGTCCAGCTTCTCTCGCGCGTACGGCAGTCCCACGAGCACGAGCACGGAGAGCAGTCGCTGCTTCCCGCCGATCCTCCGCGATCGGCGCGCGCCGTTCCCGCCGTCGTCGTCGCCCGGATGGAGGAGTCCGCCCCGGGCGACCGCCGCGCGCCCTCCGCGCCCTCCTCTCCCTCCGCGTCCTCCGCGATCCCCGTGCCCCCCTCGCGCCCCGAGCCGCACGCGCTGCAGTCCGTACAGGCCCTCCGCCAGGCTCCCGTCGGACGTCGCGAAGGAGTGCGCCTCGACGAGGAGCATGAGGAGCGCGAACGCCTCCGCCTCGTGGTCGAGGATCCGCGTCACCCCCGGTCGCCTCTCCGCGAGCGTCCTCAGCGAGTACACCAGCGCCGCGCGAAGCGACGGCACGAGCCGGTCCGTCGCGACGAGCTCGAAGAACGTCGGGCGGGAGTCGCCCGCGTCCACCTGGAACTGCATCGCGACCGCCCCTCGTCCGCGCGCCCGCGCCGACTGCGGTTGGAGGCGAGTTGTGCTGGTTCTTCGGAAGTCGCTCTTCTCGATGTCACTTTTCCGGGCGAGATGTACGGTCGCGGTCGGGGCAGGGGCGGCGGTGCGCGCGGCGGAGGAGACCGCGGTGGGGGTAGGGGCGGGGGCAGAGGTGGGGGCGGGCAGCGATGGTGGGATCCCGAGTGGAGAAACGCCAAGCTCGCCGAGATGCGCAAGAAGGGCGGAAGGAATCAGATCGAGCTCGATCGCGAAGCCATGCGCCGGCGCATGGAGGACCTCGTGAACGACCCGCACGCGGAGGAGATCGTCGTGCGCGAGAACTACGGCCGCGATGGCGCGGCAGAGATCGGGGCGATCGCGCGCGGCCTGAGGCTGCACTTCAGGCAGTACGGCAAGGGCACCAACACCGCCCTCGTCGCGTCCAAGGTCCCTCTGCCGGACTACAGGGCTGACCTCGACGGCCGACGGCGCGCGGAGCACGAGGTGGACATGTCCGCGGAGACCATGGCGATCGTCGCGAGGGCGTTGCGCGACTCCCCGAGCGTCGAGGACCTGAGCGCGAACCTCGGGAGTCTCACGCACGCCTCGCAATCGAAACGACAACGCGGCGATCGCGAGACGAGGAGTCGCGTCGAGGCGTCCCGTCTTTTACGCAGGGACGCCGCCGCGGACGCCGCCGCTCGAACGGCCGAGCTCGAACGACGCGCCTCCCCGCACGTCGCCGCGCGACGGGCCCAACGCGCGAGGCTCCCGGCGTTCGAGAGAAGAGACGAGCTGCTCGCGGCGGTGGACGCGACGAACGTGCTGGTGGTATCCGGCGAGACGGGCTGCGGCAAGACCACGCAGCTGCCGCAGTTCGTCCTCGAGCGAGCGCTGGCGGCGGGGGACGCGTCGGTGACGGGCATCCTGTGCACGCAACCGCGGCGCATCTCCGCGATATCCGTCGCCGCGCGAGTGGCGCAGGAGAGGGGCGAGGAGCTCGGCGAGTCCGTCGGGTATCAGATCCGGTTGGAGGCGCGGCGGTCCGAAAACACCCGGCTTTTATTCTGCACCACCGGCGTGCTCCTCCGCAGGCTCGCGACGGAACCCACGCTGGACAGCGTGTCGCACGTGTTCGTGGACGAGATTCACGAGCGCGGCATGAACGAGGACTTCCTCCTCGTGGTGCTCAGGGACCTGCTCCCGAGGCGACCGGATTTAAAAGTCGTGCTGATGTCGGCGACGCTGGACGCGGGGCTCTTCGCGCGGTACTTTGGCGGGGTGCCCGTCGCGCACATTCCGGGGTTCACCTACCCGGTGAATGAGCTGTTCCTGGAGGATGCGTTGGAGGCGTTCGGGGAGCGGTTGGTCGTGTCGCCGCCGGACGCGAGGGGGGACGGGTTTGGGAGGCGGCGGGGTCGGTTCGGAGGCGGTCGCCGGGAACCAACGCTCGGATACAACCCCGACGAGGACGAGGACGAGGACGACGTGCTCGACTCGACGGAGGACGTGGCCGACGACCCTTCGTGGGCGTCGCTGTCGCGTCACACCCGTGAATCGCTCGGGAACTGGCGGCGTCGGTGCGCGGGGGACGACGGGGTCGACGTCGACCTGGTCAAGAATTTGGTCGCGAATTTGATCGCGGCGTCGCCGGCGGACCCGGCGGACCCCGACGGCGACGGCGCGATCCTCGTCTTCCTCACCGGCTGGGACGAGATCACCAAGGTCAACGACCTGATGCGCGCGGATCGCGTGTTGGGGGACCGGACGCGGTGCGTGGTTTTGCCGCTTCACGGCGCGATGCCCACGGCGAACCAACGGGAAATCTTCGACAGGCCCCCGCGCGGCGTTCGCAAGATCATCCTCTCCACCAACATCGCCGAGACGTCCATCACGATCGACGACGTCACACACGTCGTCGACTGCGGCAAGAGCAAGGAGAAGACGTACGACGCTTTGAACAACCTCGCGTGTTTGCAGCCGGCGTGGATTTCAAAGGCGTCGGCGCATCAACGCCGGGGCCGAGCCGGTCGAGTCCGCGAGGGGTTTTGCTACCGTCTGTACACCCGCGCGCAGCACGCGAAGATGGCGGACCACGCCACCCCCGAGCTGCTCCGAACGCCGCTGGAGGAGCTGTGCCTGACGATCAAGTCGTTGGGCCTGGGTTTGTGCGAGCCGTTCATCGCGAGGGCGCTTCAACCGCCCGAGCCAAAGTCGGTTCACAACGCGATCGAGCTGTTGATCACCATCGGAGCCCTGTCGCGTCACACCGAGGAGCTCACGCCCCTGGGCAGGCACCTCGCCGCGCTTCCCGTGGACCCGAGGGTGGGCAAGATGCTGGTCACAGCCGCGACGTTCGGATGCTTATCCCCGGCGCTGACCATCGCGGCGGGCATGGCGTACAAGGACCCGTTTGTGTTGCCCATGGACAAGAAGCACCAAGCGGACGCCGTTCGCAGGCGGCTCGCGGGGGACACGCGCAGCGATCACATCGCCCTCGTCCGCGCGTTCGAGGGGTGGGAGCGCGCGCGCCGGGACGGCGGCAACAGGGAGGGGTGGGAGTACTGCCGCCGTAACTTTCTCAGCGGGAACACCCTGGAGCTCATGTCCGACATGCGTCGGCAGTTCGCCGACCTCCTGCACGGGATCGGATTCCTCCCAGACGGCGCCAGATCCGCGGATCGCGCCGGCGCGTCCCACAACAGGCACGCCGCGGACGTCGCCATGCTCCGCGCGGTGATATGCGCCGGGATGTACCCGCGACTCGTCTCCGTCCGGGCCCGGGGCCGACGCAACGAGCTCAAGACGCACGAGGACGGTGAGTTTATTATTTTTTTTCGTATGGGCAATTAGTATGACATCGTGTTTTGTTCACAGGCAAGGTGGAGTGCCACCCGAGCTCGGTCAACTCGGAGTTTGGCGCGTCGTTCCCGTTCCCGTGGCTGGTGTACTGCGAGAAGGTCAAGACGAGCGGGGTGTACATTCGCGACAGCACCTGCGTCCCCGCGTACGCGGTGCTGCTGCTGGGCGGCGACCTGGACGAGGACTCGGACGATGGCGGGTTTAGCGGCGCAGCCGGCGACACGGCCGGCGGCGACTCGGGCGTGATTCGGGTGTGCGGCGGGCACTACACGTTCAGCGCGCCGCGCGACGTCCTCGCGCTCGTCCGAAAGCTCCGCCGCGAGATCGACTCGTTGCTCGACGCCAAGGCGAGGAACCCGGGGCTCGATTTTACGGTTGGTTGCGACTCGAGCGGGGCTACCGTCGGGTCGGGCTTCGTCGACGCGATGCGCGCGCTCGTGGCGGACGAGGAGCGCGCGGCGTACGGCGGGGATCGGGGCGGCGATCGGGGCGGCGGGGACGATCGGGGCGGCGATCGGGGCGGCCGCGGGGGTTTCGGCGGGGGCGACTGGGAGTGTTCCAACGGGTGCGGTTTGGTGTTTGGCGGGAAGAGGAGTTGCTTCAGGTGCGGGGCGCCGCGCGAGGGCGACCGCGGGGACGGGGGGCGGGGAGGGCTCGGGGGCGGTCCGCCCGCGCCGAGGCACGTGCGGTTTTAGCCTCTTCGCGCGACTGTTCAGAGGATGATGGTCTAGTGTTACAACCTGGAAATCCAAAGTTGGAAATCCACCTGGAAATCCAAAGTCTGTTTTGTGTTGCCGCGCAACCGCATCGTCGTCCGGCCCTGGTTGGTCGACCCGGGAGGCGACCGGGGCCGTGCTAGAGGATCTAGTGAGAGGGGCTAGCTAGGGGTGGATGTTCGGGCGGCGTGAACGACGGCACGGGGACGCGAGCGGGGCGGGAAGCGTTCCCGCCCGTTTCGGGCGCGTCCCTCCCAGCGGTCCGGTCCACGCGGTCGCACCGCCAAAAAACATCCGTCAGGCACTGCGGGACTCTATTTCTTGTCCGAATCCCCGTCCTGCTCCTCCCTCTCGCTCTCCGACGCCACCCTCTCCTCCTCCTCCTGTTTCTTCACGGCTTCCAGCTTCGGGTTCAACGGGGGACCGGTCCTCTTCTTCTTGGGCTTCTTCCCGATCCCAATCTGCGCGCGGGGACGGAGGTAAGTCGGTCGTGACGAGGAAGGCGGCAGGGAAAAAAGGAAAGCAGGCGCTTTCAAAGCTGGGGAAACCACCGGACGTGACCCGGGGAAAAAAACCTCGGGAATCTCCGCGCCGTTCGGTCGGGCGCGCGCCCTCCCGAGACGGCGTTGACGTGATCCAGCTCCGCAGCGGGACGGCTGATGACGGTTTCATCGCGTTTGGAGTGGGTGCGCGATCGGGGGCGCGATGTGAGGGCGCTCACCTCGTACTCTATGTGCGCGATGTCTTCGTCAATCTCCGATTGCTTGAGCGTGAGCTGGAAAGCCTCCCCTTTGGGCCCGCGCGCGCGGGCCATCGGCGCGACGCTGCCGTCCTCGTTCCAGCGCGCCATGGGGCGACGCATGAAGCCCGGGTATATCAGGTAGTCGTATTCGTCCAGTCCCGACATGTCTGCGGTCGTGAAGTAACTCCGCGCCAACACGTGTGCCGCCTCCGGGCGAGCGCAGGAATCAAACAGGCCGAGCCGCTGTCAAACGAGTTTGGAATCCCGACGGGCATTGGCTTTGCCGCGGGGGAGTCATCATCAGTTTGGCTTTTTCGTGCGAGTCGTTTTCGACTCCCTGCCGCTGTTCGCCATCTCGCGACCCGGAACCCCGCCTCTGCTGCGTCTCGAGCGGATACGAAGGTTCGTCCTTTGGGGCGCCCGAGGACACAGCCGCGGTCCCGGTCCGCGGTGACTTTGATGTCCGCAGCGCTCACACGCGCGTCGCCCTGCATCGTCGCGCGTCGACCCCCCCGTCCATCGCGGCACTCGTCGCGCGCGCGCCACTCCTCCTCCGCGACGGTCGCGATGGCCTCGTCGTCGTCCCCGTCGCCCGAGACCACCGTCGTGAGCGCGCAGTGGCTGAAGGCCAACATCGAGAGGCCCGACGTCGTGGTCCTCGACTGCAGCTGGTACCTCCCCGCGATGGAGCGCGACCCACGCGCGGAGCACGAGGCCAAGCGCGTCCCGGGCGCCAGGTTCTTCGACGTCGATCGAGTGTCCGATCCGTCCTCGCCTCTGCCCCACATGCTCCCGGACGCGGGCGCGTTCGCCGCGGCGTGCGACGCCGTGGGCGTCGCCAACGGCGATCAGGTTGTCGTGTACGACGGCGCGGGTCTCTTCAGCGCGGCGCGGGGCTGGTGGATGTTCAAGGCCTTCGGCCACGACGCCGTCGCGCTCCTGGACGGCGGGATGCGCGCGTGGGAAAAACTCGACGGCGCGCCCGTCGAGACGACCCCGCCCGCCGTCCCGATCGCCGCCGCCGCGGACGCCTGCGCGGGGTGGTACACGAACGACGCATCAAACGCGATGTCCTCGTCGTCGTCGTACCGCGCGACGCTCAGGCCCGAGCTGGTGCTCGGTAAGGACGACGTGCTCGCGCGGTGCGTCGGCGCGGACGCCGCCGAGACTCTGGTGGACGCGCGACCCAAACCCCGATGGGCCGGCGAAGCTCCCGAGCCCCGCGCGGGGATCCGGAGCGGCCGCGTGCCGGGCAGCGCGTGCGTCCCGTTCTTCGACGTCCTCGACGCGGAGGATCGGACGTTCAAGTCCGCGGACGAGATTCGCGACATCTTCGCCGCCGCGGGCGCGGACGTGCGATATCACGGGACGAAGAAGAAAGTCGTCGCGAGCTGCGGCACCGGCGTCACCGCGTGCGTGCTGTCGCTCGGGGCGGCGATCGCTCGTGGGGACGGGACGCCGCTTCCGGTGTACGACGGGTCGTGGACGGAGTGGGGCGCGGAGGGCTCGGGGTGCCCGGTGGACGGCAAGTAGGGGTTAGTAGTAGGGGTTGGTGGTATAAACTCTTTTTAAAGGTGACTCTTGCGCGAAAACTAGGTCGCGACGCGCGGGTCTTCACTTGACGCACAGGAGCAAGTTTCTGTCGAAGTCGTCCGCGACGTGCAGGTCCGCCGACCGTATCGCCTGCACCGACGAGAATCCGACGACGGTCCTCAGGTGCTCCGCGAAGAACGCCGGGCGCAGCTCTATGCCCCGGAAGTGCGCGCGGGTCTCCTCCGGCATCTTCTGCTTCCTAAACGCCCGCTTGTAACTCTTCCACGGCTGCGGCTCCACGATGAACACCCCCCCGGGAGCCAGCGCGTCGTGGATCTGTTTAAACATCTTCTTCAGTCCCGCGTCGCCCCAGTTCAGCTGGATCCACTTCGTCACGGACAGGCACAGGAAGGCGTCCACCGACCCCGGCGCAAACGTCTCGTCGAGAATGTTACTCGCGCGAAAGGTCACGCCGCCCAGCGACGGACCGGAGTCCGCCAATTGGATGGATGCCCCCGGAGATCCAGCCTTCGCGTCCTCGTCGCTCTCTTTCGCCGCCGCCACGCGCGTCGCCGGGTGCGACCTGAGTGTCCCGCCCGCCGCTTCAGCCGCCTCTCTCGCCGACGCTTCAGCCGCCAGCTGTGCCGCCTCTTTCGATTCTCGCTCCGCTTTCGTCGCCGCCCTCGCGGCCGCGCGTCGCATTCGTCGCAGCTTCTCCCGCGCCTTCTTCACGAGCCACTCGTCGATGTCGATGCCCAACATGGTGGTGGATCCGAACGAGACCGCGATGGACAGCGACACCAGCCCCTCGTTGCACCCGACGTCGACGCACCTCTTGCGATGGAACCACTCGCGCTTCAAGTGCGCGATGCGATGGTCCTCGAGCGACTCCCCCACGCGGTAGCCGTAGTAGCGGTGGTAGTTGCCGTACCTGAAGCACTGACGCTGTCGGCCGTTCGCGTCCCGGCCGCCGCCGTTCGCGCCGCCGAACTTGACGTGCGAGGCGGGCGCGGCGTCGCTCCCGCCGCGACCGTCGCCCCCCGCCGACGATGCCGCCCCGGCCCCTCCCCTGTTCGCCGTCGCCTCCTCCGCCCACGCGTCCAGGCCCGACGGGGGGATCGATGCGCCGGCGGCGTCGCGGTCTTCGCGCGAGCGCTTCTTCGTCGCGGCGCGAGAGGCCGGCGCCGCCTCCGGCGCTTCCTCCGCCACCGGGGCTTCTTCCATGGCCGTCGGTGCCCTCAAAAAGTGAAAATGCGCCTGCGCAGTTGACAATTTAGCAGTTTCGTATGGCGCTGTGGTAATGACTAATTGCAATTGTAGAAGTTGGCACATGCAAACAGTAAAGCGCTACATTTGTTTTGCCCACCGAAAATGTAACACCTACCGGCAGTCTCCCATTTTGTGCCCCTCCAAACCCCCTCCGACCGAGCGGGCGCGTCGGCACAGCGCACGCGCGGAACCTCGCAGATAACCCACGCGAGGCCCGAGGCGAAGTCGCAGGAGGACCGAAAGCGGACGCGCGCTCCCAACCCGACCCCTCGGGAAACGGAGCCCGCCCCGCCCTCTTCCCCCGGACAAAAACAAACCAGCACACGGGCGCTCGACAAGGCCCGCACCCTTCCCACCCCGACGCCGCGACCTAACAACTCAACATGTCGTTCAGAAAAGGTTTAGTCGAGATTTGGGAGGACATGATGTCCTACCGTACCCTCAAGGTGGTGAAGATCAGCGACAAGAGGCTGGCGTACGTGCACAAGAGTCTCATGGCGTCCATCCTCGTCTACGCCACCATCACCATGGTTGGCGCGCACACGTACATGCTCAAGGAGAAGCCGAGGCTCTACGTGACCACGACGGTGGATGACACGAATCGGCTAAGTAATTGGACGCTAGATAGTACGTCGGGGCCGAAGGGGTACTGTAACTCGGCGCACACGTCGTTCCCCGGCGACGAGTTCGTGCCCGAGCCGGCGTACCCACAAACTCGGTGCGCCAGTTACATCAGCACCGCGCAGATGGTCTCGGTGACGGACCAGGGCGCGTTCATCGGAACGCACATGCGACAACAGGCGTGGAGACGCACGTGCACGGACGAGACGACGAAGCAGGACTGCGTGGTGGAGAACAAGGACGAGAACGGCGTCGCGGTCGCCGCGGAGGACCACTTCGCGGCGGACATTGAGAACATCGTGCTGAAGCTCCAGCCCATCTACGTCACGTCCTGGGGGGTGTCCGAACCGGCGCACAGGATCACGGTGGTGAACGCCGCGGGGGAGGAGGTCAAGGAGTTCGAAAGGTACGGCACCGACTCCACCAGCCAGTGGCCGACTTTCACGTTGAAGGAACTCCTAAAGCTGGCGGAGATGGACATCGACGCGCAGAATCCGATCATCGTCTCCAAAAATTACAAAGGGTTGGACGCGGAGACTGGGCTGCCGCGGCTGCCGCTGTACCGGCTCACCGGCATGCGCATCGGCGTGGACTTTACGTTCAGCAACTTCAGACCGATGGGGCAGATGAAACCCTTCGACTTCACCCCGTTGGCCGTCATGACCGTCAAGGCGACCAGCGTCGGGTCGTTTGTCACGCCGCGAGAGTCCACCATCTACTCGGGCTCCACCAGCAACTTCGACTCGCAGGGCACCACGTTATCGATCCGCGGCGTGAATATCGAGTTCCACGCGAAGGGTCTGATGGGTAAGGCGGATGGGTACACCGGCATGATGGCGCTCATGTCTTGCCTCGTCATGGTGGGCGTGGCGACGGCGATCGTGGACGTCATCGGTGCCTTCATCTACGACTCGTTCAAGGATGACAAGATCGAGGACGACTCCGAGCGTCAGCACCTGGAGCACATGATCCTCAACATCGAAACGTCGGGCGTGCCCTTCAAGAACGACGACTTCGAGTTCGAGCCGGGCACGAGCGTCAAGAAACAGATCGAAGAGTTGACGAGGGACATCCAGCGGCAGGCGACGCTGCTGCACCACATGTCCGGGGAGCTCGCGGCGGCGGGTCTCAACAGCCACACCATGCACTTGGCCGACCTGAGCGAGGGGGTGCAGAGCGCGAGGTACGAGTGCGTCCTCAAGGGAGCGAACGGCGAGGACATCTTCCTCACCGGCGGACCCCAGACGGTGGGACGCGGCCACGGCGGCACGCAGTCCAAGCGCATCTCGCACAAGCAGATCAGCGTCGTCGCCAACACGCACAACGGCATGGCTCGAGTGCAGGGCTTACCGACCAAGAACATTTCCGGCGTGGCGCTCGGCGGCGGACCGTGGCAGCCGCTCGGTCCCGAGGCGAGCGTGGACCTGAAGAACGGGGACATGATCGCGCTGCTCATGGACGAGGGCGCGGACGAGGCGGAGACAGCCGTCGACGGCGTCTTCAGGTTTCAATCGACGTACGTCGAGGACAAGCAGCCGGGGGGCTCGTGGTTCGGGTGGTGATTCGGGTGGGATCCATCGGGGGACGAGGCGAGCGGGATGGAGGGCGCGTATATGTTATCCTCATTCGCCGTTGTATCATAACAGTCGATCCGTACACGCGAAGATTCCGCGCGTCGTCGTCGTCGTCGTCGTCGAGAGGGCACGCCGGCGAGAGAAAAACGCAACCCAACGCCGTGGGGATTTTCCCGTCCTCGTGATGAGATTTCCGACAAGGCTTGGGCAGCAGCTGACCTGACCCTCTGTCCTCTGACGGTCGTGGGGGTCGCGCCACTGAGCTGAGCGCACTCGGCGCGTGAGGCTCGGATGAGCGGCTACGGGCATCACATGAACCGCGGAGACGGGTCCGACGAGCCCGCCCCCGATCCCAGGTGCGCTTCCCCGCCCGGCGCGCGGCGCCACCGACTCGAATCCTCCGCGCGATCGACCGTCCGTGCTGTCACTGTCTGGGCTCCCCATGCGTCCGTCCATCGCGCGGGACCCCGGCTGCGGTTCGAGGTTCCCGGCGCCGCGCGGTCGTCCGAATTCCGCGCGGCGCTCTCACGAACGGTCGTTCCGTTTCCGCGGACGTTCGAACCCTGCGTCCGCGCGACGCCGCTGCCCCCCGCCCCCGTCTCGCGCGCCGTTCCGTCCAATCATTTCCGCCCGCGCTTTCGCGCCCCGCCCGCCTCTGTCTGATCAACACCAATTTCCGATGACAAACGCGCAGGGCCAGGGGCGACGGATGGAGCTGGAACTGGGACGCCCCGAAGCCCGAGAGGAACCCCGCGGGCTCGCGCGGCCCCGGCCTCAGCGTCACCGGCTTCAATCGCGACGCCGCCGCGGACGTGGACGGACGCCAGGTTGGCGGATCGCAGCGCGGGCAGCTCCGCCTCGGGCCCGCGGGTGGACGAACCCACGTCCCGAACCGCGGCCCCGGCGCCGCCCAGGGACGCGTCGGCGACGGGCACGGGTACCCCCGCGCGGGCGCCGCCGCCGCCGCCGCCGTCGTCGCGGAGAACGACCTGCGCGGGTACGTCCCGGCGTACGGACTCGGCGCGGACCTCGGGGGCTTGAACCTGGACGCCGACGACGACGACGCAACCCCTTACGCCGACGACGATGACCTCGACTCCCCCGAGCAGCACCAGACGCACGACGTCATCATCACCGAGATCGAGGAGATCAACCTGACGGACTACATGCAGACGCTGCAGGCGCCCACGTTCAGCGAGGAGGCGTTGGCCACCGCGGATTTCGGCTTTGGCGGCGATCGGACTTTTCGCGGCGGGCTGTACGGCGCGGGGTCCGTGAACGGGTTCGACGCCGCGGCGAGCCCCAAGCAAGGCGCCCATAACATGGGCGGCGGCGATAAGTTTCCGATGAGGTCCGAGACCCCCGGTAGGGCCGGTCGGAGGGTGTGGTCGCGGGGCGGGAACCGATCGGGGATCGACGCGGGGTTGGGAGCATCGGCGACGGCGACGCCCGGGATCGATCGACCGCAGACGGGCGGCTTGGACGAGGCGGACGTCAACAGGCCCCTTCATGCGGCCGGGTTGGACGACGACGAGGACGGCGGGGATCCGGAGGTGGACGCCGACATCTTCGACGACTCCGACGACGATTCGTGGGGCGAGGAGACCCACGCGGTTGACACCTTCGGGGGCAACCAGAACGCGGCCGACGTCCTCAGCGACGACGAGGACGGGGGACACGCGGCTTCCCCGAAGGCCATGGGCGCGGTCAACCCGTCGTTCGGGGGATCCGCCATCGCCGCGAGGTCCCCAACGTTGCCAAACGGAGTCCCCGGGGCTTCGTTCACGGGTTTCGTCAGCGGCGGCGGCGCGTCGTTGCCGGGGAGGCAATCGCCGCTTCCGGGATCATCCTCTTCTTCTTCCTTCGCGGCGTCGCGGGAAGCGCGGCGACGTCGCGAGGCGGAGGGGGACTTCGTCGTCATGTCCACGCCGTCCGGTTTGCGACGCGTGCCGTCCGCGAGGCGCAGGCCCGGAACCGGCGGGAACGGCGGGAACGGTGCGAGGCCCGGCGGGAACGGCGGCGGGGGATGGCCGGGCTCGGGTGCGGGATTGAATCAAGGCTCGGGAGGCGGGAAGGCGGAGGTTGTCGCGGACGTGTACGGGGCGAAGGAGAACGCCTCGATCCCGCCGAGGGGGGCGAGCACGGGCGGGTTGGGGTTGCTGCAGCGGCCGCCGAGCAGGCAGCGGCCGCCGCCGGAGGCGACCAATCTCTTCGCGAGGAGGGCGGCGGCGGCGGCGGCGGCGGCGGCTGCGGCAGCGCCGGTTGTGCCCGGGCTGAACAAGGTTTCGAGGCCCGCGGGGATGGCGTCGAACATGATGTTCTCGCACCGACCGGGTCAGACGGGGGGATGGTGAGGCCGGCGATGTGTAACTTTTTATCAAGAAAGACTTCAAGTCTGTTCGTCGTTACATACTTGAAACCGAAAGGCGCGGCTGCTAACTAAAGTTACAGGCCACTTCCCGACGCGAGCATTATCTCGATCCGGTTTTAAGGGTATGATCTCAGCCCGACGACGACGTCGACGGACACCCCCAGTGATACGTCAGGTCGCCTAAGGGCTATCACGCCTTGGCGACCGCGGGCGCGGGGAGGGCGTTCTGCGCGCTCATCTCCACGTCCGGGACGTCGTCAATCTTGGAGAAGAGCGGCGCTCCCTTGCGCTCCTTGTACACCATGTACGCCATGAAGCCGCCGCCCGCCGCGATGATGAGCACCAGGGGCACGGCCACCGCGGCCGCGACGTTGACGACCTCCTTCTTGCTGCTGGAGGACCCGCCGCCGGAGTTGTACCTCGCCTGGAACCACTCGCGATCCACCTCGCCGCAGGTGGCGCCGATGAACCCTTCGTCGCACGCGCATCCTCCCGACGCTTTGCAATCGCCGCCGTTCTCGCAGTAGGTCCCGTCGCCGCAGACGCGCACGTCGACCTTCTCGCAGCTCGGTCCAGCGACGTTGGGCGGGCAGTTGCACGGCGTGTTGGTGTTGTTGGTGCACGTGCCGCCGTTGAGGCACTGGTGGCCAACGGGGCTGACGCAGACGTCCGGGGGCTGCGATTCCTCGCAACGAGCGCCCGTGAATCCGATGGTGCACTTGCAGCGAAAGTTGGTGCCGCACTCTCCGTTGTTGCCACACCAACTTCCGCCATCGCATCGAGTGACGCCGGGGGTCTGGCACTCGACCCCTTCGGTACTGCTCGGGCAGATGCAGACGTCATCGCGCGAGGAGGCGTAGGCGGCGTTACACGTGCCACCGTTGAGGCATTTATGGTTGCTGATGGCGGCGATGCTCGCGCAATCGTTGCAGTTCTGCAAGCCGGTGCAATTCCCCGCGAGCGCCCCTGTCGTCGTCAGGGCGAGGAATAGGACGGCGCCTAGGCGGAAGGCGTGCGTCCTCATGTCGGTTGTTTCCAACGGCGGCGAGGGTTAGGAATGACGATCTCGAAAAAAGCGAAAAGCCCCAAACAACGTCATCCTCGAAGCCTGAAGCGACGTCTGATCAGATGAGAGACCACATACCTGCTCATTTATTTATTCTCCCGTATGCAAACATAGTGACGGTTTGGCAAATTGTTAATGAAAAACTAAAATGTGTCACTCCTTCTTGCTGTGGCACACGGCGCTCGACCACCCCGCCGCGATTAGGTTTCCAACCAGAACGGGACCGCGCGCGAAGGGCGCAGGATGAAGCACGGCCGACACTTCCGCAAGCTCGGCAAGGATGCCAGCCACAGGTGGGCCATGATGCGCACCATGGTCACGCAGCTCATCGAGCACGAGCGCATCCAGACCACCGTCGCGAAGGCGAAGGAGCTCCGCCGCGTCGCCGATCGAGTCGTCACCTTCGCCAAGGAGGGCAGCCTGCGCGCGCGTCGCAAGGCCGCGGCGGTGGTGCGCACCGACGCGATGGTCAACAAGCTCTTCACCGAGCTCGCAGAGAGGTACAAAGAGCGCCCCGGGGGGTTCACGCGCGTGTTGCAGATCGGCCAGCGCAAGAGCGATTCAGCGGCCATGGCGTACATCGAGTACGTCGATCGCGACGGGGAGCTGAGGCCCGCGAGGCCGGCGACGGGGTTCGGCCTGTCTTGGGCGGCGAAGGAGTACGTCAACTCGCAGTTGGCGTCGAAGAAACGGCACGGCGACGTGCGGGCGGTGCTGAGCCCGGCGGCGGACGCGGCGGCGAAGGCTGCGGCGGAGCCGCCCAAGGAGGAGAAGTGATAGATCGATCGACCAACTTTTAGCCGCGTCTCTCGCACGGGACGCCTTACTTTAGCAGCACACCTGAATAGCAAGCCGAGGCTTTCTCGCGACAAAGGTACTCGTCGTAAGTCTCCATTACGGGATGAATAATTGTACGTTTGGCTACGGTTGGCTACGGTTGTGCGTCGCCCTCTGAGCGCCGCCCCGCGACGAAATCATCAATCACGCCTTCTTCTTCTTCTTGGGCAGCAGCCCCGGCAGCACGATGAGGATGTTGAACACGCACAGGAGCACCTGCGAGACCATCACCATGTAGTGCTCCCGGAACGTGTACCCCCCCGGCCTGTCCGTGCTGTTCATGTGGGTGATGATCCTGAAGTGATAGATGAGGTACGGCTGCCAGAGGAACCGGATGCTCAGCGTGAGGTGGTACATCAGGTCGCACACCCGGTTGAGGAGGGAGCCCCGCGTGAGCTGCCGTCTGGCGATGAGGAAGAAGGTGTTGAGTTCCACGATGCCGTCTCTGCACGTCTCGATCGCGTGCTCGGGGAACCGAAGCGGGTGGAGAAGGATGAGGAAGGTGAGCACGTGGTGCAGGACGATGGCCCAGGCGAACCTCGGCACCGCGGATGGCGAGAGCACGATCCAGATCGTGTCCACCGCGATGTAGGAGATGAAGATCTTGGTGATGAGGTGCGCATCCATCAGGCCGAGGAGACCGAGGATGCACATGATCGCCAGGCCGCCGACGAGCGGTACGTTGAGCGCATCGTGCAGGCGGTAGGACAGCGAGCGCTCCTTCTTCGGCACGTCCGTCGGTGCCATCGCTTTTCTGAGTCTATCCGATGGGTGTCTTCACCGGTCGTGGGTGACGCTACGCGCGGACGCGGGACGCGGGCGTCGATCGCGGGCGCGAAGTGGACGCGCTAGGGACTCGGGCTCGCGCCGCGGGCGGACCCCCGGTGCGCTTCGCAGTGTCCACGCCGCGCTCGAAAGGGGAGCGCGAAGGAAACCCTCGCCTGATTGTCGGATTTCGAAAAATTTTCGCAACTCCCGAGGCGGCACGGAGCCGTCCCCTCGGACGCGACGAGGGCAGTGTTCGGGGGCGCGCGGGTGTCACTTTGGACCTCACGAACGCCCGCCGGGTATCGACGCCATGGGCGATGACGTCGTGAACGTCTTCGCGGACGAGTTCGAGCATCCACCCGGGGAGACACTGGTGCGTGCGCCGAGTGGGCACCGTCGCCGTTGTTCGTTCGCCCGCTCCACTTAGGGATCCCGCCTCACCGGCAACGCCTCTGACCCGCCCCTTCATCTCCCGCCCTCGCGCAGGACATCCTCCGGGACGAATCGATCGTCAAGACCGTGGTGGAGCCCGCCCCCGCCGGCGGGTTCAAGACGCGCCCGTCCGTCGGCGACCAGGTGTCATTCACCGTCCGTCGCGTCCACGCCGCGAACGCGCCCACCGCGGGCACGGTGGCGCAGGATGCCGAGCTCGAGAGGTACCTCCTCGGCTGCGGCGCGCAGTGCAGGGCGGTGGAGGTGGCGCTGGAGACCATGCGCGAGGGCGAGGTGGCCACGTTCCTGTGCAAGGAGCGCCACCTGCCCGGCCCGAACATCGAGAGCGTCTACCCCGAGGAGGTCACGATCAGGCTCGCGAAGATCTTCCGCGACGCGGACCTGACGCCGCGACCGAGCCCGGGTGGCAAACTCGTCAAGCGCAGGACGCGTTGGGGAGACGCGAAGACCCACGGGCCGACGCTCTACGAGCCCATGACCCTGTCCCACTCGCCGCGGCCGGGGTACGGCTCGGACGCCGGGCGGGACGTCGCTCGATCCGGCTGTCGCGTCGTTATATACGTCAAGCGTTCAAAACCGGGACTCGACGCAAACCCGGGGCTCGACGCCGAACCCTGGACGTCGATGGAGTTTACCCTGCGAAGCACCGCCGCGGACGCGCCCCCGTGCCCTCGCGGCGTGCACGAGGCGCTCGAGCTGTCGCTGGAGCTGGCCTCGCCCGGGGAGAGGTTCGAGGTGACGTTTCCGGCTTCCGTGTACGGATACGTCGACGGGGGCGGTGAGTCACCGCCCGGCGAGTCACCGCCCGACGCAGAAGGAACCGTCCCGTCCGACGCCGCCGCGAGTGCGCGGTTCGCCGAAACGTACGACACCGGCGGCGATCTCGTCACCCTGGAGGTTCACGTCGGGGCGGTGCACCCGCCGGCGCCGTTCGCGCCCGAGCACGCGGGGCCCGGGGGTTGGGGCGGCACGTCAGACGTCGGGTTGGAGGGCGAGGACGTCTGGACGATGCCCAAGTGGGAGCGCGTGCACCGAGCCAAGGCGGCGAAGGAGCGAGGGGTGGCGCTGTTCAAGGCGGGGCGTCACAGGGCCGCTCTGCGCGCGTACGACGTCGCGATTCGTCTCCTCACCGCGCCCTTCGCGCCCCTGGATCTCTCAAAGGTGGAGATGCCCGAGTGGGATCCGCCGAGCGAACGCGACCCAATCGGAAAAGACCCGCACTTGAAACTCGCGGAACGGTACGGCTCCAACGCGTGGCGGGGTTTGGCGGACTCCGGGATGGGCGAGGGCAACGAGAACCAGGTCTTGCTCAAGGCGACGATCCTCAACGCCGGCTTGGCCGCGTCCAGGCGCGGTGACCACGCGACGTGCGAGTGGTACTGCAGCAAGGCTCTCGCCGAGGATCCGATGTGCGTAAAGGGATGGTTCCGCAGGGGCCGAGCCAGGGTCGCGATGCACCGGTGGGACGAGGCCGAGGACGATTTGAACCGGGCGGAGAGGCTCCAGGGCGACGACGAGATCGCGAAGGAGCTGGAGACGGAGCGTAAGAAGCTGGCGGCGGGGCGGAAGAAGAGCGAGAGCGGCGGCGCCGTCGCGAAGGCGTTCAGGGCGGTGTTTGGCGGTGGCGGCGGCGGCGCCGGGGAATACCCGAAACCGCGAGAGATGCGGCGGCTGGTCACCGGCGACCTGGGCATCGAGGCGGGTCCCGCGCACCCCACGGGGAGGCTGGACACCGACGAACCGGGCGCACAGCTGGACGAGCTCCTCGATGAGACGTCGCCGCACACGCGCATGGAGCACGCGTTCAACAAGGCGCTGCACTACGAGCAAATCGGCCTGAACGAATTCGTCGACTCCGGCATGCCCATCGAGCTGTACTCGGACGCCGAGCTCGCGCCCGTGGGCGAGGGCCACCCCACCGCCCAGGCCGTGGAGAAGAGGGAGTACGTCGTCCCATTCGGCGAGGCTGAAGCCGCGGAGATCGACGCCGAGATTGCGGAACGCGAGCACGACGAGGAGCTCTACGACAAAATGCTCAACGCCGCGAAGAGGGGGAACCGCGTGCAGAGGGGCACGGCGACGCACAACCCGTGGGACCGCGACGGGACCAAGGCGGTCGACGAGCTCAACATGCAGTTCGTCAAGGAGTACAACGAGCAGAAGATGGAGGAGGCCAAGGAGGAGATGGCGGCTCACAAGAAGCAGTGGCACGAACGGAAGAAGAGGGCGACGGGGGACGACATCGGGTTGGACTAGCTAGCGCGTCGCGTCGCGTGAGGGTTTTAGAGAGAACGTCGTGAGCTTGGATTTCAAAAGATGCGAGTCGTGCGCCTTTACCTCGAGCGGGTGCTGAAGCAGATGACATCCGCGTACAGGAAACCGGCTCGCCTGCTGTACGTGGAAGTCTGCGAAGGTGTCGGCCCGCTACCCGCTCGAAACAAGGTCAGATATCAAAACCGAGTCAGAACACAGCTCGCATCGATTTTCGTCGGATGCATCGAAGTCTCTCTCGGCCTTGTTCATCGTCGTCGTCGTGGGTGCGTGGAGGCCGGCGCCGGTCGGAGAGCCGCGGTCACCGCCCGTCGCGAATCGCGGCGGACGGGCCTAGCGCGCTCACCGCGCGACGTCGCGCGCGAAGCTTCAGTCTCGCGCCCGCCTCGTCGCGGCTCGCGGTGTGCGTCGCTTCGCGGCGCGGCGCGCGGGCTGTCCGTTCACGTCGGGCCCAGTCACTTCTTGTCCACCTTCTCGTCCTTCTCCCTCTTGACGAGGTAGATGATGCCTGCGACGGAGGAGGCGATCTGCGTATCGCGCGGAGAGGGACGACGCGCCGTGAGGCGAGGAACGCGCGCGGAGACTCGCCGGGGACGAAGCGCCCTCGCGCCGACGGGCGATACTCCCGGACGCGCGCGGGTTTCGGGAAAAGCCGACAGGGCCGAATCGCGGGACGCACCGCCATGCCTCCCAAGCCCCACAGCGACTCTCGCTTGTTGGGCTTGCTGTACCACTTCTTGTCGTCGTCCGCTTCGGCCATGGCGGGAGGCTTGAGGGGCGGGGGGGTCTTGGGGCGAGGGGGCGGGGTGTCCGTGGTGGTCGACGGGTCGTCACGCGCGCGACTTCTGCGGAGGGTGGGACGAGTCGACGCATACAGTCGATAAGGCATCGCGATGTGATTGGGATAAGACTCCTCGGTGAGTGTGAAATCCTCGGCGACCCCCGCGCGCGCCTCGGACGCGACGAAAGCTCTCCGAGGAAAAGTTGAGGATCAGGCGGAGGTGACAGGCGCGGGCCTTCTTTGGACTTCTTTCGGTGGATCCTTCGGCAGTTCGGTGTTCGGGCAAGAAAGGACCGAGAAAGTGCCAGAAAGTAACAAAGTTTCCCCGGGAGGGCACGCCGACACTCCCAGAGGCGGCCACGATGGAGCCCAGCGATAACTATCAGACCACGGTGGATACCGACACGTTCCATCCGCGGGAGGCGGACCCCGCGGACGTGGCGCGGGTGAGTCCGCGCCCCTCTCCATCGCCGCTCGTCCCACTCGAGATCTCATCGAAAACCCCCGAAACTCCATCTCGCAGGTTGCGCAAGGCGGCGAGGGACTCCCCGCGCCGAGCGGAGACGACGCCAGCGTCCCCAAGCTGGACATCAACAGCGGCGAGTCCATCGCGATAGACGCCATGGGACCGGTGGTGGTGAACGAGGACGGTTCGCTGTCCAGGATAGCCAACTGGCCGATGCTCACGGACAGGGAAAAAGAGGTGACGCAGCGAAGGATAGCCAAGCGCAACAAGGAACGATTGGACAGACTCAGGGAGGCGGCCAAGGAGAACGAGCGCGCGTGAGGCGCCGGCGACCCGTCACCTAGCTAGCGATCGACGTCATTCGCGTGTGTTATTTAGCGGCGTTTTAGTGCGTTCACGTTCGCGTCACGGGTGCGTCAGCCGCTTCTCGCCGAAGAACGGAGCCGCGCCGGATGCGCCCGCCGGCGGCGTGGTCGGCCGCCGGCCGTCCGCCGTCTCCCGAAACCCCCCGACGCCCCCGATGTTCACCCGGAGCTCCCCCACGCTCCGCAGGCCGTGGTACGGGGTGGAGTGCCGCGACGGGTGCCGGGGCTTCGGCTCGCTGATCCCCCCGGCGAAACCCCTGAGGACCAAATCGTCGCCGACCAAATCCGCGGGCGTCGGCCGCGTGGCGGGCTCCGAGATGGAGTTGCTGCGGCGGTTGTGTCGCGGGCTGGGCAGGTCCACGACGTTGCCCATCGACGACGGGGGCGTGCCGACGCGATCGTTGCCCTCGGAACCCTCGGTGGAAACTCCGGACGCGCGGTCCAGGTCCTCGACGAGCGGGAGGTCCCCGACGCTTCCCGCCTGAAGGTGCCGGTAGAACCTCCTGGCGGAGAACGCGAACGGGGAACGGTTCGGGCCGGACGGCGCGCGGGGGGGACGCCCGAGGTCGCCGCCGTCGGGACGCTCTTTCCCCATCTTACGCCACGGCCCGCGGACGGATCGATCGCGCCTTGTTTGGAGGTACCTGGCGACGCAAAACGCGACCCCGCAAACGGCGAGGACGCACGAAGCCGAGACGACGCCGACGAACCCGGCGCCTCCGCCCGGCTCAAACTCCCCGCGTCCTTTGACTCCCCCGCCTTGTGCCGACGCCTCGGTCACGGGTATGACCACGTACGACGACGACGACGACGACGACGACGGGTGGACGATCTCGGGGTGAGGTTCGGTCGGGTCAAAGCCGGTCGGGTCAAAGCCGGTCGGGTCCGCCGTAGCCGCCGGGCACGACGCGAGGACGGCGCGGTAGCCGTCGAGGGCGTCGGCGAGCCTCCCCGCGGCGCTTCGCGCGTCGTAACCGCCGCGTCTGCACCCGAACATCGCCGCGTCCGCCGATCGGAAGTGCGCGATCGTCGCGGCGAGCGCGTCGAGGTCGACCCTGGTGAGGGGTAGCGACTGCGCGGTGGCGTCGGAACCCTCGGACGAACCCTCACCCTCGGACGAACCCTCGCACGCGTCCGCGAAAGCGGCCACCTGGTCGAGCTTCGACGCCAGTCCGGCGGTGCCCCCGCTCGGGTAGAACCACGCGCGGCCGTACGCCTCTCCGAGCCCGCACTGCGCGAGCTCCTGCGCGATCCCGTCGAAAGCGGGCACGGGGTAGTACATTCCCGTCGAGGAAGACGCGCGGGCTCGCTCGCACCCGCGATCGGCGACGAGGACGTCCTCGGCGGCGCCCGCGAGGAAGGACACGAGCGCGGTGGCGGTCGCGAGGCGGGATCCGGGCGGGGCGTCGGACTCGTCGTCCATCGCGGGTGCCAGCGACGCGTTCGCGAGGCATCTAAACCCGTCAATCGCGGTTCGACGTCGCAGCGCCGCGTCCGTCGCGGAGAGGTGCGATTTGAGCCGAGCGAGTCGGGTCGCCGCTTTCGCGAACGCTCCCGGGCCCACGAGCTGCGTCAGCCCGTTCCCGCCCCCGACGCGGCACGTCTCGACGACCGCGCCGAACGCCGTGAGGTTGAGGCCGTCGACGCGTGAGTTTTCACGGCCGTCGTCTCCCCCGGCGGCTCGCTCGTTTTTTTCCGCGGCGAGAAAAGCGAGGCGCGCGCGTCGCAGTCCGCACGCGTCGAGCTCCGCGTCCGACCACGCGGACGTCGCCTCCACGAGTTCGTCGAAGGGAAGCGAGAGCGCGTTCCTCGCCGCCAGGCTCCTCGCGATGTACCCGCTCCACCGGTAGCACGAAAACCCCGAGTTTGAGGAGGTTGACGAGGAGGTTGAGGAGGAGGTTGAGGTTGAGGAGGAGGAGGAGGAGGAGGGGGAGGTTTCGAGTCGCGCGGCGAGGACGGCGCGCGCCTCTCGAAGTTCGTCCGCGAGGGACCACGTTCCGCCCTCGCGTCGCGCCGTCGGCGACGCGGGCGCGGCGGGCGCGACGGCGACGGCGGCGTCGCGTTCGACCGCGAGCCAGTGGAACAGCGCCGCGAGGTTTTCGGCGTCCTCGAGGAGGGCGGCGGCGGCGGGCGGGTCGTGGACCGGGTCTCCGGCCTCGTCGGCGCTCGGCGCGGGGTCGTCGGCGCTCCGCTCGAGCACCGCCGCCGACCCGCAGAGGGCGAGCACCGCCGCGCGCGTCGAGGCGAGGGTCCGCGCGAGCGCGTCGCCGCCCCCGCGCGCGTCCACCGCGGCGGCGGCGAGGGGCGCCAAACCCGCCGCCGCGAGCTCCGCGCCCGACGCGCGGACCCTCGCGAGGTACTCGCGGGGCAGCGAGGGGCTCTCCGCGACGGCGGCGAGGGGGTCCGCCGACGTTGGGGCGGCGGCGGACGCCAACGCGGGGAGGAGCGCGACGACGAGGAGGAGGAGGAGGAGGAGGCGGGGGGGGAGGGGGAGCGCTCGCCGCTGCACCATCGCCCGCTCGTGCGAGGGTCACCGAGGCGTCGCTCGCGCGGAGGGCTTCTGCGGCTGAGAGGGCTCGGCTGGACTGGCGTCCCTCGGAGTTTTCTCGGAACCGCCGACGATCTTCTTCGGACTGTTGGAACGTGCAGGGCGTTTGTCGCCCCCGTGATGTCATATTAAAAAAGTTCTCTCTGCGGGTGGATGTTAGTCGCCCCGCCGGCCTCTCAGTCCTTGACGAGGCAGGCCCTGAAGCCCTCCTCCAGCTCCTTGCGGTTGAGGTTCCGTCCGATGAACACCA
>Ga0181573_10000421_pt1 | contig 44322 bp, 37 predicted proteins | sample 101ome_25_FD_148643 | JGI IMG/M metagenome (GOLD analysis project Ga0181573, IMG submission 148643) | Coastal salt marsh microbial communities from the Groves Creek Marsh, Skidaway Island, Georgia - 101409BT metaG (spades assembly) | ecosystem: Environmental > Aquatic > Marine > Intertidal zone...
TTGTGATCCCCGGTCAGGAGCTTCTTTTCCTTAACGGTGCTGAGGATATTTTCCCGGACTATACAGTGGGTCGAGATGGTGTGAGTTTCTCAATGCCGGCTAACTCCGATGAGATAGTGAAAACACGAAGTGGTCTTTAACCACGGTCTAATGTGGCGAGAACTTTTCTAACACGTTTGTTTTAAGTTGGCCTTTTCGTGGAGCGTCGATCGCTGATCATTGGAGGGCCAACCTAGTCACCTCGGCTCTTGGACGTATACACGGTGTGACCGAAGAATCAGCCTCGTGTTATCGCGGGTGCGGTTTACTTACGCAAACGAGGCTGCGCAGCATTCGATCTGGCTGAGCTACGCATAATGGTAAGGCCTAAAAACAAAAAAGGCGGCCAATGGCCGCCTTCTCATCAGGATCCTACTTAGTCTTTGACGAGCACGTAGTTCCACCAGACGCCTGTTCCTGCCTCAACGGTGACATCCATGGTGCCATCGTCGTTAAGATAGGCGTTGTAGGTGATGCTCTCAGGCGCTTCCTCAGGTGCTGTTAATTCTGCGCCATTAACGGGTTTTGGAATGCCCAAGTAGGCACCTCGACCACTGATCGTTAATGTCTGTGCATCGGCATCGTAGTTGAAGCGAGCGCTGGCGGATCCATCGTGCGGAGCAACTGGTGCCGCACAAGCGTCCGCGTCAGCGCCTTGCCATCCCTCAACCCACGTCAAGTCTTGCAGCTCATTATCAAACGAGCCGTATTCGCCGAATACGAAGGCATCATCAAAGTAGCACGCTCGAGCATCCGTGACAGAAGCGTCATTGCTCCACCAGGAGCCATCGAACTCGGATGGTCCAACGCCCAGAGAGCCATCTGCCAGTGACATGTACCAAGTGCCTGCTAGGACAGACGGCTCAGCCGCATCCGCTGTCTTGATGAGCTTATAGTTCCACCAAACACCCGTACCTGCCTCCACAGTAACGAGCATCGAGCCGTCTTCTTGCGGATAAGCGTTGTAGGTAATAGCGTCGGGCGCGGCATCCGGTGTCGTGAGCTCTAATCCATTCACAGCCTTTGGTAGACCCACATAAGCACCACGACCACTGATGGTGAGTGTGCCAGCTGACTGGTCGTGAGACCATGTCGCATCTGCAGAGCCATCGTGCGGTGTAACGGGGGACGCACAAGCGTCCGCTTCAGCGCCTTGCCATCCCTCAACCCACGTTTCGCCTTGCATGTCGATGACAAAGCTACCATCAGGGTTGAAGACATATTCGTCATCGTAATAACAGGCACGGGCCTCAACGACACTGTCGTCACCACTCCACCAGGACACATCGAATTCACTTGGACCAACACCCAAGGATCCCGCCTCTGGAGCCATGACCCAGGTTCCCATAAACGGAGAGGGGGGTGGTGGCTCTGCGGTTTTGATGAACTTGTAATTCCACCAAACGCCAGCTCCCGCTTCTACGGTAAGCACCAGGGACCCATCTTCTTGTGGGTAGGCGTTGTAAATGATGCTCTCCGGTGCTTCAGCTGGTGAGGTCAGTTCGGCTCCGTTAACGGGCTTAGGTATGCCCATGAAAGCACCGCGACCGGTGAGGGTCAGAGTCATTGCATCTTCGTCATACTCAAAAGTGGCAGGATTACTTCCATCATGCGGTGCGACGGGAGCAGCGCAGGAGTCGCTTCCACCTTGCCAGCCTTCCACCCATGTGTCGTCTCCTAATTCATTGGTGAACGACCCATCTCGGCTAAAGATAAATTCGTCGTCATACAGGCAATCACGCAGTGCGATGACTCCGTCGTCGCCGTTCCACCAAGAGATATCGAACTCGGAGGGGCCAACCCCCAACGATCCCGCTTCGGGTGCAAGCATCCATGTGCCGAGTATCCCTGTATCTTCTTCAATCGCTATTTCTTCAGTACCAAGAACAGCGTCGATGACATGGATGATTCCGTTGGCTGCGACAATGTCAGTGGTGACGATATTAGCTGCATTGATCATGAGGCCCTGGCCACCTTCAGCAAGCGATAGCGAGGCGTCTTCACCATTTGCCATCGTGATGTTGCCGCCTGCCGCAGCAATTGCATCAACTGATGACACAGCAGCTCCAAGCACGTGATAGAGCAGAACACTCTCTAAAACGTCTGGGTTATCCAGGAGGTAGGGAATGGCTGCATCACCTAAAGCATCAAACGCATCGTTGGTTGGTGCGAATACGGTAAAACTCGCGTCGGGATCGCTCAGGGTTCCCACGAGATTTGCAGCACTCAACGCCTCGACGAGTATGCTGAAATTATCATCACCGGACGCAATCTCAGCGATTGTCATGGTTGAGGGTGTCAGATCAGGCGGTAACAAAACCGAGTCAATAACGTGAATGACACCGTTTGATGCCTCGATATCATAGTCGACCACTTGCGAGAAATTGATGTAAAGATTTTCATCTGCGCGCGAGGTAACAGCGACGTCGGTACCCTGCAGGGTTCCGACTGTTGTGGGAGCGAGCTCTAAAGCCCCCGCCACACTGACTTCATCGCCAAGCACGTGGTAGGTGAGAACATTTGCTAATGCTTCGGGGTCCGCGAGCAAGGCATCAAGTGCACCCTCGGGCAATGCTGCAAAGGCTTCTTCCGTGGGTGCAAATACAGTTAACGAGGCACTCTCGTCCGATAACGCATCGACCAAGCCAGCGGCCTCCACGGCTGCTAACAACGTAGAGAAGCTTCCTGCTGCCGTGGCTACCTCGACGATATTGCCGGGTGATGGTTCTGGCGCTGGAGGGCTCGCTTCAGGAGCACTTGGCAGATCGCCGCTGTAGAGAACACCGTCGCCGCTGTCGGAACATGCAGCGATAAAGACTAGCAGGCTAGCTACCAGTGCTCGGGAAATGATCCGTGTCATCGAATTCATAGTTAAATCCTGTTACTGATCTCGGTCTTAAAATTAAAATAGGGAGAAATCCAAGCTTGTTATCTCACAGCGGGCTATTTCGGAGGGAGTTAAATTCGACGACTGGGACTTTCAGTGCGATGAACCATAAAACCGCATGAAATCTTGCTTTGGAAACTGGTTATCCCTCATTTTTCTGCTTCTAGGCTCGAAGAGGTCGCAGTGACTTGGGTAACCCTCGACATTGGCCGCGGCCCGTGAAATGGTTGCGCCCGCGGTAGCCAATCAGCAGACTTAACGGTCTAGCGCAGGAGTAACCCGTAATGGCAAATAGCACCCATACCTATGCCCCCGATGACCGCAATGAATCGATACTCATCAATATCAACGGAGCGTTGGTTCCTCGCGAACAAGCAACGGTTTCCGTGTTCGACAGCGGTTTTATTTTGGGCGACGGTATCTGGGAAGGTCTGCGCGCGCACAACGGTGCCATTCCCTTTTTGGGTCGGCACCTTAAACGCCTCTGGGAAGGAGCCAAGGCGCTCGATCTTGATATGGGGTTGTCGCAACAGGAGCTGACTGATCGGTTGTTCCAAACACTTGAGGCCAACCAAATGACAGACCATGTGCATATTCGGCTCATGGTTACCCGCGGTATTAAGTCGACGCCCTACCAGGATCCAGCAGTGACTATTGGGGGTCCCACTGTTGTCATCATTCCCGAATACAAAGCGCCCGATCCGACTCTAAATGATCGCGGTTTGCGGCTATACACCGTTTATACCCGGCGTGGTTATGCCGACGTGCAGGACCCTAGGATTAATAGCCACTCAAAGCTGAACTGTATTTTCGGGTGTATTCAGGCAGCTAAAGCGGGTTATGACGAGGCACTGATGCTGGACCCTCACGGGCACGTCGCTACCTGCAACTCCACGCACTTTTTTATCGTGCGTGATGGAGAAGTTTGGACGTCATCTGGTGATTATTGTCTCGATGGCATTACGCGACGCAATGTCATCAATGTCTGCAAAGCGAACGGTATTCCAGTCTACGAAAAGAACTTCTCACTGATGCAGGTCTATGGTGCCGACGAGGCGTTTGTCACGGGTACCTTTGCAGGTTTAACGCCCGTCTTTGAAGTGGATGGCCGTACTATGACCCACACGCAGCGAGGTCCCATGGTTGACCGGCTGCAGGCGCTGTACAAAGAGTTGGTTGTCAGCGAGAGTGCGTTGCCGGAGAACTGTAGTCGCTGATATGACGGTTCGTATCGCCGGTTGGTCGGGCCCTCGCAATATTTCGACGGCCATGATGCGTTCATGGGACTCGCGCCCCGACTGTGTTGTGGTTGATGAGCCTTTCTATGCCTGCTATCTGCTCGAGTCAGGCGCCGATCACCCCATGCGGGATGACATCATCGCGAGTCAGCCAAGGACGCGGTCGGCGGTCGTGGATGCATTGTCTGCCCAGTCGTCTGTTGCTTTCCAATATGAGAAACATATGACCCACCATATGCCCCGGGGTGTGGATCTGTCCTGGACCCGAAATCTGAAGCATATGTTTTTGATTCGCTCGCCTGAGCGAGTCATTGCTTCTTATCGGCAGAAGATGCCTTCGGTGTCGTCGGAGGATATTGGCATTATCCGGCAGCGCGAATTGTTTGATGAGATCACCGCGATCACCGGGGAGCGTCCGCCAGTCGTGGACAGCTTGGACATCTTAAACAACCCGGGGCACGTGCTTCGGCAGCTCTGCGCGGCGCTTGATATACCTTGGTGCGAAGGTGCGATGACTCAGTGGAAGGTAGGAGGCAGGCCGACTGACGGTGTCTGGGCATCACATTGGTACAGGGCGGTGGCGTCATCAACGCAGTTTTCATCGCCGCCCTCGTCAGCGCCACAGCTCGATGATACAGACCGTGCTTTAGCTGCGGACATGATGGAGCATTACGAGGCGATGGCAGCGTTCAAACTGTCGTAACTATTTTTAGTAGTGCCAATTTTAGTAGTGCCAATTTTAGTAGTGCCAAGTTTTCGTAGTACCAGTTTTTCGGAGTGCCGGTTTTGGCAAAGCCGCGACAATAAAGTGGGTTTCAGTGACTTCACGAGCGCTCGAAGGCTTTCCGCCACTTTTTTGCAGTCTTTTTGTTCGATCTGCATGGCTGACCTTATGAGTTGAGGCTTGGACGCGATATGGGCGTGCAGAGTGACGCCAAAATAGAGCGGCTACCCGAGAAGGGTCGCCTTCCATGCATGACTTTTAGGTTGTCTAAGAGAGCGATATCGCCGGTCTGCCATTCTAGGTCCACGGTGTGCTCGTAGCAGGCGGCTATGGCTACATCTAAATCATCCTGATCAATACGGCTGTAGTCTCCATAACACAGCCGCGGCTCTTCATCGCTCTCGTCATTGGTCCAGCCCGCTGCGGCGGCCACAATTTGGTTGAAGAATACGTCCTTACCCCGGCCGAACTCATCCACGGCTAGCAGTGGTGGTGTTTGAACCGATATCCCCCCGTCATCCAACCATCGGAAGTTGTACCCCAACGCTGTAAGACGCTGCTCTGCCTGTTTCCTGTCTGTCACATTGAGCGTGTCTCTCCAGCTGCGGCCCTGACCTGATGCCAGGTCAGCAGATTCAGGCATGGCATTGCGATACCGCACGCCTAGGCTTCTCAGTTTTGCCACAAAGTCCGGTCGGGCTTTCTCGAGTGCGGCAAGCGCGAGATCTGATCGACCGATGGGTGTTGCTCCGCCCTCGGTTGGGGCTTGTTCACAAAAGAAGAACAGCTGACCCGGGAAGACAAGCGTTTGTGCCATTTCGTGGTGCAGAAAAATTTCGATCTCAGGCGGCGCCTCGTTCGCGGTAAATACGCGTGGCGTGCGATTGCGCCTGACAGCGTTAGAGAACGACTCGACATAGGTGAAGTTGGGGAGACCAAAACACTCGATGAAGTCGTGGAACTCCTGATCAGAGCTAACGCCGTAGCCTCTGAAGACCACAAACCCATGAGGGTTGATGAGGTCACTGACCACGGTTTTTGAGCGGCCGTCCAAGGGTGTGCCGAGTGAAATCGGTAATTGGTCTGGGCTGAGGATGGGCAAATGCGGCACGGTCATGAAGGATTCGCCTCGTCTGATGTGGGGCGTTGATTACTATCTGGAATGAGGCCCTCACTAAAGGGGTCTAAACCGAGACGGGAAAGCGTCTCTCGGACATCAACCACCGTAGTGGTCCTTATAGACTCCTGTGCCATCCATGCCGTAATGATAGCCCACAGTCCCTCGGCACAGGACGCACCATCGCTTCGTTGGCCCTGAACCCTTTTGGCGAAGCGCGCGTGCTCGAACAAGGTAGAGCCGTAATGTCCGCCTGATTCAATAGCCTCCGGGAAAGTACAGTCGAAGCCGTTGTAGGCGACATGCCCTGGCACCTCAACCGTGATCTTAGATGAGGACCCTCGTCCGGGCTTAAAGCTCGCCTGTTCTTCAGCCCGAAGGGTTCCACGGTCCCCGCTGACAGTGAGGCCTTCATAAAGCTCCTCGCTGAACATGTTGAGCGTAAATTGCCCTCTTACCCCATTTTCATAATCGACGATGACGAGAGCATGGTCGTCAATGTCCGATGCCAAGCCCTCGTAGCTGAAATCCTTAAAGTTCACGGCCCTACCACCTGAAGCAAATACGCGGGTCGGCAGCGAGGCCGCAACACGATTCATGAGATCGAAGTAGTGGCAGCATTTCTCAACTAAGGTGCCGCCCGAATAAACAGCGAACTTATTCCACTCCTTCACTTTGGGAAGAAAGGCCGGCCGATATTCACAGAGACTGATCATCTTTACGGAGCCGACATCGCCGTTGCTGATAGCACTTAATGCCAGCTGGTACTGCGATTTGTAGCGATACTGCATGCCAAGAAGAATTGAGGTGGGGTAACTGAGCGATGCCTCCGCTAAGTAGATGGCATCCTCGAGCGTTGTTGCCATTGGTTTTTCGAGAAAGATTGGCTTTCCCGTATGCTTTACAGCGTCGAATACTCGCCTGTGCGTGAAGTTGGGCGTGCAAATCAAAATGGCATCGACGCGTTCATCGCTGGTGAGGTCATCGAGGCCGGTGTAGACGCTTGGCGCTTCATGTCCCGACTGAGCGAATTCACGGAGTGCCCGTTTCACGCTTCCCGTTTCTTTATCGAAAATGCCGACGATACGCGCTTGCTTCAGCTGCAAGATGGCCCGAATGTGCTCTCGGCCCATCATCCCCGTGCCAATAATGGCGTAGCCAGGCGTGCCGCCTCCCGTTTCGCTCGCGTTGGCTGACTCAGGAGCATCTCGCCCCATACTCGCTTGTAAGTCAGAGATGATTTTGTCGAGCTGTTCCTTCACGGATGCGATGACCTCAATGCGCGTGCAACGGAGACTGACCGCCACCATACGACACTATTCAACGCGAGCAGAATAGCTACCAACGCAAGGAACGTAGACCCGCCACCCTCAGCCGCGGTGCCAGCGAGTCCAACGGGCGAAAATAAGAGATAGAGAAAAACGACACAGGACAATAGTGAGAAGCTACACGCCCGCGCAAAACGCCAAGGAGTCATATCGACTGGCGGTGAGCGAAGCGCTTTATGGTCCTCGGGGGCCTGCTCATTGCGAGCGTCTGATTTGGGTCGCCACCACCCTACCAAAAGCAATAGGCCGATCTCGACTGCGAAAAGAATCGCGTAGAGGTGCAGAAAGTGCAGGTCAATTGATTCTTTAAACACGAACTGAAGCAGCCCGTAGGCGACAATGTGAAACAGAATTACGAGTTTGACTCCTAACGCTGGGACATGGGTGGTCAGCATGCCCACCAGCACGACGGCGATGATGGGAATGTTATAGAAGCCAGTAAAAATACGAATGACTTGCCAGAGACCCTCGGGCGCAAATTGAAGCAAGGGTGCAATGCCCAGCGAGATAACGGCGATACCCACACTGGCCACCTTTGCAATGGTTACCAGTGTCGTGTCAGCCAGTGCTTTCTTGGACATGGGCTGAATGACATCGAGGGTCAGCATGGTCGCAGCACTATTGATGAGTGAGTTGAACGAGCTGAATACAGCGCCGAGCAGTACCGCGAGGAAAAATCCCAGTGCCCAGACGGGCAAGGTGTCTTTCACTAATTGCGGGTAGGCAAGGTCAATTGAGCCGAGCCCTGGACCGTAGAGATGATAGGCGATGACGCCGGGGATCATCATGAAAAAAGGCACCAGCACTTTGAAGTAGCCGGAGAGCAAAACACCTTTTTGACCCTCGGAAAAACTGCTGGCTGCGAGCGTCCGTTGGATGACGTATTGGTTTGAACACCAGTAAAAGAGGTTCGCGAAGATCATTCCGGTGAACAGTGTGCCAAAGGGTGTGGGGTCACCGGCATCGCCGATGGCGTTGAGCTTTTCAGGGTGATTGCTGACCACGATATCGATACCCGATAACAGATCGCCGCCCAATAGCTTGAGCCCAAGAAGCGGCACCGTAATGCCGATGATGAGGAGGCCTATGCCATTCAGTGTGTCCGAAACGGCAACGGCTTTTAGCCCACCCAGAATGGCGTAAAGCGCACCAATTGCGCCAATAAGAACTACCGTGATGGCTAGCGAGGAGCTGTAGCTCAAGCCTATTAGCTCGGGTACATCAAAGAGCTTTAAAACAGCAACAGACCCTGAGTACAGCACACTGGGAATGGTCACCAACCCGTAGCCTAGTAGAAAAAGGATGACACTGAGTCGCCTAACGTCATCGTCGTAACGATCTGCGAGGAACTGCGGCAGCGTTGTGAAGCCACCGCGCAGGTAACGCGGCAAGAAGAAGAAGGCCATGGCCACGGTCGCCACGGCCGCAGTCACTTCCCATGCCATGGAGCTCATGTTGTAGCCGTAGGCCGAGCCGTTGAGACCAATGAGTTGCTCAGCAGAAAGGTTGGTCAGTAGCAGTGAGCCTGCGATGAACGGAGCGCTCAATCCGCGGCCGGCCAGAAAATAGCCCTCGGAGTTTGACGTTGAGGCCCGCGACTTTAGATAGGAGACCCAGCCGACGATGCCCATGAAAAAGACACAGGTCAGAGCCACATTGATTAACTCTGTCGCGGTCACGGGATGTCCTTTTAAAGTGAGCTCTGAGGATAAGTACTCACTGAGAAGCCTTCAATAGGCGCTGGCGTTTTGCGGTGTTACCCTCAGCTAATACAACGTTTTTTCTTGCCTCGGCGATCATTACCATGCCCGTAGAAACACTCCAGCTCTCAGTTTTTATTCTAATAACTGCCACGATCGGTTGGTTGACCTATCGCAAGGTAAGTGCGGACCTTGCCGCACAAGGTGGTTTGGGCACGGCGCGTGAAGAGGTATTTCTGGCGGGCAAAGGTCTGAGCTGGGTTGTGGTGGCGGGCTCTATCACACTGACCAACCTGAGTACTGATCAGCTGGTTGGCATGAACGGTAACCAGATGGTGCTCTTGGCTTGGTGGGAATTGGCGGCCGTGGTGGGGCTTGTCATTTTGGCCAAAGTGATCCTGCCCGTTTACTACCGCTATAACTGTACGACCACGACCGAGCTTCTTGAGAAGCGCTATGACGACCGGCGAATTCGCGCGTTGATCGGCTTGTTGTTCCTGCTGGGGAATCTGTTCATTTTTATCCCCGCGATGCTCTATGGCGGCTCCTTATTCATTCAAACCATGTTTAACGTCGATATCCCGCTGTTATGGATTGCAATTGCCTTTGGCTTGGTGGGCTCTGCGTATGCGGTACTCGGGGGGCTGCGCGCCGTGGCTGTTTCCGATGCCTACAGTGGTGTGTTGCTACTCACACTTGGCGTCGCCGTTGTAGTGCTGTCTCTTTCGGCAATTGACTTTGACTTCTCTGGCATCCCGGCGGAGCGACTGACCTTGATAGGCGATAGCAACTCCCCGATTCCCTGGCACACCCTGCTGACCGGTATGGTCTTCATTCAGATTTTTTACTGGGGAACCAATCAGACCATTACGCAGCGGGCGATGGCCTCACCCACGGTAGAAGAGGGACAAAAGGGCGTGCTCGCAGCGGCCGCTATTCGTCTCGTTATCATCCCACCACTGGTGGTCATACCGGGACTCGTCTCCTACAAGCTGTATGGTGATATTGGCGATGCCGCTTTTGGGACAATCGTCGGGGATGTGCTGCCACTATGGCTATCGGGTGCCTTTGCTGCCGCTATCGCAGCGGCAGTCCTGACTAGCGTGAACAGCGTGTTGAATTCATCGACCACACTGTGGGTCTGCGATATTCACGAGCCCTACATCAATGCATCCGCTGACCTCAGACGCTTGAATCTTGTTATTACGCTCGTGTTTGTCGTTATCGGGTTGGCGATGGTTCCCGTCTACGCCACGGCAGACAGCATTATTAATCTGGTGCAGGAGCTGTATGGGCTCCTGAGCATGCCCATACTGTCTGCCTTTATTGTCGGGCTGCTTTTCAGAGATGTTGCGGCGGGTGCCGCCATTATTGCGGTGGTGCTCGGGGTTTTTCTCTACGGATTTTTCTCATTCGTTTGGGCGCCGCTTCACTACATCCACATGATGTTTTTTACGGTCATCTTTTGTGTGCTCGCGGCTCTGATGGTGAGTCGACTGGTTTTCGGAACCCGGCCGGCATTCGATCCGGTCATTCGCCTTGGCTAGCCGAAATGCCAAGCGCTATCAGTAGCCATTAGACTGCCTGTAGGCGGTAAATCAGCAATGACTCGGGCTGAAGAATAGGGAGCGATAAGCCCACAGACATTAGCCAGTCGCCGCTCCAGTGAGTTCCGGTCAGCGCGTCTCTGTGGTTTTTCTGGAGGGCGCGCAAATTACCGGGCCAAACCAGCTTCAATTCGTATTGGCGATCGGGTTCCAGCCCAATAAATCGGTACCGGCTAGGAAAGGGGGTTGCTGGTGTTTCCAGAACGGCAAGCGCCGCCAGGGCTTGTGCATGATCGGGTGCGATGGCCATCCAGGCCTGTTCGCCCGGGGGCCGGTCCACGACCTGATAGCTCCCTCCGTGAATAAGCTCGCGATGATGTTTGTGGAGTGCAATGGCCTCTGACAGCACCTGACGATCGGTATCGGATAATTGCCGAACATCGGCTTCTACGCCCATGTGGCCCCAAAACGCGACGCCCGCTCTGAACGCCATGCTGTGTTGGCGGCCTGTGATGTGGCAGGGGCTGGGCCCAACATGCGACCCCATGAGTTCGGGGGGGAACAGGTTTTGAAAGCCTTTTTGGACCCGAAGTCTGTCGAGTGCATCGTTAGTATCAGAGGGCCACACTCGAGAGGTGTACTCGAGTATGCCGAGATCGGCGCGACCCCCACCCGATGCGCAGGTTTCGATGCAGACCCGAGGGAAGGCCTGTTTGATGTGAGCAAGCAGGGTGTAGAGCGCGCGCGTGTGTACATGTGGGGCGTGCCGTCCCTCCGCATTTCCCGCCTGATGAATATCTCGGTTCATATCCCACTTAAGATAGGTAATGGGGTGCGCCGAAAGCAGTGAGCTGATGGCATTGAAGAGATGCGCTACAACGTCGGGCTGAGAGAGATCGAGAACCAGCTGCTGTCGCGCTTCACTGAGCGGTATTCCCTCATGACGTAGCACCCAATCCGGATGTGCTTTGTAGAGCGTGCTGTTTTGGCTGACCATCTCAGGTTCAATCCAGAGACCAAACTCCATGCCTTTATCGTGGCAAGCCTCAATGACCGGAGTCAGTCCATTGGGAAATTTTTGTGGATCCACTTCCCAATCGCCCAGCGCTCGTTGGTCATCGGTACGACCCAAGAACCAGCCATCATCCAATACAAAACGCTCGATCCCGAGCGTTGCTGCCTGATCGACCAGCGCCAGCACCGAGGGCTCATCGACACCAAAATAGAGTGCCTCCCAGGTATTCAGCTGCACGGGACGCCTTGTGCTGACAGGGTTTTGGCTTGCAATAAACTCGCGCCGAATCATCTGATGCCATTGCCGCGTCAGTCCGTTCCGCCCCGCACTGCTATGGCAGAGGTAAAGCGATGGGCTCGTGTAATGCGCGCCGGGAGCAAGCGCTACCTCACCGGGTCTCAACAGCTCGCCTGCTTGTAGCATGCGCCGTCCATCTGCCAGCGACTCGATACGCATCTGATGATTGCCACTCCATCCAAGATGTACTCCCAGCGCATCGCCATGCGTTGCACTCGTTGCTTTCTCTAGCAGTGTGAGGGTCGGATTCATGTGATGCGATGAGCGACCTGTCCAGTTCTCTCGAACGTAAGCTGCTCGGCCGATGGAACGACGTTCCGTCTGGAACTCGTACGCCCATCTGCCGGTTACTTCCTCAAGCTCGCTTAAATGATCGGGCAGCGGCAAGGTCATTGCACAGTTATCGATGAAAAGTGCCGTCTCATCACTTAGGTTGCCGATGCTCACTGATAGACACAGAACTGATTGATCGGGGTCGAGCTTAAGCTGATGTGTGACTTCCACATCTGAGATTGTGCATCGGCTTATGAGGGTGAGATTGAGCTGAGATGCATCGGCCTGCGCAAGTGTTGGCGCCAGGCTCCACGCCGCTGGGCCTCGATGAATCTCGAGTCCAACGCGCCCCAAAAAGCCGTCGCCTATCGTCGGTGTCAGACTGATACTCGGTTCGACCGGCAAAGAAGCCGGGGCTTCGTGTCGATCGAGCTGGCTGAGCTGTGCGACGTTGACCCTGTTCAAACGATCGCCAAAGTAGCTAACCACGGGCTGATTTCGGCGACAGGCGACAACCACGGACGTGTCGTCGTTGTGTAGGTGATAAAAGTCGCGGATGGTCTGACTCACGTGTATCTCAAACGCCTCGGTTATGAGGCTAGTAGAGTACCGTGGCTGGGTTGGAGTTACACTGCTTGCGTACGTCTGACATAGGCACGGTGCTTTAGAAGGGGCCCATGAAGGGAGTGAATTAAGTCAGCATGAGACAGATCTCGCAGGTGGTGTTACCCATTCTCTTTACGCTACTGCTGGCGCAGGCCGCAGAGGCTAAGCCGGCATGCGTTGCAAGTGAAACCGCAACGCAGGATGTGAGATTAGATCAGTGGCAGGGCTTCTGGCTGGGCCAGTCGATCGGTAACTGGACAGGCCTGGTGACAGAGATGGACAAGATCGGGGGTGAAGGCGAGCACGGTCGCTTCTACACCCGGGACGACTGGGGTAAGCCGGATCAACCTGCCATCTGGAGTGAAACTCCCAGCGACATTTCGAGCCGTATCGATTTTGTGCTTCGCGGCGCTGAGGAGGTGTGGGGTGCGGACGACGATACCGATATTGAGTACATGTATTTGTGGACCATGCACCACCAGGGGCTAGAGAAACTGTCACCATCACAAATACGCGACGCATGGGTACGGCATATTTATGATGAGTCCCAACCGACACCCTACGGCGAGGACGAAGTCGGTTATCAGAACTTTCTTTGGGTATCTAACCAGAGAGCCCACACCTTGATGCTAGAGGGGGAGTTGCCACCGGAAACAGCGCACCCAGACAACAACCCGCACGGCGATATGATCGATGCTCAACTGACGACCGAGATCTTTGGCCTTTTGTCACCGGGCGCGCCTGATGAGGCGCTGGATATTGCGCATTTGCCTATTCGTACCGCGGGTCACGGGGACGCTGTTCTTGCCGCTGAATTCTACGTTGTCATGCACGCATTGGCGGCGCAGGAGCCTCGGGGTGGCTTGTCTTCTGTTCGTCTTCAAGCCATAGCGGCTCAGGCTAGGCAGTATCTGCCTGACGGCTCAGTACCGGCGGCGATGTTTGACTTTGTGAAGCGCCAACATGCCGCCGGTTTTTCTTGGGAAGAAACACGTGATGCTATCTATCAGCGATACCAAGTCGAGCAATTAGATGGGTATACCGTCACGTCGAGAGACCTCTATTGCAATGGCTGCTTCGCGGCTGGAATCAACTTTGCCGCAAGCTTGGTCTCGCTCTTTTATGGGGAGGCTGATCTAAAAAAGACCTTGAAAATTGCTGTGCTCGCAGGCTGGGACTCCGATAATCCTGCAGCGACCTGGGGCGGCCTTCTCGGTTATACCCTAGGTCGACAAGCGATAGAGGGTCAGTTTGGGAAGCCGCTGTCGGGCGAATTCAATATCCACCGGACGCGCAAGGGCTTCCCCAACGATGGTATCGATTCTTTCTGCAATATGGCGAAAATGGGTATTGAGGTGTCACAACGAATAAAGGCCAGGTACCAAGAACACGTGGCTAAGTGAGGGTATATGTACAAAGGAAAATTGCCTTGGGCTAGTTTACTGATTGGGTGCTTGCTCATGCCACTTGGCGCGGCAGGTGAAACGCTAGACTCTGAGACCACCCAGATCGTCATGTTGGGAACAGGAACCCCCAACCCATTCCCCGACCGGTCCGGCCCCTCGATCGCGATTGTTGTCAACGATGAGCCGTATCTGATTGATTTCGGCCCCGGCGTTGTGCGCCAGGCTTCAGCTATGTCGCCCGAATATGGTGGCACCGTGAAAGGCCTGGCTGTGGAGAAGATTAAACACGCTTTCCTGACTCACCTTCACTCGGATCACACCGTCGGTCTGCCAGATCTCATTCTGACTGCCTGGACTGTGGGTCGTGACTCACCATTGAAACTGTTCGGTCCTGAGGGCTCTAAACACATGGCCGACAAGGTGCTTGAGGCCTATGAAGAGGACATTCGCTACCGGCTCTATAGCGAGCAACCGGCGAACAATGAGGGCTGGAGGGTTCAGACCCAGGAGATCAGGGAGACGGGGCTCGTTTTTGAGGATGACAACGTGAGGGTAGAGGCTTTCCGCGTGCCCCATGGGAGTTGGCCTGAGGCCTGGGGGTACCGTTTTACTACACCCGATACAGTCATTGTTGTTTCGGGCGACACAGCGCCGTCTGACGTCTTGAAGCGCTATTCACAGGGGGCCGATGTGCTCATTCACGAGGTATACAGCGAAGAGGGTTTTGCTAAGAAGGAGCCCCAGTGGCAGAAATACCACGCCAAGAATCACACCTCGACCACGGAGCTCGGCCGCTTGGCGTCAGAGGTGGAGCCGAAGTTGCTGATCTTGTACCACCAGTTGCTGTGGGGCTCCACTCACGAGACACTCATTGATGAGGTGAAAAGCGAGTTCAGCGGAACCGTGGTTTCAGCGCGTGACCTCGATGTTTTCTAGCCTGCATAGTGACGCATTGAGTCTCTCACTCTGACGTCTATTGAATTGTCGGACGCGATCGTCGAGAGTCCGTTATAAATAACCCGATAACGCCTAGGGGGGCCATGGCATGACACGTTTTTTTCAAATGGGTACGGCATCATTACTCGGACTGCTATTGATCGGATGCTCAACAAAAGATGCACCGGAGCAGGAAGCGGCAGCCACAGCCGCAGATTTGCATGAGACTTACACGGCAGCGCAATTCTTCCAGACCACGAGTTATCGAATGGGTGGAGCTGGACCGTATGCCTTCTCTGCGGCGAGTGGTGACCTATTGATCAGTTCCGATGAAACCGGGGTGTATAACGCCTATCGGTTGGACGTCACCACGGGGCAGATGACTGCGCTCACTCAGTCTGACGACCGTGGTGTGTATGCGGACTCGTGGTTTCCCGGGGACGATCGGTTCATTTATCAGCAGGACGGTAACGGGGACGAGCTGACACACGTGTTTGTCATGACACCTGAGGGTGAGGTGACCGATCTAACCCCAGGGGAAGGTCATAAAGCAGGTTTTGCCGGCTGGTCCTCCGACGGGCAGAGCTTTTATGTATTCAGTAACGAGCGTGACGGTGCGGCTTTCGACATGTACCGCTACAGCGCCGCTGACTACTCGCGTGAAGTTCTCTATGAAAACAGCGAGGGTCTCGATCTGGGTTCGATCAGTTCGGACGGGCGATGGGTGGTTTATGCCCGCAATAACAGTAATGCCGACAGCGACCTTTTCTTGATTGATGTCACTGCTGACGAACTTGAGCTGGTAAACATTACGCCGCACGAAGGTGATATCGAGTACTCGGCAATGGGGTTTACACCGGACAACAGCAAGCTCATCTACTCGACCAATGAGTTTGGTGAATTCAGTCAGGCGTGGACCTTGTCGTTAGAGACGGGCGAACGTGAGGTGTTGGTCGCCGATGACTGGGACGTGATGTACGTCGGCTACTCCCCGAGTGGACGGTACCGTGTCAGTGGCGTAAACAATGACGCGAGCACGGACGTTACCTTGACCGATTTGGCGACGGGCGATGCTGTGGTGCTGCAAAATGTCCCCGATGGTGACCTCGCGCAAGTACGATTTAACCGTGACGAGACCGCGATTGCCTTCGGTTTGAACCGCGACACTGCGCCGTATGATCTGTACCACATGCCCTTAGGTGGCGATGCAGTGCAGCTAACCCAGGCGTTGAACCCAGCGATTAACAGCGACTTTATGGTCGAGGGAGAGGTTGTTCGCTTCGCCAGCTACGACGGGCTACAAGTCCCGGGTATTTTGTACAAACCCCGTGAAGCTTCCGCAGACAATCCGGCGCCCGCCATGGTGTGGGTCCACGGCGGCCCTGGTGGTCAGAGTCGAAAGGGCTATTCTGCCGCCATTCAGCATTTGGTAAACCATGGCTATGCGGTCTATCAGATCAACAACCGCGGCTCTAGCGGTTACGGAAAAACCTTCTATCACCTCGATGATTTAAAGCACGGGGAGGCGGACCTGGGAGATGTGGTCGCATCTCGAGCTTTCTTGGCGTCTTACGATTGGATTGATGGTGAGCGCGTAGGCATCATCGGCGGATCTTACGGTGGCTATATGGTGGCTGCGGCCCTGGCGTTTGAACCTGATGCGTTTGACGTAGGTGTGAACATCTTTGGTGTGACTAACTGGCTCAGAACGCTGGAGTCCATTCCACCGTGGTGGGGCGCCTTTAGAACCGCGCTCTACGCCGAGCTGGGTGACCCCGCCACCGACACCGATCGGTTGACCGCGATTTCGCCTCTGTTCCACGCCAAGAATATTGTGAAACCGTTGCTCGTCGTTCAGGGCGCGAATGATCCTCGTGTTTTGCAAGTTGAGAGCGATGAGCTCGTGGATGAGGTGCGCGCCAATAACGTACCTGTCGAATACGTGTTGTTTGAGGACGAGGGACACGGTTTCCGAAAGCGGGTAAACCGGATTACAGCCTCAGAGGCCTACCTTCAATTCTTGAAGACGCATCTCTAGCGATCTGGGCGAGGATACCTTGTACTGATTAGGGCCGTTTATTACGGCCTTTTTTTCGGACGATGATCAAATACACGGACGCGCTATGGGAAAAAATATTGACCACGACATATTGGAACTTCGCGGTTCGAGCATTTCCTACTTCACCGGCAAAATGGAAAATTACTTTCGGCTGAAGGGTATCCCCTATCGCTTGGAAAGCATGGTTTTCCCCGGGGAAGAGGCGCGAAATAAGAAGGTTCTCGGCATTTCTCAAATGCCAACGGTCCAGCTGCCTGATGGTCGCTGGATGACGGATACCACTGCGATGATTCAGTGGTTCGAGGGTGAATATCCTGATAACCCGGTTGTTCCGGATGATCCCGTACAGGCGTTAGTGTGCTTTTTACTCGAGGACTGGGCTGATGAGTGGTGGTGGCGTCCCGCCATGCACTACCGCTGGTATTACGAGGAGGGCGCGCGATTTGCGTCCGGTCATTTGGCTCGCGAAGTGATGGGTGGCCTGCCTCTGCCACTATTTGTAAAGCGAACTATGCTTCGCAGGCGTCAGCGCAATGGTTATACCCGTGGCGACGGTATCGGCCCGGCGGTTGTGGCGGGTGTTGAGGCCGACGTGGCGGCACTGTTCTCCCAGTTAGAGACCATCTTCTCAAAACGTCGTTTTCTATTTGGCGATCGACCCACTTTGGCTGACATCGGTTTCTCAGGACCCTTCTTTCGACACTTCGCTCTGGATCCGATACCACTTCAGCTACTTCGGCATACGGCACCCAACACGCTGGAGTGGGTTATGCGTTTGTGGAATAGCAGTCCTCAAAGCTTACAACCTGACCTGGTTCAGGGTATTCCTGACGATGTCCGCGCGTTGCTGAAACACATGGCGAGAGGCTACTTGCCCTACCTGAATGCCAACGTCGAGGCAGTTCGGCAGGGAAAATCGACCTTTACCGCCGAAGTTGATGGGGTGAGCTACACGCAGGCCCGAAGCTCTCATTATCGTGTGTGGTGCCTATCCGAGCTCCGCTCACGATTTAATTCGTTCTCGCAGGATGTGCGCCCTGGGCTGCAGGCAGTTTTGGAAGATGCCGGGATGTGGGAGGCGCTGTGGCAGGAGGGCGATCTGCCTTTATCCGAGGGTCAAGAAAGCCGCTTGCCCTTCTGGGCTGATCATAAGATGACCATGGTCAACGAGTGAAAAGGCGATGCAGACTTGGGGCTTAAAGCTGTGCCAGTGTTTCTTCCAAAGATAGGACGTCGACGTACTTAGCATTTAGGTCATACATGTTGGCCTCGTGCGCCATTTCATCGCGATCGCCCACCGCTTCTCTTGGTATGACCACTTTAAAGTTGTGTTGCAAACCATCGACTGCTGAGGCGCGAACGCAGCCGCTAGTGGTGAGTCCTGTGACGACGATTGAGTCGATACTCAGATTATGTAATTCCATAGCGAGCCGTGTTCCATGAAAGGCGCTCGCATGCGTTTTTTCTACTATAACGTCTGAGGGGGACACAGGTAGCCTAGGATCAATATCGCACCAGTGTGAGCCTCTTTTTAACTCGTTGAGAGCCGGTACTCTCGCCCTAAAAACACTGGCCTGGTCGTCTGAATCATAGACCACAGTCGTGAGAAAAATTGGTTGCTCATTTTTGCGAAAAGCGTGGATCAAGCGAACGTTTGCTTCAATGACGTCATTAGCTTCGCTACCCAACGGACAGGTGGGGTCGGTAAATCCATTGATTACGTCCACAATGAGCAGCGCTGGATTTCTCCCTAGTCCCTGAGTGTGGCGCTCAAGCGATCGTCGGTCATCAGTGCTCATAGTTATTAATGTGTTCTGCGTAAAGTATGATCATGGAGCTCTGTGGTGTTTCTCGCAACCGTTTATAAAGAGCGTTTTTCATCTGGGCCACTTCCGATAGGCGACCTGACGACTTAGGGCGGTAGGCGCGCAGAGGTTCATTAATCTCCGGCGAAAGAGCAAGATGAATACTTGCAGATAACTTGATGCCGTTTGGCACCGTAGGATGATGAACATAACAGCAGTCCGTCTTGATCATCCGGGGTGAGACAACTTAGCGAGGTTTCGGATGAGACATTTAATTAGCGCAGACACACTCGCTCAGCAGGGTGCTGACTGTATCTTTGACTGCACTTTTTCCCTGTTGGCACCCGATGAAGGAAAGTCGCAGTTTGAGCGAGGGCATATTCCCGGCGCAAGCTATGTAGATCTAAATCGTGACCTCAGCGTTTCGCCCGACCATCGGGGACGCCACCCTATGCCAGAGCGCGAGGAGTTCGCCCGGCGGGTGCGCTCTTGGGGTGTAAATCAGCAGTCAAGGGTTGTGTGTTATGACGAGGATACGGGGGCGTTTGCGGCGCGGTTATGGTGGATGTTGCGCTGGCTTGGACACCACGAGGTCTACCTGCTAGATGGTGGCCGTGCAGCGTGGGAGGGGGCAGGCTTTGATCTGTCCACAGATACGGTTCTACCTGAGGAAGGTAATTTTGTTATGAGACCTCCCTTAACGCGAATGTGCGATGCAAGCGAGTTGCCCGACAGTAGTAGAGTGCTACTCGATGCTCGCGATGAGCGTCGATTTAAGGGCATTGAAGACCCTATAGATTCGGTCGCAGGACATATTCCCGGGGCCGTTTGCGCAACATTTACGGGCAATCTAGCGAACGGTCGGTTTCTTTCTCCAGAGGCATTGCGTCAGCGCTTCGAGGCTCTGGGCGTCGCTGGTGATACCGTGTGTTATTGCGGTTCAGGAGTTACAGCCACCCATAACATACTGGCACTGCTAGAAGCAGGATTCGATGAGCCAGCGCTTTACCCTGATTCCTGGAGTGGGTGGATTACGGACCCGACACGGCCAATTGCCCGAGACTGACGGCACACAGTAGCTTTACCGCTGGATTATTTCGATGGGAATGCCGGTTGGGCTCGTCAATTGGATTGAGCGAACGATGCCGAAAGGCGGCACTCTGCCCTCGAAAACTTCAGCCGTCTCACCGGAGTATGCCTGCCATCGTGAATTAATCGTATCGAGTGAGTCCGTTGTGAAGCTCCACATCGATAAGCCGCTCGATGCCATACCTAGCGCTGCGTAGGCCTTCTTGTCGTCATCAAGCAATTCCATCATTACCAAATAGCCAGTGGTTGCGCCCGGGGAAAACCACTGCAGAAAGGCAATAGATTCACCTTTTCGTGTGTCAGGCATACCTTGGCCACTGGATCTGAAGGTCATTTCTCGGCGCAACTCGTAGCCTAAAACCTCATGAAAAAACCGCGAGCTTTGCTCGATGTTATCGACCATGAAACTTGAATAGGCGACCCCACCAATGCCTGTAACTGGATTGATGGATCCAATTTGTGTGTAGCTGCCGCGATCGACCCCTAGTACCAAGGTGTCATCGGGTGCAACGTAATGCACTTCACTAACGGTGTATTCACTGCCATCTGCGCGCGAAAAATTCATTTCTGTAATACCGACCGTGCTGCTGAAGCCGCGTCGTTCAACCTCAGCCAGTCGTGTGGACATGTCGGTGTCGGGGAATCCGAACCCCAGCGGCCCTGAATAACGGCTACTGAGGTCAGGGCGCCCAGATGGCGTGCCTGGTGGAGCTTTTAGCACCCTGACAACACCAGAGCCTGGCGCGCTCGGGTTCGAGAAGATCAAGCCCTCAACTGCACTTGTTAGTGGAAGGTTCCAGTACTGCTTGAGTTGCTGGGCTTCTTCGTCATTGAGCGAAATAGGGGTCGCTGTCATTGCCAACGCACCTTCATAAAATTCTCTACTGGAGAGGAGGTCGTGACTCAGCACTGTGACCGCGACAAGTGGCGAGGTAATAGCATCGGCGCTCGACGATGTCGGCAGCATAGGATCCGTCTGGACCAGTGCTGGTAATGTCGGCCCACTAAATAGGCCAATCAAAAAGGCCAGCGGTATGCCTCTGAACCAATTCACTTGGCGATAGCACAACCGATGACGACTTATCATTGATCGATGTATGCGTTGTCAGCCACGAGTCCAGCCATGTAGCTCGGCACTTCGGTTTCCGCGTACAAGGTGACGATGTAATCGCCGGCTCTTGGATTTAGCCGCAATGGTTTCACGTTATTTTGATACTCATCTGAGTTCCAGAACGTCAGCGCCGCGCACTCCGATGGGAATCGCACCATTAAAGCAACGTCATCGGCGTGAGGATTGCCCTCCAGGTGTCGAATGGGGCGAGGGTTGTTCAAGTAGTAGCCCCTCGCCTTTGGGTAGAGTCCGGATTGGGCCAGCGCCTGGGCGTATTTACCCATTTGTGCGCGATCAAGCGTTCTACCAGCCACCACCATGATAACGGGGGTGTGGTTGTCACAAGATTCGCTCACTTCAGAAGCTTTGGTGTTAAGCGATAACGCGCCAAGGATCGAGGCGATTGCCAGAGAATATCTTACTAATCGGTTGTTTTTATTTCGCATGGTGTGTTTTCCAATATGACTGAAATCCAACGCTAGAGCCTAGAGCCATGCGGCTTTCTTTTGCAGTGATTTCCGACGTGATTTGGAATGCCGCGAAAATCCCGAGTAGTAAGGCCAGCCAGCGATGAACTATTCGAACCGTTTTTGTGCTCATTTCCTATGTCTCAAGATGAATTCGTGAGACATACCTATTCTTTAATGATTTCGTTCAACTCGATGATGTATCCATCTGGGTCATAGAACTTTGACACCATGACCGCGATATCTGGGTTGTCACCATAGCCAGGGTAAATGGTGAGTTTTGGTGCGCTAATGATTTCAACGCCGGGCGTGCGCTCAACCGCTTCCCATTGGGTGTCCAAATCGGTCGTGTTGAACAGTAAGATGGCGTTGCCCGGGGTAAATCCTTCGCGACGCACGGGTTTAGCGTGCGCAGGATGATCCGGATAACCGTACTCGTAATCGATCAGTCCAATGACACCCACATAGTCATGCGATGCTTTTAAAAAGATGAGCCGCAGTCGTTGTTCTCGCTCACTATCTGCGCGCGGTCGGTTGATTTCTTCATCGTAGATCACCTCCATACCCATGACGTCTCGGTAGAGAGCCAGAGAGGCGTTGATATCTCTGACAATGAGGGTGGTTCGACGATGAACGAGCGGGAAGTTTGAGGCTTTTGCGATTGGATCTTCGGCCGCTCTGGCGTTAGACATGGGTAAGCCTAATGCAGTAACGATGGTGATTAATAAAAACGATGTTGAAAAGAGCTTCATAGCATCGGCACTCCAGTAAAAGGTCAGCTTCGGGTTTGGTTGCAGCACGGCTTGTGCAGTTATCTTTTGGTGGTCAGGTTTTTGCCCGGCGGCTAGATTTATCTCGGTCAAAAAAAAGCCCCGTAAACGGGGCTTTTCTGATTTGCACTGCTTAGAAACTGTAAGTGGCCCTTAAACCAAACTCTCGCTTGTCGCGCATGTGGATATGCACGCTTTCCACTGCAAAGTTATAGGCAAAGGTGGTGCTTCTAACGTAACCGCTGGTATCTGCAATGTTGTTACCACCGGTTGGTGCGTCTTCGTCGGTGAGGTTGGCTACATAGGCCTCCAAGCTCAGGTTATCCATTCGAATACCCGCGCGGAGGTTTACCTCTGTGGCTCCCGGAATGATCGTAAGGTTAGTTACTTCATCGTAGTAATCGTCGTTGTAGTAAACCTCACCCCTCACGTAAACATCACCCATACTGGTGTTTTGCTCGTGGGTGGCCACCATTGACGCGGTCCACTCTGGGTAACGAGCAGCTCGTTGTCCTTTACAAGACAGGCCAGCACCAAAGACGTCGTTGTAGTCACCACAGTCGCCTGTCTCCGGGAAGTCGGAAATACGCGCTTTGGTATAAGCTAGTCCGCCTTGTAGGGTCAGGTTGGGGGTTGCAGCCCACGCCATGTCTAGCTCGAAACCGTCAATATCAGACGAGGTTCCGTTTCCGCTAAATGCAACGGTACAGGTCTCGGTGTTGGGTACGCCGTCGCCGTCATCATCGCCAGAGCAATTGACGTCTGACGGGATTACACCGAATCCGGAGTAGATTTGGTCAGAGCGCTCCATGTGATAGATCGCAGCATTCGCAGAGAATGAGCCATCCTCGGACGCCATTTTCCAGCCTAGCTCAAAGTTCTTGAGGGTTTCCTCTCCGAATGTTTCAGAGATTCCCGGCGTATCACTGTTGAACGTGGAAATTTGCTCAGGTGTGGTTAGCTTGGATGCAACCTCTGGGTTGAATCCGCCGGGCAACGTTCCCTCACTGTAATTGAAATACATCATTACGGTGTCGGACATATCGTACTTTAGAACGATACGTGGAAGTGTTGAATTAAACTTCCCGGGAGAAATCACCTTACCTGCGGCGGCATTAACATTGGGGTCGTTTACTTCATCTTCTTGACGGCGGATCTCAGCGATCAATGTCAGCTTGTCTGTCAGGCGGTAGTCGATAGAACCGTAGATGCCCGTCGTATCAGCCTCAATCATGCCAAAGGCTGTAAGTGGGAGGCGAATGTCAGGGAACCAGTAGCCGGCACTACCTGAAAAATTGCCGAAGTACTGATCGTAGAATCCGCCATGTGCTTTAGATGACATTTCTACCGTGGTGTAGCCGACAGACCAGTCGAAGTTATCGGCTTCTCCCGACAAGCGCATTTCAAAGGAGTCATCTTCGGTTACGCGAGCGTTGTAGGTATGGAATCCAAATGTGGGAGAGGCGTCGAAGTCATGGAAAAGAACATAGTCGTCCTTGTTACTCCCGTAGCGCATATCGAGATTCATCGAATCGGAAATGTCGTAGGAGACAATAATTCCAAGTCGATCTCCGGTACCAAACTTACCGAAGCCGTTGTGCGACAGATCGTCAAATGAGTGGTCGCCAATCGGCGCGTATCCGGGTCCGCCGTCGGCACCCGCCCAGCGGCCATCAGCGCCTCTTAATTGATCTGTTGCAAAGCCAAAGATGGTTGATGAGGTAGAGGCTCCAAGTTCACTCGGGATGTTAACGGGTCCTCGATAAACCGATTCGAGTCCGTTGACAAAGAAACAGCTAAACTCATTAATGGCCGGTGTAGATTCGGCACAGTAGTTGTGCTCAGCAAGACCACCCACAACGGCGTAAGCACCCGGGCCATCGTCATCTTCGTATTGCGATGCGCGAATCATAATGTTGAGGTTTTCAGACGGGTTGATGTCGAACATGACGCCAACTGCAGTCGATTTCTCGTCGCCTAGACGCTGGCCGTCAACGAAGCTGTTGTCGTAGTGACCTTCCTTATCGACATAACTCCAGGTCAATCGCGCCCCGATGCTGTCAGAGATGGGTCCCTCAATGAAGCCATTGGCAGACGCTTTGCTGCGAGAGCCGAAGTCCACTTCGACACTGCCTTTCAGCTCCTCGCCAGGTCGCGCCGTGACAATGTTGATGGCGCCAGAGTAGGTGTTTCTTCCAAACAGCGCAGACTGAGGTCCTTTGATGACCTCAATTCGCTCTACCTGAGTAATGGGTAGGCTATGCAGGCCCGAGCTCACTACCAGTCCGTCAACGAATACCGAACTGGTTCGCTGCAGAGGGCTGGTGGCGTCGTATGTCACGCCGCGGAATCGCGGCATCAAAACCGTGCGCCCGTTTTCGTTATTCATGGTTTCCATGAACAGGCCGGGCGATGTCTTTTGAACATCAACGATATTCTTGAAGTTACCCGCTTTTATTTCTTCGGCAGAAATCGCTGTAATGGCGAGGGGTGTCTCGGCAAGCGATTCCTCTCTTTTACGCGCGGTTACCAGAACTTCCTCAAGTACTGCGGATTCAGTCTGCGATAGAGCTACTGGTGAAAATGATGTCGCTGCGATGGCTAAAGCGACCCCCGAGGCACACTGGTTGGATAGATACAGACGCATAACTCGCTCCTATAATAATTTTTCTAATAAGACTTATACTTATATCTATAGGTCATTTCTACGCGGGTTGGTGTGTAGAGTCAAGCATCACTCAGGCGCTTAAAAAGTCCGCTTTTCTAAATCGGTGCTTTTCACCTCGTGCGACTCAATTCTCGTGCGACTCAATTAGAGCGGCGGGCGACGACTGATCACGTAGCTGGAACTTCATCGTATTGGTAGACGAGGATGGCATGCCCGCTCGGGCTCATCACAAGAGCCTCGGCAAAGCTTGCACCCTCGGGTGTGATGTCGGTTATTACGTCGCTGATCTCAGAACCAAACTGCGAGGCTCGGGCTAGAGTGGCCGCAAGATCATCGACTTGAACGACGGTGACGACCGGTCTGGGCGCAGTCTTGTCGAGTAATGGCAATTGCAGATGCTCAATCAGAAATAAGCCTCGCGGCTCGGTAGCCGTGGATAGTAATGCTCGACGAATAGGTTTAGCGCTGTCGACATTGAACACGGGCCCTAGAAATGGCTCTGTGTTGGGCGGCAAGGTGCCTTCAAAGTCCAATGTGAAACCGATGACCTCTGTAAAAAAGGCAATGGATTGATCCAAATCTGAGGTCATCAGTGATATGCGTTTGATACGAGGGCTTTCACTCGCGGTTACTGAATTGCTCGGGAGGGAAAGCACCACTGCCAATAAGCAGGATAACGATAGATTTAACTTCCAAAACGATCTGAGTTGGTACTTTGATTGTTTGGGCGTAATACTGATCATGGGCTCAAGCTTGTTCACATTGATGGCACAGCATCTCTGCCCGACACCAGGAAACAACTCGCTAACATCCACTTCAAATTGATCCCAATGCGCTCGACATCGGGCTCAGTGAATGCATATCCGTGCTCCTTGACCGAACCGTCCTCGAGCTGCTCGAGAATGTAGAGCACCAACGAGTCGCGGGTGAAAAATCCCTCGTAATTGTTAATTGGCCAGTCGACAGCGAACAGACTAAGGCCTAAGCGCCGTCCGTCGTCGGTCTCGAACCAGGCGTCTGCGCCTTGGTCATGCACGCTCATGTTGTCGTACCGGTTGTAAGGCTCGTCCCGACCCCCGCCAACGCCCGGCACGTCGGCGTAACAGGTAAACTCACGCGCGCGATGAAGCTTGTACGGCGCCTCGGTCGCTGTGCTCGACCACCACAATTGTGCGTTGGATAAAACCAACTCAGAGGGGCTGTCTGCTTCACTGTTATCGCATTCATCGCTGCGGGTTGCTCTGAATTGAGCCGCTTCGCGGCGCCAGTAAAGCGGGCACGCTATATTTCCCTGAGTATCCGTTATCTCCATCCGAACCGCTTTTCTGGTGTCATCCGTAGTCAAGACCCATGTTTGCTCGAGGGCTTCGCCGGTGCCCTTATCGGTATAGATGATTGAAAACTGATTGTCCGAAGCGCCGGCATTGATCTCGATGTCTGCTCGGGGCTGAGGACTCTGGACTTTGAGGCGCCCATCGAAATAAGACTGGTTTGCGTTGGCATAAAAGCCTGCCAGCATGACCTCGATAACTTGTTGGTCGCGGCTCCACTTGGAGGAGTCCTGCCCCTGAGCCATGGCATCGTCGGTCAAGAAAACACAGCTGATTAAAACGATGAACCAGGTCGCTAGTGGTGGCTGGCGACCTATTGGAGGTTCTGCGGTTCTCTTTACCTGTGGTATGAACGCGCTGCGGGTCGGGTATGTCGACATTATTATTTTCCCATCGAAGGTTCTTTTTTCACGCTACGCCGGTCTGTCTAATAACTCAAATCACCGTATTGAGAATGTTGAGAATATAGCTGCCGCCTACGTTGATTTTCTGCCTTGGGCGAGGCTGAGGCAGGCGATTTTCGGCGGGCCATCAGCGGTAGCGAAAAGTGATTTAAAGTGGCCTATTAATCGCGGTTCTGGTAAGTGTAAGCGCTGAGTCTCGATGAGAGACCCCTGAAAAATAATGTTAAGAAGCGGGAAAAGCCGTTTTTAATCAATGTGATACGGCGAATCGCGAGGAGGGAGAATCGTGAAGCTTTTAAGGATCTTGGTGCCTGTCTTAATTGGGCTGATGGCGGCCCCGACTATAGCTGAACTCGATCTGAACACCCCAGAGGGGGTAGTGGCAGTGCAGCGAAAAATTCACTGCTCTACGGTGGATGGCGAAGAGAAAACCTATGTCTGGCAGGGACATGGCTACGCACGGCGTCCCGGACAACCCGATAAGCGTATTTTCGGTTTACTGGGAATGAATGTTCGCCAATGTGTGTCCGTAACCAATGATAAAGGGGAAGTGGGTTATCGCTTAATCTCTCGTGAAGTCATGCTCTATTTGGATCCTGATACCGGGGAGGTATTGCGAACCTGGGACAACCCCTATACCGGTGAGACTGTCGATGTCATTCATGTCGCCAATGACCCGGTTAATGGTCGTCCCAACTTCGGTTACGGCAGGGATGGGAAGATTGCTCAGCTTCCAATAAAGATGGTGGGTGATTATTGGCAGATGAATCTGGAGATACCGCTGTTCTACCACAATATTTTGGGTGGCAATTACCAAAAGTATGTCGGCGGTTCCTACCATGCTACCGAGCTTTTCAATTACTACGGTATGGCGGACTCTTTACTCGATGATCAGTTGACGTCGATTAACCCTGGCATCTCATGGGTTCGAATTGCTCAGTGGCTTCCCTGGATGGAAATGGGCGGACGCGATGGCATCACCTACTTCAACGCACAAGGTACCAAGCTAAAGAGCTGGGATGATCTGCCCGATTTACTGAAGTCTGAGATTGCTGCGAATTACCCCAAATATCGACATGCACCCCCCGGGGATGATCAGAGACCAAATGAGACGTCTTGGACCTTCTTTAAGAAAGAGCTGGATCGCAGAGCCATCAAAGAGGACGGTACCGCGAAAAAACACCAAGGCCACTGAACGACAGACCTTGATTGGGTATTCCTTGCGTGACGGATGGTGCGAGCTCAGGTTCGCGCCGTCAATTTGAGGTGAAGAGCACGATTTATGAAAGGTGATTTTGTAGAGTTTAAATACGGCTGGCCGGTTGTGCTTGCTGGCAGCATTGGCATCTCATTGGGCATGTCACCGCTACCTTTTTACACCATCGGCGTATTTGCACAGCCGCTGACGCAGGAATTTGGCTGGACTATTGGCCAGGTTATGACGGGATTAGTTCCATTCTGTATCGCCACCGTGTTTAGCGCGCCATTCGCGGGTTACTTATCCGATCGATTCGGGGTGCGCCCCGTTGCCTTGGCCTCAATGCTCTTATTTTCCCTGGCAATGATGGCGTTCTCGCTCAACAACGGAAGCCTGGTTGTCTACTTTGTACTTTGGTCGCTTCTCTCGGTTGTCGGTGCTGGAACATTGCCTATCACCTACACCAAGGCCATCTCACGCTGGTTTCAACATAAGCGCGGTCTCGCGTTGGGGATGGCGCTGGTAGGAACGGGTATTGGCGGTGCCATTGCCAAAGTGTACGCGGCGGGGCTAATCGATATGTTCGGTTGGCGAACCGCTTACATTGGGGTCGGCTTATTGCCGTTGGTGGTCGCCTTCCCCGTCGTGTATTTATTGTTTCGGGATGTGGATGATCCCAAGGTAGAGCAGCGCGCAACGGACATGGCTAAAGCCCGTCCGCCGGGTTATGCCGACAATCAGATCTATGGCTACAGCTTTCCGCAAGCGATGCGTGATTGGCGCTTCTGGTTGCTTTGCGCGATTTTCCTCCCGCTATCTTTTGCACTTGGGGGTCCGATTCCCAACTTGGAAACCATGCTGACAAGCAAGGAGTTCGCGCGGTCTGATGCCATTATCATGGCGAGCTTTTTGGGGTACTCGGTCTACGTGGGTCGTGTGATGGCGGGGTACTTACTCGATATCGTGTGGGCGCCAGCGCTTGCTTGTGTGCTACAGATGATGCCAGCGATCTCCATGTATATTTTCACGCTGCCAGATCCCACGTACGCCCAAATGGTGACCGGTATTGTCGTGCTCGGCGTCGCTGCTGGTGTCGAATACGACTTGTTGGCCTACTTGGTGGCGAGATACTTCGGTATGCGCAGTTACGCCCGAATCTACGGCACGCTGTATGCCTTCTTCGGACTAGGCGCCGGCTTTGGTCCTGCGATCTTCGGCTCCATTTATGGTCAGACCGGTAGTTATGATTTGGCGATGCAATATTCGATGTGGGGTTTCATCATTTGCTCGCTGTCATTCTTGCTTTTGGGCCGTTATCGGGATGAGCAATTGAAAGCGATGGTTTGATGCCAGATACCCCGCTCACTCGTGTGCAAGCCGATGCCATGCCTGCGGATCTTCGAGAGGCATGGTCACACTCGATGGAGCTGCGCGGCGACGCCACTTTTTTTGAAGCCTTCGCTAATCACCCGGATTTGTTCCGATGGTACGTGAACGAATTTTATGGTCGCGTGTTTCACGGCGGCCTCGTGGATCGGCGCTACAAAGAGCTACTACGCCTCAAGTTATCTACTCTGCATGGCTGCCGTTTTTGCAATCAGGGTAACCGTGCAGATGCCAGTGCGGCGGGTTTCAGTGATGAAGAGATTGATGCAATTACTGATATGTCATCCGACGTTTTTCAGGGTGCCGATAAAGCAGTGCTGTCCCTAGCTATGCGCCTATCGATGATCGACACAGGTGGTCGCATCGACGATGCCAGCTTTGGGATGCTCTCTGAGCATTTTGATGACGCTCAAATTATCGAGCTGGGCATGGTAGGTGCGTTTTTGTCAGGAATGGCCAAGTTCCTATTTGTCTTTGACCTGGTTGAGAAAGAGGCAGATTGCCCCTTTCAGACTGCCGCCCCGGCAGATTGATTGCGCCAATCAGCCCTATACAGTAACCAGACGAAGGCCTAGCGCGGCGTTAACAAACAAGCCAATCCAGATTACCCAAACGTAACGGCGACACACCGCTAGGTGATGACGCATGGCGTCATTTGTTTCAGCCGTTGCGCCATCAGTAACCATCTGCACATAGGCGAGTGCAAAGGGTTTGAGGGCGTATCTCACTGCGATACCGAGGCCGACCAGGCTCAAGAATACGGCCATCTTGAGCGCCACCCAATTAGCAAGGCCTGCCTGCCAGGCTTTGAGGGCGAAGAAGCTTCCAAGGAGAAGTACCCCGTAGCGGAGCCATAAGTCTGCCGTGGCGATGCGAGGGTTGCCGCCCGAATGGTGTTGGAAATACACCAAGCTGAGCCATAGCAAAACGACCAACCACACCATTGGGATGGCAAAGCTGACAAATAAATTGGGCCAGTAGGTGGCGGTGAGATGAAAACCGGACCCGAGCGTTAACGGCATGGCGAGCTTAGGTCCCAAGTCGCATTCCTGAAGAATTGAAAATGCGGTCTTTCTAGCCTCGACTCCCAGTTCGTCCCGGACAATGTACCGGCTTGACAGGAATGTGCCGAGATCGCCTCCAAGCCAATAGACGAGGGACAAAACATGGATGTACAGGATAGTTGTGGTCACGGCATTTCCCCCTTAAACGCTATCGCAACTATTATTTTATTGGCAGGTGATGAATTGGCGGCAGCGCGTTGCCTATACGAGTTCATCAACATTCTTTTGCGATAAAGTTATGTTTATATACCATGGGGCTCAAAGCCATCGCAAAGGGGGGGTGTATGGAATCGAGCGATCTGACGGCACGTGAAATTTACGCGCAGGTCAAAAACAATCCGACGCGAGCCCGGTTTGGTTTCGGCAAAAAGGGCGTCTTGGTCAATGTTGATTTGCAGAAGGTTTACACGCGGACGGATCTCTTCAAGACAGCCTACGAGACAGACCCAAATCAATTGGATTACGTCAATCAACTCGCGGCTGCTTTTCGCGAGCAAGGCTGGCCAGTGGTATGGACTCAAGTTGCCTACATGGAGTCGGGCGAGGATTGCGGTATCTGGGGGACTCGCACTGATACCCCTGACTCGCTTCAGAATATTAAGTTCGGGTCAGAGCGCGCCGAGTTTGATGATCGCCTCGAAATCGATCTAGTGAGAGACGTGATCTACTGCAAGAAGATGCCATCTGCATTTTTTGAAACCGCTTTGCAGTCGCTGTGTGTCTGGCATCAGGTCGATACCGTGGTGCTAACTGGCGGCTCCACCAGCGGCTGTATTCGTGCCAGCGCTGTTGATTCATTATCGAGGGGGTATCGAACGATCGTCCCGGAGCAGTGTGTTGCCGATAAGCATGAGAGTTATCATTTCGCCAACTTGACCGATATGGCGCTGAAATATGCCGATGTGGTCGACGTCTCTGAAGTGCTCGATTGGGCCGCCAAGGACTGACAGTCACCATGGCGAAAACTGAACTCGAGCTTTATGACTACGCCTCCTGGGAGGATCGACCTCAGATCGTCTGGCCGGGCGGAGCGAAGTTGGCTTTCTGGGTGGCTCCCAATATCGAGTTCTACGAGTTAGACCCACCCACCAATCCTCATCGCAAGCCCTGGCCGCACCCATTTCCAGCTGTGCCGGGCTATAGCATCCGGGACTACGGCAATCGGGTAGGGCACCAGCGGCAAATGGATGTGCTTGATAAATACGGTATTCGCGGATCCATCAGCCTCTCGGCTGCGCTCTGTGAGCATCACCCCGAAATCATCGACCTGTGTCTTGAGCGAGACTGGGAGTTTTTCAGCCACGGCATCTACAACACGCGCTACACCTATGGCCTCACCGAGGATGAAGAGCGCGAGATGATCGAAGATGCCATGGCAACCATCGAGAAAGCGGTGGGGCGACGTCCCGCCGGTTATCTAGCCCCGGCGCTGTCGCACTCCGATCACACCATCGATTTGTTTGCCGAAGCCGGCGGTCTTTACACCTGTGATTTATTTCACGACGACCAGCCGACAACGGTAAAAACCCGCAGCGGCCGGCCGTTTGTATCGATTCCCTACTCGCTCGAACTGAATGACACCATTGCCTATGTGGTGCAGAAAATGGAGCCTCGGCGCTATGGCGACATCATCCGCCGAAGCTTTGATCAGCTGTTGCTGGAAGGCGCGACCAAGGGCACGGTGATGTGTATACCCACGCACAACTACCAGGTTAGCTGCCCGCATCGCTTGCGGGCCTTTGATGAGGCGCTCGAATACATCACCTCGCACCACGATGTGTGGGTAACGACGGGCCGGGAGATCGCGGAGTACTACCTCGAGCACTATCACGAAGATCATGTCGAGGCGCCGATCACTGCGGGTGGTAGCTCATGAGTGATCCAAACCTGTTGGATTATCAGCATAGACGCTATGGCATGGATCACGAGCGTTACGAGTGGTCGATGCTTCAGGATCGGGAACCTGTGCACTGGCCCGATGACAAGCCACTCGCTCTTTGGATCAATGTCTCGGTGCAGCACTTTCCTCTATCAGGGGACAAGCCGACAGTCGCACCTCCCGGCGCGCTGACCATGCCATACCCCGACTTACGGCATTACACGTTGCGCGACTACGGCAACCGAATCGGTATTTTTCGTCTGCTTGAAGCGTTAGAAAGACACGACGCTCAATTTTCGCTGGCTATCTCGGGCGCTTTGTCGATGCGATACCCCAAGCTACTCAAGCGACTGAGTCAGACAGCGGCGGAGTGGCTGGGACACGGCTGGAATATGAATGCCATCCACGCGGGCGACGTCGAAGAGGCAGTGGAACAGCAGTGGATCCAAGATACGGTGGCTGCTCTGTCTGAATTCAGCTCGGAAGCCATTCGTGGCTGGTTCAGTCCTGGGCGTATTCAGACGGCAAGAACGCCAGAGCTCCTGTCTGATGCTGGATTACAGTTTCACTGCGACTGGGTGAATGACGAACTCCCTTACCGCTTTGCTACCGAGAACGGAGGCCTGGTGTGTTTGCCGTCGAGTCTGGAGCTGGATGATGTCTTCCTGCTCAATCAGAACTTCCACAGTGAAGACAGCTATGCTCAGCAGGTGATCGATGCTGCGGATTTCTTGATTGCCGAGGGCGAGCAACAGGGAGGGCGACTACTCAGCCTGAACTTCCACCCCTGGTTACTCGGGCAGCCGCATCGTATTGCGTCTGTCAGACATATTTTGACGGAACTGTTAGTGAATCGAGCGGATAAGATATGGAACGCTCAGCCGTCTCAAATAATCCAGCTCGCAATGGGCTAGAGCAAACTCTTCGCCCGTTGTATGCCAGACCCTAGATCATTTTCGTGGCGCCAAAAAAGCCAACCGTTGCAATGAGCACCCAGTAGAAATAGGCCAGTCGCTTCGCGAAGGCCAAACTTTTTTCCAACTTGGTCTCGACCGCCGCATTCGCCCCCTCGGCAAGGATTCGGAACATATCGGTCCACTCGCGCATCACGAATCGCAACTTGAGCCCAATCATGAGTGCGCCTGAGTAGAGGAACATCTTTATTGAGAACCAATACTGACCAGGGCCCGCATTGAAGGGGCCATAGCCCGCGATGGAAGCCAGTGAGCTGACAAGTAGCAGTGGGATGATGACGTAGCGAACCTTTTCATCATAAATGGTCAGACGGATTCCGAGGTCAGTTTCTCGGTGGATATACGCCGAGATGCACAGCGCCAACCAGCCCGCAACGAAAACCCACATGGCAACGAGGTACCAGCCATCATAGGGCTGGACACCCCAGAAGGTGCCCATATGCAAGCCCAAGGGAAGCAGGGTAATGATGCCGATACGAGCCAATATGTCGATGTGATACGCGGTCTGCATGTGGCGCCGACGTTCTTCCATCGACAGCTCGCGGTTAATGACATGTGTTGAGGTGTTGAAAACACCCCATTCGCCGCCTAACCAATAGACCATAGCGAGAATGTGTAGCCATTTCAGAACGGCCAGTTCGGTTATTACCATTGTCGAGTCTCCTCTCGAGTGCCGTCAGTTTTTTTATTAATCGGCACGGCGATGTTTCGCTACTGTCCAACAACATACCGCAATGGACAGGATTTTTTGAACCCCAGTCACCCAAAAAACATACTTTGATATAACATTGTGCTTTTCGCGCTTGGAACACACTGTATGACGTCTGACGCTCGCTTCCAACCCTATGTGCTTGCCGCCCGCCAATCGGACTCGCCGACGCCGCTTTATCATCAGCTTTACAGCATTTTGAAGAGTATGATCGTTGAAGACGTACTGAGCTACGGCGAGCGTGTGCCTACGGAGAGCGAGCTCGCCGACTTGTTCTCGGTGTCCAGGATTACCTCGAAGCGCGCGCTTGACGAACTTGCTGCTGAGGGTTTTGTCGAGCGTCGTCGGGGTCGCGGGACCCATGTAACTTATCAGTACACCCCGCGTCCGGTACAAGCACCGCTGATCGGAATGTTGCAAGAGATCGAGAGTATGGCGCGGAACTCTCGGGCCATCATTTTGGAAAGCGAGATGAAAGCGCCTCCAGGAGATATTCGCGGCGAGATGGGTCTTAACCACGAATCCGTACTGCATTTAAGACGGGTTAGAGAACGCGATGGTTTGAAGTTCGGGCTGTATACCAGCTGGACAGCCGGAGTCACCATGCCGAGCGACCCCAGCATTTTCGAGACCACGCCCCGGCTCAGTTTTTTCCGAGAGAACGGACTTGAGCTCTCTCACGTTACTCAAACTATTACGGCGAAGTTGGCAACGCATTCATCGGCAACGGCACTCGACGTCGCTGTAGGCAGTCCGTTACTCAGTTTGACGCGACGCTCTTACCAGCAGCGGGGCGCAGAGGAAAAGGCGTTAATGGACTGGATGGAAGTGCTCTACAATCCGGAACATTTCCAGTATTCGATGGAACTAAAGCTCGATTAAATCCATCGGCGCCAAGCCTGCACTAGCGTTGTTTTACCCCGTGGAAAACTCGGGATTAAAGTAAGCCCTCATCCAGCAATTTATCGATCACCGCCTGCTGTTGGCTCATGAAGTGCTGTCGATCTGGTACCGCAATATCGCCGCTGTCGGAGACCAGGTTGTTTGATGGGTAACGGGTATGCTCGCGATAAATGTCGGCAAAGAGATCGAGCCGCTGTCTCGCCAGCGTATTCGTCATTGCTGGTTTTCTACGAGCGTCGCGCAGTCGATCGATATCGATTAGCGCATTTGCCACCATCGATTCGCCGCAGTAGGCCTCAGCCATGACGCTGCCCTTGTAGTCCACAACCTGCGAATGCCCCTGTGTGGAACTCGCTGGCACGGGGTTGTCGGTGATAGCCGATGTATTGCTGGACACGACGTAAGCCATATTTTCATAGGCCCTTGCGCACTTCGCGATGTTCTTGGGTGTGGGTTGTGGGCTGCCTACTTCGCTGGATGAATGCAGTAAAACCTCGGCACCTTGGAGCGCGTGCGCGCGGGCTATTTCCGGGTACAGAATCTCCTCGGACGCGACACAGGCCAGTCGGCCCAGAGGGGTGTCAACAACAGGGAATAGTCCCTCTTTACCATAGATATCGAGGTACTTCGTGAGTACGTCGTGGGGCGTTGGCGCAAACATTGATATCAGACGCCGGTACCGCAGCACTACGTCACCCGTATCCGAGATGATGAAGCTGGTTTGAAAATAGAGATCCGAAAAATGCGGGTCGACCTCGTAGGCATTACCCGACAGATAAACACCATGCTGGCTCGCGATTTGACCTAGGCGATCATACTCAGGGCCGTCCAATGCGATGCACGCCTTGTCCCGCCAGGCAGCAATACTTTCTCCCATGGGGAAGCCAGTCATGAAGTATTCGGGTAGTACCACCAGTTTCACCGGATCACCGCTGAACGTGGCAATAAATGCCTTGCTGCCGCGAATCATGGTATCCACCCGATCAAGTGTCGCCATCATTGCAGTATCAACATCCGAGCGGCTGCTCAGTGCGTTGACTGCGTGGCAGTCCATCTGCAGCGCTAATGCTGAATAGGGAGTCATTGAGTTCATTCGAGAGTTTCCCTCGCTAAGCCATCGACCAGAGCGACACGGAACTGTCCTGTACCCTCGCGCAGTTGCTTAATTTCAGCGTAGGCATCGCTATGCCAGAAGGCTTGGGCTTGCTCGATCGATGGCCACTGATGGATCACAATGCGTCTTCCTGTCCAATCGCCTTCGAGGGCATGTTGCTCGCCGCCCAGTACTAGATAGTCGCCGCCGTACTCGGCGACCAGCGCTGGAACCGCTTTGGCATAGGCGCCAAAGCGTTCGCCGTCTGTAATGGCTGCTTCCACAACGATGTAGGCCGGCATGCCGCCTCCTTTGTCATTATTGATGGCGGTAGCGTATGACTATAGCACCGTGTACACGTCGAGGACTTAAAGTCCCAGCACGCCCGGATTGATGATGCCATCGGGGTCTAGTTTGGACTTTAGCGCAGTCACGATCTCTGCATTGGCATCAGCTAGGCCATCGCGATAATGATAAGCGCGGCCCAGTTGAAAGTGCGATGTCCCCAGCTCAGAAAACATCGCAGTCATTTCGGATTTAATGGTATTGACCGCATCCCAGGCACCAGGGACTGCTTCATGCCGGTTGAGCCGCGCGAGGTGATCGTCCTCTAAACTGTGTTCGTGAAGCTCGTTGAGCGCGTCGGGCCAGAAGAAAACGGGCTCGATTAAGGTGATTTGCTGGCTCACTGTGGTGATGAGGTAGCCGGTCTCGATCGAATACTCGGTCATTGTTGCGTTGTGCTGATCGAACAGCGCTTCGATTGCATCGAGGGTCGATTTTGCATCGGAGTGGGGCACCAGTGCGTGAACCGGCAACCAGCGTTCACCTTCCGCGCCGACCATATTATTGACCGGGCCAAAGGGATTGGCAGCGAGAATTCTCGGGATACTGTCGGGTAGCTCCCGTCCTTGATATTCCCGGCTGATTTCATCGATGCGCTCTTTCTGGAAGGCCGCTTCGGCTTCTGTACGGCCTTCGCTGACTGTGGAAAATGACCAGGCAACATCATCCATGAAGCGACGGCCTGCAAGTGCGACTTTGGCGCCGCCCACAATTTTGTCTTTGAGGGTTTCGCCAGCTTTGATAACCCCCGATAGCTGGCTGACATCCGCAGCAAGGCTTGCGCGTTTCATTCGCTGTGCCTGGAGGTAAGGGTCGAAACCAAAACACTCGCTTGCAAGACTCTCTCTTGAAATCTCAGCCATCGCAGACATCATGCTGTGTCCGTCGGGGAAGGCATAGGCGGCAAATGCTTTCGTCTTGGGTGCGGTGATCAGAGGCAGCGTCACCGTGGCCTTGATGCCCAGAGCACCGCAGTCACCGATAAACAGACCCGTGAGATCGGGGCCGAAATGCCGTGAAAAGGGCTTGGCATTTTTTTGTGCCGCACTACCCGTTTCAATGAAGTCGCCAGTCCCTGTAATTACGCCGAGACTCAAGACTGAATCGCCGGCTGCACCGTGATAGCCGCTACCCCAGAACACCGCGTTTTGAGACATGCCGCCGCCGATGGTCGCGAAGCGCCCTGACAGTGAACCCCAAAAGGGTGTTCTGAGTCCGTGGGGTGTCAGCGCCTCAAATAAGGCCGACCAGGTCATCCCGGCCTCAACCGTGACAAAGGCATTTTCAATATCCAGTGCTACGATCTTATTCATGCTGGTCATATCGAGCAGCAACCCACCTTCTTCCTCGGCGAGGTATCCCGAGGTGTAACTCATGCCACCGCCGCGAGCGATGAGAGGCGTATTCGAGCTTCGGCAGAGTCGGACCAAGTGCTGGAGTTCTTCAATACAAGTTGGCTTTACCACGGCTTTGGCTGGCGCACCCTCACCAAATACGTCCTGCGAGTACAGACTGATTAGCTCGGGCTCGGTAGAGACTATGTCTGATGACAGTTCAGATACTAGTTTGTCGATGCTTACGGTCATTTATCGTTTCCTTACCAGGGCAAGAAACCCCAAATGGAGAACAAAGGGTAGCAGTCGTTCGGCGATATCCCCAGGCGCGTTCGGTAGCAACGATAGGCCAACGGCGCTACCAAACCCAAGCCAAATCCCAATTAACCAATGGTTCGACGCCAATTGCCATCCCGCGACCCTTGCGATCACCATGGGTCCGAACGCAGCGCCTAGGGCAACCCAGGCAAATAGGACTCGGGCAAAAATCTGAGCCGGCAAATACAGGGCGATTAGAGTTGAGATAACCACGACGGCGGCCACTGCAATGCGACTGATCATCAACTGGCGGTTCGGATAACGTTGTCCAAATCCTAGGTCGTGTGAGAGGACACTGGCACTGACTAACAGTTGGCTGTCAGCCGTCGACATGATCGCCGAAATCACCGCCGCCACCAGCAAGCCCGCAATCAGGGTAGGTAGCACCGAGTCGGCCAACGCGAAGAAGACCTGCTCGGTATTGGCAAGTTCGGGTACGAGCAGTGCGCCGGCAAGTCCCAAGAAAGCCATGCCAAACCACACAATGACGTACCACACTGCTGTAATGGCGGTTGCTTGGCGACGCGCTGTCTCGTCGCGCAATGCCATAAATCGAATGATGAGGTGGGGTTGTCCAAAGGTGGAGATGCCGGTGCTGAGGCCGCCGATGATCACGCCAATGATGGCTAGGCCCGCGGCGTTGCCGGTAAGACTGAGCTGAGCCGGTGATGCCACCTGTTGATAGTTAGCCCAGAACTCGGTGAGGCCACCCAGTTCTAGCAAGGTCGCGATTGGTAATAACGCCGAAGCAAACAGCATAACTGTGCCTTGAATCGCATCGGTGAGGCTAACCGCCCAAAAGCCACCCAACCATGTGTAGATCATTACGATCAGCGCCCCGGTCAATATGGCCTCGGTGCTGGGAAGCCCGAAGGCGCCGGAGAAGGCAGTGCCGGCTCCCTGAAATTGTGCGGCGATGTAGAAAACAAAGGAAAACAGAATAACGAAGGCTATCGATCGCGTTAGGTGCTCACGGTGTTTACCGTCAACGTCCAAGGCAGCTAAATCGGTCAGGGTTAGTAGGTTTTGCTCTCGGCTCGCTATCTGCACTGGTTTTGCCAGGTACACCCACGCAATCATCATTCCCGCGAGTGCGCCAAGGACCAGCCATAGCACCGAGATACCGATGACGAAGGCGGCTCCACTTAAGCCCAACAGCGTCCAAGCCGAGCAGGCACTGGCACTATAAGACACGGCTGCAACGTACGGCCCCAGTTGCCGATCACCGAGGAAAAAGTCGGCATTTGACTGAGTTTTACGCGATGCCCACAGCCCAATAGCAATCAGAAAAAGCTTATAGCCGACCAGCGTGACCAGTATCACTGTCTCGTTTTCCACTTTGCCCCCGTCCTGTTATTACCCGCCTTTAACTGGCGCTGAGCCAGTTGCCCTCGCAACTGCTTTACTATCAATGCCCTTGAGAGACTGATCAAGCGGCATCATGCTGTCAATAGTTATAAAATTATATGATTAGCGGTATTATGGTGTGGTCATTTTCGGGGGGGATTGGCAATGTCGGAACGGGGCTTCAACGAAGTCGTCATGGTCACTGCGGTGCCAGATCAACTGAGGGCGTTTTACGAGGCACTGGGCTGGGAAGCCGAAGACCACGAACTCTGTCCAGACACTCTCGCCTATTGGGATCTTCCAGACGTCACGGGTCGCGAATGCGTATTACAGGCGCCTGATGCAGATTGCAGGGTGAGGTTGTTTCCGGTATCTGACACCGTGCCGCTGTCACGACCTCTGGCCACAGAGTTAATCGTTCCCTGTGGCCTATTTGATATCAATATGCGCACCATCGACAGCGAGCGCACTGCTGAGTTCATTCAGGAGCATGGATGGCGACCGTTGACGCCTCCCATCCCCTGGCAATTTGGTGATAACGCGGTCAAAGAATTTCTTGCGGTTCAGGCCGATGGCATTGTGCTCGTGATTGTTGAGCGCGTGAGCCCGCCGTTACCTGGGCCGCCTATGGATCATATGAGCCATGTTTTTAATTCAACGCAGTTGGTGCTGGACCACGACGAGAGCCTTGCCTGTCTCGAGGCGCTCGGTTTTACCAAGTTCGCTGAATTCACCGGTCCACTGCCGGGCGAGGGGCCAAAGGTGCTCGATCTATTGGATCGTCCTGGTGATGAGGGCGATATCCGCCTCACAATCAGTCAGCCCGCAGGCGTACTCGACGGTGCTATCGAGTTGATATCAACCCCCAATATTCCTGTGACGCCGATACTCGAGAATGGTCGGGGCAAGCGAGGTTTGGCCGCGCTTCGAATTCCCTGTGACGATATTGAAGGCCGCTATAACAAACTGGCCAGTGGCGAGTGGAGTCACATTATCAATAAGCCTTTGGCGAATCGCTCTATCGATGGCGTTGATCAGCTCTGCTACGCGGTGGTGACTCCGGGTGGTGCTCGTCTCGACTTCTTTGCGGGTTAGGTCGCTGTCGCCGTGTTGAAGTCCCTATTATTTATTTGGGTGCTGTCGGCTCATCCTGAGGCAGCTGCGGAAGCCTATGTTGATGCGTTTGATTACCGAGTCGGTGATACGGGTACTGTAAGTATGACCGTAGCAGAGGCTCTCGGTCATGAAAGCCTGGCGGGCGCTAGCTATGTCACCATCTATCCGCCGAGTGGTCCGCAGGTAGGTATTCGCTGGATAGCCACAAGTGAGTCTCAGTATGAACCGATGCGCAGGCTTGGATGGAGCGCCATTGAGATGATGGTCCAGGATCCTGATGGTCTTGTGCCCACTCTGGACCCCAATCATTTTTCGATATTGGCGGAGCCTGCTTATCTGACGACCATGCAAAACGTGCGCGCTTCACAGGTATTGGGGCCTTCCGATGAACTCTTGTACCTGACTCATATCAAGGACACATCGACCTCGTTTCTGAACACTCCGCCCAGCGACACCGCTGTCGGCCATCCTTTTATCATGGTGGCGGGGACACGCGATCTTGCCGCGACTCTCGAGTTTTTTACCGACACCTTTGCCAATCCAGTGACGCCACCGATCCCTTTCAAGATCGAGGTGTTGTCGGAGGTCTATGGTCTCGAGGCAGAGCGCTTACACGAACTCGCGCTGGTGCGATTTGAAGATAATTTTGGTCTTGAGCTCGATCAGTATCCGGCTGCAGCAGAAAGTATTCCCACGAGCCTCGCTCAGGAGGGAGGTACGGTGCTTGTGACCGCTAGTTTGGATCCGGATCGGTTGAAGCGTCCCCTGAACTGGATAGCGACTCATACCGATGAGGCCGGCAATCTAATAGGAGGCGTGATCAAGTTGCCCTCGGGAACAGCGCTCGAGGTGATTTTTGACTAGGTATCAACGTTTGAGCACGGCTGACAATCATTTCTTCGAGTGCTTTCGTACTGACGATCGGAGCGATAGGCAATGAGTCTCACGCTAGTTGATAAGCTCTGGAATATGCACGAGGTACAGCGACTATCCGAGCGCCGCTCACTGTTGTACATCGATCGTATCTTTTTGCATGAGCGGACGGGTAGCGTTGCTCTGCGTGAGCTCGAGGCAAAGCAGCGCAAGGTGCGACTGCCCGGTCACGCGTTCTGCACCATGGACCATATTGTTGATACCACGCCCGGGCGATCAGACAACACTTTGATGCCAAGCGGACAGGACTTTATTGTCGCGACGCGCTCGGCTGCTCAGGAGGCATCTATTCGTTTATTCGACATCGACGACCCGGATCAAGGCATTGTTCACGTGCTCTCGCCAGAGCTTGGTATCGCGTTACCGGGATCAACCCTAATTTGTCCCGACAGCCACACGTGCACGCTTGGAGGCATTGGGGCACTCGCTTGGGGAGTTGGATCGACGGAGACCGAGCATGCACTCGCTACCAGCACGCTCAGGGTTGAGCGCCCGAAAAATTATCGGGTCAACTTGGAAGGTGAATTGCCAGCCTGGGTAACGGCAAAAGACCTGATTCTTTATGTGATTCGAGAGCTGTCAGCCTCAGGAGGTCAGGGGTATGCCATCGAATTTGCGGGCTCAGCAGTCCAGAGCCTGTCGGTCGAGGGGAGGTTAACGCTCTGCAATATGGCTACCGAACTGTCGGCGTTTACCGGGATTATTGCTCCCGACCAAAAGGTAATCGATTATTTTCTCGACCGTGACTTTGCACCGTCAGGCCGCAATTGGGAGTTAGCCCAGGCCCATTGGCAGGATCTGAAAAGCGATCCTGATGCAGTCTTCGATCGAGAAATCTCGCTAGACGTGGGTCGGATCGCTCCACAGATTAGCTGGGGCACTAGCCCTCAGCACACCATTGATGCCAGCGCGGTGATTCCCGCACCGACAGATGCGCCGTCGGCTCTACAGCATTCGAGTTGGGCCAATGCGCAAGCGTACATGCAACTAAAGCCTGGCACCCGTCTCGAAGACTACCCGATCGACGCCGCTTTCCTCGGGTCATGCACGAATAGTCGACTTTCTGATCTTCGGCTGGCCGCAGACTATATTCGTCAGTCTGGCGCACGAGTCGCGCCCTCAGTGAAAGCGCTCTGTGTTCCTGGCAGTGGCAGAGTGAAAAGAGCTGCCGAGGCAGAGGGAATCGATGAGGTTTTTCGTGAAGCCGGCTTCGAATGGCGTGAGCCTGGCTGCTCGCTCTGCTTTTTCGCTGGGGGTGAGCGGTTTGCTGACGGGGCTAGAGTGATTTCTACGACCAACCGCAACTTTGAAGGACGGCAGGGTTTGGGTGTCAGGACGCACCTCGCGAGCCCATTAAGCGTGGTTGCTAGCGCCTGTGCTGGGCACTTGACCTCGGTGGAGTCGCAATCGTGAGAGCTTTCGATGAGCATGTGGGCGTGGCCATGCCACTGCCTGAGGACAACATCAATACCGACGTCATCATCCCGTCGCGAGAAATGCGCTCGGTCTCAAAGTCGGGATTAGCCGATGGCCTGTTTGCCCCCTGGCGCTATCTTGATCCCGATTCTCGGGAGGAAAACCCAAGCTTTGCAATGAATAAAGCGACCTATCGCGATGCCTCGATTCTGATTGCGGGCAAAAACTTTGGCTGTGGTTCATCGCGGGAGCACGCCGTCTGGGCACTGATGGAAGCGGGCTTCAGGGTCATTATTGCCGAGTCGTTCGCAACCATCTTTTACAACAACGCGCTCCGAAATGGTCTCTTGGCGATTGCACTCGATCGGCGTCTTGTTGATGCGCTGGTGGCTCCGGTGCGCGTTGAAACCTTATCGGTGAACCTGGCTGATCAAACAATCTCAGCCGGCGCCATGGTGGTCCGATTCGATATCGATCCAGATACCAAAGAAATGTTGCTAGAGGGTATCGATGAAATTTCGCTCACCCAGCGCAATGCGGCATCAATTGACGTGTTTGAGCGACGGGATCGTGAGAATCGGCCGTGGATCTACCTCAATGACTAATCGTCTGTTGCGATGACGCCTTCAGACCTTAAGCGCTGAAGGTCATCCTGGCTGTAACCCAGCTCCTTGAGTATGTCCTGGCTGTGCTCGCCGGCCCCCGGCAACTGCCCAGACGTCGCTACCCGAGTATTGTCAAACTGAATTGGAAGCGTTGGCAGTTTTGCACTCAGTCCCGCTTGATCACCATCGACTAATGTCGTTTCATCCAGGCCCCCCGAGGCATTCAGATGCGGGTCGTCGAAGAGGTTGGATGGGCTATTGATCGGTGCAAAAGGCAACCCCGCGCGCTCCAATCGTTCGCAGAGCTGATCCATAGGGATGACTTCGAACATTGATCTGATATCGGGCAGTAGGCGCTCACGCGCGGCAACCCGATCAGCGTTTGTCTCTAGCCCCGGGTCGCTCCCCCAATCGGGACGTTCGAACTCTTTGCAGAAGCGCTGCCAGAGTTGATCGCTAACAATCCCTACAAATACCTGCTCGCCAGATGCCAGAGTAAAGATGTCGTAAACCGCCCAAGCGGATTGTCGCACAGACATCGGTGGTGGCGCCTGGCCACTGACCACCTGTTGGGCCATGTGCTGCCCCACTAAATAAGCGGTGGTCTCGAACAGGGCGCTGGTCACCTGCTTGCCCAAGCCAGTGTGATGGCGTTCTTCAACTGCGGAGAGAATGCCAATAACGCCAAACATGCCGCCCGTGATATCGATGACTGATGAGCCTCCCCGTAGCGGCTGCCCCGGTGGGCCCGTCATGTAGGCCAGACCACCCATCATCTGAGTCACCTCATCGAGTGCCACACGATTCTCATAAGGGCCTGATAAAAACCCTTTGAGCGAGCAATAGATGAGCCTTGGGTTCGCTTGATGGAGGTTGTCAAAGTCC
>Ga0181573_10000422_pt1 | contig 44308 bp, 33 predicted proteins | sample 101ome_25_FD_148643 | JGI IMG/M metagenome (GOLD analysis project Ga0181573, IMG submission 148643) | Coastal salt marsh microbial communities from the Groves Creek Marsh, Skidaway Island, Georgia - 101409BT metaG (spades assembly) | ecosystem: Environmental > Aquatic > Marine > Intertidal zone...
CAGCCGCGGCTGCGAGTGCGGCTGCGTCTGCGGCGGCGGCGGCGGATGGCGACGGTCGACTGGCCGAGGCAGTTCGACGCGCCGAGGCCGCGGAGGAGCGGGCCGCGCAGGCAACGATAAGAGCGGACGCTGCGGAGGCTGCGGCGGCGTCGGCATCTTCTGTGCTTCCTGCTTCGTCTCCGGAAGGAGGGCTGATGCGTGCCGAGCTTGACGATGCCCTTGCGCTTGTGGAGCAGCTGCAGCGGACTTGCTGCGCGGCTGAGCGCGAGCGTGATGCCGCTGTGCGCGCCAAGGCCGAGGCTGAGCGCATGGCTGAGGCGGTTGAGGCGAGTGCGGAGGACCGCGCGGAGGTTTTCCGGCTTGAGCTGGCGTCGCTACGTGCCGCGACTACGGTCATTAGCGCGGACGGTGCGACCCTTGCCGGCCTGCGCGCCGAGGTCGCCGCGTCTGCTGAGGCTCTCGCTGCACGCTCGCGTGAGGCTGAAGTGGCCCGTCGCGACGCCCGGCGCCTCGAACTGCTGTTGGAAGAGGCGCGCGCTGAGCTTGCAGTCGCTCAGGCGGGCGACAACAGCGACACGGAGGACAGAGAGTGACACGGTGAAGAGAAGGTCGTTGTCGTACCGTGCCGCTTTGGAAACCCAGCGTCGTGCGTCCCCCTCTACTCCAGACCCCCCTCAGCCAAAATCTCACTGACGCGCTAGTTCCTCCGCCGCGCCCGCAACGGTCTTTCGCTCACCATCAGAACCAATAATTGGTTAGAGGAGGTCGGCGACGTTGGCCGGAAGTTCCTCAATAACCGTGTTGTAGAACTTTTGGATGTCAGCCAGCATTGGCGAGTCCTCCTCGGACACGAAGTTGATGGCAACACCCTTGCGACCGAAACGGCCCGACCGACCAATGCGGTGGAGGTAGTTCTCGGGCTGCGTGGGCAGGTCGTAGTTGATGACGAGAGACACCTGCTGGACGTCAATACCACGGGCGAGGAGATCCGTGGTGATGAGAACGCGGGACGAGCCCGAGCGGAACTCACGCATGATGACGTCACGCGTGTTCTGGTCCATGTCACCGTGCGTTGCCGACACAGTGTGGTCGCGCTCGCGCATCTTCTCCGTGAGCCAGTCGACCTTGCGGCGGGTGTTGGCGAAGATGACAGACTGGGTGATTGACATGGTGTCGTAGAGGTCACACAGAGTCTCCAGCTTCCACTCCTCCTTGTCCACGTTGACGTAGAACTGCTTGATGCCCTCAAGGGTAAGCTCGTCGCGCTTGACGAGAATGCGGACGGGCTTGTTCATGAACTTCTTCGTGATGTCAAGCGCCTCAGGGGGGAGGGTGGCGGAGAAAATGCCCACCTGCAGCTTGGGGGGCAGCTGCCGGAAGATGTCGTAGATCTGGTCCTTGAACCCACGCGACAGCATCTCGTCAGCCTCATCAAGGACAAACATTTTGATGGCGTCGGGAAGGAGGGCGCGGCGGCGGAGCATGTCGAAGACGCGGCCCGGAGTGCCCACCACGACGTGCACACCCTCAGCGAGGACCCGCTGGTCCTCGCGGACCGAGGTACCACCGACGCACGCGTGGCAGCGGAGCTTGAGGTACTCTCCCAGGGCCTTCATAACCTTCTCGATCTGCTGGGCAAGCTCGCGTGTGGGCGCAAGGACGAGGGCCTGGCACTGGGTCAGGGCAGGGTCGAGGTTCTGCAGGACGCCGGCGCAAAAGGTGGCAGTCTTACCGGTACCGGACTGGGCTTGCTGGATGACGTCGTGGCCCCGGGTAAAGGGCACGATGCCCTTCTGCTGGATGGCTGAGGGCTTCTCGAAACCGTAGGCGTAGATGCCGCGCAGGAGAGACTCGCTCAGGCCCATCTCGTCGAACGATTCGAAGGTCTCCTCCCAGTCGGTGAAGAACTCACCGCCGTCGTTGGTCTCGTTGCTGCGGAATGGTTAGGTCGGGGGGCGGGGGGTCGGCGAGGGGTCATGTGGGGAGATGGGCGAGAGCGAGGGGACGCATTGCGGGAGCGGCAACGACACCCTTGCGCAGTCTCCACGAAGGCAAAGCAGCCGGGGCCGCCGAGGCCGTGCGGTGGACGCCGCACGGCGGAGAAGACGGAGCCGCCACTTTCTCTCCAGCCGCTCTCAGCTGCCGGGGCAGGCGCAGCGTGAGTTCCACGGACGGCGGCGAAAGCTGTCAGGCATGGGGGGCCATCGCCGGGCGTCTGGCATGGCGGGCTCCACGAGCGAGCGCTTGAGATCGTCTTGAGCACAGCAAGGCGATCAGTCAGGCCACGGCGCGAGCGGAAGCTTGTCGGCTGGGGGCGGCGGCCGCGGACGGACATCGACAACCTGGCTGCAGGGACGCGCGTTCCCGGAGATCCCAAGTCCGAGCGGATCTCGACCATCTAAAACACCCGCTGGATGGACAGTGAGGGCGCAGTAAGGTCTGGACGGCGTGCTGCGGCAGGGGCGGCATAGGCTCTCACTCGCAACTCGGCCATCTTGCGGTCGAACGCCGCGGCATCGAAAGCAGCGGCACCTGCGATCGGGAGGCGGAGCGCGGGGTCGGGAAGAGCGGATCGCGGAAAGCGCGGGGAAAGAGGCGCGCCGAAGCAGGCACATGGGGCGTTTGTGGGGCTTTTCCGACCATTCTGGGCTCTCCAAGAGCATTCTGGAGCGGTCGGGCTCAAATTCAGGCGCGGAACGCTATCGAGCGCGGAGCGAGAGAGCGGCGGCGGCCGTCGGTCGGCCGTGCTCTCATCGCTCGATCTCGGCATCGATCAACCGAGAAGGAGACGCCACGGCAAGGACCAGCTCTCAAAATCTTGGCTCGGCAGGCGGCGGGATTCGTGATTCACCAAGAGTGACGGGAGAGGTGCCAGAGCTGAGCGGCCGAAACGGGAAAGGCTCGTGATGGCCACGACACTCGCCAGCATCTCCCGCCATAGGACTGAAAGAGCGCTTTGGGAAGTGGGGTCGACCCTGACTCGCTTTAGAGGATGGAGGGTGGGCGGGGGGCAGGCAGTAACCAACGTGCCATCCAACCTCGAGAACCCTGCGAGCGGCATGGACGTCGTGGAGGCGATTTTTGTGGGTCGGGATGGCGCAGCAGGCGCCATGGCCGCCACCCCCCTGACTGACCACGCCTCGGGTGACATGACTGCATCGGTCAGTGGCGGCGACCAGGGGCTGCCGGGGTCCGTCGGCTTTGTCATCGTCATAGGCGGGGCGGTGGGCGGCGCAGGGGGATGCGCGGCTGCGGAGAGCCCCCCGTCAGCCCCCATCCTTGCCTGGTCCCGGCCCCGCCGCCGCAGACGTCGACCCCCCCCATCCTTCCGTCACTCGGCACTCCATCTCTTCCCCCCCCAGCGGGCCTTGACCCCCAGGGCGCAAAAAACGACGCAGGCGGCAGCGGCCTGGCGCCTCCCCAGGGCCGGGCCGTAGACGAAGGATGAGAGGGCGACCGAAAGGGCCTGCCGGACGGTCATTGCGATCGAGAGGGTCACGGGCCCATGGGCACGCACGGTGGCGACGATGAAGAGCTGCCCGACGCTCGCAGCGGTGGCAAAGCCCACGGCGACAAGGAGGGCCTCGGGTCGGTCCTGGGCAAAGGCGACTGAGGGTCCCAACTCGCCCCGGATGAGGGCAGCCGCGAGGGCCAGGCTGGCGCTGACCAGGGAGAAGCGCAGCGAGTACGAGGCCGCGCCAACGGATCTGCCGGCTCGGCGGGCGCGGTCGAAGGTGCGCCGCTGCACGGCGGCGGTGCCTGCGTCGAGGGCCAGGTAGAGGGCCGTGAGGGCGACGCCGCGGCGGGGGCCAGGGGCGATGACAGCGGCCGCGGCGTCGACGGCGAGCGCCGGCAGGGCGGAGGCAAGACTGACGAGGTCGGCAGGGTTGGTCAGGACGCGGCGGACGCCTTCCGCGGCGCGGACGACCGCCCCCACGACGGCGTCGACGGCCAGCCCGGCCCCAGCCCCGACCCCGGCGCCTGAGGACGATGACCGGAGCCAAAAGGCAGCACAACCCACGCCCACGGCAAGGCCGCAGGCGTAGTCAATCGCTCCGAATCGCGCACCCAGCAGCGTCGACGACACGAGCATGGTGGCGACGATCTTGAGACTCTTGCCGAGGGTCTGGGACACGAAGGAGAGGTGCCGCAGAGCCTCGTACTGGCACACTGTGGCAGCGACCGACACCGACGCAGCGAGTAGCGTCGCGCTCCAGGGCGGCGGGTGCTCCCTCGAGGCGGCCGCGGCCTTGGCTGACGACATCGTCGCCGCGCCGCGCCACAGGCGGCCGAGCCCGAGGGCGACGAGTGACACGATGACAGCGATGGCGCGGTTTAAGACGATGATGGGGAGCATCCCGGGGAGCCGGGCGGGGGCGGACCCGTCCGCGGTAAAATCACCCTTCATCAAACGTTCCTGCAGCAAACCATACATGATGAGGCTGAGACGGGAATATGGGGGGCGGATATTTAGAAAAGAGGCGCCGAAAGGCGCACGACGGTCCTCCAGCACCCGAACGCGGCCGTTTTCCCACTGCTCGCCACATCAGAAGGCCACCGACGTTCATGACGAGATCAAGCCCGCCTCCATTTGATATATCGTCGGATCGCTTCCTCGCCATATCCGTTCCTGCTCCCAGCGCCGAACGTTGCCCCGACAACAGCCCCACCGGTCCCCGGTCGGCGCCCCGTCGTTGACCTCGGTGCCGGGCAGAGAGAGAGGGCGCGGACGCACGGCAGCGGACGCGCCGCCGGGCGTGCGACGGGACCCGGACTGAGCAGAGGCAGGCGAGGGGGGGTGGGGTGGCGTCGGACCTCGGTGGACCTCCACGTGGCGCATTCGACCTTTGCCACCGAGACCTCCCGTCCGGCGACCAAGCCACGCTGACGACACTATCTCCGTGCCCCTCAAGCCGCTCCTCCTCGACGTTGTCCATCGCACCCCTCTCTCTCAGCTTGGCGCCACAGCTGGTGCGGCAGCAGGCTCCCCGCACTCGTCCTCGCGGCCCGCACGGCCCTTGCGGCTCCAGGCCGGGGCCGCCGCCCGGAGCGGGGTGCCATGCGGGGAGGCGCCAGCGCTCACCGTCTTCCGCCGGGGCGACGGTGAGCGCGGGGGCTTCCCCGCTCCCATCGTTGACTGGCGGTAGGTCGCCTCGGTCGGCGGCGCCGGCTTTGACTCCGTCGCGAGAGGGGGCCACGCTGCCAACGCGGGCGAAGGCGGCCCCCTCGGGTCCCAGACGGGGGCGAGAGCCAGCTCGCACGACGGGGATGCCCGTGCGACCCACGCTACCGCGGCGTCCACGGCCGCCATGGTCCCTTCGATCATCAGGAGGCAGGGCGGTTCCGCATCGGAGTCGCGTCCGGGTGTGGGAGTGGCGCAGCCGTCAGCGGAGACGGCTGCGGCGCCGTCGGGGCCAGCTGGCGGGGTGTCGCCCCTCGCCAATGTGTGGAGCGTGCACCGGGACCCTGTCGATTTGCAAAGGGACTGCAACAAGGCGCCACCGCCCAAGACGAACCATCTGGCGTCCTTGGCCGATAGGATCACGCGGCGAATGCAGGTGGGGGGGTCCACGCCCGCGCCATCAGGGCTGGGAAGCGACGGCGACGTCGCCCCAGCGGGCGCTGGAGCGGCGACGACTTCGAGTGTGGAGCGGCGCTGCCCACCGTCCGCCGATCTGGGGACGGCTGGAGAAGAAGCCTCCTGTGCGCTGCGAGCACGCGGGATCGCCAGTGGATTGTCCCTCACGTGCGGGCTGGAGGACTGCCCGGCATTGCTGCAGAGCGCGCGGTTGGGCTCGCCCTGGCCTGCCTCGGACCCCACCTTCCCCCGCTCGGACCGCCTTCCGTCCCGTGGCCCACTGCCGCGCCCGCCCCGGCTTGACCCCCCTCCGGGCCGTTCGGTGGCCATCTCGACCGCGAATTCCATGCCTCGCATGGCCACGTCCAGGGTCGGCCCGTAGCTGACGACAGCTACGAGGCCCTCTTGCTGCCCCCTCGCGCTGCCCCCCTGGCCCATCCCGCGGCTCAACACCGGTGTCCGCGCTCGCCTCAGCGACCGCTCTGGCGACGACGATCGCCCCTCGGCCGTCTTCTCGGTCTCGTCCGTCTCGCAGGCCACGTCGTCGGCGTGGACGGAGGGCTCCGCCACGGCAGGGCATGGCAAACACAGCATCCGGTCATGGTCGACCTGGATAACAGCGCCGGACAGGGCCTCGACGCGGCGCAGGGTTCCCCCGCCCTTGCCGATGAGACGGCCCAGCGCGGTCTCCTTGACAGGGAAGACGCAGTGGTAGACCCCGTCGTCGGAGACGAAGCTTGCTATGAGGCGGCCGGCGGCGGGCGGAGGGGCGCAGGGTGCGGAGAGCTCGAGCGCGGCACGTTGGAGGGCGGCGTGGCCGAGGGAGCCTCCCGAGGCGCGCTGAGGTAAGAAGCCGCCGTCGCGGAGGGCGAGGTCGGTGTGTTGGGCGGCCGGAGGTTCGTGGATCATCCAGAACCCACGGGGGCGGGCGAGCACACCTGAGCCGCCCACTGTGGAGGGGTCGGCGACGACAAACGGGGAGGCGTGGGGGGTGGCTGACACCGCGGCGACGCGGTGGGGGTGGCCAACGTAATGGCCCACGGAGTGGGGATGGTGTCCGTGCCCGTTTTCGGGGGCAGAAAAGAGGCGAGGATGGTGAGGGTGCCAGGCAGGAGCACCATGTGCCGGGGTGTGGAGCGGGTGCTGGCCGTGGTGGAGGGCGCCGTGGTGGAGGTGGTGCGGCAAGACCCACGGCGAGGGAAGGGGCGCGGAGGGGTCGGCGGGGGCTGCGTAGCTCACCCCCTGACGGGGCTCGAGGCTGTTGAAGAAGAAGGACTGATCCAAGGTCACAGTGGACTGGCCCGCGGGGGGGGCGGTGGGGGGGGGGTTGTCCAATGTTGGCAGGGCGGCTGGCGGGGCAGCGGGGAGGGCGGGCGGCCCCATCTCCACCGATGACGAGGTAGATGGTAAGGTGATGCCCATTTCAGTCTGTCTGCTTGCCGGAGGTCGAGAGGATCGTCGGGAGAGAGCGCGAGCGAGGGAGGAGCGCACAGGGCCTGTTCTCGTTTCTCCGCTTGTCGGCGCGTTCTCGCAACACAGTCACTCGGGAGTCAGCAAGAAATGATCGCAGGGTCTGATGAGTAAGAAAAGCTCCGTAGTATAGACGCCGTGCCGACGGGAGGGCGGAGCGTTTGCCGGGACCGCATACGCGGCAAGCCAAACAGAGGCGCTTCCAGCTTCAGGCGGCAGAACTCGCGTTTAGTTTACGGAGAAAGCACCAGGGGGCGCGTTGAGCGCGGTCTAACTGGCCGTCAAGCCGCGTTGGCGTTTCTGGGGGCGCGGCGGGATGGGACGCAGCGGTTGACGAGTCTGCGTAGACAGCGACGAATAGCACCCGCTTTCACTGTCCACCCTTCCTCATCAAAATGATCACTGAGATCGCGTGCCGACGGCCGGGCTCACCCGGGGCGGCGGCGTGACTACCCCCCCCGGCGCGGCGCCGTCACACGGCGCGCAGGGCGGGCAGACGGTGTGGGGGCTGAGCCAGGGGTCGGCCACAGACCGCAGAGCCCTCCCCTTTCTCCCCCTTTGGACCCCGGCGACGATTCCACGGGGAGCCGATCATGCTCCACCCTGGTGCGCTTGGTGCCGCGCGGACAGGCGGCGGCAACGGCCGCCCCGTCGGGCGGCGGCCCTATCCGGGAGCCCTGATCGAACGCATCGGGGCCAAGGAGCGTCGTCGTAGGGGGGACCGCGGCTGGCGCCGCACGCGACGAGCCTGGATAGTCGGCGGCAGTCCGGATCGATGACCGGCGGCCCGACGACCGCGTGATGGGCCGGGGCGCCGCCGCCGCAGGCGCCGGGGCCGGCCCCGCCTCAGACGGCGACGAAGACCCTCCTCCCCACCCATGGGGCGCCCTCGTGCAGTCTTTGAGCGTGCCGTCTACGGCCGAGACTGACTGAGTGAGTCCGCCCGTCGTCCCGAAGACGATGGCGGCATGGTCGAGGCTCGCGTCGGACGAAGGCCGGAGGGCGCCGTCATCCGGCCCGCCAGGTGCGAGGCCATCCCGACGCGCCAACGGCAGGCGACCGCCCCGCTGCGCTCCTAGGTGCGTCATCAGGCGGCCGGGCGTGGACGACAGGTGGAAACTCTCGAGGGGAGGGCCGTCGCCCTTGTTGGGCGTCGAGCACAGGCTGCTAAAATCAGCAATTTCGGGGCCAGCCCCGAGGCCGCCGACCTGGCCGCTGACGTGAGGCGGACCGGGCGCAGCCGGGGGCGGGGCGTCCTTCGTTGGCGTCACTGCACAGCCCAAGCCCCACGGTGGGGCTTGGTTCGTCGGTGGCATCGCCGAGCGCTCGGGTCGTTGGGCGCTCTTGTCGCTCAAGGCGCCACGTCGGCGTGGGGCCGGGGGGTCGGTTTTACTCTGTTTCTATCTGTGAACGGGCGGATGGGACAAGAGGAGATGTTCGGAGCAGATGCACTGCAATCATCTCTAAACTTTGCCAGCGCCACTGACCCCAGCGAGCCGGGGGGGAGCGGCGCGTCGGCGAGGGCCCGGTGTGAGGCACGCCCCGCTCAAGCGCGCGCCCTGGTGCGACGCCAGCCCTCTCGCCGTCCGTAAAACGATCTCTTCACTGAACTGGTGATTCGGGTCGCGCCGACTCGGATTTAGCCTTCAGCGTGTCTCGGGGGACATCCCAATGCCGTACCCCGTCCCGAACCCCTCTCTGGAACTAGTTTTTCCTCTGCCGGTCGGAGTGGCCCGGCGTTTCTTCTTCTCCGTCCGTTCACCTAATCGAGGGCTTCGTGGGCGACCTCGGCCGCGCCCTGCCTGGTGGAGGCGCGGCCGAGGGCTCCGGCGAGCTTGGGGAAAGCTGGGGCTCGCGCTGGCTCCGCTCTTGGTCGATGCGTGTAGAGGATCCGACTACTGGCGATCCGCTTGTTCCGTTGTCCTCGACGCTCGCTCGCTACCGTGCCCCCGCCGTCGCCGTCGCCACTGCCACCCCATAACAAACGCGGTGCAGGCACCGAGGGCGGAGAATGGTGGCGTGAGTTCGAGTGCGACCCCGCAGCCTACGGTGACGAGGGCGACTTTGCGGGCCCCGACGACGAGGCGCTGGCTTATAACCCCGGGCCCGGCATGCCTGGACTGCGCGGGCTGAACCCGTCCGCGGGCGGGTGGACGCCCGGGGCGCCTGCTGACACTTCTGCGCCCTCAACCTCCTGGGCCAACGAGTGGTGCATTCCGGACGATGGACATGGCCCTACAGCCCCCGAGGACCACATCGACGAGGGAGACTGGGAGGAGCCTGGGGGCGACAACGGTGGTGGCGACCGGGCCGGGGTCGCCGGGGCTGGCGACCCTTCCCTGGCGGCGCTGCGGGAGCGCTTCCCCACATATTCAGCCGAAGCGCTGGGGGAGGTCGTCGTCCTCGCCCGGGGGGACTTGGGGGCGGCCGCCGGCCTCGTTCTCCACCTCGAAGGGCGGGTCCGCGCGGAGGTTGCTGAAGCCCGGGAACTTGCGGACCGGCGCGAGCGCGCGATGCGGCAGCCTCGGCCGACAGGTGCTGGTGCCTTTCCCGCCCTCGCTGGAGGCGCGAGTGGAGAAAGAGGAGACGACGAGCGGGGGGACTCGTGGCGGACGGACGACCCCCCGCCACCCTCTGCCCCCGGGGGCAACCTCTCCTCGTTCCGGCTTACTGGGCAGGGGCCCGCCCCTTTCCGCCCCATGGCTGGGACGAGTGGGGCTGACTTCGCCGCCGTCGCCGCCCGTCCCTCGCCGGCGCCAGCGCCGGTGCCGGTGGCCGGGGCAGGGTGCGGCCCGGCGTCACACAGCACGGCGTCCAGGGCTGAGGTTTCGCCAAGGACTGGAACCGGACCGCCCGTCTTCATTGACTGGGTGGAAGCCGGGTCTTCGGTTGCTGCTGATTTCTCGAAATGCCGCGCAGACGCCGAGCGACACATGCGGGAGCGCAACGGGCTCTACGAGCGGGCGCAGGCCGCCCACCGCGCTGGTGACAGTGCTGCCGCTGGTCGCCTCTCCGCCCAGGCACGCGCGGCCGGCGCAGCCATGTCGGCGGCTCACCGGCAGGCCGCAGCGCGCTTGTTTGCCAAGCGTAACCCCGCGTGGGTCGCCGCCCGAGCCTCGGGATGCCCACCGCCCCCGCGGTCGGCCCTCGACTTACACGGGCTCTTTGTGGCCGAGGCGCTTGAGCTGCTGTCGGCAGAGCTGACTCCGCTGCTACACGGCGCAGATCCTGGATTCGGGGATGCCATTCAGATCGTGTGCGGGGCGGGACAGCACACGCGAGGGCAGCACAACGCGCAGGGGGGGCTGCGCGGCGCCGTGGGTGACCACCTGCGCGCCGTTGGCGTCCCGTTCCGCGAAGTCATTGACGGCACCTTCCTCGTCGAACTGCGCCGGCGGTGACGACGGGAGGAGGGCACTGGTCGGGTCAAGGTTTTGAATTCGATCATGAATCTGCGCCCTAGAAGGAGCTCTTGTCCGGCACACCCAGCCAGCCCCTAATCATCTCGTACGTGGCGAATCCCACGGCCGTCGACGGAACCACCTTGACCCAGTTGACTGCGAGACCCCGAAACAGGGACCGCCATCCTCGGGGCGAGCGCCAGAGGGCCCGAAGCCCTGCGGCCGTCGACGGGTAGACGGGCTCGGCTGACGCCGGCGGAAGGCTCGCCACCGCCACTGCCGCCGCGTTGGTCGGCCCGCCGCGGGGCTCGGTGCCCTCCCAAACGCGCACCAGGGCCGCCTCGGTGCCCTGCACCTGCATGCGGCGCCGAACAACGTCGAGCGGGTAAGTGACCGTCTGAGCGGCAAGACCCGAGGCCGCCCCCGCCGCAAGGAGTCCTGGGAGACCTACACCGCCGACGCGCGAGGGCGAGGGCGAAGGTGAGGGCGAGGGTGAGGGTGAGGACGTGTCCAACCCTGGCACTGAAGCGGCGTCGGCAACAGCGTGCCAGGCGCGGATCTCTCGTTTGATCCCCTCGTACACAGTGAACTTGATCCCGGCGTAGGGAAGAATGCCCACAAGGGTGGGACCGAGCCCCCGAAAGAGACCCGCGATGCCGTCACGGGCAACGACACCGCGCAGAGTCGCCGCAAGGCCCCGCCGCGGTGCACGGTTGGCGGGGCTGGCAGCAGTGCCGCGGGTCGTCGCTTCGGGGGCCGCCTCGGCAAGGTAGGCCATGCGGGTGCGTGCGAGATCGAGTGGGTAAGTCACCAGGATGGCCGCGGCGCCCGAGCCCGCGCCCGCCAGGCCGTCGGCGAGGGCAAGGGCGCGACGGCTGGGCGCCGCCCCCCCGTCGAGTGTAACGGCCACGCCCCGCGACAGGTCCCTCAGCGCCTCGAAGGCGGCCCAGTGGACGGCCCCGTATGGAATCACCCGGGCCACCGCCGCCAAGTTGCCCCGAAAGAGCCCTGGGACGCCCTCGGCCCGCCACACTTCGGCCAGCACGCGGGGGGCGTTCTGCCCGTGGTAGCGGTCCGTCTGGAGGAGGATCTTGAGCCGCTCGAGGGGGGCGATGATCGTCTTTACGGTGGCTCCTGTTAGCGCCCCCGCCAGCACTATGCGAGATTGCACGAACGGGGGGCATCTGTGGGAGGCGCGAGGGAGGAGGGCGGGGGGTGGGGAAGGGAGTGAACAGGGGACGCCGACGGCGGCCTCGCGGGCAGCGGGCTTGGCGGGCGCGGTGGTCGAGCACGCCTCCCTGCAGCGCCAGAGCGCGTCTGAGTGGGGACTGGTCACGTCTTCGTCGGAATTGTCCGATAAGAGTGGGATGATGGCGCGCGTCGCTCGCCCGCTCGTGCCCTGGGGGGCTGTCGTTGCTAATGGCATTACCGCCGTCGGCCGGCCAGTATCGCCTTCTCGTCGGGCTCGCGAGGTGACACCTCCGTGCGGAGGAGACGCGGGGTCGAGCCCCATCGCAGAACTCGACCATCGGGAAGGATGGTTCGGGGGCAGGGAAGCGACGCAATGTGTTCTCCTGCCCCCCACCGCACCACCAGCCTGCCACGGTGCAACGTCAGGTCGCCTCGCGGGCCCACTTTCCGACGCGCCACCCGTCTCGGTCCCCCCCATCCCCGTCCCCCCACTCATTTCCCCAAGCGGCGCCCGCCCCCAGCTCGTCCGGATCGTCCGCGAGCCACTGCTCCTCCGCCCCGCCGGCGCGCCCCCCCTGGCCCGCCTCGACAGCGCGATCCCGGGCGGCGAGACGCTCCTCCATGTCGCGCCACCCTGGACGGGGAGGTGGACGTGTTTCTGGCAGGTGTGGGGCGCGGACGGAAAGGCAGAGGGAGACGGCGCGGGAGAGGGCGGCGGGCGTTCGGTGCGGTGGCGGCGGGGCGCTTCTGCCATCGTTGTTGTCGCCATAGTGATTGCCGACATTGCCGCCTGCCCCCTGCGGGGCCGGTCGAGGCGGGCAGGCCAGCTCACAGAGGCGCTGAAGGGTGAAGGGCGCGCGCTCTCCTGAGTGGGCAGCAAGCTCAGCGGCGAGGCCCGCCGGGAGAGAGGGGGGGGGCGACGTCACGGTCGGCGGGACCATCCTGCTGGGGCCTGGGGCTCCGCTCCCGCGGGCGCCCGCGCTCGGGCTCGGATCGTCGGCGCCCGCGGGGGGGTCGCGGTCGCGGTCGCAGCGCTCGGGCCGCGACAGGTCGTCGATGGCCGTCGCGAGGGCGTCCTGAAGGGGCGTGCGCACAGCGTGCCAGGGATACCGGCTTCGACCACGTAAGGCGATCTCCACTAGCACCCCACGCACACGAGGGGTCAGGCGCCGGTCGGCCAGGGGAAGCCTGGAAGAGAGCGAGAGAGAGAGAGAGAGAGAGAGAGAGAGAGAGAGAGAGGCAGGGGTCGGCGCGGTCGGGGGCTGGTGGGCCTGCTGCCCTGCGCTGCATGGGGCGCTCTCGGCGGCGGCTCGCCGTGAATAGGACAGCAGCTCTTCGAGGCTGGCGATCAGACCGTCGTCGTGCGAAGGTGTGTCGATGGTCAATTCGCCAGCTCTCATCTCGGCGGATATACGACGAGTTCCACGAGAAGGATGTCTGCCGGCCGAGCACAGGTGGCGACGTTGCTGGTGCTGTCGCTGCGTGAAGAGCCGCGGCGGGGAGCCCGCCCGGACACGCCTCGACGAACTGAGCTTTGCGAGTAGAGGGGGGAACACCGGGGGCGGAAGTCGCCTGGACGTGCTCCATGCCCCCCATGGACCTTTCGCGGCCGCCTTCACTGTTGCCACCACCGAACGACGTCGGCTCGTTTTCACGGCCATAGCCCACCTTCATCCCCTCGCCCTCCACCCGCCCATATCATCTACCGGGCACGGAGGGAAACCCGACGGGCACCAGACTCCCCGTGGCCTCGTGGCGCTCGATCTGGGCCGAGGACAAGGCGTCGATGCGCGTCGACCGGATTGATGGGATGCGGAGGACGGCGGAGACGGCCTCGGCAGCGGCTGGTCCCGACGTCAGCCCCTGTGCGTGGAGGTCGTGGAGGAGTCGGGCGCGCGGATCCCGCTGGTAATCGGCCTCAGTGTATCCTCCCGCAAGCGCGTCGACAGCGTCAGGCCGGGATTCTCCTGCGGCTCGGGCGGCGCGGGCGCGGCGTGCGGCCTCGCAAGCGCGCGATCGCTCGGCGGCCGTCTCGGTCGTCGCACGGGCCCGCTCTGGATCGCGCTTCACGAGGGCGACCGAGGGCACAGCAGTCGCCGCCAGTCGCTCCAGAGCGCGGTCCCGGCAGGCGCGGTGCGATGTGGCCGCGGCCTGGGCTGCCGCCCGCGCCGCGGCCTCCTCCTCGAGCAGGAGCGCCCGCCGTTCGACAGCCTCGACCCGCGCCGGTGCCGCCTCGCGCCGCGCCCGCTCTGCCTCGAGCGCGGCCTTCCGGGCGGCCGCGCGCGCGGCCTCGTCGCGTGCGACCCGTTCGCTGGCAAATGTGGCCAGTCGCACGCGGTCAGCGGCGCGAGCAGCCGCCTCCTCGCGGTCACGGGCCTCCTGGAGACGTGCCGCACGGACTGCCTGCTGGCTCAGCTCAGCCGCCCGCTCAGCGTCCCTTGCGGCGCGGCGCGGCGCGTGGACCTCATCACGCTCGATCGCACGCTCGGCTGCACCGCGCAGGCGGGCGGCCTCGCGAGCGGCGCGGGCCGCGTTGGCTTCGACATCAGCATGGACACGGGCGCGCATGCGGTCGTCCTCGTCCACCAGCGCCGCCGACGCGCGCGCCCACACCGCGGCGAGGTCGGTCGCGCGCCGCTTCAGCGCAAGGCGTTGCCTCCACCTGCGGAGAGAGAGTGCATGAGAGGTTTGTGGTTCCGGGGGGGGGCGAAGTCGGGTTCGCCAGGGCGCCATCTACAAGGAAGGTCAGTCAGTCCCGCTCGCTCGCCAGTGTTCGTGCAACTCGATCGCCTGGACGGTCAGTGACAGGTCGGCGAGGAGGGGAGACACCGCGCGAGCAAGCGCGATGGCCGACGATCCCTCGACCGGGCCGATGGCTGCGCGGGCTGACAGGAACCGGGCGTGCTCGGTGGACGAGAGCCCCGCGGGCCCACCGCCTGCTGCCGGAAGAAGGCCCGTGGCCGCGCCAGGGTCATTCGCGTGGAGGGACACAGAAGCGTAGGCATCCTCGTCGCCCCCGTCCACCCCCTCCCTGCGCAGCGCGATAGCTCGGTCGGCGAATGCGCGGCACCGGGCCGTGACCTCGGTGACAGAAAGGCCACCCTCGCCCCGCTCTGCCAGCGCTCGCAGCACCAGGCAAGCTGACGGCCCGTGGGTTGCGAGCGCGTCCAGGTCCCGATAGGCCTGGATAGGATCGAGTGGCAGCGAGCGCGCGGCGGCGGCGAGGACGGCGGCGCTGGCGTTGGCGGCCCCGGTCCCGGTCCCGTCGCGGGGCAGGGCAAATGCGGCCTCGGCAGCGGCGGCGGCTTCTTCCGCCGCACCCGCCACGAGGCGGGCCAGCTCGGCGCCCTGCGTGTCCGCCGACCGCCGAGCGACCTCCAAGGCGCGCCGCGCCGCGTCGGCGAGAGCTCCGGCATCGGCGTCGAAGTGGGCCGCCGGCACCGCCGCACGGGTGCGCGTCATTGTCGCGCGGCCCCGCGGCGGCACGCCTCGTGCGACTCTGCCAGTCGGTCCGGCGGCACACGGGGCCGCGGCGCGAACCGCGGCGCGGACAGCGTCGGCGGCCGCCGTCACCTCGGCCGATAGGGCGGCCAGGGCGGCGGCGTCGATCTCGGCGGTGTCCGCGAGGGCGGCTCCGGCTCCGGCGCCGAGGCCGAGGGCCACGGTGTCGGAGTGCAGAGCGTGCTCGACTGCGTCGGCCTCCTCCTTCAGCTTGCGCAGGCCGAGAGCCCACGCACGCTTCGCTGCAGCCTCATCTATGCGACGACGGCCCACCGAGGCCACACGGGACAGCGAAGTCGCGGTCGCGAGCAAACCTGCACCATCGACGTTGGTGGAGGCCTTCAGCCTTGCGAGCGCCTCCTCGGGGCTCTCGCGGGCGCTCGACGCGCGACGCGGGGGAGGCGAGGGCACGACTGCCCTCATTCCACGCACCATCTCAGCTGAAGGTACCTGAAAGCGGGGGGAAGTGTCTCGACCTCACCCTCGGTCTCTAAAAGCGAGGGCGGGGGAGGGAAAAAGGGCGAGCTTTGGGCTGACCCCGGTCCTCACGCGATCAGGAGCGAGCCGTGATGTCTTTCGCCGTGGGGGGGTATATGGCCCCGCAGACACCGGCCCAGCGGCGAAGAACGCCGAGAAAACCCTGCCCTGCCACCGCTCCGCCGTTGCAGCTGCCATCGCCATCGCCATCCCCGCGCCCCTGTCGGATCGACGCGCGGTCTCGACGGGCCGAGCACCTCGAAGCGCTGGGTCTGGATCCCGCGTCGCCCATTCCCACGCCGGATGAGCTCTTGAATGCGTTTCGGCGCACGACTGATGCCGTGAGGCAAGAGAGACGCAGCGGGCCTTGGCCGACGCAAGCGGTAGGCGCGTGACTGCCGCCGACCACTCTCCACCTACCACGCCCGATTCCCCTCCCGACTCGCGCCCTCGACCCACCCCAGCCCCGTGCGAGGCGCCCAACTGCCACCGCGAGAGGCGCGGGAGCGGGTACGTGCCGCGTCGGACGCCCTCGCTGCCCTCCTTGACCTCATAACGGCGGAGGCTGCAGTGAACGAGTCCCCTCAACCCCCTTCGGCGGCCCCCATCTCTACCCTCCGCCCCCCATCCCGCCGCGGGGACGACGTCTGCGTCGAGCGGACGGTGTGCCTGTCGACTGCGGCGCGGGGCGGCCCCCTGCGCGTGGCTGTCGAGGCGCCGCGGACCTGCCCTGACTGCGCGGGTGAGGGCGGCGTGCCCGCCGACGTCGTCGTGTGCCGATCATGCGGAGGTGCCGGCGAGACGCTCCGCGTTGGCGGGGCGGCGCCCCAGTTGCGCGAGCGTAGACCGTTGCCCGTTGCCCCGGGTTGGGCGCCATGCGAAGAGCCCCGCAGGCGGCGCAGCCCGCGCGCGGGTGCTTGCCCCGCATGCGCTGGGGCTGGCGGCATCCTGACTCGGCCGTGCCGACGGTGCGATGGCGCTGGGCTTATCGCGGGCCGTCGCGAGGGCCGGGTCGAGCTCCCCGCCGGTGCCGCGACCGACGGGCAGACGGTGCGCGTCCGGGGCGCGGGGGGCGCTGGCGTGCGGGGCGGTGCGCCGGGGGACCTCCTCGTGACGTTGCGGCTCTCGTGCCCCGACGGCCTGCGGTGCCGCGGGGCCGACCTCGTGTCGGATCTCGATGTTGCGGGTTCTCTCCTTGCGCTAGGTACCACGGCGGAGGTGGAGACGGCGTTGGGGGGCTGGCATTCGCTCGCTGTCCCCGCCGGGACCCAGGACGGAGCTGAGCTGCGGGTTCGGGGGGCGGGGATGCGGCGTGCAGAGGGCGGGCGGGGAGACCACGTCTTTGTCGTCCGGGCCTCGGTTCCGGTTCCATCGGCGGGGGGGGGGGAGGTTCGCGTCCTCGCCAAGCGCCTCAGTGTCCTCTTCAAAAGAGATGGCGGGGTGGGAGAATAAGCATTAAATTGCCATCAACCTTCCCCACCTCCCTACCGCCCAACAAGCACGCGCACATGCTGCAAACCGCAAGGCAGTGCCGTGACCGGGCATGCCCGGTGCCGATCGACATAGCCGGTGGCGCATGGGGCGCAAAACACGAATCCCGACACAGTTATGACGGCCGCCTTGCCCCGGGGACGCGACTGCCGGCAGAGCGGGCACTCGCGCGACGATTCCGGAAGGGGAAGGCAAGGAGAGCCCGGCGCCGGGAGTGGCGGAGGAGGGGGTGGGGGCGGGGGTGGGGCCCCCGAGCCCGCGGCAAGGCGGGGTGGCGTCGGGACCGCAGGGGCGCGGCCGCTGCCGCCGAGGACGGCGAGGGGCCCGCGCGCCGGAGCGAGGGCCTCTCCCCGCTGAAACCACCAGGACGCAGCCTGGGTCGCGAGAGCGAGTGCAACAATACCACCCGAGGCCGCGTCTGAGAGGGCGAGAGCGATGGCAGCGACAGTTCGGCGCGTCGCCCCTGTCACCGACGCGACGATACCAGGCGGCTCCCACGGACGACGCGCCCCCGCAGCTGCCAGCGTGCGCCTCCGTACCGCGGCCGACCGCTCCGCGAACCGAGCGGCGTCAGCGGCTGATGTGCGCACGCGCACCACGCCGAGGGCGGCCTCCCACGGAGTCCAGCTGTCGACGCGGCGGACCAGAAACGCGATGCGCCACGCAGCCCCCAGGGCAGCCAGGCCGTCGCGAACGGCAGGCCACCCATGCGCCAGCAGCGTCAAGCGTGTCCGCTCCGACAGGAAAGGCCACGGGGCGGTGGAGCGCTGCTCGACAGCGAGACGGAAAGCGCCGTCCGTATCTGAGGAGGAGGAGGAGGAGGAGGACGGACCTGCTGCCGTCCCAGATGTGGCGCGGGCCTCAGCTGCGGCGTCGAGGACAGCGAGATCGGCGCACGCCCGGTCGGAGGCTTCGTCGAGGATAGCGCCTAGCCGCGGGGCGTGCACGAGAAGAAAGAGGGATCCTACCGCCGCCACGGGAGAGAGGGGACCGAGCTGCCGGCCCGGCTCGCCACGGCGCACCGACGCCCTGTGGAGGCCGTAGACGCCCTCTCCAAACCCTGCGTCGCCACGCAGCGAGCCTGACTCGAGACCCAGCGCAAAGAGGAGCCCGGCCTCGGGCGCGTGGGCGGCGGCGAAGCGCGCGGCGGGGCCCGCGTCGGGCCTGGACCCCGCAGCACGCAGGGCCCGGTCAGCCGCCGCGGCAATTGTTGTCGATAGGCGATCTGCAGCCAGTAGCTCAAAGAGGGAGGGCCGACGATCAGCAGCGTCTCCGAGCCCGTCGCCCGCGAGTTCGCCCCGTCCGAGCGCAGGGCTCGGCACCGCGGCAGCGAGAGAGAGGCCAGAGGAGGCGGCGGCCATCGGGATTGCCTGTAAACGCCAGGCGCTCACAGGTCGAGGCCCGCCAAGTTGTCGTCACCGCTCGTGCTGCCGGTCGCGGGGGTTGCGCGTCCGGCAGGGAGGCTGAGAAAGATTCCACGCGAGACCTCGACTTCCTCTCCGCCCGGCTCGCTCGCGTTGGGGAAGGCGGTGCCGTCGTCTCCGGCTCCGGCTTGGCGTCCGGCCACGCCCGTCGTCAGATGGCCAAGCGCCCGTGCAAGCTCCCTCTCGAGGGCTTCAAGCTCGGCCCTTCGGCGCGCCACGGCGACAATGTTGTGCGAGATCGACTCGCGATACTCGGGGTCGGGAGAATCCTTGTTGGCGGCCACCAGCTCGGCGAGTGAACGCTGCAGGGGGGGAGTCAAGCGGTCAAGCGGGGTGGGGATGTGGCGGGGCGGTGACGCAGCGGGGTCAGACGGACAGCGACCACAAAGAGCCGCAACGACCCTCGTTCTCTCTCGCCTCCAGATGCTCAAGTCCCGTTCTTTTCTCCTTGATGTCGAGCTCGAGGATCGAGAGCCGTTCGGCGGGGGTCTGGCCAGGTGCCGATGTCGACACTCCTCCGATACGTTGAGGGACGCTGTGGTCCGCGGAGCAGCCTCCGGGGTTGGAAGCCATGGGCTAGAGAAAGGTGGAGGTAGTGGCGCTGGCAGCTAGTGCGGGTTTGCAGTGAGCGCGGGGGCTCGATCGACCTCGAAGCGGCCGAGAGAGGGCCCACACCTTTCTCGTCTAGCCTCCTCGTCTCCCGACGCTAGTTGTGGGGAGGAACCATAAAAAACCGAAGGAGCGAAGGGTAAAGTTCCTCCCCAGGACGGCTTCGTCCTCGCGATGCTGTCCGCGAGAAGGGCGGCGTGGACACGGCTGCGGTGGCGACGGGGGATGGCCGTCGGAGCGGATGCAACTACCGCCGAAGACCATCCCCCGGACGTCGCCATCGATCGCGCCGGTCTCCGACGCGGATGGTCGCCCTCACCACCTGATGGCGTCACGGGTAAGGAGGAGCTGACACCACTCGCACGAGACCTGTGGCAGAGGCGGGGGACGGGTCGAGGGGGGGTTGCATGGGCCTCGGTATGTTTCGTTACGTTCCAGCGCGCCCCGTCGTCCGTCCGCCCCGAACCACTCCTACTCTGGCCTGGAGACCGCAGGACGGCCATGGGCGAGACGGTGACGGTGGCCGACTACATGAGGGACGCCCTGACCCACCCCGATGTCGGGTACTACACGCAGCCCTCGTCAGGCGATGGGGCCGTCTTTGGCGCTGACGGCGACTTTGTGACCTCTCCCGAAATTTCGCAGATGTTTGGCGAGCTAGTCGGGGTATGGGCAGCGACCGTGTGGCAGTCGCTCGGTAGGCCAAAGCGCTTGCGGCTCGTCGAACTTGGGCCTGGCCGTGGCACCCTAATGGATGACCTCATCCGGGCTGCTGCGTCTGTCCCAGGTCTCGGGGATGCACTTGAGGTCCACCTGGTCGAAGTGTCGGCCTCGCTCCGGGCCATGCAACGCCGTACCATCTGCGGAGATGAGGATGGCGACGGAGAGCGTGTCGCCCACGCCTCGTCCACCGGCTCTCCTGTCATGTGGCATGGGGCCCTCTCGGACGTCCCAGGGGGCGATGACGTGCCAGCTGTGCACGTCGCTCACGAGTTCTTCGACGCGCTCCCCGTGCACCAGCTCCACCGCACCCCTCACGGGTGGCGCGAGGCCATTGTAGGGCCTGAGCCGAATCCGGCGTCTCCGCGGCACCTCCGGCTCTACCTGTCGCGCGATGTGACACCGGCGTCCCTGCGCGAGGAGGGCCGGTCGCCCATGGGCGCGCCCGGTGCGCGGAGCCGCGTTGAGCGATGCCTGGCGGGAGAAGCCATCGCTGTCGAGCTCGCACGGCGAGTAGGGCGGGACGGTGGTGCCGCACTCGTTGTCGACTATGGACGTGACGGCCCTTACGACGACAGCCTGGTGGCCATCCGCCGTCACGGCGGTGCTCACCCGCTCTCCCGGCCGGGACGGCAGGACCTCACGGCCTGGGTCGACTTTAACGCGCTGCGCACGGCGGCCGAGGGCGCCGCTTTGTCATCGTCATCCGCATCGCTATTATCGCCGTCCCCGCCGGCACCAGCCCCTGTCGCCGTCCACGGGCCCGTCGAACAGGGCCTTCTCCTCAGGCGCCTCGGCATCGACGCCCGCCTGGCTTCACTGCTACGCAGCGCGACTCCAAAGCAGGCCGAGGCTCTTCGGATAGGACACGCACGTCTCACGGGGGGAGGGGGGGGGGGAATGGGTCGATCCTATCTCGCCTTAGCCATCGCATCGTCGAACTTGGGAACGCCTGTCGGGTTTGAAGTCGGTGTCCCCTGAATCATCAGTGTCCCCTGAATCGAGTCCCGCTCCCTCTTCCCGCCCCCCCGACTGCATCGTAGAGCAGCCCGGGAGGCCGGGACGCGATTGAAGAGGGGTGGCCGTGGCGGAGCTCACGCTCCGACCCGGCGGGGTCAGACAGGGGTCCGCTGCAGCCGGCAGCAGAAAGTCCTTCGCCGGCCGGCCCCTGGTCTCACCGGCTTCACCGTCGTCGCGCCGCCGTCGGCGTGCGACCGTAGTCGTCTCCGTAACTGCTCGCTTGACCCCGAACCGTAACCTCCAGCGCCTTCTCCTGAACCAGCTGGCGAGAGGACGCGCCGACCCGAGCCGACCTGAAGCTGACGCGCCTCCGCGGCCACGTTCGCCTCCTTCGCCAAAGAACGCCGGAGTTTCCGACGGAGATGACAATATCTCACCAAAAAAGCCCAAGATATCGGTAGAAAAACAGCTAAATGACGGAAATGGAGACACCAAAGCTCTTGTCCCGTCTGCTCGCCCTGATGGCGAAGAGGGTTGCGCCCCGCGTGCCGTCGCGTCGCCATTCGCGGAGGCAAACCCTCGTCCGATGTCTCCTCTCGCGGATCGGCCTGCCGATTTCGACATTATCACGGGAATCTCTCCGCGGTCGGTGTCCCCTCCCACGCCGCGGATGCCCTCGGTCACCTCGTCGTTGGTGTCGGGGTCAACGGCGTCTGGGGCCGAGAGCGACGGGTACGGGCGCGAAGCTGAGTCAGTCGAGAACGCCGCGCCCGATTTCGCGTCGGATTCTGCCCCCATTGCCGAGCCACTCGCATCGGACGCTGTAACAGTGGGCAGCGCCTTGTCTCTCCCCGCCAAGGTCCCTGACGACGCAGCGCCTCTGCCCGTACGGAGGCGTCGGCGCGCCGACGTACCCGCGGCGGCGACGACTCCATTGCACGCTTTCCCCGCTGGATCGCTCGAGGCGTTTCTCGTCGAGGAGGGCGTGCCTGCTGCCGTCGTCCCCTCAGTGATCCGCCGGGTCATCGGGCCGGGTGCCTTCACGTTTCCAGCAATGAGCAAGGACATGGTGGCGACTGCCCCCCTGCCCCGGGGCGACCGCCGGCGCCGCAATCGCGTCGAGCGCAACATGGGTCAGACAGCCGCGTACCTCGAGGAGACGTGCCAGGTGCCGCGCGGGCCCGCGGGCGTCGGCGCTATTCTGGCAGCGTCGCCGCTCGTCCTGCTCTGCAAGCCATCGGTCAACGACCGATGGGACCGCCGTGCCGTTGAGCTAGCCGCCTTTCGACACCTACAGGGCCACTGCGCGGTTCCCGACCCCTGGCGCGGCACCTCGGAGCTGGCGGCCTGGGTCAAGCGGCAGCACGTCGCCGTCGCCCAGCGGTCCCTCTCCTCTGAGCGGGTCGCCATCCTCAGCGACATTGGCGTGGCATTCGAGGCTGTGCAGCAAATCACCACCGAGTGGGAGAGCCGATTTGACCACCTCCTCGACTTTAAGGCTGTGTGCGCCGAACGCGGTCTCCCTTTCCCATGGGACGCCGCTTTGTGGTTCCTTGTCCCCGATCCACGGCTCTGGGATCTTGCTCGCTGGCTTGAACTTCAGCGTGAGCTGCGGCGTCGTCGGCTCACTGCGCCTGACGCGGTCGACCGTATGGAGGCCGTCGGGACAGTCTGGGTCCCCGAGGATGAGGAGGGGACGCCGCTGACAGATACCGCTGCCCCGGGCTGGGCCAGCCAGCACCGTCGGATCGTCTACCACCTCCACCGGCGGGAGCAGGAGCTCCTCTCGGTCGAATACACCGCGGTGGCAGACGAGTTTGGCTCGAATGATGCTAAGGGGGTCACTACAGCCAGTGCCCTTGGCCTTGATGCTGGACTGGCGTCAACAGACCCTGACCTCGGACCACCGCGCGAGGAGTTGTCTGGTGCACCGCTGTTGCGCAAGCGCGGCCGTCCGTCACACGCCGCACGTGAGGCAGAAGCTGCAGCTGCTTTGAGGGCTGCGGTCGAGGCCAAGCCTGCCAAGCCAGCCCAAGGGTCGGCTGAGCGGGCCAATGTAACGGGGGCATTAGAAGATCAGCTAGCGCCTTCTCTGAGCGGCGCAAGGGTTTGGATGGCAGCGGGGGGTCACTTTGCACGATGGCTTCCGGCCCCTGCCCAGCCCATGCCGAGCGCCACTGTGTTGGACGATAACGGTGGTGCCCCACCAACAGGAGCGGCAGCGCGGGCTCGTGATCCGCGAAGGGACTTCTGGGATGGCGTCGGCGGAGCCGGCGCTGGAGCTGCAGTTGCCGCTCGTCGTGCGAGCGCGGGACTGCGCCGCATGGGCTCCCCTCCCCTGTCCCAGGTGCCACGGGCGTCCTTCTCGTGGGGCGGGGCACCATGGCCGCGCCGAGACGCTGACGGTGATCCGTCGATGGAGACCGGCTGGGACGCAGGTGGGGATGGAAGTGATGATGGCCTGGTGGTCCGTGAGGATCCCACCAACTCACCGCCATCGCTTGCTGATGTGCAACCCGGTTTCCTATCGCAGCTGCGTATCCAGCAGGCTGGGGTCCGTCCGGTTCCTCAGCTGTCACCATCGGACCTCGCTGATTGGGCATGGCGAGATTCCTCTACCTTGCTTATTGCTGTCGTGCTGCTTAGACCCTTGAACCCAGAGTCGACTCTCTCCGACTCACTCCTTCCCGTCCACACTCGCAGCTGTCTGCACCAAGTGCTTTCGGGAAATGAGGAGCAGCTGGGGGTGCCTGGAACTTGCACGGGTGAGACCAAGAGGGACTCGTCGCTGGCCAGGACGACCATGACTGCCTCTCCCTCGCCCAGGACCTTTTCTACCGCAGTCGTCCCCATCATTGTCAAGGGATCAGCTGATGCTTACTGGCGGGTTGGCCTTAGTGACAGAGCAGTGGGTGGGTTGTTGGACGAGGTCACATCACACAGGGGCGGCGGTGCAATGGCCCCTGGTATGTGGAACGGGCAAGATATGACGCCCAAGTCGCTGGGCAGCGGAGCAGTTGGTCGCACGGTAGAGCTTGGTCTCCAGCCAGAAGACAGCGCAGAAGTGTCCTCGTCATCTCTGGTGGGAAGCCGGCTCGGGCCTGTTGCATTTTCTGACCCAGCCATATTACCGGCGCTCATTCGGCGCAACATGACAGAGGAAGAGATTGCCTTGGAAGAGGAGTGTGCCGCGGAAGGCCAGAATGACGCCACCGGTGATGGGACGGACAAGTTGATGCGGCGCAGTCTACCACCTGCCGAGGCTGTTCGTCGCCTGTCTCGGGCCATGCTCGCCTGCCGTGCTGCTGCATCACAACGACAGCCGACAGTCGTCATGTGCACCCTAGTTGCAGAGGGTGCCCGTGGGTTGGACGATGACTTGGCCTGTGAGGAGAATGACTTCCCTGCCTCAAGCGAGCGGGCAATGTCGGTGACTACCGCTGGATTCATGTCCACGCTTCCAACGTCTACTACCAGTAGCTTGCCACGCCTTCTTTTGCGTTTACCTGCGGACCTGCGGACGTGGTGCCTCACGCAGGCAGTGCGTGAGTCCTGGGGACGCCTTCCTCCGGAATGTGCCCTTCCCCTCCGGTCTCTGGGAGCCCTCGGTGACCCAGCTGGTCTTGCTTTTGAGGTGTTTGCCTATGCTGCTGCCGCCCTTATCGGTGACATCCCTCTGACGGTCGGCACTGCACATCGCCTCGTCAGTCTCGCTGATTGGGGCCATCTGGCGTCCTCTGGGTGGCCTGACGAAGTTGCCGAGGCCACTGGCCTCATTCCTCGCAGCGAGGCTTGGCGCGTCATCCCGGGGTGCACCAATCGGCCTCAGGCCGCGCGGGCGATCCGCCGCTGGCTCCGAGTTACGGGCTATGAGGCCACGCTGGGGGCTTTGCCGCCGCGACGCCGCCAGCTTCTTGTTGCCCTTGGCCTCGCGGACACTGTCCCAGGCCTCCGTCGCAGGAGCTCATCGGCCCCATCTGAGGAAGTGCTGCTCTCCCCTGGGGCTGGTTTGGGGCAGCTTCGTACAACCCCGGCCTCCAGGGTCGCTGTCAGGCTGGCCTTTCAGTCCCTCCTGGTGGCAGATGGTCCCTATGATGATTGGAATGCCAACCTTGCGTGGGTGATTGAGTGCATGTCAGCTGCCCCGCCTGAGGGAGGAGGCTCTGGGAGGTGGCCGGCCATGGCATTTGACCGAGGCACTGCATTGGCTTCAGCTGCGGCCAATTGGCGCTCGGTCCGGCCGGGCTATCCCTCGGATGTTGATTCGACTTCGCCTCGTCTGCCTGGTGCTCCACCGACTTCTGTTGTGGTGGACTTTGCAGCAGCTTCAGCTGATGCCGCCCGGCCCTCCGCCTGCATGCGCAGCGGTCCGCGGGCGCCTGCGCCGACGGGCGGTGCCCACCCCCCTGGTCTCTCGGCAGAGCTCGTTGCCTGGTGCGAGACGCAGCGCTTGGCTGCGGCTGATGTCGGCCCCGGCCGTCTGAACCCACGCCGCGCCGCGCAGCTCTTTGCCCTCGGGCTTGCGCCACCGCCTGTGGCCGTCTCTCGTCGGGTGCAGCGTAGTGAGCGTGGGGGAAGTTGAGTATGAAGAGTCGTTGGTTTCAAGAGTACAGAGCGATCGCACATCACTCCGCACGCGATGATCCCGAAGAGGAAAAGTCCACACGGACCTCTCCCACCACTAGGGCGTCCGATGGCCGCGGTGACACCCGCGGAGATGGCCAAGGCACGGCCGTGCGGGATTCAGGCGGAGACAGCGGCGGTGTTGCCGATCCGGCAGCGCGTGATAGTCGGTTTCCCGCTGCGGCGCCCGTCCAGCCATACCAGCTCTCGGCATCCTCTCCGACGCCGCCCCGGTCCCCCGTGCCCGACGCCCGCCCACCGCTCGCCGGCCCCCGCTGGTCGCCCGACCAGCCAGCTTCCGGCGCCCCGCCGCCCATGGCCCCAGGCGTTGCCCACCATCCTGCACCTTCACCGCCCGCAAAGGCCGACGACGTGCGGACGTGCTTTGCGGTGGCGGCCCCTGTGCTCCGCGGCGGGGGAGGCGGAGGGGGACGGGGCGGGGGCGGCGGGCCTGCTGAAGGAGGGGGTGGCGGCCACCAGATGGCGGACCCCCATGCAGCCATCTGCCCTCGCGAAGGCGTAGGCGAGTGCGCCAGAGAGGCCGCCACTCCCTGCGGGGCCGGACACGCCCGCCCTACCCCCGCCGCTCGCCATCCGTGCTCCCAGTCGGACGTGCAGGGCCCGACGTCCCCATGAGGAAGGTACCGTCCGCCTGAGGCCTCGGACCCACGAGGAGTGAGCTGGTTCCGTGGGGGCGGGGGCGGGGGCGGCGGAATTGGGTCAGGTAATGGAGTGGCCAACGAGGTCGGGATCCCCGACAGGAGGAGCGGTGGGATGGACCCGCTGCCCGGGGCGCGGGCAGAAGGAGAAGCCCAGACTCCATGGTGGGAGGATGAACCGAGAGCATCATGCAGCGAAGGGAGAGAGGGCCGGCCCGGCAGCTTGGAAGCCGAAGTGTGAGTCGAAGGTAATATCCCGCCCGGTCGCGGTCGACCCGTATCCTCTCGCCCCGTCGTGCCCTCTCCCGTCGGCGGCGTGCGCAGCCTCAGCCATTCAGACGCTTCACCGACGCAACCGCCGCTGTTCGACTGATCGAGGCGGCGGATGACAGTCGTCCGAGCGGTGGTCCCTCCGGCGCTCCGGTCGCCATCAGACTCCCTCCCTGGCGTATGATCGCCAACTGTCCCACTACATGGCGCACCCGCACTGACGGAGGGACTGGCTGCCATTGCCCTGGAGCCAGTCTCTCCGCGAGGGCTGGGCGGCACGCCGATGGATCGAGCGTCCGCGACCGGAGGGGCCATGTGGCGAGGGGGGCGAGGGGTAGGCGCAGGTGGCGCCGCCGCCGGCCCGTCCTGCCCCAGCTCGATCGGGTTCCAGCCGGGCGGGACGCTGCTCCGCTGCTGTCGCCGAGCACGACGACAGTGACCAGTCACGTACCGGGTGCCCGAGGATCGGGGAGAGGTGCCTCCAATGGCGACAGAGGCGGCGGGCGGCGCCAGATGGGAATCGGCAGCAACGGCAGACTTGTGCGGGGGCGCAGCAGACGAGGGAGCGGCGGCGGAATCAGCCAGAGACGGCAATGGGCGGGCTGTTGCGGTTTGCCGCGCGGGAAGAGAGACCGGCGCGGAGGGCGGAGAACTAGCGGCCGGCGGAGAGGGCTTCGGCGTCGATGTTGATTCAGGTGAGCTCGGGGCATCGACGGCATGCTTGGGGGACGCTGGGGGATCAGGCTCACGCAGGGGCAACAACGGCCGTGGTGACGGTGATGGCTCAGAGGGCGCAGGTGCATCATCGTCTCTGAGGATCCTCGAAGGATCCTCGACGACCGGAGCAGGCGTAATTTCCGGACGACGACCGCGGGCCGCCATGGCAGCTCTTCTGGCCTTGCGCCCCCGAAGAGGACGGGCGGTGGCAGCGGGCTGTGAAGTGGACGCCTCAGGCGCCGGCGGCTCCGGGGCAGCGACACTCGCCGCAAAATATCCGCCCACCTCGAGAGGTGCCGTACGCCGGGGTCGAAGTGTGGGGATTCCGCCGCCAAGGGTCAGACTGGGGGGGGCAGAGACTTCCAGGTCATTGGCGTCTGTCTCCGCGATGTCGGGAAAGATGAGGTCGGCGGAAGGATCAGGAGACGACTGGACCGCGGGCTCGCCGGAGCCGCCGACGCCGGCACGGACCCCGGCGATCACCGTCCGCCCGCCGGCCAGCAGTGCGGCCGGAAGACCGCGCCATGCGGCCACAACCATGAGGCGCAACTCTGCCCACACTCCCTCACCAGCGGGGTGAGGGGGCGAAGTCACCATCGGGCGACCCGGCGGGCCAGAGCGCGCTCCCATACGCCGGCGCCGCATGGCTGATCCCCGTCCACCGTTGTGACTCCCTTGGAGGCTACCACCAGAGCCGCGGCTCTGCACCATTGCGTAGGGAAGAGCGACACTGGCCACGATGGTGATGGCGACGACAACCTCGGCCGCCGAAGGAAGCAGCTGCATTCCCCGCCGTCCCACAGCCGACTGGTATCCCGCACCCGGCACGACAAGACGATCCACAGCAAGGGTGTCGTCCCCGGGACTCCGATGGGAGCAAGTGTGCCAGTCAGATATGCACCTCGGGCGGGGACCGCCGGGCGAGGTGGCGCCCTGCAAGGCGCGGGTTAGGGATCGCGCCTCGCTGGCAAAAACGGATGCCCGGTGCGCCGCATCCTCGGCGAAGCGGACGGCTGCGAGACATTCGCTCCAGCCTGGCGATCCCTCCGGACCGGGGCTAAACCGCTCGTTTACGCGCCAGACAGCGACATCCGAAGCGGTGGCGGCACCGCTGGTCCGGACCCCGCAGCCGTCTGGAGCGTTGGACGACCACAGACCGCAGTGCCTGACGCCGTTGAGAGACCGTGACCGCGACTGTTCGCCGTCGCTCCACGTCCAGCATCCGGCACCACTTTTCGCGTTAGCGTCAAAGGAGCCCGCGTAGCGACCCCCGGGCACTGCACCATCGGCGTACCTCGCCTCACCGAAACCGTGGCGCTCGCCGTGCGTGAAGGCGCCTAGGTACTCCTCTCCGGACGCCATCGCCAACATCCCGAGCCCATGCGGCAGACCTCGATGATCCACGCCGCCCGTGTATATGCCGCCGGCCACGCGGCTCAGTAAGACCTCCTCTACAGGCTGCGACACCACAGGGTACCGGGCTGCATGACTCGCCGAGGCCACAGGCGTGGGCGCAGAAGTCGAGGCCGCGGACGACGAGGAGCCGCGAAACGCCGGCAGCGAGACGCTCGAGTCCATAATTTTGGAGGGCCGTGTTTCCTCTCCGGGGTCCGGGGGTTCCTCCGTCGCCTGCGAGAGGAGGATAGGAGGCCGTCGGTTCCCAGTGCAGCGGCGAACTTTGCATCCGCCCCGGCGTCGCTTTCGAAGCACCTCGGCGCCTTCGCGGGGTCTTAAGAGAGATATATGATCGCGCCTTCATCATCTCGCGACAACTCCCCACTTAACTTCTTTCTCAAGACCAGGAGGGGCGGGGGAGGCCGACCCTGACATACTCGCGAAACACAAATGTCTCACCATCGTTCAACATGGCTGGAGGTGAACCCTTACCCTTTCTCGCCGTCACTGGATCGAGCAGCACCCCTCCGGAGCGCTCTTCGCGGGCCTGCCGTGCGCCGTCTCCCAAGCGGCGAGCGTGCCATCCTCCTCGAGCTTGGCCATGTACCCGACGACGCGGCTGATCGAGGGCCTGTCCGGGGCGTCCTCGTCCCAGCATGACTCGATGAGGGTGACGACATCGGCCGGCCAGTTGTCCGGGATTGGGCGCCGGTAGCCGTTAGCGACGCCCTTGGCGTAGTTTTCGATCTCCTGGGGGCTCCCCGACAAAAACTTCGCCGCCTGGAGCTCCTGCTTGAGTGCCTCGTAGAGCATAACGCCAAACGCAAAGACGTCGCTCTTCTCGTTGTAGGGCTCCTTCCGGTAGACCTCGGGCGCCATGTAGAGAAGAGAGCCTGTCTCGCCCGTAAGGTGCACCGCGTTATAGCTCGCCGCGAACGTCTGGATGCGCTTCAAGGAGGCCTCGCTCTTGGGCTTGGACCGACCCGAGTCCGTCGTCTTGGATGCGGTGCCCTCGAACTGGGAGTTCGCCTTGCCCCGCACACCCTTTTGCGCGTCTCGCTCCTCCTTGCTCGTGATGTTGACCGACAGGCCAAAGTCAGCAATGACAGCACGCGCCTTGCGCGGGTCCTTGACGTCGAAGAGGATGTTCTCGGGCTTGAGGTCACGGTGGATGATGGCAGGGTCGCGCGAGTGGAGATAGGCAAGGCCGTCGGCGATGCCCCGGAACCACCGCAATACATCGAGCCAGTCGTACGGCCGATACGTGACGGACATGGCATCCGCGAGGACCGTGCGGAGGTCTTTCCCCCCAAGGAACTCTTGAACGAGGAAAACTTCCTCCTTGAGGAGATCTTGGATGGGGGTCGAGGGGCCAAACTGGTCCTTCTTGCCCGATTTGACGCCAAATCCGCGGAAGCCGACACAGTTGGGGTGGTCAAACGACTTCATCAGCTTAACCTCGTTAAGGAACATGGTGAGCGAGTCCAGGTCAAGTGCACCGGCGTGCAGGGTCTTGACCGCGACCTGCTCGACCTCGCCGGCCCCGGCTCCGGGCCGCGTCATCAGGAGCACCTCGCCGTAGGCCCCGGCGCCCAGCACCTTCTTCTTTGTGAGGGTCGACCAGTCTGTCGGGTCACTTAGCAAGTCCCCGACGGTGTCGCTCCTCTCAATGCGGTTCTTGTCCGCTATGCCCTCCATCGATTGGCCATTGATCGACTGCTGAGAACAGGAGGAGGAGGGGTGGGGGGCTTCAGAGCGGGGGTCGGTGAGAGTTAGGAATGAGGCATTTTGCCCGTGCGTGTGACCCGGCGCACGGGAGATCTCCCTTTCCGCCGCCCTCCGCGGAATTCAGACCCAAAAAGAGAGATAAATGATCAGTATGTGTCATCGTCTCCGATCAGCGTCTCGCACAGGGCGGAGAAGACGCGCAATCGAGAAGCATGCCAGGCGGTGCAGCCGGAGGTGCCGCCGCTTAGCCGGCTGACAGTCGGCTCAGCGAGCTGCGTGTCGCCTCGCCATCAGGACCACGGCCGTTTCGTTAGCATGAATTCGTTATTCGATTACGGTCAGCGAACGATAACGGTTTACCGTCGATCGGGGCTTACGGGCGGTCACGCGAGTGCCGGCACGGCGCTGCTGGCGACATTTGGGCGACAGACGTGCACCGCGAATTAACAATGCTCAACCCCTCAAATGCCACGTCCCAAGTCCGCCCGCCAGTCATCCGTCGAGACGATCCCCACCCCCATAGCAGCGAGGTCTCGCAGATTAGCCTTCTGAATCTCCTCCGTCGCGCTCGCCGTGGCGTCGGCGAGAACATCGACTCTCTCGTAGTCGAGGCTGATGGCGTCGACGGCAGCGGCGCGGATGCAGTTTGGCGTCTGCACTCCGCAAAGAACGACATGCCGGCACCCTCCGCGCCGAAGAAGCATGTCAAGCGTGGTAGCAAAGAAGGCTGAGAAGCGACGCTTGAGGACAATGGGCTCGCCTGGGTTCGCCGCCAGGGGCACCGCGAGCTCGGCGCCCTCAGTGCCAGTGACCGTGGCCCCGGTGCCGCATCCGGGCGGGTCGAAGAGGTGGCGTCTGGTCCTCTCGATATCGTTTCCCGACGGGTCGTGGCTCCGAATCACCCAAAACACAGGCACACCGGCAGACCTCGCCGCCTCGACTGCCTCGAGCACCTGCGGCGGCAACGGTGACAAAGTCATGGTGGCAGCAGCAGTTGTATCGGCTGTAGCCGGACTGCCAGCCTTCGGCCTCGAGTCCTCGCCTTCGGCAGACAACTCATCGCACCGCCGACGGTGAGCGGCCTCCCAGGCAGAACAAAGTCATTCTGCATATCTATCACGACCAGCGCGGCGGTCGATGCTGCCATGATTCCGGGGTAAGGTCGAGGTTCTGATCGATCGAGGGACGCGTCTCACGCTCGGGATGGCCTGAGCGTTCCCCAGGGGCGCGCCACTTCGGCCCGGCGCTCGCAGAACGTCTCCCGTCACAAAGGAGACGGGCTCGGCCGACGTGAACGTGATGGATTGACAATGTTTGCGCGCATTTCGGCTCTGGGGCACCCGTTGAACCCCCAAAAGATCGCGGCGCAGACGGCGGAGGGAGCCGACTGAGAGGCCGGGCGAGATAGCTGTTATACCCGTATGCGTGATACAGATTCTCCTCCCTCTATCGATTCCGCCATCGCGAGCCAGTTGGCGAGTCGGCCCAATGACTGACCTTCCGGCGTCGACGAGAGGCCGGCGCCGGGCAACCAGGGGGAGGGTGACGAAGATGTGTCCGAGCGGGGCGCTGACGCGGCCCTGCAGGGTCCTCGTGTCCTCGAGCGCGGAGAATATGGTAAAACGCGGCTCACTTCGGTGCGGGGGCTCTTCAATGGAACAGCGAGAGGAGATGAGTCATTCAAACTCTCAACGTGGAGAGACGCAATCGGGACGAAGCCAATGCGCATGTCGATTTCATCGCCACCAGCGCGGTCGCCGTCACCGCACGAACCCCCCTCCCTCAGAATGAGAAGTCGGGCTCCACATCGGCGCACCAGTGGAATTTGGAGATCAAGCTCTTGTTGAAGACCTTCTCCAGGGGCACGTCGTTGCGCTTGCACCAGGCAATTGTGATGCGAGGGTCCATGTAGTTGATCTTGGACGTGCCGAGGGCGACGGTCGAAAGCTCCTCGCGGCTCTCCAGCTGCCGCTCTCCCCGCTCCACCTGGGCACGCTTGGAGGCGATGCGACCCCTGAGCTGCTCCTCCGTCCCCTTCCGGCCATCGGGCAATGCCTTGCCGCTCTTGACCAGCGTGAGGTCCCGCTCGAGTAGCTTGAGCTCATCCTTGATGGCGTTCAGCTTGACCGAGGCCTTCTCCATGTTGGCGCCGTGTGTCTTGGGGACGGAGCGCTGATGGTTGCACAAGATGGCGACCACCTTGTTGGCGAGGTCGTACGCCGCCTTCTGCTTGGTGTGGCGCATCTGCTGCTGCTGGGGCGTCTCGGACATGGCGTCGTCGACCCAGGGCGTGTCGGCACCCAGCTTGGCACCGTGGGCCTTGGACGCCTCGGCGTCGGCCTCGCAGAGCTTCTGCTCGAGGGTGACACTCGCGTTAAGCGTGCGGAAGACCTTCGCCGACAGGCCGTCCATGTAGTTCTTGAGGGCCTTGTTGAGATCGTTCGCGTCAAAGGCGTCGAAGAGTTGCTCGCTGGGCGACTTGGAGTTCCCCTTGATGTCCATGAGCTTCCATGACGACATTAGCTTGTAGACGGCTGGGTCGACCTCTTTCGAGTCCTCGTACTTCATCGAATCCTTGCCAATAAAGTCGAAGCGCAGGATGTTGTTCCCCTCGGGTTCAACGTTCTCGCACTTAAGCGTGCAGCACCCGACCGTGTCGGCCTCGTCCTCGCCCTTCTCGTGGCCTGCACGCAGGGCGAGATAGTCGATTAGGTACATGGCCACGCTGATTTGCTGCATCTGCCGGTTCTCCTGCGGGCCCTTGGTGTCGCTCTTGAGCCACCCGGCACGGTAGGACTTGCGGATCCGGTCAATGCACCCCTTAAGGCGACGGGCCTTCTCGTACTTGTCCAGGTCGCTCTTGCCCTTCCAGGCCGACTCGGCGCTGAGGAAGACATACTTGTAGTTGGCGCGCGACGTCCCCTCGGTGATGGGGTCAATCCAGTAGGCGAGCCATGTCGACGTGGGCTTGGTCACCACCTCCTTCCACTTGTGACCCTCAACGGGGCAGTCGGGCACCTTGGCGCACTCGGACAGGTTGAGAGTAACCTGCTCGGGCATGACACGCGTCTTGAGCTTGCCCATTAGAGGGTGCTCGCCGCGGCCCCGAAAGAGGCCAGGCGGCTCGACCCGGAAGTTGCCGATCTTTTCGCGGCGCCCGTCGACGGTGGCCCACGTGAAAGGCTCCTCCTGCCGGAGCCTCTCGTCCTTGAGGGCGGCCTTCTCCTCCCGGGTCATAGCATCCCGTTTGGCCTTCTCCCGGGCAAGGTGAGCGACAATGGGGGAAAAATCACACTTATCGAGGTCTCTGATGACGTGGCCAGGGCCAAGGAGCTTGCCCCAGTCCTCGAAGAAGTTCTCGTTGAACTTGGCCTTAGTCAGGTAGTCGGAACCGTGCATGCCCGCGTACATTGTGGCCACCTCCTCCTGCGCGGGAGTCAGGTCGACCGGGGCGCCGTCATAGAGCATCTTGACCCCGTGGGCGACGTAGGGGGGAGGAAAAAGGACGCCATTGTGATGCAGCACCGTCCACTTGCGCTCCGCGTCCGCGGCCGGTTTGGGGGCGCGCTTCTTGGGACTCGTGTCTGCCTTCTTGCGGTCTCTGGACACCGCTGGCTTGCGCTCCTTTGCCGCCTTTTCGGCCCGGCGCCGCTCGCGGTCGGCGTCCGCTTCTCGCATGATCTTCGCCTGCCGAGCCGCCAGGGGACCATCGTCGCTGGACGAGTCGTCCGAGGAATCGTCTGATGATGCATCGGGTCGCGGACGGGGCCTCTTCGATGGGCCCGCGCCCCCAGCTGCAGCCCGGACGGCCAGCGTCTCGCCCCCGTCGTCGCTCGACGATGAGTCCGAGACGTCGCTGCTCGAGCTTAGCTCCGAGCTGGAGACGTCACTCGAGGACACGTCGCTACTGGAGGACGAAGTGTCGCCGCCAGGGGCAGGGGCGGCGGGGGCGGGGGGGGGCGGCGCCCCTCCCTCTTCCGCGGTAGGGACGATCTGGGCCGCTCTGGAGACCCCAACAACGCCGTTGGTTCCGGAAGTGGCCTGGACTGACGGATCGACAGAAAAGGTATGCGCCGCGGCCGCCGCAGGCGCCGCGGACGCCAAAGCGGCTGGTGCTGACACGACGGGAGGGGCGGGGGCAGAGGCTCCTGGGACGAGAGCGGTGGCGGGAGGAAGATGAATGGACAGGTTGTCGAGGACGAGGGCGCGGAGCCGTGCCACGCCTTTTCCACTATCGGGAGAGGGCAGTGACACCCATCGTGCTGGCCGGCACAGACTCCCGTCTCTCGCCTCCGGCTCCGCGGGCCGTCAAGGGCTCGTCTGAACTGCTGTCCATATCCATCCGGCCTGCCACCTTCGGCGGCTCGCTGTCCATCATGCGCTGTTTTCTGGCCACCGGCCTGCCCGACGGGACCAATTTGGGATGGGACGGCGAGGAAGGGCGTCAACGTTGCACCCCCGACACTTGACCGCGAGGAAGAGCTTGACGTCGATCCCCCCACGCCTGACAACCCCTACCCTCAGCACTTCGTCTTCCAAACGATGCCATCCAGCACCCATTCTTCCCCGTCACCCTCGGCGACCCAGGCACGCAGTCGCGCCATCTCGGCAACAACGCCACCGCCGCGGCTGGCGCGGCCTGATGCTGGAGGCTGGAAAAGGGATTTACAGCCGCCTGGCATGCGCTCGTAGTAGGAGCCGAGCCGCGACGTAGCACGACGGCCGCCCATGCCATCGTTGGCATCCAACAGACACCGCAGCCCCTCGGGACCAAAGGCAGGTCCTCGATCGGGCCTGTCCTCGACGACAGCGAGCGAAGCGCCTCCCGTCTTCGGGAGCTTGACCGCCTCGCCCCCGCCCCGGGGGAGGGCAAAGAGGAAGGCAGCGATTGCATCGCGGTCCTCACCGAGACCGACCCAGCCCCGCGGGTTGTAGCCGCCGGCCCTGTCGCCGTCCGTAGTCTCACAGAGAACGATGGACGCACCGAAGGCGTCTACGCCGCGATGAAACAGCGCGGCATCGAACCCTTGCACGTCGGAATCGTAACACAGGCGGAGCGGACGCCGTTCCAGCTGCGTGCGCGCCAGCAGTGGGCGGAGGACAGCGACGTCGGCATCGTCGCCCTGGAGGGGGGCGGCGAACTCACTGGTCGTTGCCGCCCACATCTCGGGCGTAGAGTCGTAGTCAAGCCGGGCAAGGCCAGCCGGCTCGGGGTCGTCGACCGTTTTCCTGCCAAAGAGCTTGCCGACGAGGCCCGTCACAAAGTCGTCGTCATTGTCATCCGTTGCCTGAAGTGGCAGCGGGCCGAGTTGGGTGGGGTGGAGGTGACTGGGCGAAGAGATCGAGGCAACGGGAGGGGCCTAGGATGAAAACGCCGAGTCGCCCTTGCCTGGACGCGCGGAGTCAAGCGAGGACGGAAGAATGGCTGAACCCCTCGCCCACCACCCCCTACGCCTACGACCCCGCCCACCCCGCTTCTCAGGGAGGGCCCCGCGGGATGACGCGGCCCCCGGGCAACCCAAAGCGCTCCGACGAGTCCGTTCATCGTGCGCGGCCCCGACTCGACGGCGGGATAGTGCCGGCACGGCAATGGTGGGTGATTTGTCACGGAACGTAGGGGAAGGTCAGGCGAGGACCCGGGCGGACGAGGGCTCCTAGAGGAGCCCCGCCGCTCGCGCGTGCGCCAGTGCACCCTCCACGGTCGGTCCCGTTGCGAGATCGGGCCGGTTGGCGCCCTCGCGCTCCTCGTTCGCGGTCGTTGGCGTCCTGGTACCAAGCGAACTCGGACAGAATGGGGTGGCCGTTCTCTGGCTCGAGCTCCGTCAAAGGCGAGCCGTTATGATGTTGGGTCCAGTTAATCGCGGCCCCGCTCAAGTCCCGGCGCAAGGTCTCATTTCCTCAGGCCCCCCCGCATCAATGCTCAACCCGTCCCGTCGCCTCACCCCGCCGCCGCGTTCGGTCCTGCAACCCATCCCGGCAGGAGCGGGAGCCGCCGGGAAGATCCTGGCTGAGCACCGGGATGAACTCGAGGCGCTGAAGCGGATCTCCCGCGAGACGGCGCAGGACGTGCTGATGCTGCGCGCGGCACATGAGGCGACGGGTGGAGCGGCCGCAGGAGCCCGCGGCGCGGGCCCTGCCGATGCGGGCCCCACGGGCGGGGGTGGCGGCGGGGGTGGTGGCCTCGGGCGGCGCGCGCGCTTCTCGGGCGAGATCTACATGGGTCACGGCGCACAGCCGGCCTCATCATCGGATGCATCTCGCGCAGCGGCGTCCGGCGGCCTCGACCTGTCAGGGTTGAGTCCGTCATTTGCGCAGGAAGAAGGCCTGGATGTCGGCGGCGAGGTCAAGGTGCGGGCCGAGGTGGGCCAGCCCACGCGTGGACCCCTCTACTCGCTGGTGCAGTGTGCAGCGAGCCTGGCTGACCCTGTGGTGCGCCTCGACAAGCTCCTCTTTCGCACAGCCGTGCGCCCCGGGGCGAGCGTGGCATGGGCCCCGCGCGGGTGCGCGGCGTCCGACACGACGCCCACCCTCGTCGGTCTCGGCCGAGGTCATGGCCTCACTGAGTCGACCCGCCTTGGTTGCCCCACCTACCAGCTCGCTGAGGGGCCGGGGGCAGCCCTCCAGCTGGACCTGCCCGAGCTGGGGCGACTCGGCCCAGGGGCCCTCTCCGTATCGGCCCACGTACGTGCTCCCGACCCGGGCGCCCCGCCGGGCATCGTTCAGTCCTTCCTCGCCCAGGTGGCGGCGGCGCCATCCTACACCACCACGGTGTCGGCCTTTGTCCTCGGTCAGCGCCTCGACGCGACTGACGACAACGGGCCTGGCGAGGCCAGGACAGGGGGGCGGCCTCGGGACCTCGTTCGCGACACCCTCCCCGTCCTCGCGCGCCTCGTCGCGTCGGCGGTGCTGCCCCGGTCACGCGCTCCCGAGGGGACGACGCGGACACGACTGGGCGCGGCCTTTTGCTCCCAAGTCGGGAGTGGGGAGCTCGAGATCTCGGGGTGGGGGGGGATCGTGGGCGACCACGCGTGTCGTCTCGGGGGACGCGGTGTGGCGGGGGGGTGCGCCAACCTCGCGCGCGCCCTCGAAGCCGGTGTCAAGGTGACGCGGCCCCTCGGTGATGGCGTGCTCACAGCAGCGCTCGCACGCGGCAAGCCCTCAGCGGCCTGCGCAGACGAGGTCCTCGCGGACGACCTACCGGACCGGACGACTGTCGAAGTCTCCCTCACGCATCCTCTCCGCGACGGACCCACCTTGACCTCGGGGCTCGTCGCCACCGTCGCCGACAACCGCGGCGACCGGCCGCGGTCGGTCGAGCTAACGGCAGCTTTCGTGTGGAAGTGGAGTTTCGTTTAAGCGAGTGGAAACGCGATGCGTTCTTGGCACTTCCCTTTCTTGTCCCGACCATCCGCAGTCCTACCCGGACCCCCGTGATTCGCTCGGCACGGGCACGCCTCCTTGCAGCGCCAGCATCAATAGTCGCGTTTCTCCTCACGCCATCGCCGTGGCCGCGCGTATTTCTCATCCGCGCGTCGCCTTGCCCCGTCAGACTTGCCTGACGCGTCGCGCCATGCCCAGCGACGAGGCCGTGCCCGCTCCCACCCCGGCAGCGCCGTCAATGGCATCTGCCATTGACCTCGGCTCGCTCACCCACCTCAAGGACTTTGTCGTCGCCGAGACGCTGCAGAACCACGGAGACAACCGGCTTCAACAAATGGTGCTGCTGGGTCGGTTCACGTGGCAGGCAGCGGGAAACGTCGCCCTCATCAAGATCGCGCCCAAGGAGCTGCCCGCCAGCGCCGGTGCTGCCGCGCTAGAGGCGGGCCTTGACCTTTCGTGCACGTCCTACTCGGGCAAGGAGTACGCATACTTCTCGGCCCTCCCCCCTCCCACGGGCGGGTGGGACGTCGAGGTCATAGCGCCTGCGTCAGCTAAGCAGGTCGACCGCTCGCGGCCCGCTGAGCGCGCCCTCGTGCGCGAGACGCCAGCCCTCTATGCCGACCGCGTCATGCCCTATTTGCGCGCCCGGTATCATGTCGGCGTCGAGAAACTTCCGGTCGGCGTCGTGGATCCGCTGGGGTGGCTCTTTGAGATTTTGGCGGGGCGGAAGGAAACGGAACGTGTGCTGCACAACGACGCCGGACCCGACGTGCCTGATGGGCTGCCTGGCACCGGGTTCCTGCTTAATGTCGACACAAAGGCGAGGGGTATCGGAGGGGGTGGAGTTTGCGTGGCCTGGTTGTGGTTCCCACGTCATACCCGACCCATTTCCTGTCCGCTTTGTTCCAACGCCACAGTGGAAGACCCACCCCGACTGCAAGACGACTGACCGGTCCACCTGGCGCGACCACCCCTCGGTTGACCGCCTCTACTGCCTCGCCATCCCCCACGTTCGTGGAATTGCGTCCCTCCGCGACCTCCGCGGCGAGCATCTTCCCCTTCTTCGCCGGATCCGGGATGTAGGCTTGCGCGAGATTGAAAAGACGTACGGCGTCCCAAAGGACGCCGTGCGCGTCTTCTTCCACTACCAGCCCCAGTTCTGGCACCTTCACGTGCACTTTACGTCGCTGAAGGTGGACTTTGGAATCGAGACGGAGCGGGCTCACCTCCTCGACTGCGTCATTGACGCGCTCGAGCGCGACCCGGACCACTACGCCTGCGCCACCTTGTGCTACACGCTCGCCCGGAGCGACCCGCTGATGGCCGAGCTCGGCAAGTGACAGGTGAGACACCTGCGAAAAAGAACAACTCGGCAACTCGCCCGCGATCGGTCGAAACCTGGCCAGCGGAGGTCATGTGAGGGGGTCTGCATGCAAGGTCGTGGACGAGAGGTGTCTCCCCCCTCCCGCTCCTACCCCCCCACATCCAGTCGTCGGTGACGTCTGCGCCATTTTGTCGTCGTCCGAGGCCTGCTCTGACCCGCTACGGCCAACAGCGCGGGCTTAGCCGACTCCGCAACGACGCTGCGCCCTCTCGCCGGTCGCTGCGCTGATGGTGCGCCCTCAACGTCGCGTCCTGAGGCGGTTAAGTTGACACTTGAGTCGCTCTTGGCGTCCGCAGTCCCGATGGCGGGGGGAGAGGGCGGGGTCCCGCCTCACCTCGCCGCCGCCCTCGCCGCCGCCCCCCCTCTCACACCCCCTGGCGCCCCCCCCCGGCTCCTCCTCTCGGGCCCCGCCGCCTCGGGCAAGACGAGCCTTCTCTTCTCTCTCGCCTACGCCGAGGCGGTGGCGAGTGGGGAGCGACGGAGGCAGCGGATACACGGCGCCCACACCCACTTCGCCCTCCCGACCCCTCGCCCACCGCCGCCGCACACAGCGAGGGGGCCACGTCACCCTGCTCTGCCAGCGGCGACGCATCGAGGCGCATCCCCCCTTCTTGCCCCGCCACGTAGACCCCGCGGATCCCGCGTGGGCTCGCGTCGACGTGAGGTACGTCGACTCCGCTCGGGACGTGCGGGCGACCCTCGCCCGGCTCCACGTCGACCGGCCCGACCCCTTGGCCCGCCCCTCGGCCCTGCTGCTCGACGACCTGGTCGAGCTCGCCCGCTTGTCGGCGGGCGACTCCCGCCACGGGCTCGACGCCGAGCTCGAGGCCACCCTCGCCTTTTTGGTGGATGCCGCCGCGTGGTGCGGGCAGGCACCGGGCGACCGGCTCCCCCGGCCGCCGCCCTGTGCCATTGTCGCTGCCATCACGACCGCTATCCCGCTCGGGCCGACGGGTGACGACTGGACGCGCCGCTGGGTGACGGGCCGGTGGTTGCCATGCGCGGCGGGGCTTGCTCCCGAGCCGGGGGGGATGCCGGGCGAAGACGTCCGTGTCCGGCTATTTTCCATCGGCGCTGACGGTGCCCCCGATGCCACGCGAGCTGTTGCCCATCTCTACCTCTGCTCGGGGGGGCGAAGGGGGCGAGGAGAGATACGCCTCGCTGCCGTCAGCCCCGCGGGCGGGCCGGCGCGGGCGACGCTGGGGGGGGAGGAGGGGAGCGGGTTCCGCCACGCCCGCTGAATGGTGCTGGCGGGGACAACGCCGGGGACAATCCTGGGAAAGAGGGACCTGCGAGGACGTCAAGCGCCGAATGTATCGTTCGCACTCCCCCCCCCCCCTTCCCCCGCTGCAGCGCCCGCCCCGGCCCCCCCCCCCGCCCATGGCGGCGGTGGCGACAGCGCGGAGTCTGCGGGTGCTAGACTTTGGCTCCGCCCTCGTGTCCCACGGGGCGGCCGAGGCCCTGCAAGAGGCGCTCGCCTCGGCCCGGAGGAGCCGTGCGACGGTCGACACGCTTATTCTGCTACAGGTAAGACCCACGGGGTGGGGGGAGGGACCGGTTACCTGACCGAGAAGCTGCGGGAAGGCCTCGGCATGGCGTCCGGCGCTCAGACGGAGTGCCATGGCGCATTGCGGCCGGCGCTGGCTCTCTACTCGCCGCCTTCGCGGTTCTCGCCCCATGCCTTCAAGCTGGTTCCTCTCCCGATGTACCCCGCTCGCAGCACGAGCCCGTCTACACGCTCGGAAAACGCGGGTCGGAGGCGGACGACCTCCTCGTCGCCCCCGCCGATGTTGCTGCCCGCGGCGCCGCTGTCGTCACGTGCGGGCGCGGGGGGCAGGCCACTTACCACGGCCCAGGGCAGGTAGTCGCCTACCCCATCGTGGGCGTGCGCGACCTGGGGATCGGGGCCCGGCGCTATGTCGAGGCGCTCGAGGACGCCATGATCACCGCCGCTGCCCGGTGGGGCGTTGCCGCCCGGGGACGTGTGCCCGGCCGGACGGGCGTGTGGACGGCACCCCCCCGGGGGGGCGGGGGGGGAGGGGGATCTAAGAAGCTGGGGGCGGTGGGGGTGCGCCTCCGCGGCGGCGTCTCGACCCATGGCCTCGCCCTCAATGTGGCACGCGGGCTCTCAGGCCCTGACGGCCCCTTTTCCCTTATCCGGCCCTGCGGCCTCGGGGTCGAGGACGCCACGCCGGCGTCGCTGGAGGGCGAGCTCGACGCGCTCTCAGGCAGGGGCGTCAGCGTTCCGGTCGAGGATGTGGCGGCGATTGTCGCCGAGGAGCTCGCTCGACGCCTCGGCTATGCGGGCGTTGACCGGCTCCCTGCTGATGCTGCCGACCTCGCCGCGGGCTTTGCCGCCGGCGCCTTCGACGACTCGGACGACGAGAGCGAGAACGGTGGACTACCGCCCATCGGCGGCGCTAAATGGGAGCGGTGGGAGCCCGCCGGCCAAGGTGGCTGAGGAGTCCAGGGGTGGGAGACGGGGCTAGGGGACAGGGTGCCACCGCTACGCTTAAGGGTTAACCTACTCAGCGTTGCCCTCCTCGACCATCTTGATAATGTCGCTGTCGCCACCGTCGGTGATGGCGAGGCAAGACACCTGGTGGAACTTACCGCAGGCTGTGCCAAGGTCGTTGTTGTTGCCTGCAAGCGTGGATGCCGGGTGGGCAGGGCGTCAGCGGGGTTGGAGGAGCCGAGAAAACAACGACGTCGAGACGGAACGGACACGCAAGCCCACTAAGAAGAGCCGTAGCAGATCAGATCATCCCCATTGTCGCGGAGCGAGAAAGCCAGAGCTCCCAGCGAGCCGCGGGAGAGGGGGGCGGCGGCGAGCATCTACGATGACGTAGGTAGCTGTCCCACGTCGAGGAGAGCGGTCCCATGAAACGCACCATCCCCCGCGGGGCGCTCCAGCGAGAGTCAGTTGCCGGCAGCGAGGCGCAGGAGCCCCGCCGACGGCCGCGTTAAGGGGCGGTGCGTTTCCGCTCCGCGTGGCGGGCCCCGGTCATCGCACGGTTCATTCTTGGGCCGCTCAGCAGGACAACGGTCCAGCGGCCCGCTCGCGAATTCGCACGGGTGGCATCCCGGCCGTCGCCGGCCGCCAGCTATTCCGGCTCGTTCCGCGCCGTTCTGCCTCTCCGGTCGGTCCCGAAGGGACAACGAGGACAATTCGGACCGGGAGCGCGGCGGATAGCTCCGCAGCGTGTCCGAGCACCCCGCAGACCCACCCCCCTTTCCCCCCCCATTCTCCCCTCGCCTGTGAAGTGGTGGACGCCCGTGCGCGACATCATGGCGTAGTACTCGATCTCGGACTTGCGGAGAGCGGGCAGGTTGTTGGACAGAAGCACGAGCTTGGCCTTCCCGGAGCGAAGGGTCTTCAGCGTAGTCTTGTACCCGAGGGTGTACTTTCCGCTCTTCATCACGAGCTGGAGCTTGGCACCGACGGATTCGGCGCCCTTCTTGCCCTTAGAAACTTTGGGGGGCATGGTGACGGTGGCGGTGGGTGGTACCTTTCTCTGCCGGAGCTCCAGATACGCCGGGGGGGCGGGGTGGGGGAGGGGGAAGAGGGCCAGCGCCTCCGACGACTGCCTCACGTGTTCGCCGGGCGGGTCGGGCGGCCGAGGGCGAGGACGGCAGATGACGTCCCTCCCCTCGCCTCCAGATCAAACGGTTTGTCGCCCCAGCAAGAGAAGAAGGGAACCGTGGGGAAGCGCAGGCCCAAAGCTCAGCCCGTAGAGGCTCCGGCGGCGGTAGCGCCGGCCGCGCCTCTTGCCGTGCCTGTCGCCCTCGCGTCCGGTCCCTTCAGCGTTGAGGCCGGCTCTCTGAGGGGAGGAGCATCCCCCGGTGACGTCTTGCCTGTCTTGATCCGACTAAAGCCCCGATCGCCCGCTCGAGACGACAACGCACCTCTTCGCTTCCTCCGCATCCTCGTCGCCGTGGCTGACCGCGTTCCCGGGCAGGTCTTCTCCGCGCCACTGCGTGCCCGCCTATGCCCTGGCCCTCCCGATGCGCGCCTCGGACTCGAACTGCCGCGTGAGCGACGCGCCGAGGCTGGCGGATACGCACTAGAACGCCCCGTCGCGTGCGTATGCCCGCCCGACAGCGTCGCCCAGGCCCGGTCGGCCCGCAAGTCTCGCACTGCCGGGCTTGAGGCCTGGGGGGAACCATCGATCTCGGGCAGAGCGTCGGACGGAGCGGACTCTTCCAGCGGCGGCGATCGGTGCTGGCGCCTCCTGTGCCCTCTCGACGGGTCGGTGATGCCTGGCAATTGGGAGATTAGCGTCGGGGCATCACTGGGCGTCGCTGAGCCCCTCGCGACGGCAGCGGTTGAGGTGGGGCCGTGGGGTGGGCCGACCGGCGACGCAGGGGGGGGCGACGGGGAGGCCGGTCGGCCGCCGCCCGGACGACGTGGCGCGGGCGGCGGCCCGCCCCGACCCCGGGAGGAGGTGACGGGTGCTGGCCCGCCTCCGGCGCCTGGCACCCGCGAGCGCCGGCTCCTCGCACGCGCCCTCGGCGGGGCCGCCACCGCGGCAGGCTCGCTCGCCGCGTCCGCGCCACTCCCCGCGGCCCTCCGCGGACCTCTTCGGTCCCCTCTGCTCGACGCTCCCAAGAGTGGGGAGAGGAGCGGGGGGGGGTACGTGGTGACGTCCCCCTTTGGATCTCTCCGTTCCTATAACGGCGACACCGACCGGGGCGATCCCGCCCGCGGCCGTCCCGGGTGGCACGCCGGCGTCGACCTGCAGGCGCCGTGGGGCGCGACGGCGCGGGCCCCGGCGGGCGCAGCCGTCCTCGTCGCGACGGGGCCAGGTCCGGGGGGGGGGGAGCGCGACGGCATGGGGCGGCGGCGATCGCCACGCATAGGCTCCGATGGGGGGGCCCTTGGGGTGGGAGGGGGTACGGTCGTTCTCGGACACGGAGCCGGGATCGCGTCGGGCGAGCCGAGGGACTGGGGGTTACTGGGAGCGCCGCGTCGCTCTTCCTCCCCTCCACCGCCGCTCTTCCCCCCCAATCCCCCAAGTCTTCCACCACCTCGGAGCTGTTCTCGTCCGCCGCGGCGGGGCCGTCGCGACGGGGGCCCTCGTCGGCTCCGCTGGGTCCACAGGCGCAAGCTCTGGTCCGCACCTCCATTGGGGACTGAGCGTCGCCGGCCGTTGGGTCGATCCGACCCGGTGGGACCCCTGCGGTCGGTGGCTCCCTGGTGGGGCGCGTGATGCATGGCTGGGGGGGCACCTCGCCGAGCCCGACCCGAACGAAACGGCGGCTGCTCGGCGGGAGGGCGTGCGTGTGAAGGCCGGGGGGGGGGGGGGGGCCCCCGCCCCGGGGGCCGGAAC
>Ga0181573_10000423_pt1 | contig 44284 bp, 38 predicted proteins | sample 101ome_25_FD_148643 | JGI IMG/M metagenome (GOLD analysis project Ga0181573, IMG submission 148643) | Coastal salt marsh microbial communities from the Groves Creek Marsh, Skidaway Island, Georgia - 101409BT metaG (spades assembly) | ecosystem: Environmental > Aquatic > Marine > Intertidal zone...
TGTTGATGCGAATGTGACCACCGCGAAAATTGCTGATGCGAATGTGACCACTGCCAAGATCGCAAATGGCGCCGTAACAACAACCAAAATTGCTGACGCCAATGTGACTACTGCGAAAATTGCTGACGCCAATGTGACTACTGCGAAAATTGCTGATGCGAATGTGACCACCGCGAAAATTGCTGATGCGAATGTGACCACTTCCAAGCTAACCGACACCGGAGTCTCTGCGGCCGCATATCCTCCAGCTCTTGAACCGATGGCCCCCAGCGACGGTGGACCCAGCAATGCGACGCAAGCGGTGCAGATGACGGTAGACTCAAAGGGACGCGTCACCGCTGCCAGCACTGTCGATCTGAGCCAAATTAGAGATGCGCAGGGGGCAGACTACAAGGGCGCACTTGTTCGCTGCGTCCGCGACGAAGCGAACAACAACGCGGCACCGCACGTCGAAATCATCGTTGGCGACGGAAGCACAAGGGATGGCGCATTTAGGTTTTACGAATCCGTTATGTCAATGGAGAACAGGAAAATCGCCAACTTGTTGGACCCTGTCGACGACCAAGATGCAGTGACAAAAAAATACCTATACGATAGGATCAATGGTCTGTCATGGATGAGCCCCGCGCAGCTGGCGTCCAAATCTGACGTCAATATCGGACAGAGTCTCGCCGACCCGTTCGATGGCGTCGCTCACTCTTCGCTTCCTACGCCGTTTCGCATTCTTCTTGCCGGTCAAACTAATGCCTATGAAAATGGTGTGTGGGAATACAACGGCTCGTGGTCGAGGCCCAGCGACTATGCGAACGGAATTGATGCGAGAAACAAAACGATCCTTGTCGAAGAAGGGTCGCTCGCGGGTAACATCTTTTCTCAGACAACCAACACAGTCGGTCTCGTCGTTGGAACAGCGACAGCAAATGACACCACGTGGACGCAAATCACGGGGGGGATCACGCCAACCATGACGGGCGCTACAACTTTGGCGGCTGGTAACAGCGGTCTGGCGCCCCAGCCCGCAGCCGGCACGCACTACTCTGCTCTTCTCGGCAATGCAACCTTTGGACACACTGAAAAGATCATTCTTCAACCATCGAGTTTGTCCGAGGTCAAGTTTGGCGCCACTACTACCGGCATGTCAAGACAAAATGCTCAAACTGGAGACATTGCACTGAAGCGTAGCGGCACTCTCACGAGCACAATTGCGATGACAGAGACGCAGGACGGCTCTGGAAATGCCAACCCGCTCCTCCACGTCCCGGGGCAGCTCGCCATCACCCAGTACTCAGTAACCGCGTTCGAGGGCGCGGATGCTGTGCACAACCTCGCTGGCATGTACGCGGGCGTAGACAACAAGGAACATCCGTATATCTCACTAATCACCGACAAGGCAACAGGTTCGGGAAAATCATCCTTCATTGATTTCAAACACACAGACGATACCGCGTATCGTGCTCGCCTTCAATATTTGCACGCGGACAACGACGTGTTCGGCAGTACTTCATATATTCCCCAAGGTATGTCTATCATAGGAACAGCTTATACGACTGATACAAATTGGGGTTTGGTTGTTACAGCCGCTCGAGAGACGTTTGCGTACAATTTGACTGCGCGCAACACGTTTTATCCGAGCCACGTGAGTGGCTCGATGCAAATCGACATCGGTTCATCCACGAAATCGTGGAAAGACGTGTATGCCGCAAGCGTCGTCCGCAGGACAACAAACGGATCTTCTAGTTTTGCTCTTGCAAACAGTGGCGATCTTATATTTACACATGACGGCACGATTTTAGCGACAATGAAAAGCACAGAACTTGACGTCGTAGGTTCCGTAAAAATTTCACAACAACTTTACCAGGATCCCATCGTTATTGGGAATCTCGATGACGCATCTGACCCCACCACAAACACAACCGCGCCCATTTCGGGACAGATCGCAATCGGAATCGGCGCGAAGCTGCTCAGCAACGGCGTGGACGATATTGTCATTGGAAGTAGAGCCACGTGTACGAGTACCTCCTTCACAAGAGGGTGGAACGTTGTGATCGGTCCAGACGCATATTCGACGGGGGGAAATTGCATCGTAATTGGCGAGGCGTCGGGTGCAGACGGCGACGCTTTTGGAGCCATCGCGATGGGATATCAAGCGTATGCCTGGGACAAGGGTACGAACATAAACGGTAAAGACATGTATCACGCAGGTGATGTCGTCATAGGACATAACTCAGGGGGGTATACCCCCATCAACAGCAACGATCATAAGTTTGCCTCTGTTTGCATTGGGTATGCGTCGAGTGCGCAAGATAACTCCATCAGCATCGGTGATAGAACAAAGGCGTTGGGAGAAGGCTGCATTCTTTTGGGGTCGAACGCACGGATAACGCAGGGTACATCAACTCTTCTCATCGCCGGCAGCGCAACACCAGCCACGGGCACTATGGAGTCTTCTATGCCCTTTCCTAAGTCATTTGGTGGCTACGGTCTCCTCGACGAAAATGGATATCCTGTCAATTGGGAACCCGAATTTGGCGATCCACATGCAAACTACGGCGACAATTGCATTGTCATCGACATGTCGAACACGGGTTCTGAGTATTCTCTACTGACCGGACATACCAACAACGTCTTTATCGGTGGAAACCTGACTGTAACTGATGTGGACAAATCGATTTTGATCGGACACAATATTATCGCAAGTTCCAACAACAAATGCATTGTGTTGAACGCCTCCGATGATGACATTACTATCGGCGACTCAGAAGATAGGAGGTGTTATATCTCGCCGATTCGCCAAAGGGAGGTGGATGAAAATGATATCAACATCGTGTATGACAGTGTCAACAAGGAAATCGTCGGCGTGACCAGAAATAAATTCAATACTCTCTATGTTGACAACACCTCATACTTTGACGACAAATCCATAACCATTAGAGGCGGACACAACATATCGTCGGCGCTCCTTATTCGCCGTGGCTCAGAGTTTATTTCTGAACAAACCGCGGGTGTTTACCCTTACACGATGGTGGAATGCCACGCGGTTCATCACGACCACGTAGACGATTCTAATAATGAGACAACAGCGCAAAATAATGCGAATGCGTTGGGAAGCATAATCAATGAATCAAATTTGTTTGGTTTTACAAACTTAAAATTTAAAACAACCCAATCTGGTTCTGGTACGGTCGGTGGATCCAGTATTGCAGCATTTCCTGTGGTAACATACATCGCTTCAGGTCACGGATATTTTAATTCGAGCGATCCGACTAATTTCAAAAAGAGTATAAACAGTCATGATCGACGAAGAGACTCAAACATTGCGTTTTTCACGTCACGAGACAATGCAGATCTAGGACCAGGGGATGACCAAAATTCCGAACTGAATCCCAAATTAGCTATGCTTATCAGTCCGGACGGAAGGGTGGGCATTGGGGGGGCGAAAAATTTGAAGGGAATCCTTCAAATTTCTCAGAGGCACGGTGATAACAACGTTGTTACGCGTAATCGCGCTGTCCCCTTCATCACGTTTACGGGTTCAGACACAGACGCCAAAGCGGATACAGTCATTGGTGACATTTCGCGGAGCGGCGAGAGTTCTGTTGTTTATAACACCTCTTCAGATTACCGAGTGAAGAAAAACGTAACCGATTTTTCGGGCGGCCTTGGGGTCGTGAACGCGCTTCTTCCGAAGAGTTTCAACTTCATCGATGAATCGGATGAATCAAAAAAGACGATCGGGTTCCTGGCGCACGAGGTCAGTCCCGTTACAAACGGTGTCATCACTGGAGAGAAAGATGCAATCGACGAAGATGGCTCGCCATTACTTCAGAAGATCGATCACTCGAAACTGGTGCCGTATCTTGTTTCCGCGGTCAAGGAGTTGAGCGCGGCAAACCAGGCGCTGATGGCCCGTGTCGCTTCGCTAGAAGGAGCGATCAAAATTTCTTCCCAATCTTGAATCCGCGAGTCATCAGCGCAGCACATACTCTCTTTGCATAGGCCATCTCACTCTCGGATGAATTTTTAGGCGTCGAAGAAATTGCTGAGCTCAAGGCAAGGCAACAATCATAATCTTTCAGAAGTGCTTCCTTTTCTCTCCTATTCTTCATAGCAACCGCCTGAGCTTCTTTCGCTGCTTCAATCTGCGCTTCAATTTCTTGCCGAGATGACATTTATTTAAGATAAGAAAATTATTTTTATTTTGTCACGACAACTCAGGCCAGTTGCAGGGTCGTGGTTGCATATTTGATTAATTTTTTATCTTTTCATAAATTAAAATATGTCGATTACTCACCATGGTAGCATTGATTCAATTCCGCACTTGGACGGCAACTCATATTATCATAAATTCAACCGACCGATTTTTTCTCTGGATAACGGGGTCACATGGGAATATCTCGTGACACTACCGAACCCGCTGACCACCGGGTTTCTCTTCAGTAAGGGAGACGGTAGCATCGAAACTAGGACCGCAGTAGAGACAGCAACAACGCCTTTGCTTATCACGGGCAGCGACATGTCGCTGACGTACAACTCGGCGCACTTCGACACTGTGTCTGATTCACTGGAACTGAAAACCATGACATCGGTGACACCAGGAACGTATGGATCGTCGACGAAGATCGCCCAGGTCACAATCGACGGACAGGGTAGGACCACGTTTGCGCAAGAGCTCGATCTGACTGTCATTACTGATGGAACAAATTCGGCCACTGTGACTGGCACCGGCTTGGACATCTTAGCAGGCGGCGTGACTTTCGCGTTTAGCGCGACCGGTCTGGACATGGCTTCGCAGAAAATCACAAACTTGCTGGACCCGACAGACCTCACGGACGGGGCCAACAAGCAGTACGTGGACAAGCAAGTGCAACCTGTCTCGTGGCGAAGCGAGGTGCAAGCTGTTGCCGACAGCAACGTGACATTAAACGGTCCACAGACAATCGACGGCGTATCGATTGTCGCCGGGGATCGAGTGTTGTGCATTTCGCAGGCTGATGCGAAAGAAAATGGAGTCTGGGAGGTCGCAGCGGGGGCGTGGGCCCGTCCGAGCGACTTTGCAGCAGATGATGGCGCCCATCGCGCGTGTGTGATGGCATCGGCGGGGGCGGTTCATGACAATCTAGGGTACATTTGCACAAACGTGGTGGACCAGGCTATAATCGATACGAACGATCTTACGTTCGTATTGTTTGCAAGCTTCAACTTCACCGCGGACAAGGCGCTGTCGAAAACGGGCGAGGTTTTCTCAGTTTTGTACGACGACTCGACAATTTCAATCAATTCAAGCAACCAGCTGGAGTTGAAAGACCTGGCTGCCGACCCCAGTGGCACATTTCCGTCGCAGTTGGGCGGCGCTGGAAATTTGCAGATGGTAGGTCGGTTCACGGTGGACTCAACTGGTCGCGTGACAGCGGCGAGCGAACACAATTTGCGCGTAATAAGCGACGGCACCAACAGCGTCGGGGTCGCGACAGATGGCGCCACAATTACGCTGGGAACTACGCTGGGAACTACCGACGTGTTCAAATTTGAAACGAGTGGCCTAGACATGGGGACGAACAGAATCAAAGAGGTAATGGACCCCATAAACGATCAAGACGCGGCGACGAAGAAGTACGTGGACGACAACAAGGCCACAGACGGCGTGGCAACCACGATGAATGGTACCGCTGTTGACGTTGACGTGGACGGCGCGACCATCGTTGTGACGAGCGACGCGCTGGCGTTGAAAGCGACTGGCGTGACCGCGAGTGATTACGGATCGAGCACGAAGGTTATGCAACTTTCGATCAACCAGTACGGGCAGATCACTACGGCACTTGAAACGGATTTGACGACATTGTTGTCCGGCACCACGAGCGCCATGGTTAACAGTAACAGTCTTCAAGTGACTGTCGGAGGGGTGCTTTTTGCATTCACGGCTGCTGGCATGGACATGAACTCAACAAGCATAACTTCGTTGGCAGACCCCGTGAATGCACAGGACGCGGCGACGAAAAACTACGTAGATTCGCTTCTCACAACAGCCGGCGTGGCCACCGCCATTTCGGGCACAGCTGTCGACGTGCAAGTGGACAACATCACCGTCGAGGTAAATGGCAGCAACCAGCTGGCGATGAAGGCGATCTCGGGGCTGACTGCAGCCACGTATCCGGCGACACTGACGAACGACACGGTTTCGATGGTTGCGCGCGTAACTGTGGACGCGGCGGGGCGAGTGACGGTAGCGGAGGAAAAGCACCTGCACCATCTACAGCACGGCTCGTTGAGCGCGACCCTGGAGCACAACACAAGCATGGTGGTAGCTGGTATAATTGCTGATTTGATGAAGATGACATCGACGAACGGAAGAGCGGGCATACTTTTTCAACCAAACAACCTTGTAAATTGGGGCAGCGGCATCCATGGCGGCACAGAAAGCAAAACGGGGGGAAATAAGTTGGCATTGACAATAAGCGGTGATGGATACGGGAATGAGCAGTTTGTGATTGCCGCCCCCAAGGAAATCACAGAGAAATCGGGTTCGTTTGTGGTTGGCAAAACGTACGAGATTGTAACGACAGGCAGCACTGACTTTGTTGGCGAGCACGGCGCGGTCGACAACCTCCCGGGCACGTCGTTTACGGCGGCGGTCGCCGGAACAGGCACGGGAACTGCGAAGCGGAGTGGCGATGCTTCGACGATCTCGACTACTATCAACAGTTCGTTTTTGTACGCACCCGAGATTCGAAGCAAGACGTCGCAGACGTCGGTGCTGTACATCGACGACGCAACGGGGCAGATCGTGAAGGGCGCCGGCGCCACTTCAGATGCGCTTGTTGACGCGGACGGAGATACCAAGATCACTGTTGAAAACGCCACAGACGAGGATATCATCCGAATGTCGGTCGGCAACGGCGGAAACACATCAACGGAACTGGCGGAGATCGGGCGGATCGATGGCGGACAACCGGTCTCCGTCTTCAAGTCGGACTATGTGAGTCTGCAAGCAGAGGGAACACAGAACTATCAGTTTTGGTGCAAGAATACCGGAACAGGAGTAGTCAAGGATGCTGGGATTCTTTTTACCAACCGAGACTCATCTTTTGCCACAGCTGCGTTGAGGGCAACTCAATCGGCAACTCACTGTTCGCTTTCCGCCATTGCTTGGCCGTCTACTGTTCAAACTTGGAGCATTCCCAATGGACAGTCAGGGGCCAGCAATGTGTTCAGCACGATCGTGTCGACTCGAGAGTGGGCAAGCCCCACGGATGCGGGGTTCATCGTGAATTCGGGTGTTCAGATAGACAAGCAATTGCACGTGGACGGGCTCACTCGCATCGGAGGCCAAGCACTTACCAATGGTGCCGTTGACGAATCTGGCCTGGACGTGGGACAATTGACAATTGTGGACACAGTTCTGCAATCAACCAAGCCGGCTTTGTCCATCTGCATGGGAAATAATGACGCCGGCCAGAATCTTGCGTCAAGTTATGAAGTGGCTTGCTTCCACGTTCGTGTCGAAGATCATATTGACGAAGCTAGTAACGTAAGCACTGCCGGCGCACAAATCAGCCGCGAGAATTTTCATGGAATGTCACGCATCCGTTTCAAAACCACTCAGGAAGGATCGAGTAGCACCCCGTACGCCCATCCCACCGAATGCTTTCTGAGTTTTGGTGTTGACACGTTCGCGTCCAACGTTCCTGGAGACAACACCCGTGATGGGAATGGCGACGGCCAAGTGCCGAGCTGTATGGCCATTTGGACCAGCGGAAACGTTACGACGCTGGCGAACACGGATACCGCCGGCTCAAGTTCCAAGCGAGACATCACCGCATTCTTTTCGTCGAGCGGTCGCTTGGGCGTGGGCGGGATCAAAGCACCAGGAGCAGTGGTTCACATCGGGAGAAGGCACCTGGGTGGAGAAAATATCGCGACTTCAGTTCCTTATGTCATTTTTGGGTCGGGGTGGGATAACGCCAGCGCGGGGAACACCGTGGGCTCCATTACACCCAACGCAACGTACACCGCAGTTGCTTACAACACGGGGTCGGACTATCGCTTGAAGAAGAACGTTGAGGATGTGACGAACGGGCTCGAGCTTGTGAAAGCGCTGCAGCCCCGAACGTTCGAATGGACGATAAACGACGCCAAGGAGAAAGCAACGGGCTTCATAGCCCACGAGGCACAGGAGGTTTTTCCAGACTGTGTGTCCGGTACCAAGGACGCCGTTGACGAAAATAACAACCCTATCTACCAGCAGATCGATCACTCGAAACTGGTGCCGGTTCTGACGGCAGCGATTAAGGAGCTGGCGGCCAAGTGCGAGGCCCTGGAGGCGCGCCTGGCGTCGCTAGAGTGATTAGCACTTTTTTGGGCACGCGTAGAGCTCGCAGAGGTGGTTGTCGCATTGGTCGTAGTTTTCGCACGCGCTGCAGGTGCAATAGTCGCACTCTCTGCGCACGCGGCAGGCGCCGGTTTCGTCGGGGCTAGAGTCGTGGCACTTGCATAGTCCGAGCTTGACGCACACAGATTTCTGGGTTGCCCCAGAGGCGACCCACTTGACGACCTTGTCTATGTTTTTTAGGATAAAGTGGCACTCCTTGGCCACGATGGGCCCGCCGATCGCAGAGCACAGAGCCGACACCGCGATGGAGATGGCGACGGTGGAGGCGTTGGCGACGGACGCCTCTGCCGCGACGAGATCGACCACGGATTGACACAGTGTGCAGGTGACGTTCATGTTTGATTAAAGGACACATTTTATTCATCGCGCATTACACGCAGATTTCGCGGAATTTTTTTAACCGTAATCTATTTTAATGCGCTCGCGTTTCAAATTGGCCTCTGGCGTTGTCATTCGTAAGAAGGCACGAGTAGAGTGGAAACGCCTCCACATGAAATCCCGATGTATGTCGGTGAACCGGCTGAGTCCATCCTTGGATTCAACCGGCCAATGAAAGAGATCATGGTTGTTGGCCTTGAACTCATTCACGATCTGCGCGAATTGTACCTCATGGTCCACGTGGCCGCGACCAACGATAGCGTCACCAGAGATGGAACACCTGGTTGAATCTGTCATCTGCCTAAAGATCTCAATCTGATCGTTGACCGACCGCCGCATGCACGCTATGACGGTGGTCTCTCGATGCCTCTTAGGGGACCGCTTGTCGATGCATGCATTGAGGCTTATCGTCTCCGTGTAGCCGCAATCGAAGCGCAGGGCGAACGTGGGTTGTTTGTAAACCTTGTGGCGCCCGATAACAATTTCGAACGGGGAGTCTCCCCGGGTTTTCTCCATGTACTTGGGGTGATTGTCAATGAGTGAGCGTATGAAGGTCTCTTCATCTCCACTCAAGGTATACCCAAAGTAATGAGCATCTCTTATACTGCGGACACGCTTGCGTATATCCTTCTTGGTTGGCATTTCATGTTTGATTAAAGGACACATTTTATTCATCGCGCATTACACGCTGCGCTTGGCGACGATCTCAGTGGATTCGGTCAGGCCGTTTCTGAGGGCAGGTGGGGTGAACACAGGTCGCTCTCGAATTTTTCGGGGTGTGTTGCGCAGTAATAGAATGATGAACATCAAGATTAGAATTGTCTGCATTGTTTGTTTGTTGAAAACGTTTTTTTTTATACACATAGGTAAATGCTCCTTGATATCGCGCGATTCATGCCAATCCAGCTCGCGCGAATCGTACGACATTACACTGGCATGCCAAGGTGGGTCCGCGTGAGCTCGTACAGGCCGCTATACAATGCGACGCTTCGCGATTGGATGGCCAAGAAGCGCATCGTTTACACGTGGAAGAGGATTTTATGATGATTCTACTTTAGCGACACATGTATTTCTGAGTTGATTGAAAAAGTTACGAATAAATATTTTCTGGTTCTCGGGATTCTCCTCAAGAATCTTTTCCAGACGGTCCACCGCGTCGCTGTATTTGAGCCTCGACGGAAGATTGCTACAGTCCTCGACGCTGCAGCTGGACGAGTGCCACGTCCACGTGAGAACAATCAACACCAACACCAACACCGCTGAGACCACCATGAGTCCCTTGTCTAGACTCTCCATGGGCATGATTCTTTACTTTTCAAAAATAATTTATTTCCGTGCGCCAAATCGAGCACGAACCACCTGCGCAAGCGAGGTGCCGGTAGATTGGTTCCTCTCACGAGCGATAGATTCGCGTGCGGACACCTCCTGTTCGCGCTTGATCAGAGCGCGCTTCCTCTCCACGAACGCGGCGTCGCGACCCGCCTCGGTCTCCAGGCGCATTCGCAGCGCTCGGTTCTCGTCGCGCAGCCGCGCCAGGTCCGTATAAAGCGAGTTGCCCGGCGCCGCCACCATGTAATCCGGCCGGTTCTGAGTCAATCGCTTGCGGTCGGTCGAGTCAGTCCACACGCGCGTTTCATAGTCACCCTTTGGACCGTGGAACCCGATGTGGAACGGCTGCTCGTCTGTCTCCACCACTCGCAATCCCTCGATGTCCACATCACCGTCGTTTAGCCACTCCAGAAACTGCGAACCGCGGTTCGCGAAATTACCTGCGAGGTCCAATTCAGCCATTAGCTCTTTATTTGAACAATTAATTTTTATTGACTCAAAACAAAGGAATGGCGCAAAACAAAGGAATGGCGCGCGGTTGCGAAAAATGGGTGTATTATGCGGTTGGCGCACTGTTGCTCGCAGGACTCATTTATTTGGTCATGAACAAAGGCAACATCTTCAGTGGGGGTGGAGCCAAGTCCACCGGCAAGCCCGCCTCACGCGGCCGCGTACAATCAGCGTCCGGTGGCGCGGGAATCAGCGAGGGCGCGCTGCGCAAGGCCATCCAGCGCGGCGACAAGTTTGCCGTTGGAGTCATGAGCGATCAGTGTGGTCACTGCAACACATTCAAACCAGCATTCTTTGCAGCCAAGGCAAAAACGCCCGGTCTCAAGTATTTCAATGCGACAAACTCGCGCGACGAGGCGCTGTTTAAGAAGCTAGGCGTGCGCGGCTTCCCGTCCATCGTTTACGTCGACGGCGGCCGTGCCGTCGGAGAATACCGCGGCAACCGAAGCGCCGGAGACGTTGCTAAGAAGGTTGGAGATTTTCTCAAATCGTAAACACCGGGTTGATCGGCATCTGAGTATATCTCCTTGATAGACACGCCTCCACGTCACGGTAAGAATTCTCAGAAAAGTAGAGCCGATGAATCCTCTTTTTCGTTTTAATAACGTCATCGCTGGCATACATGCACTCCGTCAGACAGAGGTGGCTGTAGATGTACTTGAACGGGTTCACAGACAGAACCACCACGACTCGGCAGCCCATTTCGATAGATCCAGAGAACGTGTCAATCCCGATTCGAACGTGCTTCAGGCGCCTCATCTCGGGTTCGATAGATATCTTGATCAGCTGCTGCAGCAACTCCTTCTCGATAAGTCCAAGGACGGCGTCGGTGTGCGAATCTTCGATGCGAAGCGTTCCGTAGTGCTTGTAGCTGAATGTCTCGGAGGGTATCTCGTGTTTGGTCAGCACCTCCTTCGCGATTTTCAGGTCGCTTTCAATCAGGGCGGCAACCACGTGAGACATTCTCTGAAATTTGATGAGGCTAGCTAGTCTGTGCTAGCTCTGTCTTCAAATGCGAAAATCGATTTTGACCCCCAACAACCAAGCACACACAAATCAGCCTGATTGCTCTTGAATGAGAGATCAAAAATTCATGCCGACTCGAAGTGCTGTCTGGTTCCATTTCAAACCTACCCTCCATCTCGCCGACCCCTCGCCTCTCGAGCACGTATTCTGCATCCCCAGCTTCCCGCGCGAACTCAACCGCCTCATCGAGCTCTACGCCCTCCCAGTTTTCGACCACCAACTAAAAGATGGGATTACCCTTCGAGGCGTGCCCTCTGTCACCGCGGTCCGCCTCCACCTCCTCCGTACACACGCGGCCTACCGCGCCACTGTTACGCCCGAGGACTTCTGCTGCGCCCGGGGAATATCTCTTCGCTCCTATTTCCGCTCCGCCACCTCGCTCCGCTTCGAGCGCCTCTCCGCCGCTCGGTGTATCCTCGCCCTCATCCCACGCCCGCCCCGTCCCGAGCGACGCTGCAAGCGCTCGCGGTCAAAGAGTGCTCCGCCGTCTGAGAGACGAACTGCAGCAGCTGGAGGAAGCTCGCGTGCTTCTAGATACGCTACGTAGTGGACTCGCCTCGCGCTTTGCGCAGCGCGATTAGTAGTTGGGTGTTTCTTCTTTGACCTTGTTTGTGATCTCTTGAGCGTCTTTTTTACCGCCACTTGTCAAAATCGACATGTACTGTTTGTTTCCCGATTTGGTAATTCCGTTGAAAGTCAGTTTTCCGTTTTGATCAAGCTTAGCGCCGGAATCTTTCCAATATTCGCGCCATTTTGGGGGGATCATCCTCCTTATAAAATCACCAGAGTTTAACCAGTCGCCAATATTATCATAGTCTAGGCTCAAACCCTTTATTTTATCGTACTTTTCTTGCACATTTTTCTTTCTCGCCGCCTGCGCGTCCTTAGTAGTTTTTATTTCTTGATCTTGAGTCAATACTTCATTGATGTCGCTCATAGCAGTTGCTTGCATGACGGTGTCGAGAGCAAAAGAGTATTTTTTACTCTTTTCCTTATCCGATAGATGTTTCATTTTTTCCTTATCTACGGGTACCAAAATAGAATGAGTGAGTTCAGCAGCAAGATTAAGCACATCATTGATGTCTGCATCTCCCCAGCGTGTAGCCAAATTCAAAAGAGCGAAGGATGCCACTGGGAACCCTACCGCATAAAGCGTGAGGCCACCTAATCCTATCATTATCTTCTGCCCCCAGATCTTGTTCGCTTCCGCTGTGGGAACGACTGCGCCGGGGGCCTTGCTATTCAGAGTGTCCCTCAGGATGTCGCCCGTGAGTTTGCCGTCGTCGTCGTCTGCGGTGGCTGCGGGTCCGGGGCCTCCACCTCCACCCCCGCCGCCGGAATCCGGTCTGGGTTCGGGGTCTCTGCTCAGGTCAATGAGTTCGGGGACGTAGCTGTCACGATAAACTCGCTCAGATGTTGACTTCACGCCACCACCGTATGTTCTGCTACTGGACACCCCACCGTCTTCGTCGCGCGACCGAGACTTTGAGCGATCGAGCCACCTAGAGCGGGAGCGGGAGCGGGAGCGACCTCCGCCCGTGCGACCCACATCGATCGTTTCCTCTTTGTACTTGGACCTGCCGCTCCGCAGGGCGCCCCCTCCTCCCCTTTTTCCGCGACGACCGCCAGACTCACCGCGGAGAGCTAGGTATGCTGCTAACCCAAGACCAATGGCGGCACCCGCACCGGTCACGGCCAGCGCGGCGGAGCGTCTCTTCGACTTGCGCCGGCTCCTGCTGCGAGAGCGTCTCGACCTGCGGCGGCTCCGCCGGCTGCGACTCCTTTTCCGACTCCTGCGGCTCCTGCGGCGGTGCTTCGACCTGCGGCGGCTGCGGCGGTGCTTCGACCTGCGGCGGCTGCGGCGGCTGCGACGACGCTTCGACCTCCGGCTCCGGCTCCGGCGACTCCTTTTCCGGCTCCTGCGGTTCCTGCGACGCGATTTAGATCTCGCCATGTGTCTTTATTGTAAACAATAATTTTGTTTACAAGCTGCAAAATATGGCTGTCGTCTACGGAATCGACCCCGGTCTCAAAAATTGCGCCATCGTCTCGCTCGCGCTCGACGATAACACCTTCTCCGTCCAGGCAATGGAGCTCGTCGATCTCTCGCACGGCCTCGAGGCGTTCCATCGATTTTATAACAAGTCCATGCTCGAAACAGGTGATGTTTACATCGAGTTTCAGTACAGGGGTGGACGTGTCAAGGACACATCACATTATATACATGGATACCTCACGGCCATGATGGACGGCAAGCAGCGAGTGCACTTGAAGCAGTCTCGCGAAAAGTTCAAAATCGCAGAGAAGCTCAAAATCATGCCCGACGACGCAGGTGATTTGAAAATATACAAGAACAGAAAGGCCGCGTCCGAGACGGTAATGAAGCACGTACTCGACAAGCTCAAGCAGGCCGCCCCGACAGGGAAAGCAGATGACCTCGCAGATGCGCTTCTGTATGCGCTTTGGGCTGCTGCGGACCGCCACCCGAACTCGCTTGCTGTACTGAATGCGGAGGTGGCGGCCCAGATGAAGCCCATGGTGCAGAAGCGCAGGATTCACATTAGCATTTAAAGCTAAAGCTGGACAGAGGGCGCGCTCAGGTTCTGGTTACAGTACACGGTGGCACGTCCCGAATAGCCCACGCCGGACTGCAGCGCCGCGTACTGGCGCTTGAGCTGATTGATCTGAGCGATGCGCTCCTCAGGCACGCCGAGATCAGAGCTGGGGCGAAGCGGGGGAAACACTGGCGGCCGCAGGTCATTCTTGAACGGGTTGCGAGTGGAGTCGATCATCGAGCGGCCCACGAGGTCACGCAGCGGGATTGAGGCCATCGGGTTGACCTTGGGAAGCTTGGCGTAGACGGCGCTAGGATCAAAATTGACAGACGAGGGGGGGACCACCTGCTCCTTCTGCCCGTCATTCATGCGGATGATGCTCGCGGCGGAGGGCGCGGTGGGGGCAGAAGCCGAGGCCTCCATCGCCGTCTGGGGGAGAGAGGCAGAGGAATTGCGAGGAGCGGTGGAGGCCGCGATGTCGCGAATGGCGTTCTTGACTCCTCCGGCACAAACCGACGGATCAGACGAGGAAGCCTGGCAGACATAGAACGAGCGAATCGCATCGCGCAGGCGGATTGCCGTTGCCTTGCCCTGCTTAGAGGTGGCAATGTTTTTCTCGAACGCCTCATCACAGTTACTGCGGCCGGCCTTGGCGCACGAATCGTATGCAGTGAGAGCACCGCGAGCCTGCTCATCGAGCACTTGCGAGAGAGTCTTGACAGCTTGGAAATTGTCCATACCTTTATAGATTGTAAACATTTTATTTATTTGCTTACGACGCCTTCTCCTCGTTTCGAAAGTGTCTGTCAACGAGAAACCACGCTAAACTCCACATGCCTGCTCGTAGTGGATCCTGACCCAGCTGTAGGTATAGTATCGCAAACACAGCAAATGCCGTAAACTCGGGACTCTCTAGTAACTCACGCAGTTTACCAGGCGCTTTATAATTGACGCTAAACGCTAACGCTAAGACAACAGTCAAAAGCTCTGTGATTGCCTGTTTAACCTGCTGTTGCATATTTTACTTCTAGTCACTATTTTTTTGCCTCTTCGATCGCGACTGGAAAATCTCTCACCGGCCACCACGCCGGCCGCATCACCTCGAGCGCGATCTCTCTCTTTGATCGACGGTAGAGGGCAGGGTCGGTCGGGTGCTTGGCCTTGTGTGCTGCGATGATTGCCGATTTTTTCATTTTTAAGATAGACTGAATGCGCCGTTCTCTTGAACTCAACGGCATCGGCATGATTTTCGGTCGCACGTCTTAACCGAGCATTTTTTTTCTGTTGTTCAGATGTAAAAAATGGCCAAGACCAAATCCAAGAAGAACATCAAGACCACCACTCCCGATGCCGAGCCGGTCGAGGAGAAGGCCACGACCACGCCCGAACCCGAAACAAAATCGACGAAAAAGGCTCGCAAGAAAAGACGCTACAAGCTGCATGCGTTCCAACCAGAGGCCGGGCGATCGGGGCCGAAAAACGGCGGCAGCTACGTCAGCGTCTCGCCCGCGGGCGCCGCGCGCAAGGCGGCGAACCGCTGGATCGTGCCTAAGGACCAGTTCGGTATAGCGAAGAAATTTCACCTAAGAGAGGTGGGCGCCAGCGGCGAGAGTAATATTTTCGAGTTTTACGCGAAGCGCGTGAAGCTGGACACGCCGAAGAAGTACAAGCGCGGGGATAAGGTGATAGAAGTGACTAGCAAAGTGGTGATAGTTGATAAGCCCGAAGCGATTGCTTGATTTATTTGCAACAGGGTGCCATGTACAAGAGAAACGCATATATTACATGTGCCGTTCCGCAACCGACGAAGCGAGTGTATTTGGCGTGCTCCTTGTCGAGGCACATTCCCGTCAATAACGAGAGAGTTCCCGAGTTATCGGTGTTATTTGAATTTAGTTCCTGGCAGCCCAGATGAACGAGTGAAAATATCACACAGAGTATAATGACAGCGGCAATTATCACCCGTCGGCGGCGATTGATTTTAGTTTTGAATAATAATATATACACAAGCAACGCGAATTTGATCATGTCACTGCCATGATCTAATAAGTCTCCTAAATTTGATGTCATTCCATATTTCCGTGCAAAATTGCCGTCGAAGCAGTCAAATGCATATCCAATCAAATACAAAACAGCTGCGATTGCTGGTTGATTGTGTCGCACGTGCACATAAAATGCAAACAGCGTTATCAACAACGACGCCAGAGTCAACAAGTTTGGCGTCAGCCCGAGTGCCTTGAATGTTGGATTAAGTCGCTCACCCAAATTTATCAATAACAAATCGAACGGGTTCTCGTGAATATCTCTGATTTTCTTCCCTGACATCCCTTTACTTATGCGCTACACTTATTATCCGTGCTTCTCGTCGAGCTCATCCGGAGATAGATCGCGGTAATCAACCGGTGCCTGCGTGCGAATGCGCTTGCTGCGGCGGCGGCCGTCCGAATCAACGCGGCTGACGCGCGGCGCGAAACACGGCTGCGCATACGTCTCGGTGACCGTCTCGGTCTTTTTCTCTGTCACGCGCTCGACGAGGCGCTCGGGCGGCGTGAGCGCGGTGAGCGACGGCGGCGGCGGCGGCGGAGGGGGAGTCTCGGCTGCGCTGTCGCTCTTGCTCTCGGGCTCGGGGGCGGGGGAGGGCTCGGAGTAGTTGCCGGATCGAATGCGCTCGATCAACTCGACGGCCGTGGCGGGCATCGGGGTTGGGGTCGGCGGGTCCCAGGTGCGTAGCATCTCCGGCAGAATGTCGCGCGTGATCGGGGCAGAGGGGTCGGTGGAGACGCGCGCCTCCTTGAAGGCGTTCTTCTCGTCGGTGTACTCGTGGATGAAGCGGAGCGCTGCACGCCCTACCGCGCGCTTCAAGAACTTGATGTCATCGTGCTGGTGGCGCATCGGAGAGGTGTAGAATCCGGCCATGGGGCCAGTGTAGTGCAGATAGATGCCAAGCAGCTTATACGGCTCGGGAAGCGAGGCGTAGGTGTCGAACTCATTCTCCTCGAGAAGGTCGCGAACTATCGCACGCATCGGCATTTGGAACCTGTCCTTGTTGCGGTCGTTGTGCACTCCTCCCTCAAAGGAGCCCGTGCGCACACTATTCAGGAACGCGGCGATGCGTCGCAAATTCCACGGAAAATTTATCCGCACGTTGACGTCAATGTGGTCACCCTGATGGGCGAAGACGCCTTGTCCCACACCCGTCATGTCAACTCCGTGCAGAGCAAGCACGGCATTCTGGCAGCCGACCGTCGATTTCCCGCCGTGGAGCTCGTGGAACTCCGAGTTGCGAGGGGTAAACATCTGGAACTGACTGAGCTCGTTCCTGTGAAACACCGCGTGGATCTTGGGCGTCTTGCCTTCGCAGGCGATCAGCTCCAGCTTGGCATCCTCTAGCCTGCGGTACTCGGCCTCCCCCCCGGCGTTCGACGAAATCCTCCGGACGATCGCGTGTCCACCATCGAAGCGCGCGATGCACATCGTACGCGTGATTTCCGTCGCTTCGCGCACCACCGCCCCGTCGTCGTCCACCTTCTCCGGCAGCGTCACGGTGATCTCCTCGTCCTCGTACGACGCGTTCTCGATCTCGTCGTTCGACGGAAAGTCTGTCGGTTTCAGAAGGAGCGGCATGGCTCTGGCAGTAGGCTGTTGACTTTTTGCGATATTTTATGATGAGCGATTTGAGCGCGCGGGATTTTTGGCTGGCTGCTCAGAGGGGGTCAAAATCCATTTTTAGACCAATGTCAGACACTCCGGCGCTCTTGAGAAATTGTTGGTCAAAACTGGAAAACGATGGGCACACGCACATCATGCGCCGCCTCGATCTGCACCCGCGACGGCAAGATCCAAGTAAATAAAGAGGCAAAAGACCGTCTGAGGGAGTCGATTCGAAATCGCTACACCGCAGAAGAGTGGCGAGCAGACCTAGAGGACGTCGAACTAGATGTCTTTTTCAACGAGTTTGAGGATAACTTCCTCAGGCAACCCCGAACGCCGACGCCAATCAGAGCTTATTATTGGCAGTCAACTCTACACTAATTTTGTATGCAATAAATAAAGCATGCCATACCCCCCGATCGTCGACGGAGTCATTAGAACTGTCCCCCACTCAGGAGTCATGGCCGCCATCACCGCCATGCTATTCACAGGTGATTTCTCACTTTATGGCGGTTATCTAGCCTCATACATGTTGTCGACTGAGGTCCTATCACACGCCGCCAAGGCAGTGTTCGTGCGCCTTCTCCCCAAATCGATCACCACCCGCCCTGGAGACACCGGGGATGGCGCGTGTGGAACCCGCTACAACAAAATGTGCACTTCGTGCAGTGTGTATTCCACGCCAAATGCTCGGTCGAAAACCCCGGGCTTTTACAGCGGCCATGCTGCGTCTGTTATGTTCAACCTATTTTTCTGGACGCTATACTCGTACCACAAGAATTACGAGCGCAAGCGCGCGCTCTCCATCTTCCTGCTGCTGCTCGCGCTCGCGGTCGCCGTCATTCACAATCGCGTTGTCGTAAGCAAATGCCACACGCTCCTGCAGGTGACCGTCGGCGCTGTGATCGGCTCGGTCATGGCGGTTGTGTCGTATCGCGTGCTGAACTCGATCGACGGCGCCGTGTTCCCTCGTCGAGGAAATGCCACCATCGACAAACTTGTTAACTTCCTATTCAAAAATTAAACGTTAACGCCGCTCGGTGGCAACAGCCCTTTGGCGACGACAGGAATTTTAGCTGCCGGTTTCTTCGCCACAGACGAAACGCTGCCGCCAGAGCCGCACGTCTTCCCCCCAGACACCTCCTGGACGGAAAAAGAACTGAAGGCTGAGATCAGAAATGCGATTGCGGCTAGCGCGACCGTGCTCGAATGCCACCCGACATGGATTTCGTGACCAGTCCAGTCACTGTTGAGATCGACAGAAAGTCGTCCCATCGAGTTGCCGAGCAGCCCCCCCATCGCAAGAACTGCTAAATACGCATTCACATTCCGAGACGACTTGTTGATCATTAACAACAATTGCATCGCTACCGGAACCAAGCCGAACGTGAAGAGCATGAAGAAACCTCTCGTGTGTAGCGCACTCTTGCTACCCTCACCAATTGGATAATCTGAGCTAGACCCACCGACCAGCAAACCAGCAACGAACACCAATCCCATCACCGCCACGCTCAGTTTACCTTCGCACTTGCTCATCGCGCCCGTTGCACCGATCCCAGCCAGAATTGAGAAGATCGAAAACAACAAAGCGTTCGCCTTAGCATTGTAGCTGTACTCACTCAACATTCCCCCGCCCTCCTCATCGCCGCCGACCCCGAGCGGGTCGCCTGCTGCCTTATTCGCTGCTGCCGCCATGACCATTTAGTATTCTTTTATTTACAGCAATAAAAATAAATTTCGTTGTGAGTGCGGTTTGCTCGTGAAAAATAATGTTTGCAGACAATAAAACAATCATGGCAACCGTCTTTGCTCACTCTGGCGCAATTCTCGACGACAAGCTCACTGGATTCTCTCAGGTGGTGAACCAGCTCGACGAGGGTGCTGTGGGCACCACCAAGGACCTCGTGCTCGTTACCGGCGCCACCACGATCGATGCGCATGACCACCACGGCAAGACGCTCGAGGTTCGCGAGGCCGCGGGCGCCTCCGTCACGCTGACCCTCCCCAAGGACGGCGACAGCGACTACCCCCCGGTTGGGTTTAAGTGCACGGTCGTGCTTGGCAAGGACAACGCGAGCGGCACCGAGTCGCTGATCGTTCAGGCCGGTGATACCGCCTCCAAGATCGTGGGAGCGATCAATGGCTCCAGCAACGGAAACGACAAAACGAAGGCGACCGTCGCGGCCTCCGCCAAGGCGTACGAGACTGAGATCACGTGCGAAGCTGTGTACGACGGCACGAGCTATTTCTGGAAGATGCATGGAACCAGCGTTGCTACCGTGACTTTTTCCACTTAAATTTATTAATAGTTATAAATAAACACACATGCGGGTGGAAGCAATCGTTCTTAGCTTATTTTTTACAATTTTGATTATATCACTAGCCGCGTTTAGCTATTTCGGCTCGGCCTCTGGGTCGGGCTACTTCGGCTACTGTAAAGAAAGCAATCCGTACACAGGAGAAAGTAATGAACCGGACTCGTGTGCTAAACTGGACAAATCATTCGACGCTAAATACGGCGAACGTGCACAAGGCGAGGAGATCTTGCGAAACTATTCCAACCTCGCTTTCGAAACTGGGCAAGTAGTTGAGGGCGGCGAGTACAAGCGCACAACGGACTCACAGAAGGCTCTTCGTAAAGAGTATCAATCGAAATCGGCCCCGATCGTCAAAAGCGAAACGTAACCGAATTACACCCGACCGCGCGTAGCTCCCGCTTGCGCTTCTTCCTCGAGCCTTTGGGCTGCGCCTTTTTCAGCACCAGCTCCGCCGCCATCTCGGCCTCGGCCTTCTTGACGTTAGCTTCGTCCGCCAACAACCACTCAATGACGCCGGCCCCGATGGCGAAGCGAAAGAAGCGCATTTGAGACAAGTTGGTGGTGATCCGACGCGAACCGAGGCAGATGTCGAAGCGGGAGGAGCGCCGAAAGATGTCAAAGTGTCGCTTGCCGAGCGCGTCGAGCTTGTCTCTAAAGACGCCGTGGATGTCTGGGTTATAAAAGAATTTATGAGAGTTAGCAGCCACGTGCTCCACCACGCGAAGCGAGATGCGCTTCTTCTTTTTAAGGATGGTCTCGGCAAGCTGGAAGTTCTTCTCGACCTCGAAGAAAACGGCCAGGGACTTGAACTCGGCTGAGCTCTGCAGTTCTTGGGGGTCGATATATTTTTTGGATTTGATCGACTCCTTGACCACGAGCTTCAGCGAGGTGGACATGATGCACACACCTTTCCATGTGATTACATTTTTTTTTCGGGGTCGCATTCGGTGGGGTCTTGCACTCGGTCGGCCTCGAAGTCGAGCCAATCGGTTACGATGGCGGAGGTGTCGGTTTCTCCTTGCTTGAGGGGAATCATCATGGAAATGAAGGACTCGACGAAGACGTTGAACGTGGGCATGCGGAAGGAGGGCACCCAGGGAATTTTGCCGATAGCGTGATATAGATCTGAAATCTCCTCAATATTCTCCTCTGCAAATTGAATTCGCTTTTGAGCAGTCGACATTTTCTCATGTATCACGTTAGAAAATATTTCGTTGTATTAAAGATGCTTGCGGTATATGCACACTGGGTGCTGCTGGTCGGCATGACGGTGCTGGTGAGTGCCGCTAATTCTTACTATCTCATAAAGCACACCAATTACTGTGGTGGGTGTTCGCAATCGAAATACATTAGGGAGACCGCACGCAAGGACGTGAAGGCGATGGCCATCTCGTTCATGGCGCTAGCGATTGCGGTTGCAGTAATTTCGTTCGTTTCTAAATTCAAATTGTACAGCAGATATGGTTTCTCCTCGCGCGCGAACGCTGCTCGCTTCAATGACATCTACTTGGTGTTACTGTACGTGGCAATCACGTACAACGTGTTTTCGTTCATGAACTTCGCTGCTATTTCGTTTAAATGCCGCAACTCGTCTCGGTGCAAGGCGAAGAAGGCGGAGCACGAGGAGAACCGGCGCGATTGGGTCGCCGTGAAGACTCTGAACGCGATGTACTTTTGCGTGGGTGTGTCATATTTGTTTTTTAGGGTGACTTGTCCGCGGCAGCGGTTCGGTGTTCCGTCGCGCGCGGTGTGCAAGCGCGTTCTGTGTCGTAATAAAATCCGCAACGCCAAGGAGCTGGAGGCTCTGGAGGCGGACCTGAAGAAGATTGAGAACAGCGGCGAGGAGGACCTGACGAAGCAGCTGCGAGCCCTGCAGCAGAAGCGCTCACTGTACAGAGAGGATGGGTCGCGTTTGCGCGGTGACCAGCTAGGGTTCTTTGACGAGGTGCGTCACCAGATCCGCGCGTGCGCTGGGGCAGAGGACGAGCGGATCACGCTGGCGGGGTTCAAGGCGGGGAGCTGGGCGGCCAACTGCGCTGGGATGTCTCGGGCGTTGTCGGGGGGCTCGGGGAGAGAGAGAGAGAGGGAGAGGGAGAGGGAGCGGCGCGATCGACAGAAGAGGGACGACGAGCGGCGAGACAGGCGAATCAGGCGATTTATGCGGGAACAGCGCGAGGAGAGACGGCGGGACCGGGACCGGGACCGGGGCCGAGGCGATCGGGAGAGGCGAAGCGAATAAATTGTTTGCAAATTGCAAATGAAGAAGTGGCCCACGCGTTCTTTTATACCGATGCGGTACGGCGAGGCGGCGATCCCCGCGCGCGGGTATAAGGGTTGGTTTGCGTCGGAGAAGATGGACGGGTGGCACGTTCTGCTGGACAGCACGCGGATGGTGAGCCGGAGTCAGCGGCGTCGGTTCTCTCCTCCGTTCGACTTGAGCGTGGAGATCCCTCTGGCGGCGGAGCTGCTGGTGGAGGGCGAGGATGCCCCAGCGGTGGCGTCGTTGTTGTCTGGTAAGTCTAAGAATTGGTCTCGCGCGGCGCTTTACGCGTTCGACACGCCGGACACGCGGGCTCCGTTCCGCGTTCGCACGCGGCGCGTGGCGCGCGAGGTGCGTCGGTTTTGCGGGGCGCGCAAAGATAAGCGGCGGCGGTGTCCCCTGCGGTACCTGCGACAGCAGCTGGTGCGTAACGACAAGCACCTGGATGGACTTTTGCGAGGCGTGAGCAAGAGGGGCGGCGAGGGGCTGGTGTTGACGGCTTCCGAGTCGCGCTACGTTTTCGGTGCGGGGCGGAGCCGCAGACGAGTCAAGGTGAAGCCGCGGCATGATACTGAGGGTGTGGTCTCTGGTCGGCGTCTGCGCGACGATGGGACCATGGGTTCTCTGTTGATTCGCTCGTTGCGGGGCGAGTTTGAGTCGTTTCACCTGGGAACGGGGTTCAGCGCCGCGGAGCGCCGGGGCTGGCGCTCTCGGTTTGCGAACGGGACCGTCGTGACATTTAGCTACCGCTCTCTGACGCGCGGACAGAAGCCGAAGGAGGCTCGATTCCTTCGAATCAGGGTAAAGGAATAAATTGTTCTATAAAATAAATGTCCGCTCGTAGATCTCGAAGCAGGAGAAGAACGAGTCGTCGGAAAGGGAGAAGTCGAAGTAGATCACGCAGGAAGCGGTCACGAAGGAAGAGGAGCCGATCGCGAAGGAAGAGGAGCCGATCGCGAAGGAAGAGGAGCCGATCGCGCCGAAGGGCCACCAAAACCGGAGTGGGTCTCGGGGTCGGCCTCGGGCTGGGCATCCCTGCGTTGCTTGGAGCGGGCTACGCCGGGTACAAATATTTTGCAAGAAATCTAGCAAAAAAAAATTTAGATGCAATTTATCAGAAACAATTGCGAGATCATCTGAGGAACCAATATCTAAGGGAGGTAAGGTCGGAAATGTCGACTGCTAATAACCGATTTGAAAGAGATATAATTGCGGCGGCGATGGTGTGGGACCAAGAATATGGATACGAAACCGAGAGCAGTGCGTTGGATAGGGTTATGAGAGCGAAGGAGCATGCAATGCAAAGGGGTTTAAACGAGAGTCAAGTTTTACAAGAAATGAAAAAATCTCTAGATAACACCAAGTACACTTTTGAGGAATTTGATCTGAAACCCATGATGTTACCGGAATATAGTCGCGTCCTTTTTCCATATCATATGAACGCCCAACGACACCGTGGTGCTTATATGTTAAAAGAAGGGGGTCCGACTATGGAGGAATGGAGAAAGTTACGTCCAAAAAGTCCGGCCCCGAGGAATCAAGTATTTAAAGAAATTGAAGAATATAGAAAGTATGAACCGCGACCTTTCCGATCGAGAAAGGAGCAACTAAAATTATATGAAGAGGCTCTGTGATTGGAGGCGTTAAGTGCGATCGAAAATTTTAGTTTATGTAATAAACATTTATGTTCAGCGCTGTCAAGCACGTGCTCAGTGAGGCGTACAACGGTGCTGCTTATTTGGTCGGAAGTGATCCAGAGCCGGTGATATCTCCGCCTGAAATCAAGCCCTTTCAACCCGATGTTCCAATACCGACCGAGGACGAGGTACAGAAGGTCACACCGGATACGCCTGTTGAACCTCCCGCGGCTCCAGCGGCTCCCGCGGCTCCCGCGGCTCCCGCGGTTGCTGTTGCTGCCCCTGCTCCTGTGGCTGTGGCTGTCCCTGCTACTGCTCCAGAGGCCCCAAAGCTGGCTCCCACCGAGCCGACCCCCGCGGCGGTCCCCGAGGTGGCTTCCGCCGCGGCCGCGCCGGTTGATGATTTCGCACTCAGCAAATGGAGTTCTAAATAATATAGCGAGTTGGTGTAGGCATGATCGACGCCGTGGATGCAAAAAAGATTTTGGACCGGTCACTACAGCCAAAGCGCGAGGAGGTAAAGAGGCATGCCATGTTGCTCAGTCGCAAAATCAAAATTGCTGCCAAGCTCAAGCAAGACAACTGCCGGTACGAGGTACTAGGTGACATGATGAGCGTAGAACAGGTGTCTGCTATCGCGATCATGGTGGCATTTGATATGAAAAAACGAGGTTATAAAGTCAAGATTAGAGACAATGAGCTCCACGTTTCGTGGAAAAAAATAAAATAAATAGTAAACAATGAGACGACGATCTAGGAGTAGGACGAGGAGGCGGAGGCGGAGCAGGCGGAGGGGGAGGAGGAGCAGCAGGCGGCGCGCGATGGCGCCCGTTCCCAGCGGCGCACTGGCTTTTGCGGTGTCGTCCATGATGTTATACTTGGGTGCTCGATTTAAAAGCGAGGATACAAAAAAAATAAATTGATTAAATAAAGACAATGTCTCTGACTGAGGCCGAGATTATGAAGGGTAGCGGTCTCTGGACCCGCACGCCCTCGTCAGCGGACCGTGCGCCCATCAGGCACACCCAGCGCAATCGAAACTACGGCGCCATCTGGAAGCGCATTCAGAACGCGAGCAAGCGCAGCTCGCGGCGGCGACAAGCGGCGGGAACGACCGCGGCAGCGGCGGGTGGTGCCGGCGGCAGCGGCAGCATCGGAAGCTGGACGACAGTCGGGGGCAGCGGCAGCATCGCGAGCGTGGGCGGCGCAGGGAAGTACAGGAGGGGAAGCTTCAGCAAACGCTGGAAGGATCTGGGGAGGGTCGGCATGTCTAAATCAAGGTCACGTGTACGCAGTCGAAGTCGGAAGCAGCGGCGCTCGAGGAGCCGGAGGAGCCGGAGGAGGTCGAGGTCGAGGCGGCGCTCGAGGAGGCGCTCGAGGAGGAGCCGGAGGTCGAGGCGAAGGCGGCGCTCGAGGAGGAGGAGCCGGAGAAGGCGGTGGTGAGCGAGGACTTCAGCGAGCTTAATATTTTAATTTTTTTGGGTGGAAGTGGCGGCAGAGGTCGCGCCGGTAATGGTTTCTTCCTCTCATTCGTATCAATCACTGTTTGTGTCGGTCTGAAATCGCCGACAAGGACCCACGACTCGGCTAGCTCGGTCATATTTTATTTTTGACAGACACAAAAAAATAGGCATCAAACCATCATCGCCAACCCCTAAAAATCATTTTTGGGTGTTTTTGATTTTTTTGCTAAGCTTGGGTCATATGAAGCCGAGTCTAGTCAAAATCCCACCATCCAAAATGTTTATGATAAGTGCGCTCAGCGAAATCTACTTCAGCAAGCGTCGCTGGGTGGTGCTGTTTGATGCTTTACCAAATAAGCAAGGCTACTACAACATTCCACTGCTCCTCTCCGAGCGCGGCGACGTGGTCGAGATGCTACGCATCCACTCGAAGGAGTTCAAGCTCATCTCGGTGCTCATGTGGGGCGGCCATCGCTATCGCCCAGGACACAAGCGAATCTATGGCCACCCCCCTAAAGACGCCAACTTCTTCAGGTCGCCTTTGTTTCTCGGCGTCCTCCGGCGAGCAAAAATCACCGCCAAGCGCATCGACATCACCGAGGGCGACCTTGTCGAGATTAACGACGAGCACTGCCGCTTCCTGAACCGCTATCGCTGCTCTGGTCTCGAGCACGGTCCTTTCCTCGGGATCGTCGACAAAATCGATGGCTCGCGACTATACGTCAGATCGCGCGGCGTGGTGTCGCTGTTCACGATGGACGATGAGGCCGCGTCGATCGATGGTTTCTACACACCCAAGACCGCCGTCAACATCACCAACACACTCCAGCGTACTCTCTCGGCGCTGCTGGCCCAGCCGTTCGCCGATGCGTGCAGACAGCTGGAGGAGGTTGGCATTTATGGATTCAACAACCTGAAGAATAGCACGCCGGCAACCCCGAAGAAGTCTCCGCCGGACCTGATCGAGTGTGTGCGCCTGATGAAGCATCGTATCGCTGGCTTCATGCGAGATGTAGAATTGACCCCGAAGCCCATCTTTAGCTTTATCAGGGTGCCAAAAACGGAATAAATTTGTTTATTAGTAATAAAAACCAAATGTCACGCATCACGAAGCGCTGCACCAAGAAAATATGTCAAACAAACATCCCCAACGCGGAGCAAAAACGGAATTTGCTTTTCGTTGACCGCAATGGCAACATTGCCAAGAAACCGTACGCGCGCGGAGGCCGCGGCCGCGGCCGCAAGCGCGTTGTCAGCGCCAAAGCGATCAGCGTCAAAAGCAACCAACTGTACTTCCTGAAGAAGGGGCGGAACGGAAAGCTGCGCGTGCATCGCACCACCAAAAAGCAGTATCGCTAAGTTACCCCCAGTAGGCCATCCGGCGGCCGCGCCTCATGCGCCGCCGCTGCACGCGCATCCTCGCCACGCGCGCGCGCGCGGGCGTTGCGGGGTCGTCCCCGATCTCCTCCTCCGCTGTGTCGCCCGAAGGAGGTGCATCGGCCTCCGGGTCGTCGGTTGGTTCCGCAACCGGAAGCACCATATTATCTAGGCACTTTTCCAGATCGACGGGTTTGCCGTCACCCTGGTCGCACTTACTCCTGAGTGCCTTCATCAGGGCATCACCGTTTCGCGCCTTCTCGTGGAGGCGATTCAGGCACACCCCGATATCATCGCTGCTCTCACATTTGATTACGCTCATCCCGCGAAGGGCCTTCTCAAGTTGACTCTGACCTAGCCCCATTTTACTCCAGACAACAAATAAATTTATTGACTGGAATCAAGAGCGCTCATGTCACAGGTGAACAGCTGCGACGCATTCATCTTCGTGGAGAATGACAATTTAGACATGATCCGCAACCCGGGGATGACCAAATTCAGTGTGAAAATGAGCGAGCCGTTAACAGACCCCGAACTATGCCTGGACTGCCCCCCGCGCAAGTACCAGGAAATCGATACCGAGGCCTTCCTGCGTCGTTTCCCCGACCTTCGACTAGGCGCATCTAATTACCCCAGCAAGGAGTTCGCTAGGCGCAAGGCGAGAGAGATCGGGGACACGCCGGAGCGGCTGCGCTACGGCGGAGCAGAGCCCGACCGAACTCTGCTCGGGAGCACGCTCGGAAAGTACGGAGCCTACATTTACGATCACAGGAACAAGCGCTATGGTTGCAAAGGCAGCGACGCCGACCCAACCAAGTGCGTCGCCGAGTTCGAGGGCAAGGCTTACGATGAGTCGTGGTTCCGCGGACAACCCAACGTGGTTCGGATGGGCAACATCATCTATTGCAATCCCGAGCAGCTCTCAGACACAAACCACTGGTGCAGCAAGATCGCACAGGAGCACGCCACGGTCTCGGCGAGCGGACTGAAATTGGACGAGGATCTCAAGGTCTCCTTGAGCAAACCCGAATCCAGAGCCGCAGTGCGCTCGGCGGAAGGGGAAGAATTGAGAAAACATCGAGGGGGTTGCCCGTCGGGCTCCACTCTGGTCGAGACAGCAACCGGTCTAGCGTGTAAGGGCACTCCGTTCCGGCCAGCGATCGACGGTTTCGACATCACTCCGGCGCACAAAATTATCGGAGGTGATGACGTCATATACAAGAAAGCCACCACGCAGGAGGAGTGCGCTCGCATGTGCGCGACCAGTTCGTGGTGCAAGTCCTTTTCGACCCCCCTGAGTCCATACCCACCAGAGTGCTACCTATCGACGAGCAACCGCAAGAACCTCAAGTCCGGCGCCAAATACTCTCGCGACGGAAACTGGCTTCTACACGAGAAGCGACCCGACGCCACCACCGCCTACTGCTCGCTCCCGAACATGAACATGCACGGATCCACGAAAGCGTATTCCACGGCGTACCCGACCTGCCCTCGGTCCGGAAAACTGGATAGCATTCCGTACCAGTCACCTTCCTTCAACCAGATGGACTGCAAACTCTTCGCCGAGTCGAGAGGCACCAAGATGGAGGGACCCGGCAATTACGACTACACACCAAGAGGATGCACGTTTACCGACAAACACGTCCTGTGGAATTACAGGCACACCGAGCGAAACAAGCACGGGAGCTGGACCAAGGTCGACAAGCACAAATACTCCGAGCACCTGTCGGGCGATGGCCGCGACTACCGCGGCTACCAGAACAAAACGCAATCGGGTCGCAAGTGCGCCGCGTGGAAGGGCAGATTAGGAATCCGCGGCCACAATTACTGTCGTAATCCCAACGGAGCGAAGACCATTTGGTGCTACACCACAGATCCGTTTGTTCGTTACGAATACTGCAAACCATTTCCCACGACGCGCCCAGTTTTTTCTCGTATTTCGCGCCGACAAGTCACGAAAAAAACAAAGCCCAAGCCCGAAAAGTTCGACCGCATGTACACCGCGCCCAACCTCATCGACACGCTGCTCATGACGCACGGTCTGCATGGAACTGACAAGTGCACGCGAGCGGTGCCGAGCGCGGAGGAGTCGGGGCATCCGGCGACCATCTCCGCCAAGCACCGCAAGCCCGGCACCCCCAAAACGCTCAAGGAGTGCCTGAAGCTGTTGGACCGGGTCGAGGTGAACGCCGTGGAGTTCACGGCAGAAAAGCAGTGTTTTTTCACGGAATCGCAGAGGGCGGAGTTCCGCCCATCCAGTGACTCCAACGTGTTTACCAAGTACGCGGTGGCAGGAGCCCGCGGGACGCACAGCGGAACGCGCACCAAAAGCAAGCGGGCGCTGCTTCCGTGGGAAGTAAAGGATGAGGACTGCGTGAGCTGCGGTCACGTGGTCGACAATGCCGGTGTGTGCAAACTGAACTATGCAAAGTACATGCCGGACGAGTTCGAGACGGCGGCGTTCGCCCACTTTGACGAGGGGAGAAAGCTGCTGGCGCATGTGGGCGGCGGAGAACTCGAGCTCAGCGTGCACCAGGGTGGCACGAGCTTCGATATCGAGCGGGTTCTCAAGGGGATTCTAAACAAGAGCGGTGACGGGGGGAACGAAGCCACGCGAACGTCCTACCCCAGCATAGTGCAGAGAAAGGCGTCTCGGTATGAGCGAGTGTACACCAATCACAAGAACCTAGAGAGCTTCAAGAAGTTCCGCATCCAGCGCGGCGGCTTTGCTCCGTACCGAAACCTGCAGAGTGGGCTCAGCGATATCGCGGACGATTCGAAACAGTCGGTCTGGAGGGCTCGGCAGTCGGTGGGACCCGGGCTGGCCGAGCTCGAGATCCTCGTGGACAAGGGTGCCAACCCATCGAAGCTCGATCTACCCCTGGGCCGGTGCCAGGGCGACTGCGACGACGATAGAGACTGCATGCCCGGGCTCAAATGCTTCCAGCGAGAGAAAGGCGAGCCGGTGCCGGGGTGTGCGAGTGGAGGACCGGGGGACATCCCGGGACGCGACTACTGCTACGCCCCGATGAAATTCGCGTACAAGGGAAACGAACCAGCCCCCAACATTGTGAATAAATACACCCACGCACCAAAGTGTGGCGCCAATGGCTTACAGCAACTATGCCAATTAACCGGAACCATGTACCAAGGGAAAAATCAAAATCTAGAGGAGGCCATGAAGAGCTGCATTGAACTGGGCGATGAATGCAAAGCCGTCGGCTGCGATTCGAACGAAAGCTGGTGCCATCCTCTCAAAGTCGCGTCCAAAGACGTCCCTCTCTACACGGGTACAGGGAAAAATATGGGGTCTGTCTTTGATAAACGAAGTAGCGGGCATCAATTCGAGCTCCCCGGGGAGCAGGACCTCAGGTACCTGTATACGGGCAACCACGGAAGAAATCATGATTACGCCCTGGTCCAGGGTTACTATGCTGGGCAGCAACGGAGCAGAACGTGGCCAGACCGCATGGCGGGATACGAAAGGGGATACCCGTTCGCCAAGATCCTCTCCCGCAAGCCCGCTTTCGGAACTCGCGAACTCAGGGCTCTCTATCGCCGATATGACAGCGGCAATCACGACATGTGGACCAACACAGGAAAATACCCACACAATAAGATCGGATCCGGCTTCGCCCAGGGGTACATCTACGCCGACCCCATCCCGGGAGTCACCGTGCCGCTGTTTGATTTTTATGACCCAATCTCGGGAAAGCGCACCACCGGCATCAAGGGCATGAGCACCCACAATTCGCACGCCGGGGTGTTGGTCTTCAACGGAAAACGGTGTCCCGACTCGCACCCGCACTGGAGCGACGGCACGCTCGTGAAGGCCCAAGGAGACTACAAAGGCCCCGTCTGTTCCAAGTTCAAGTTACAGGAAAGGACCGTTTGGGACGGTCATAATTACTGCAACATCGACGGAGACCGCCACTGCGAGGTCGGGAGCTGGCGTGGAATTCTTCCGCCTTCGATGAAGGGGAAGGTGGGGACCCCGGCGAACCACAGTTTCGAAAAGGCCAAGGAAATGTGCGACAAGCACGCTGACTGCAAGGCAATCGTGGGGGCGTGGGGTGGCAAGTGGGCCTATTCAAAAAAGGATCACAGCGGCTTCAGCCCACACTGCGCCGGGTACCGCAAAGCAAAAGAGGGGTACAAGAATGTGAATGAGTGGACCTGCTGGCCCAGCGCGTTCGTGTACGACAAGCGAAAACGCACGCGCGGGTTCGACCCGGTCTACAAAATCGACATGAAGAACATCATTCCGGCGTTCGATCTTCTCGGCCACGCCGTTAAGCGCGACCACGTCGGGCCACTCGCCCCGGGTAAAACTCCAGAGGACTTTCGCTTCTGTGCGATGGGTGGAGACAGATGCCACGTCGCCGAGGGAGCCACGGTCGAGGTGCGCTACGGCAGCGGGCGCCACGGGTCGTTTACAAACGAATTCAAAACTGGATCGTTCATCTGCGGTGCCGGAAAACAGAAGGCCGACGGCTGGGAATCAAGTGCTCTCGAGAGGACCAAATATTCCTGCTGGATTCGAGGGCCTAAGCAGGAGGACCCCCTGCAGACCGACTTCACTACTCCTCGCAGCCACGCCGAGCTCGACCTCCGCTGCATGCTGAACAACCCGGACTACGCCATCGCCAAGTGGAGACCAGACCCGTGCACGAGTGGGAGCCCGTCTCTCGTGCGGAGCGAGATCCTGCCGATCAAGAACGACGGCCAGGAGTGCTGGAAGCAATGCGGCAGGAAGGGCGGTCCCTGCCCCGGCTTCTGCGGCGGCGGGCTCTGCTGCAAAGGAGGCTACGCTGAAGATGGCTGTCCCACTGAATGGCCCAGCGGCGACAAAAATCGTTACACCTGTCGACCCCGGGCGCCAGACGGCGTTAGCGGCAACACCCGCGAGAAGCGAACCTGCACCGCCGGGGTGGGTCTCGGCCGCAACGGCCACTGCGAGGTCTACGGAAGACTCACCGCCGTCGAGGACAGCGAGCGATGGGGCCGCGTGCGCCGCCAGGGCCTCGCGCGCCTGCGCACCGAGGCCAAGGTCTTCGAGGAGCAACTCAAGCTGCAGGCGCCCAGCTTCTCCACGCTCGAAAGCGCCGCCACCTGCCGCCTCCGCTGCGACGAAAGCAAAGATTGCGCCGCCTTTTCGGTCGACGCGCGCGGCGTGCTCTGTGAACTCTACCGTGAGATCCCCAAGGACCTCTCCACCGACAAGATTAAAGTCACCGACGCGTCCCAATCCAACCGCATCCTGCACATCAAGCAGGGCCCGGCTCCGCCCTCCACCACCTTCCGCTGCCCGAAAGAGCATCCCAACATGGCACACTACTCTAACAATCCAAAATGGAATGTCTACTGCTACGACAAGGGCGCTAGCGGAAGCGGCTGCCGCATCCCCGTCGGCGCCAGGCTCCCCGCCCCCTTCACCAACTCCAACATAGGAATCAACCCCCACGTCGGCCCCATCTGCGACGTCCCCGTAGACGTAATGCGCTACATCCCACGCGCGCGTTGCATCCGACGCAAGAACGATACAAGCATGTCGGAGCTCTTCGTGGAGCACGACGGCACGCGCTATCGTGCCTCTTGCCCGTACAACGCGGGGACCGAAAAGAAGCAGCGCGCCATCGACAGCGGTAGCGACAACATGACCATACCCAGCAACAGCAGCATCCTCGGTCGCCCCAACGGCTTCGACAACCGAGACCAGATCTGCGGTCTCCCGCTCGGTGGGCCAGATGGTTTCAGAATCAAGGGTGCGCCGCCTGGAGCGCTCGTGCAGGCGGCGCCCAACTTCGCTACATGCCCCATAGCTCACGAGCTCAAGAGCAAGGACAACGTTTTCGAGTTACCCAGTGGAGACCGGCTCCACGTCCACTGCCGCTCCACAGCCAATGAGCCGCCGCCGCACCTCGCTCGCGGGGACACCGAGCGCAGTACACCCTACGTGCACCTCGAGACTCCTAGTGGAAAAGAGCGCACCCTAGATTCGCTCCTGCGCTCCACCGCCGACCGCGCCTTTGCGGGAGACGGCCTCGGCATCTGGAACCGACGTACCAGCGATGCCGGAGTCACCAGCAGCCCCGCGGCCAAGCATTCCATCAAACGCATTGCCGCCGGGACCGGCGCCATCGCCGCGCTCACCGGCATTGCGCACGCCATCTCAAGCGGAGACAGAACCCATCCCTTCCTCGAAGCCGGCGACGTCTGCGCGCGCCCCACAACCAACGCCCATCGGCTCCCCAGCCGCGAGCTGCTCCACCAGTACCGCCGCGACGCCCTCAGTTCTCACGGCACTCGCGAGCTCTTCGGGGGGCTTGTCAGCAAGTGGCAAGTGCACGGCGAGGCCTGGGAGCGAGAAAAGAATATCGAGGTGGACTTTCTGGTCGACAAACCCAAATCAGAGAACGACGTGGCCACCTGGGCCATTGAGACAGTGCTCGGGGCTCCGCGAGCCAACCTGGACAACAAGGCCTCAGAAGGGTACTTCGACGATGAGCTCAGCCAGAGACTGTGTCGCTGCAATAAGACTTTCATGGGCGCAGGATGGGACTCCAATTCGTACACCAAGCGCGTCGATACCAAGTTGGGCAAGAAGCGACTCGACACCGCAGACAAACGCGTCGCATTCGTGCAGGACGCGCTCGAGTGCTTCGCGGTCCAGCCCAGCGATGTAAACACCGCCACCAAGTCCAGCGAACTATGGCGAGAGTACGTAAAACGAGAGCTCAAGCCCAAGGACGAGTCGCGGGCTATGGTAAGCAGACAGAAGGTGGCCAAGCTCGACGCCAGCGGAGTGCTCGAGCCGCAGAACGACACACCAGAATTCCTGGAAAATTTGTTTTTCGTTTCGAGGGGTTCCAAGAGATGCAAAAATAAAGGGAGAGAAGCATCGGGCGTGTATGGGTTCAAGGGAAACAAGGACAGAACTTGTTACGATTGGAGCAGTGGAACCGATGTAGTCAACGTCAGCCACTTCTCGACACACCTCAAGAGCTGGGACGAGGGGCATCTTGAAAATCAATGGAATTACTCGATATATGAAAATTTGCATCTCTATGAAGGCACGAGCAATCGCCCTGGCAAAAATAATGAATGGAAACGCAACTTTCACGGGTTCTTCAAGGGGAAGCACGAGAAAATGCACAAGAAGTACGCAAAGGATCCAGGAACCTTCTCCACGTACAACAAAAAGGTCTTTCGCCGGATTTTGAATGACGGAGCGAGTGGTGCCATCAAGAGTCAATTTCCAAAAATGAAGACGAAGCTCAACTTCTTGGGAAAGAAGCGCGCTCCCACCACCAACAAATTCGGAAACGGTGGTGTCGAAATTCCAAAGGGATCTCGGGCATTCAACAACAACGCTGCCATCAAGTGGGAAGACGATGAAGACCTACAGACCAGTCGGAGTGGCCGGTCACGCGCGGACATGTTTCTTGACACGCACGCCAATTTCATGAGCGCATCTGTTATCGATAAAGACATGGACTACGACCACGGGTACGAGTCGGAGGAATGCAACTTCCTCGGTTTAGATTGCGGGGGCAAGGACGGCACAAACACCAAGCGCAACACGCTGTCGGCCTACGTTGATACTAACGATCTCGACAAGCGCGTGATGGACCGCAGCGACCTGACCCGCCCCCTCGACCCGTTCACGGGCAAGACTCTGTTCTCGCTCGATGACTTCTCCGCGTCTAAGATCGAAATAGATTACTGCTCCTTCGCCCCCAAATCGCGCGTGTACTACCGTGAGTACAAGAACAAGGACGTGGGGGCGCTATGCAAGCGCCCGATCGCGTTCCTGGACCCGTCCAAAATATCCAGCGGCGTCTGCAAGGCAACGCTATACCGTCGTGCAAACAAATACCAAGGAGGTGGGGTGTGTCACGGCAATCAGGGGCTCGGCACCGAGGCCGACCACAAGGCCGCGTGTGAGGGCTCAGGAGGCACTTTCAAGGGCGGCGACGACCTCGCGTGTGTCTACGACGTACCGAAAGAGAATTTCGGCTATATCCAAGGACCACACGATGGCCGCGTGATCAACGCAATATCGTCTGGACCGGCGGTCGTGCAGAGTCGAGAGCAGGCACAGAAAATCTGCGACAACATGCAGCAATGCTCCGGCTTCTCGATCGAACAAGGCTGTCCCATCAGCAAGGCCGGGAAGGATTGCGTTGTTAGGTTCTTGAAGTCACTCAAGCAGATGGAGAAGTCGGAGCTAGACCAAAGCAAAAATGACACCGTCTTTCTGAAGACGGGGCTGGTCGGGCCGCTCGAGCTCATGCGCACCATCTGCGACGATAATCCCGATTGCGGCGGGTTCACGTATGATAGCGAGGGAGGCAGAGCCAGCGCGTTTTATCGAACTTATTTCCCGAGGCCTGACGCAATCACGGACGGGTACAAGGGTCCGCTCGAAACGTGCCTGATCGACTCGACTAACGTGACGTATCACGAGGTAGACAGGGAAATCGTCTCGACACCCAAACTCTTCTCGGACCCGCTCTGCCAGCGCAAGCTCGCGGCGGCGCAGAAGGATCCGGCCACATTCCGAGCATTTGTTTCGGGGGAGTCAGATCTCGCAGACAGAGTGTTCAAGGAGCACTGCCTCGCGTTTAGCCGCAACCCCAATGTTGGCTCGGGCAAGCCGTGGGGGGAGAAATCCGACGAGATAAAGAGCCGACTCAGGGCATCGTGCACGGGCGCGAACGAGGACGTATGCCGCAAAAAAAATCGGTGTCAGTGGCACCCGGCTGGCGTTAGTTATATCGCAGACGGGCTGTCGACGAAGGGCTTTTGCGATCTTAGAAAAACGATGAATTTCTCGAGAAGGGATTCGAGCGCGTGTCGCGATTTTGTCAAGAATGATAAAACCCTCAATGGCAAGCTAACTGAGACGATGATTGTGGATTTCCAGAAAAAATATCCGCACTTTCGCGAGTCGAGCTGCTCACGCGCAAACGCGATGGGCGTTGGAGCGGACAACAATATCGGCACGATAAGCGAAGAGTTCGGCTGCGTTCACAAACCCTGCAAGTTGCCGGGCGAGGCGTTGGTTACAAAAACAATTCTTGATCTTGGGTGTCAAGTCAACGTCTGCAACCAAACGATCGAGATGGGCAACGCCACGATTATCGGCCGTGATGGAAACGAGATTGCTACAAGCCAGAGTTGCAAAATAGGCGGAACTGAGAACATGAAGCCACCGGGTTGCAAAGCGTGGGTTGATTATGAGAAGCAAAAAAAGCAGGGGCTCGCGGACGAGGACGACGCGATCAATGCAATAAATGACTGCATTGCCGAGATCGGTGACTCGTTTCGAAAGCAACACAAGCTCCCGGAGACGTGCAAGATAAACATCAAGCTTCCAGACAACGCGGTAGGCAAAGAGCATCAGAAAACACTCGGAGGAACGCAATGTACCCCCGACGGAGATTGGAAGGCTTGCCTGGTTCCGAATCAAAAGGGGTGTCCAGCCAAGCTCACGAAGAGCTTTATGACATCTTGCCTCGACACGCTAAACTCGATGTCAGGAATCGCGTCGTATTCGACCGAAGTTACGACCAAGTGCACCCCCAACCCCGAGCAGAACGTTTGCTCTGGAAAGCAGCAGTGTAGAGCGAGCAACACGCGTAAACCGTGCATAGACGCGGTCCCCGCTTCCACCGTTGCGAAGAAAGCGACGATTGACGGCATCGAGTTCGCGTGTTACCCGGGATCAAAGGAAGTAAACTTCCCTATCGGTGTTGATGCGAATGGAGTGGGCGTGTGCCTATCTGCCGATGGTCGGCGGTGCGGATCTGGAGACAAGGACGTTGATTGTTCTACTTACCTCGACCAAGCGAAAGCAACACCACCCAAGAAAATCACGTGCGTGCCAGCGATGACGGATGAGTACACGCAGCAAACGAACTTCGGTACTACCCAAGGCTGGTGTGCGCAGCTGATGCACAAGAGCAAGCTAGGCAAGACCAAGCTCAGCAAGGGCGTTCAGTCGTTCTTTGACACCGTCGGTGCGGAATGCAACTGCAACAGCTTCTTTAGCAAGGTCGAACCTAATGACGATGCGGGCAAGCGCGCGCTATGCAGCCGCATCGCGGACACGTCCGAGGCAGCCGCGATCGACCCCAACCGCACGATCACACGACTCGCGTCCGCCATGGACGTGTATATGGCTAAGTCGGGGGTGACAAAGTCATCATGCATTCGATTGAATGTGAACGAGCACGAGAAGGATGGCGAGAAAGCACTCGACTTTTTGTTCACTATCACAGGCGACAAAGAATGCGTTGAGGGACAGAACGCCAAGGTGGATCCGCGAGACTTCTATGATACCAAACCAAAGAAAAAGGAAAATACCAACACGCTCGCCATCGCACTGGGTGTCGTCGGTGGCGCGATCGTTATTGGTGGTCTAGGCTACGCGATCTACATGGCTATGACAGCGAAGACGGCCACGGCGGCGGCGGGCGCGGGCGGCGCGGCGGCAGTGGCGGCGGCGGCGGTCTAGGATTTTTAATCGTCCCAGTCGTCGTCATCGTCGTCGACCGCCACCGGCGCAACGTACTCACGTCTCTGTTGAAGCCTCTTTTTCAACTCGGCCATCGGGTTGCCGGCCGGGCCCCGGAGGGGGGGCAACTCGCGCGCCGTCGCGCTCTTCAATCTTCGTTTTTGCTGTAGCTGCTCCATCAACGTCATCGATGATTTCGGCCGAGAGGCTCGCGAGCGCTTCTTCCCGCTGACGCGCGGCATGGGCGCGGAGCTCGCTCGCACCAGGACAGGCGGCGCCATCATCGCCGGCGGGGGCGGCGGCGGCTGATTCATAGCGAGAACAACCGGAGGGGGTCCAACCGGCACACCCTGCTGATTCACTCGAGGCGGCGCGATCGGAGGCATGTTCCTCTGTGATTCAAGTCTCTCCCGCAAAAGCTCGACCTCCTTAATCAATTCCACATTTCTATTTTCGATTCGGTTCAACTCATCGTCCGATAGTTTTGACTTTAGCTTTTTTTCTAGGTCTTCATTTTCTTTGATCAACTTTTCTACACGCGCGCGTGCGTGGAGGGCCTCTTTTTCGGCTTGTTCTTTATCGTGTTCAAAGCCTACGTTTCGCTCCTGTGCGATTTCACTCACCAGGCGATCTCGTTTTGATTTGCTGTATTGGTAGAGATTTGATCCGAGCGAGCCGACCAGAAGGGCCGCGAGAGGAACCGTGGCACCGACGATAGCGCTCTTCCTGCGCGACTTCGAGCGCTTTCTGCGCGACTTCGAGCGCTTTCTGCGCGACTTCGAGCGCTTCCTGCGCGATTTCGTTCGACGGCGGCTGTGTCGGCGCGAGCGGCGCGAGCCACGTCGCTTGGAGCGGCTTCTGGAGCGGCGGCGAGGCATTCTTTACATAATGAAATATTTTTAAACTAATTGAGCTCAATCATAAGTGGACAAGCTCCACCACACGTCAAAAACCGCCAGCGCACGCTGTAACCGCAGTGGGCACAACCCCTGTCTCTAAACTCGGCAAACAGCCTCTCCAGCTCGCACACGCAGGCGTCGTAGCGGCGACGGTGCAGCCGCGGTTCCCCCACAACCATATCTCCGACAAGCTGGCCGAGGTCGCGGCGCAGAATGCGGTAGCGCGTCATCTCTGTGACTGCTCACCACATTTAATTTTCGTCCTCAACCTCCTCGCGCGCCACCTCGCGCACGCCTTCGCTGCAGAGCCAATCCTCGAGCGCCTCCACCGTCTCGGAGCGGGCGCAGCCGCAGGCCACGGCGATCGCCGTCGTGGTCGTCACCCCCAGCGTCGCCAGCACCACGCAAATCACCAAGTCCAGCATCTACACCTCCGGCGTGGAATTTTTTAGGAAAAGTTCAGCCCGTAATTCCGCGCAGAAGATGCGGGTCGTTAGCGTAGACCGGCGGGTCCCATTCGATCCGCGCATCTGTATCGAATAGAGTATCCTCGAACGGACGCACCGGTCTCGTTTCCTCTCCCCGCACGGCCTTTACGTACGTCGAGAAGGCACCTCGCAGCTCCTTTCCGGTCGCCCCGCCCGTCTCTCCGGCGGCCCGCGCCATCGCCACGATCTGATCTCTGCAGTAGCTCCCTCGGTTGTTCGCCCTCAATGTGATTCGCTGCGCCTCGTAGATGTCTCTGACCAGCTTCTGATCGTTCTCGCTCCGCGCACTTTCCAAATAATCAGGCCACCTCGACCATTCCTCGGCACACCCAGCCATGAACACCACGCGCAGCGGCCCGGACGGGTTGCGGATGCTGGGGTGTCGCAGCAGCTCCCTAAGCTGGTACGCTGGGCCGGGGGCGTACTTAAAAAAATTGGTCCACTCCTTCCGGAGCCGACTCACCTTTCTCCCGTCGTTGGCCGATTGCTTCGAGTCCGTCACTGGATCTAGTTTCTTCATTACTGTGGCGCTGCGGCTCTTCGGGATGCGGTAGGCATCAAATTCTTTGAACTCGTCGAAAGTCACTATATGGTTGTGCGCCATGTCACCCGGAAAGTAGACGCGAACGAAGGGCGCGAGGTTGCCTCGGAGCATGAAGCCCAGGTCGCGCATGCTCTGCGCAAGGACTACGTCCTTATCTGCGCCCATCATCAGACAACTCTGCGGGGTGAAGTAGACCAGCATGATTCCCTCTGGGATCTTGGTTGTGAGCGCCCTGTGGTTTGTCGCAAACGACTCCTCAACGTTGCGGCGATCCCTCGACGACTTGGCCTTCTGTGGCGCCACCTTACTGGGATTGGTATCGTCTGAATAGCGCATGTAACCTCGCATCATGATGTGCATTGCCAGCCAGACGTTCTTTCCACTGGAGTTACTGAGAGCGCGGCGGATCACGCTCAAGCTCGGGACGTTGCACGGCGGTGGGTTGCGGAGCATGGCGTCGGGGGGAAGAGCCGGGGGTGCGCGAGTGCGCCACCAGGGGAGGCGGGTGTTTCTGGGGGGTAGGTCCGGCTGGGTGGCGAGGGAGCCGAGCTCATCCAGGTACGTCCCGGGGCTGCGTCCCTCCGGCCAGTACTTGGCGTCGTCCATGACGATCTCGTCCTTGGACCCGTACATGGGCCGCCAGTCTTTTCCGCGGTAGCTCTGAGGGTATACGGGGACGCGCTCGGGATCGGAGGGGAGGGTGGAGGTGGTGGGGGGAGTGGAGGTGGTGATGCGGGGGGGGGGAGTGGAGGAGGTGGACTTAGACTTGGACTTGGACTTGGACCTGGACTTGGGCTTGGACTTGGACTTGGATTTGGATTTGGACCTGGATTTGGATTTGGACGAGCTACGCGTGCGCGTTCGCTTTTTGACTAGTCTAACCTTTTTAAAGGGTAGCGACCCGTATTTCACTTCCAACGAGGGAGTCAATTTCGTAAAGTCAACATTCACTCGACCTCCGTCAAAGTTGTAGATTGTCCCGATCGCGCCGTTCCACTTGGGGTTCTCGTGAACGACCCGAATCGTGTCACCCTGATTCAGATCTTTTCGCGTTGGCGTGCTCGCACGGCGCCTGCTTCGCCTTCTTGAGCGCGAGCGGGAACGGCGTCTGCTCCGCCTTCTTGAGCGCGAGCGGGAACGGCGCCTGCTCCGACTTCGTGAGCGCGAGCGGGAACGCTTTCTACTTCGCCTGGGCATTATACACGTAGTCAATGTTTTTTTACCCCAAAATCCATTTTCTAAAAAATCTTACGCCCTAAATCGTTTCGCTAAAACTGTTGTCAAAAATCAGAATCACGGAAAGATGTCAACCACTGTGCTCTCCTTTCCCGTCACGGGACAGGATTACACCGTGGATTTTGAAGTTATCAAGGGTGGGGCGGGGGAGGCATACATCAAGAAGGCCATCGGCGCGAAGGGGCGCTTTAGCCCGGAAACCACCCGCGGGATGCGCCTCAAGCTCTACAACCCGGACGACCCAGAGACCCGCCCCAATGCAAACGCCCTCATGATGAAGGCGATGGACCTCGACTTCGATATCGCGAACATCAACGAGCTCACTATTGAGCACAAGGATAACAGCAACCGTCACTCCAACCTCGCTGAAAAAGCCCGCGTGCAGGCCAACTACCGCTACTCCAAGGTAGGACTCTACAAGGACGTTTTCAACAAGGTTATCGGGTGTGGAAAGAAGGCGCTGAAGAAGGACAGTCGCGGACTCGTCAATCCCCTCCCCGGGGTCTGCCTCCCCGCCGACAAGGTGCGAGTAGTCTACACCCTGAACTGGTTGGTTGGCGGTCAGAAGATGCGTGCGGTGTGTGTCCCATTTCTGGACAAATACCGCAGGAATGATTTTGTTTCTCAGAGGACCCTACCTCGCTTCACCCTCAAGGAGGTGTGGACACAATTCCAGGCGGAACGCATCAAATACGCAATCGAGAGAATTGCGGAATTCGATGGATCAGGCGAAATTCGCATTGTTGATGGCAAGCCAAAATTCCAGGTCTATTCTCCCGATGAGATCAAGAAAATCATTCACCTGTGCCTCTCCATGCCATCTGACGAAGAAATTGAGGAGCAGAAGGCATACATGATTGCTGCGAAGGAATGGGAGAAGAATAAAAAGTACCCACCCATAACGGAAGAGACAAAGGGTCTCGTGCGAAAGTCGGTCGCAGAAGCGAAAAAGAAAGGTTGCAAATCCAGGAAGTGCCTCGTGTGCGGATGGACCAACAAATCCAACAAACTATCGCAGTTGAAGTACCACCTGAAAAAGCACCTCGGGTATGGTGGTGTCGTGCACAAAAAGCGCAAATACGAGGAGTGTTTTGAGTAAATTGTTTTAGTGTAACCTGGCCATGAGTTGAACACGTGCCAGGTTGAACTTACCTGTTGTTGGGCTCCATTCGGACCGATGTGACCGAAACATAGTCAATTAATTAATAAAAAGCGCGCAAAAACATGCAAAAACCGATTGAACAAACCATTTACGAGCTGAAGCTCACAGACGACACGCCGCTGGAGATGCGCACCACATTGTAGTTGATCGCGAACACGAAGAAGTCGTACGCGTACGCGAGCGCCTTCGAGAACTTAAGGTTAAGGTGAATGTTCTCGATCCTGGAGCAGTTCAGGGTACCGCTGGGGTTCAGCTTCTCGGGCTCGAGGCCGAACGAGTAGCAGTAGATGAACTCCTTGAACACATTAGTGTGGGACACATTCGTCGGATGAATTAGTCGAAAATATTTGGGGTCTAGTGCCATGACACGCTCATTGGAGTTGAGGGTGAGCTGGGCCGTGGAGAAGAAGTCGCCGTTGGCCGTGCCCATGGTGGTGCCGTCCTCCTCGCCGGAGAAGTTGTAGTACTGCAGGTACCAGGAGTTGGCGGAGTTGCTGGAATCAGCGAAGTTCTGCTTGCGGCCGAACCACACGAACTCGGAGCACATGTGGTTGAAGTCAAGGCTGTGGGAGAACTGGGTCACGCCGATGGGGATGGACGCCTCGGACTTCTGGATCTGCTTGATCAGCTGGTAGTGCTCGATGGTGGCCAGGGTGTTGCGGATGCTATCCGGAAGGAAGATGTACTCGCCGATAGCCTTAATATTGTCGATCACCAGGAGACCGCTGTCGCCGCCGGGGATGCCAGAGATCTGAGAAAGAGCACCGGTGCTGGCGGTCATCTTGTAGAGCTTGTTCTTGTTTCGGAGCTTGATCTTGAACTTGATGTCGGACAGGTGCAGCGCGACCAGAGGCACGGCGTTGCAGTAGCTGTTGAACCAGAAGGGCAGCTCGATGTAGAGGCGCTGGGGGGCGTGGGGGAGCGCCTCCAGAGCGGAGTCGATGCCACCACCGTCCGAGGTACGGCCGGTGAACTCCTTGGAGCGGTGCGAGTACGGCTTGCTCATGGTGTCCCAGACGTGGCACCACTCACCGGGGATCTGCAGGTGCGTGACCGCGCCGATCTCCATCGTGAGCTCCTCGATCATGGAGTGACCGAGATCCTCGACCTGTGCAACGTACGAGGCCGTGACGTTGCCCTGGGCATCGACGATACCGTAGCTGGCGGCCGGCGAGGCGGCGGCGATGTCCACAACCAGGTAGCACTTGGTGAACATGTCCGACGAGTAGTGCACGCTGAACGTCAGCGTCTTCCCGTAGTTCTGCGTACCCGTAGGCTGGATCTCACGAGGCTCAATGGAGAACGGAGCGGGCTTTGTGACACTGCACTTGAAAGGCAGAAGGCTTGAGCTCTGCGTGATAGCGTTCTGCGAGCCGAAGGACGCGAGCTGGGAGAGAGAGCCGGAGCCGCTGGCGCCCTTGAGGATGTGGCTGACGGACACCACGTCGAGATCCTGGACCTTGGCCTCGTCATTGAGGAGCTTGCCGTTGGCCTTGAGCTCAAAGTCGACAGACTTGGAGATGGCGAACTTGTCGCTCGCAAGCTGCTTGAGCTCAGCGACGGTGACGTTCTCGTTGACATCAACGAGCTGGGACTCTTGGAGGTTGTTCAGCAGTAGCTGCATGCTGTGGTTGTTTTAATTGATAACAACATTATTTTTTCAAAGGGTTGGACGTTTCAAAAAATGACGGTAAGAGTGACTAGGGTGGCCCCAGTCATGATTCCCCTAGTCTGGGGGGGTCGAAATCGATTTTTTTCTGGGACACACGCCTTAAGTTGTTGACATCAAATTGTTGTCAAAATCAAAAAACCAAACGAAATGTTTGGAGGGAGTGATCCGACCTCTGTCGCGCTCGCGAAAGCGAAACGCAAGGAGGATCTAACTGGTGTGGAGATGGAGTTGGTTGCTAAGGTGAGCATCTCTAGGGGAAGCACCGCAAAGGGATTCAAGTGTCTATTTTGCATGAAGGTTTCGAAGCGGAAGGAGCACCTGAAAACGCACATGAATGCTATGCACCTGAATGTTCGCATTCCCTGTCCGGTGGAAGGTTGCACGAAAGGTCCCTTCTTTTCGAAAGCTAACCTAAGCACTCACCACAAGCGCTGCCACCTGAAGTTGACCCCCTACGAGTGCAAGGAGTGCGGCAACGAGTACGCAGCGAAGCAGCAGATGGAGGACTGCGTGTTGAAGCACAGGGGCATCAAGGCTTACGAATGCGAGTATTGCCCAGAGTCTTTTGCAACTGCCAGCGAGTTGTCTAAGCACCGCCGTGTACACACAGGCGAAGAACCATTTGCATGCAAATTCTGCGCCAGGACATTTGCACAATTTGGACACAAACAAAACCACGAGCGCGCGTGTGGTGGGGAGAAACCGTTTGCGTGTGAGGTATGCGGGCACGCCTTTTCGATAAAGTCGAACCTGGTGACCCACATGAAGACGCACCTAGAGGGGAAGCGCACCCTTGCAGAGAAGCGCGTGAAGGAGTCGAAGCTGCGCGACTTCCTCCGCTCGCTGGGGAAGTCTGAAGAGGAGCTGCGAG
>Ga0181573_10000424_pt1 | contig 44239 bp, 33 predicted proteins | sample 101ome_25_FD_148643 | JGI IMG/M metagenome (GOLD analysis project Ga0181573, IMG submission 148643) | Coastal salt marsh microbial communities from the Groves Creek Marsh, Skidaway Island, Georgia - 101409BT metaG (spades assembly) | ecosystem: Environmental > Aquatic > Marine > Intertidal zone...
GGGGGGGGGGGGGGACGGGGGGGGGGGCCGGCGGGGGGGGGGGGGGGGGGGGGGGGGGGGGGGGGGGCGGCGCGGGGGGGGGGGGGGGGGGGGGGGGGGGGGGGGGGGGGGACGCGGGGGGCCGCGCGGCGCCGGCCGCCCCCCCCCGCCGCGCCCCGTCGCCGTCGCCCGGCGCGCCGGCGGGCGCGCGCGGGCGCGCCCACGCCCTCTTCTCCCCTCTCCCTCCGCGCCGCAGGTGCGCATCCTGAAGCACCTGCTGACGCTGCGGGGGCAGGACCTCTCCGACGGGCTCGAGGCCGCCTTCACCCCCCCCCCCGACGCCCCGGGGGGGCCCGCGGCCGGCCGAGGCGGCGGCCCCCCGGCGGCCGCCGCGGGCGTCGGCGGGACGGATCAGCTGTGGACGACGCCCGGGGCTCTGCTGCGCGTCGTCGACGCCGTGCTGGCCTCGTTCGACTCGGGGAACCGCCGGGAGCAGCTGCGGGGGGCCGCCGCCCTCGCCGACGTGGGGCCCACGGGGCTGGCCGAGGGCGCCGCGCGGCTCATGAATCCGGCGGTGATCGGGGCTCTGCGCGATCTCTCCGAGGAGGTGCGCGAGCGGTGGACCTGACCGGTCGGGGGCGCCGGTGGATCGATCGGAGAGGGGGGGTGGGGGGTGAACGGATGTGCGCAAGGGCTCGTCCCGCCCTCTCGCCCCGCTCTCCCGCGCGTTCGCAGACAAGACGCCCCCCCCCCCCCCTCCCCCCGCCCCCCCCCACGGACCGAATGGTGGCGGAGTCCGCGCGACGAGGCGCGGACGGGCGCGCCGACCCCCCCGGCGGCGGCTCCGGGGCAGCTGGGGCGGCCGGGGCGACATCGCCGCCGCTCCGTGGTTCCCACCGCGCGCTGCTCGACGACAGGAGAGACGGCCACCGTAAGGCATTCAAAGTGGTTGCTGTGGAAGGGACTGGACCCACCGTGGCCTCGATACGGGGCGGACCCGAGGCCCACGAAGCGCTCGGGCTCGAACGCGTCGCCGCGCCCGGTCCGGCGGTTCGGTTTGCAGGCGTCGCCAACGCGGTGGTGCGTCGGGCCTTTCGCGACGCGGGTTTCCGGGCGAGTCCTCTGCGAGGAACGTGCCTCAGTGAAGCGGGGGCTGCCGGGGGACCTCGCGATTCGGTCGTCGCTGGGTCCCCGTGCCAGCCCCCTCTGCCGCCGCTGGCGTCGGCTCGCACGAGGAGCCCTCCCCCCTCCCACAACCCCCCCCCCGGGGCGCGCCCCCCCCCGGGCCCCCCCCCCCCCCCCCCCCCCCCCCCCCCCCCCCCCATGCGCCTAGGTGTCGGCCCCGAAAGGCTCCGCGGCCGCGCTGAGAGTCATGCGCGAGGAGGCCGCCGGCGACGGGGCTCGTCCGTCGCACCCGCGCCAGGCCGGCGACGCTCCTCCGCTCGCCGCCGCCTCCTCCTCCGCGCCCGCCCCCCTCGGCGGTGCCGCCCTCGCCGCGTCGGGCCCCCGGTGGGATCTCCTGTGGGGCGCCGCGATGCCGCCCGACGACTACGCGCGAGCGGGACTGCTGCCGCGGCACCGCGTCAACCACCTGCCCGGGACGTGGGAGCTCGGCCGCAAGGACCGACTCTACCGCGCCCTCGCCCGGGCCCGGCGCCGGCCGACGGCGGCGGCGCGCGACGCCCCGATTCCGCCCGTCCTTGCCCGGACGGCGTCGGCCGACGGCGGCCTCGCTCGGCGCGCGGCCGCCCCCCCCGGGGCTCGCCCTCCCGCCGCGCCGCGGCGCCCCCCCCCGTCCCTGGGCGCCGCCGGCCCCGGCGGTGCCGACCGCGCCCCCCTCCCGCCGGCGGCTCCTCCGCCTCCGTCCGGTTCGGCCCCCGCGCCGCCCGCGCCCGGTCCGGCGTCGCGCCCGCGCGGCTGGAGTCCCTTCGATCTCTGCCCCTCGTGCTTTCACCTCCCGGAGGAGGCGGCCGCCCTGCGCGCCGCGGTCGCCCGCCGTCCCGGCGCCCTGTGGATCCGCAAGCCCCCGGGGTCCTCCCGGGGCCGCGGCGTCCGTCTGGTCCAGAACGTCGCGTCGGCCGCGGCCCTCCGCCGGGCCGTCCTGGTCCAGGAGTACGTGTCGGACCCGATGACCCTGTACGGAAGAAAGTTCGACCTGCGCATCTACGTGGCCGTGACGGGCCTCGCCCCGCTCCGCGCGTACGTCTTTGACGAGGGCCTCGTTCGCCTCGCGGCCAAGCCGTTCACGCTCGCCAAGAGCAAGCGAAGCGACCGTGCCGTCCACGTGACCAACGTGGCCGTGCAGACGCGGCTGGCCGCCCAGCGCGAGGCCGAGGCCGCGGCGGCGGCGGAGGCGGAGGCCGAGCGGGCGGCCGACGGGGACGACGAGAGCCGTTCCGACGCGGGCTCGGATGCCGAGGGGAGCGCCGAATCCGACGGCGGGTCCGACGTTGGCAACGATGGAGTGGACGACGGGCGCACGGGCGACGGCGCAGATCCGCCCCTCGTGGGCGCCGGCGTGGCCCCGCCCCCCCCGCCCCTCGGCGGGCGCGACGGGCTGAAGTGGACGCTTGCCCAGCTCCGTGCCCACCTCGCGACCCTGGACGACGCGCCCAGCTGGGAGACCATCTGGGCCCGCATCTGCGACACCGTCGCGTGCGCCCTGCTGGCCGTCGAGCCCCGCCTCGTCTCCATCGGACGGGGCGCTCTGCCCTCCGGCGGCGGCGGGCAGGCGGGCCGCGGTCGCCCCGCCTCGGCCGCGGGGCGCCCGAGCTCGGCCGCCGCCGGCCCGGGGCGCGAGGCGCCCACCCTCGACGACACGTGCTTTGAGCTGTTTGGGTTCGACGTCATGTTCGACAGCTCTCATCGGCCCTGGCTCCTCGAGGTCAACACGGGCCCGTCGCTGGCGGCGAGCCATCCGGCCGACGTCCAGGTCAAGTTTCCCCTGCTTGCCGACCTCCTTCACCTCGTCGGTGTCCCCGCGGGTCGCGGAGCCTCGCGGGTGGGCGACGCCGGACCGGGCGGCGTCGGCCGGACGTCCGACAGAGAGGCGGCGGCGCCCCGCCTCTCGCTGAGCGCGTGCGCCGATCCCGGCACCGCCCTGGGAGACGTCCCGCTGCGGTCCCTCCCGGCCCCCATCCGCCGGGTGGCGGCCGAGCTGGCGCGGTCGCGCGCGACGAGCTTTCGTCGGGTGCTGCCCCCCGATCCGAGTCACGGCATCGCCGACGGGTCGCTGGCACCGGCGACGGGCGTCAACGAATCTCTGCGGCCGGGCACTCCGCCCGGCGAGGCGCCGGCCGCCCGGAGACCGCCCCGCGGTGCCCAGCCCGTCTCGACCGACGGTCGCCTCAGGCCGCTCGTGGGCGGAGAGTCGTCCAACGAGCTTCGAGAACGGTACCTTCGGCTTCTGGAGGTGCCTCGGCGCGACTTCTCCGCGGTTTGTCGCTGGGACGAGGCGCGCGAGCGCGCTGAGCGCGCGGCGGACCGGGCGGGGGGGAGAGCGTCTGCCGCGACGCCCGGAGGAGCGACGTCGAGGGGAAGGTCCGGCGGACAGGGACATGCAGAGCCCAGCGGCGACGTGCGCCGGCCGTCCGAGCTGCCGTCAGCCCCGTCGCCCCGTCCCAGCTCGGCGACGCTCGAGCGCGACGCCTGTCGCACCCCCGCCACGTGGGCTCCTGCACAGGCGCGCCCTGCCCCGGCCCCCTCCGCGAGCGCCGCTCCGGCATCGCTCGCGGAGCGGGCCATCGCGACAGCGGCAGTCTACGGCGCAGCGCGCCGAGGCAACCCTGCGCGCGCGCTGCCACCTGTGAAGATTCCGGCCCCGCCTACGCCGGCCCCTCTTGACTGCGAGGTCCCTCACGTCGACCGGACGCCCTGGGTGGTGGGCCGCGGCCTCTCTGCCCGGACAACCTCTTCCTCCGTTCGATCCACCACTTGAATGGCCGGTTCCGTCAGTCCTCCTCTGCCCTCTGGCCTTCGCCCTCACTGCGGCGCCACCAGTCAGGTCCGGGTCTCGCACGGCCCCTCCTTGCCCGCCCCCCAAGGGCCCGACATTTCCCGTCCAACGCCCAAAAAATCCTCCCGACCCGCACCCAGGGCGCCGCCACGCCACCAGCCATGGCGCCCCCCAAGGACGGAGACCTCCGATCCTTCTTTGGCCGCTCAAGCGCAGCCCCATCGTCGGGAGCGACCGCCCAGCGCGCCTCGGCCACGCCTCCGACGGCGGCCGCCAATCGGAAGCGCGGACGCGACGATGAGATTATGAATTCCGACTCCCATACCGTAGGGGTGCCGGCGTCCCGTCCGCGCGTCGATAATGAGGGGGCAACGTCAAGCGCCGCGGGGGCGTCGGCTTCTCGGCCGCCCATCGCCTCTCGCGCTCCCCCCAAGGCTCCCACGCCCCCCTCGACGGGAAAGAAGAAGCGATCCGCTCCCTCAACTCTTTGGGAGGACGAGGAAAACGGTCCAGCCGCCGTCGCGGCCCGTGAGGCAGCGGCAGCAGCGCTGGGCCCGCGCGACCTCGGCCCCGATGTCCCGCACACCGTCCTCCCCGAGGCCCCTGGCGGGTACGTGCCCCATGACACCACCCCGTCAAATCCCGGATCCAAAGTTGTTCCAGAAGGTCACCCCGACGCGCTCAAGGGCATCACCTTCGTATTGACTGGCACGCTCGAGAGCCTCAGCCGGGAAGCCGCGACGGACCTCATCCGCTCCCACGGGGGACGCATTGTCGGGTCAGTCTCGACCAAGACCACCTACGTGGTAGTCGGCAAGGACTGTGGTCGCTCCAAGTTTGTCAAGATCGCCGAGCTGGGGACCCCGCTACTGAGCGAGGACGGGCTCATTGCGCTCGTGGCGGCAACGACCCCGCTTCGTCCCCGCCCGACTGAGCGACTGGGCGGCGCGACCGGGGCCGCACGGGCCCGCGACATCATGGCCACGGCGATGGGGGACTCTCCTGCTCGCGGCTCGGCTGCCACTCGGTTGGCGCCGGCTGCCACGGCCGGCCGCGGGCCGGTCGAGCTATGGGTGACCAAGCATGCGCCTCGGTCGACAAGGGACCTGTGCGGAAACCCCTCTGCCATCGCGTCCTTGGTGGCCTTCCTTACCCAATGGGAGGACGTTCATCTCCGTGGCAAGGCCTTCCAGCCTCCGAGCGCCGGAGGGCGCGGGGCACAGGTCAAGGAGTGGAACACCCGCCGGGCTGTGCTGCTATCGGGCCCCCCTGGCATCGGCAAGACCTCGGCTGCCCACACTGTCGCGCGCCAGCTTGGCCTCCGCGTCGTCGAGGTTAACGCCTCGGACACGCGCGGAAAGTCAGATTCTGGTCTCAAGATTCGGCAGGGCGTTGGGGGAAAGCTTGCCAACGTCGTCCGGGACTTCACCACCAACCGCACACTCGGGGCGCTCTGGGGCGGCCGCCAGTCTGGAGCCGCAAGCACCGAGGCCTCGGGGGGCGCTGTCCTCATCATGGACGAGGTCGACGGCATGTCGGCCGGCGATCGCGGGGGAGTCGCCGACCTGATTCTTACCATTAAGAACTCGAGAGTCCCGATCGTGTGCATCTGCAACGACAAGTACTCGCAGAAACTTAAGTCTCTGCGGTCGCACGTTGTGGAGCTTGAGTTCCGGCGCCCGACGCTCGCACAGCTGAGACATCGCCTCGGCGAGATTTGCCAGTCCGAGGGACTGCGGGTCAACGAGCAGACCCTCGGGGCCCTGGTGGAGTCTACGCGTGGCGACGTTCGCGCGGTATTGGGCCAGCTTCAGATGCTGCGTCTGCGCGGGCCGGGGACGGTGTCCTGGCGGGATGTTGCCGGTGAAGGGGGGGCGGGGGTGGTGTCGGCCAAGGACGAGAATCTCACGCCCTTTTCCGCGGCGGATGCGCTGCTGGCGCACTCGGCCGCTCCTCTACCGCGACTGGCCGCCCGGATCGATCTCGTCTTCCAGGACCTCGATTTGGTCCCCTTACTGATCCAGGCGGGCGGGGTGTCCGACGGCAGGGACAGATGACTGGGGTCAGGGCTCGGCGGCTCAGCCTCCCCGTTCTCTCCACTCCCGTTCACCCCGACCGCCCCCCACCCATTCCCTCCAGGAGAACTACGTCAACCATCGCCCCGCCGTGGCAGCCTCGGCTCTGCAGCGCCTCCTCATCCTCGCTAAGGCGGCTGAGGCCATCTCGGCCTCAGACCTGGTAACGACGCGCCTCCGGGCCAATCAGCAGTGGTCTCTGGCGCCCCTCGCCGCTCTCCTCGGTGCCGCGTATCCAGCTACCTACATGCGAGGCCCACGAGAGGCGCTGAACATGCACGATCCTCCCTTTGGCCGTTTCACGGCCTACCTTGGGTCGATGTCGAGCCAGGGGCGGACCAAGCGGCTCATTGGCGAGCTGCACTCTCGGCTGAGCGCGTCGTCTGCGGGCTTCAGAGCGGATCGCGAATCTCTGGCCCTCGAGTACCTTCCAGCGCTGCGCGCATCACTGACGCTGCCGCTGCTCCGGGCCTCCAGGGCGACGGATGTCAGGGGGGGCGACGGCGACGCACTGTCGTCCGCCGAGGCCGCGGCCCATGTTGCAGCCGACATGCTTGCCCTGAACCTCCAGCGCGAGGATCTCGACACCATCGCGGAGATCGGTGGCTTCAAGACAGTAGACGGCAAGGACACGTGGAACGCCGACATCTTTAAGGGGGTACCAGCGAAGGACAAGGCGGCCTTGACGCGGCACCTCACGGCTGGGGCGGCCTCGAGCAAGGCGCGGACGGCGATTCAAGCGGCCGAGGCGAAGCCCTCGTCCAGGCGGGGCAAAGGCGCGGCAGCGAAGGTGGCAAACGCGGCAACGGCGTCGAAGAGGAAGAAACCCATCAAGGACGAGGTTGAGCCGCTGGTCCACGATGGAGATCTGGCCGAGGCGGCCGCACTCGGCGCTGACGGCGCGTCCTCGGAGGATTTGGACGATGAGGTTGACCTCAACCTTCTCGCCCGACACGGCATCACGGTCGAAGCCAAGGCTAAAGCGGCGCCCCGGGCGAAGGCGAAGAAAGGGTAGGGGGGGTTAAGGCTGGGGTCGCCGTGTTGTATCTTCGTACCTACCCGCTCTCGTTCCACGTTGTCTCGGCCCAAACGTCCACTCCCTTCGACGCACACCAAGCGAGCGCCAGCCGCTCATGTTCGTCCGGGCGCAGGGCCAACGGACAGATGTCATGGCAGCCATCCGTCCAGGCCGGCCCGTCCAGCGGGTCGACACCCACATGCGGGCAGCCGCACAGAGGGGGCGCCGAGAGCCCGCGCGTGGCAAGGGCCTGACGGATCCGAGGCAAGGCAGGCCCAAGGACGCCGCTGCCACGTGCGGAGGCCATTCGGGGTCCACCTCCGCTTGACTGAAGGCCCGCAAGGGTGCCCTCCGCGTAGGCGCGCTGCGCTGCAGCGCGGCGGGCCTCACGTTGGCTTCGCGTGCTTCGCAGCGAGCCTGCAACCGAGGCTGTGCCTCCGGCCTCGCGCTCGTCCGGAAATGCAAGAAGACCCCGGGGGAGCCCCACAGTAAGGTCTCCCGGCTCGAGACCGAGGGCTGCCTCCCGTCCGGCGACCCGAGTCTCGGCCCACCGCTCGATCTCGCCGAGAAGTGCGAGGACAGAGGGCACTGGCTCGGGCGGCGGTGCCTCGGGGTCTTCGTCAAGGACCGCTGGCGGGGCCGTGCCCGCTAGACGGGCCCCGGCGGCCGCGAGGGCGCCACCCCGCTCGGCGTCGACATGAGCTAGAGCGGCGAGGAGGCCGCGGCGGGCCTCGCCGATGCCGCCGTCAGCCGTGGGGCCCGGCGGCGCAAGGCCGTCGGCGTCGTCGTCGGTCGCCGTCGACTCGTCCGAGTCGGTACTGATGTCGCCCCCACCTCCACGTCCGTCGAGGCCCAGAGCCCGACGCGCCTCCTCGGCGGCCCGCGCCCGTGAGGCAAGCGTGCGCTCCCTTCTCTCATCCTCCCAAGCTTTGCGCTTGGCGCGGAGCTCATCCGCCCGCGCTCTGGCGGCCGCCACCGGGTTGAGGAGGTTCTTCTTGTTTCGGCCGCCACGGATGAGCGCTGCGATGCGACGCGAGAGCTCCTCCTGCCGCTGCTTCCGCTCTACGCGCTCTCTCTCTTCCAGGTCCGTCTGGAGGCGGGCCATGGTGCGCGCGTCTAGCGTCGACTCCTGAGCGCGGCTGACCACAACGTTGATCGTGTCAAGCGACGTGTTGACCTCCATGTTGATGAAGGCTCCCGACTGCCCGTTGAACACCTTCTCCACATAAGGAATTCCAAGATCGACCCTGCGCGGGGCGGGTGGGAGGGTCCGGGCCGGTCGGGTGCGCGCGACCTGGTTTGGTTTTGCATAACATGCTCCTGCGGCTCTCGGGCGCCTCTGGTGCGGCCTCAGCGTTGAGCCTCCCCCGGATTATTCCGCCGACTCGCCCGGTACTCTCGGCCTGGCGCCCCATCAAGCGCATGCGCGTGACATAAGTATCGCCCACGCGAACCGCGGAGGGGCCAGACATTGGCGTGGCGCTCGGTCAAAAACAGAGGCCGGCCGTTCCCGCGCTTGAGGCGCTGGTGCCCGTGCAATGAGGTGTGGGTCGCCGGACCGACGGGTCGGCACGCGACGACGGCGGCGGTGGGGCGGCGGGAGCCAGTGGGACGCGGAAGACACCCACTCGACGTCCAGCCGGACTTGCCATAGGGTTCGACCGCGTCGGTCTACTGTCTGGCCCGGATAGACGCGACCGCACTTTCCGTGGTCAACTTAACCCTTAATACTCGGCCTCGCCCCTCCGCGCTCGACGACCGGCCTCCACATTCGAAAATGGCGGCCGGGACTAAGCGGGGTCGCCCATCATACGGCCTCGCCGTGCTTCTCCTCTACGGAGGGTGGTGGTCGACGGTCTACTTCCTCCTCGGTCTGATGCTCCTGCTGTGGAAGGGCGAGGGAGGGGCCGTCGCTTCTCGCCATGGGGTTCCAGGCGCCGCTCACTTCACACGCTGCTGCCACGCCGACCCCTCGTCGTTACCTTGCCGCAGGGGTAGCTCTTCCGTACACCTCCACGGCCTATGGCCTCGAGTTCGCCGCGTTTGCCGGATGGTCCCTTCTCGAGCCGTCACGCCTCGCTCTCGCGCGGCGAGGCAACCGCGCGGGCGCGCCCGGCGCCCTCCTGGTGAGTGCCGCCCTTGGGGTGGTATCTCTCCTCTACCTCGTCTTCCAGCTCGCGATTCAGTCGTATGTGCTGCGGATGGACTTAATAGCCTCGGGTGCGGGCGTCGTCTTCACGCTGCCGCAGGTAGTGCTCGCTGCCCTTGTCGCCACCGGTGTGGCCTGAGCACCGGGGCGAGTGTGACGTGAATTCTTCGTGAATCGATACAGGATGCGTCTTAATACGCCCGCCCCTACCCAGCCCTTAAACGTCGAGCCACTGCACGACGAGGAGGTCCCTGCCCGCGCCCGTTCCGCCGATATCGCCGAGCGCGACGCCCTCACCTTCTCGCAACCAGCCTTCTTTCTCCCCCCGTGCCACGCGTGGGCGCAGCGCAAAGGGTCGCACAACAGCTTCGGGGTTGGCCACCCGAACGGCCATCCAGAGGGCGCTTGCAGGGTCGGTGGGACGGAAACGACGGACGAGACGCTTGCCGCCCGGGAGCATGACACCCACCGCGATGGCGCCTGGTTCGTCCTGAGGAGGCTCCGGGGGCAGGGCTGCGCGGGCCACGGCCGCGTCCTCCGCGCCCGAGTGTGCCGGTGCGGGGACCACGGGGCGGGTGGAGGGTCGCACACCCGCATCCGCACCCGCATCCGCATTCGCACCCGCATCCGCACCGGCACCGGCACTGGCACCCGCGCCCGCAGAGCCTCTGGGAAGGGCTAAGTCCTCTTGGGACGCTGCAAGCGCGCGTGCTAGCATGGCATCCTCGTCAACGTCCGCATCGCTCGTGCCCACACCCGCGCCCGCGCTCGCCGTGGGACCGGAGCGTCCGCCTTCGGGCTGCGACAGTGCGAGAGCTCGCGCCACTTGCTCCTCCTCGGTCATGGCTTCGGGCGGCACGACATGCCCGGCCCCGTCACGGACGTGGTCCCCGATCAGGGGCGCAGATCTCCGGTCCTCTGCCGGGGCCAGCGCGGCTGCGCCTTCGTCCGACGGCGTAGTCGTGAAGAAGTCGACCAGTCGCTCGATAAATCGGTCGGGGGAGTTTAGGCCCGTGACCAGCCGCATGCCCTGCCCCGTCGCAGGGTCGACGACGAGCACGCACGGGATGTCCCAGCGCGCCCGAAAGGCAGGCGCGTTCTGGTAGGTGCGCGTAACCTCGCGTCCGTCGACCGAGTCCACGTCGACCTGCGCCAGAACAAAGGCCGCCCGCACGACGTCCCGCACCTGGTCCACGCTCCAGAGGTCACGGTTGACGCACTGGGACGCGAAACAGCCGGACCGCTGGAGCGAAATGAGGAGCCAGCGCCCGTCCCTCTCGGCCTCGGCGCGAGCCGCCTCGAGGGTGTTTCCGGCTGCGACGAGCTGCGCGGGCGGGGCAAACAGCCTGCCTGCCCGCGAGGCCCGCGCCGCGTCGTCCCGCGGAGCAGCCACCCCCGCCCGGGCAGCATGCATCGCCGGGGCGCCGGGTCTGCCCGCTGGACGGTCGCCGTCGGTGCCATCGTCCGAGCTGGGGGGGGTGTAATGGTCCGGGCCGCCCGGGACGACACCCCCCGGAACGCCGAGGAAACCGCGGGCGGCGGGCATCAGGAAGCCCTGGTCTACAAGTCGCTCGCGAACTTCGGGCAGAGCGGCCCGCGGCTCCCCTCCTTCGAGGCCGACGCCTCCAGCGCCCCCGACGCCCCCGACGCCCTCTCCGCCCCCGTCGTCCTCGCCCTCAGCTGCCAGCTGCCTCGCGAGAGCGGCGTCGGCCTCCTCGTCCGGCCCGTTCCCGGCCGGACCGCCCCCGCCGGCCCCGCCCCCCAGGTGCAGGTCGACGGCCGCCTCCAGGTTCCAAGCGCAGGCCTGCGGATGCGAGACGATTTGGGAGAGAGGCGACGGAGCGTCGAATCGCAGCGCGCGGTTTCACGCAAAGGTTGACGCCGAGTCACCCGGCTCCCGCCGGGCGCGCGCAGGCTGGACCAGACCCCGACCCCGGGGTGGGGTCTGGCCCCGGAGAACGGGCCGCTGCCGCCGTGGCCATCGACTGAGGTGCGGGAGGGAGCGCTCTATCCGGAGCGGGATGTCGGCGACACCCAATAAGATGCTCCCTCTCGCCTCGAGGATGTGGGTTGCCGCCAGCCGGTCCGCGCTGGCGGTGATGGCCAGAAAAGAGTCAAGGACGGCAGTATGTGCCTCCTGGTCGACGGGCTGAGCGCCGCCGGACGAATACATTGCGCTGTGATCAACGCGTTGATTGCACAAGGGCGAGAGGGGGTGGTTCGGTTGTCACAGCCTCGCCACCGCGTATTCCAAACTCCGCTTGACTCGAGCGGCGCTCGCCTCTGCAACCCGGCCCATTTCGCCCCTCCAGTGCCGCGCCGCGGCCGCACGGTAACTTACGGGAGAGGAGAGAGCGTTTCACCGCAGTGGATAGCGACGCAACGTCGGCGAGCGAAAGAGGGGCATGTATGTCGTCCGGGGGACTAGTTGCCGCGAACGTCGCCTCGTGGGAGCCGATTTCGCGCTTTAGGCGCGAAAGGTGCGATGGTTCACGTAAATGTGACCGTGAGCGCGTGGCCACTAGCCCCAGCGAGACGCGCCCCCCTGCCTGCGCCCGGTCGCGGCCCGGAGCTCTCGGCCGCCCCCGACGGCGACGGGTCTTCTTGTCTCACCCATCGGTCATCGGAAGACTATTTCTTGTCAGAGATGGCGCCGAGGCTGGTCCCACGGCTTGAAGATTCCGGAAGGCCTGACGTCGCGCCGGCCCCGGCCTGAGCGCTGGATGCTCTGCGACGGCGCCCTGGGTCGCGGCGCTGCCGCAGGGCGAGGGGGGCCGGCGGCGGTCTCGACCTTTCCGGCTCGTCCCTCTACCACCCACCTACATTCTCAGCCCTGCAGCAATGCTGGAACCCAGCGGGGACCCAGCACGAACATTGACGCTTCCACGCCGCGTGTTCGCAAACCTCCTCCTCGCCCTCGTCGCCGTCCTCCTTGTCGCGCCGTGCGTCTCGAGGGGGCAGACCTGTGACGATTACGCGGAATGTCTAGAGACGGAGACAATAGAGCGAACCGTATTGTTCAACCTGGGAGTGCCAGTGTCCTCGGGAACGCCGCTGAATGTGGCGGAGCTACAGAGCGAGTACGTGTTGTCTCAAGTGAATGAAGTGAATGGCTGCACGGGCAAGTTCCCCGTGACTGAAGTGGAGCAGCTGCGGGTTGGGTGCGATCCCGGCAGCGATACGATCAGCGGTGCGAGGTGGGATGACGTCATCGATGTCAAAAAGTGCATGTCTCAATCGTGCGCTGTGAAAGGCGTTGCGGGCGGCTGCTCGGTAACCACGGATGGGCTGGGCTACTGCGGGTCCGGAAACCCCATTGTGGGTGTCGACAACGTGGAAATCCCGGGTTTGGCGAAAGGGACTTCGTACGCGCTGGGCAATCGCTGTCCGTTCTCATGGTGTCCGATCCCCGACTTTGATCGTCTGTTTGATCATTTGAACGGAGCGGACCTGGGAACAGAGCCGGTCCAGTCGGTCTACAAGGTTTCCTCCGTGAGTCTCTATTCCCTCGGAGATCCCCCTAAGCAGGAAATCGAGTCAGTCTGCGGCTGCTTCAATTTGCGCTACGTGGGCTGCGCTGCCAGTACTCTGTCTGACTTCGAAGAGAAGGCGGCCGGGGGGAAGTGGGACGCGAGCAACAGGCTGTTTCTCCCCGTCGGGGCACCGCTGCCGGATCTCGCTGACTGGGTCGTCACTCAAGCTACTTGCGAGTCGTGTGGGGCCAGCTCGTGTTGGGTTCCTGAATCCTGGGACTGGAACGACATGAACAACGTGAACGAGGCTCTCGGCAATTTCAACTCTTTCCGGAAGGCTGCGTGTGGGAGGTGGTGCCCTCAAGTTGGACTCGATCCCTCGTACCGGTGCAGGGATCCCTTCTCTACCTCGAGTCTGAGCAAGGCGCTGCCTAACTTCACCGGCAGATGGACGGACGATCTCGCCTACTACACCGACAACGAGTTCGACTGCTCCTGCGCCCTTCAGGACAATTACGCGTTCAACGGTTCTGCACAACAGTACCACAAGTGCGTCGAAACATGCGTGGAGGAGGGAGTTGCAGTCTCCAAGGTCAACTGCTACTCCCTCGACCTCGTGGCCACTGACGCCGTTGACGAGGCGGGCTATCTTCTTCCCCCAGTAAACTCGGAATTGTTTGGGCCTGACCGGTACCGGCTTCCCGGCTCGTACCCTGCCCCAGGTCAGTGCGTCTTCGAGGCGAACTCAAACAGCCCCTACTCGCCTTTTTCTGGGCAACTCGGCGCAGAAACCGGGCTCAAAGACGACCCCAGCTGCACGACGTGCGTATGCCACCAAGCCGTTGAGTTGGCGGAGCAGTGCGACGAACTTGGGCGCAGCGGGGCAGATGTGCAGACGTGCTACCCTATCCTTGCCAGGACATTCAGTCAGTTCGGAAACAGTTTAAGCAACTTCAGTTATAATGTCGCCCAAGCGGACTGGTGCATTAGCGACTCCGACTGCAAGCGGCAGGGTTGCGTTGGCGACGCGCTGACTGACGCGCAGCGCGAGCTTGCCGGGTGGTGCGCGTACAATAACACGTGCTACGGAGCTTCGGAAGCGTATAAGTGCCCCCAAGCCGAGTGTGTTGACAGCGCGGAGGGGGGGGAAATCTTGACATGGTGCACGACTCTGAGATGCAACGATGCAAGCCTGCTGAATGGTGACTTGTCGTCTTCCAACGTTGAGACTTGCGAGGTGTGGAACCGCGCCCTTCCTGGAAAGGGCGGTCTTTGCCTGTTGGAGAGCGAGTGCGAAGAGCGGACGTGCAACGAGAACGGCAAGTTCTTTTGCGTCCCGTCCAAGATCGAGGGCTGTTCCACGGAGTTTACTGAGCCCAAGTGTGTTGACAACGAGTCAGAGTGCAATGAAAGGGCATGCAATGCTGCACGCGAATGCGGGCAGGCTAACGCGACTTGGTGTCCCCTACTCGGCGACCATGGTGGATGTACGCTTGACCTCCTCTCGTGCGCGCAGAAGGTGTGCGCGTGCGACGTCAATGACACTGGCTGCTGGCCGGGTGAGGACAATGCCGCCTTGGTTACCATGGGGTTCACAACGACCGCTGAACTGGCTGCCGACGAGGCTGCCGCTGCATCTGCCGCTGCCGCCGCCCAGGAGTGGTCGTGTCTACGCGAGGCCTACGCCGGATGCGCCGAGGCTGCCGGTGATCCCCTCCTGGACGACAGAGCTTTCACAAGGTACGCCTCGAACAACACGACTTGGTGCAAGGCACTCGAATTTTACCCTGGGCTCTTTCCACCCGCGGACAACTTGGACCTCTGCACGCCCGACGGGACTCTCGAGTGCGAGTGCCGGTCGGGCGTCGTGCCATCTTCCCTCTATCGCTCTAGCGGACCGGATTTCAGAGGAGGGGGCGATGTGGCGAACCCTGGGGTGTGGTGCGGCGCGGATGTGGGCCCGAACGGCAGTGGCGCCGCTGCAACATGCCTCTCCGAGGACGAAGCGGATGACGTCGGTTGCCCGACTTGCTGCTGCATCTCTCCTGTCTGGCCTATTGCACTGAGTTCGGGAGCCTCGTGGCCCGAGCCTCGGCCGACTCCGTGGACCAAGACGTGCGGGGTCGACGGCCTTTCCAGTCCCTGCGCGTGTGACACGCTAAACGACCTTGGTGCCACTGACCTTGACGGCGCTCAGCTCGAGCCTTGCGGCAGCCAAATGGATCCCCCCACGATTTGCCCGCTCGTCAAGTGTTCTACCGATGCCGGATGTGCACTGCCGCCGCCTAGCGACTTTGAGTGCGAGTCGGAGTCTCCCCCCACTGGCGGAGAGTTGATCACCTGCTGTCGCATAGAATCTCGTTATGTCTCAACATCCGGGGGGACCGTGACTGCCACCAAGGAGTGCGAGGTCATCTTTTTGCCTCCCCCAGTGACAGTGGAGCTGGAAGACGACGACGTGGACGTCGAGGAAGTTCCAGAGCGGGACCAGATCTTTTTGGAAGACTTAATTTTCGGGGAATCTGAGAATGTCGACTACAACTATTATGAGAGTATTAACGCCGACGAGTTGGGCACCGGGCCGTTCAACTCTTGCGGCGACCCCACGACGAATCCTTGCATCGTTTACAATGCCGATGGGGAAGAAACTGGCGAGGAGTGTTGCAACAACCCCATTTGGCAGGGTGGAAAGGTGCCTTTGGCCCTTATCCAGCGATCAGGCATCGAACTTGACTTACCGGCTTCTGTTGAATACACATCTCGGATGTCGTTTAGCGTGTACCTCTCGACGGAGAATGCCGCAGGGGCACTCGTCGTCGCTGTTTCGAAAGCCGTAGAGGACCTCAATCCTGTCAATTTTGCCGTCTCTGTCTTCTTGGCAGCGGGTAGCGACGGCAAGTTCCCCACCAGTGCTGAACTCCTTCTGAAGATGGTATGGCGTTCCGAATCCGAGCTCCTTGAAGGTCAATTGCAGGCTGTTTTTGTGCTTAGGGAACTCATCGGCGCCCCTCCTCCTACTGGACGGGCACTTGCCGAAGGACACGTCAACGATGGCCTTGCGAAATTCAAAGACCTCGACGTGGATGACGATGGGGGCGGGCGCTGGCTGTCCCTTCGCTCTCTCGCCGCCGGCTCGGCGGCTGCACCCATTGTTGGCGACCTCGCTGACACAGACGATGACATGGGAGACGAATCTGACGGGGGCGCAGCCGGCAAACGCCGCAGCCTTGAGAGCCTTGCGCGCCGAGTCCGGCAGGCTGGGGGAGCGCGTCTTCTCGCTGACGGTGTTTCCGAACCTGCCAAAGCGGGAGGAGGCGACTGCGCAATCGCCCCGAGCCGCCTAGGGCGCGTGGCCAAGCCTCTCCCACCCAAGGTCATCGTGTGCGCAGCCCCTGAGCCAGGATTCGCTTTTCCCAAGGAAAATGCCGCTGGGCTTGTGGGATGCGGCGATGCTGCCCTCATTGGATCGGGAGATCCGCAAGCTCGTCCCCTCTACTTCCCAGCCCGAGGACTTCCTGGAGCTGGCGTCAGGATCGACAACCCATACAGCATGGCCTCTTGCTTCGAAGGCATCGGCGTCAACATGCTGACGCACGTCTTGTCGGACGTCATGGACCAGGCGAGCATTGAACGCAGGGCCCAAGCCTCGCCGCGTCTGCGCCGTGTTTCCCAAAATCCCGGCCCCTCTTTTATCCATGTCCCCCTCATATACCACCGCATCCCCAATTTCGCCAACAGGACTTTGAGGTACACTGGTTTCGTTCGATCAACGAGGCGCTCGAGGTGACGTCGCGCTCGGCCAGTGGGTCCAACTGCCTTAAGCCGCCCGTGCTGGAGTCTGCCAAGTGTCACATCACTCTCGGGGCCGGATGGACGGCGCAGCGGCAATCATGCGACGCGCAGTGCGGGCGGGATCTCTCTGACATCCCGTGGGACAAGACACGCTTCTCGTCTCTCACGGAGGCGACAGAGGCGTGCATGTCGGGGAAGCTGCTTGACGACACGCAGTGCACCACATGGCGTGATGCGTGCTGCGTTCGGTTTGGGGCTCAGTACGGCCATCAGCGGCTTGTCGTTGTGTCTGCAATTCCTCCCCTCCCGAGCACCGTCGAGCGCTTCCTCATCTCCATTTTCGCGCCAGCCGTGGTCGACACGATCGTGGTTGCTCTTGTCCTCCTTGGCGTGTTCGTGCACTTCGTGTGGTGGGTGGAGCGTGGGGCTCAGCCTGGTGTTTTTGGCGGATCATACACTCATGGCATCGGTCAGGCCTTTTGGTGGGGCGTTGTGACAATGACGTCAGTGGGCTACGGCGATCGCGTACCCGTGACGAGTGCCGGGCGTGTTTGCGGCATGAGCTGGATGTTTGTCTCTCTCTTACTTCTGACAAGTCTAACAGCGACCATGACGTCGATCACCACAGAGATCACCGTGCTCGACAGGTCTGAAGGGAGACCAAAAAGTGTAAGTGATCTTGTCGGTGTTGGTGACACTGTTGGGCGAAAGCGCGTCTGCACCACCAATGACACAGCATCCTGGGTGTTGTCGGAGGAGAGGATCGGCTATCGGTCCACAGACCCGGATTTCCCGTCGTCAATCGACACTGTTGTGGCGTCGAGCGCCCGGGACTGCCTCGACTTTGTGTCGCGTGGCGAGGCGTACGCTGCTGTACTGCCCCAGGCGACCGTGGCGCAGCTCTTTACGACTGGAAGATGGGGCGGAGCCGAGTCGCCGATGGCACGGGAGCTGTCACTCGGCCCACTGGAGGAGGAGGGCGACTGTCCCTCGCAGGGTATGGGCGGGTGCCGTCCTCTCGCCGCCGGACCTCCGGTGTTTATTTCCCCAGTCGCTGCCGCCTTCCCCATTTCTGGAGCCGAGGACATCGCGGATGGAGTGACAGAGGCCACGCTTCGTTGGTTTGATGGCGTCTCTCGGGCGATCGAGAGCGTTCGCGCTGCCAAGCGGACCAAGGAGTGGAGAGAACGAAGAGAGATTGACTCTGATATCTCGGGTGGTGCGGCCAATGGTCCTGCCCTGCCGAGTGAAGAGAGTGGAGCTACCGGTACTCGGGGCCTTTTCGTCTTCTCAGACGTGAATGAATTGTTCAACCAACCCCTCAAGTCTGTGGCGCAGGGCGGAGTTGTCGAGTCAACTGGCTTTTTCTTCTCCACCGATGTTGCTGATGACGCCGAGCGCCGCAGGCTCGTGCGCACCGCTGGGTTGGCCGGTCGTACGGCCGCGGCCCTTGCGGAGGCCAGTCGCAACGTGACGTGGGCGCTCGTCGGGCCCTGTATCGCGGCTTGGGGAGCTGTCCTTTTTTACATCCTGCTGTGGGCGCCATTGCGTGCCTGGTGGCAGACTCGCATGGACGCTCTCGCAGGCCTCGGGGCCCAGAACCGGAGGGAAGAACAGGCGACAGCTGCGGAGGCCGCCCGTCTCGGTCTGGCGGCAGCCTTTGCTGACGTCCTCAACGGTCAGACAAGGAGAGGTGCCATGGGGGCCGTAGCAAGCTGGCTCGCGTCTGGCGCCTCAGGTGGAAGCGCGTCTGTGACCACGGCTGGCTCCTTCACATTGGCTGCACGGCTCGCCGGCAAGGTCGCAGCGGCCACGTCATGGCTTACGGGCAGCCGGCCGGGGGCGTCAGCGACCACTGCCGCCCTCGCCGCGGCTGCCCGCGACACCCGCGCGGCTCTCGCTGGGGAGGACGCGCCGGAGACCAGTCGTGCTGCGTCTCGGGTTGTGCATCGGGATGGGAGCTGGTGGTGGAAGGAGGCGCTGCAGATGAACCCGTTGGCTGCGAAGAGGGAGGAGACGCTTGCTGACATGGAGCGCCGGGTGGACGCGATGGGCTGTTCCGTTCTAATCCTAACCGAACTTGCCAGGAAGAAGACGGAGGGAGGGGCTGGGAGCTGAGATGAGTGGTAGGAATGCGGGAAGAATTGAACTAACCCGCGGAGGGGTTGTTGCATGTAGGGGTGCGCGCCCGCCCCGCCCGTCAAAGATCGCCATCGCCCCGCCCCACCCAATACGTTCTTCCCTCAGGCGGCCGCGCAACCAGTCTCGCGTTCTCCATGAGCGCTTGTTTCAGAATAGGCACCGACCGCGCCAACGGCAGGAACTCCGCGCGCGCCTCCTCGCTTGAGAGACCCGCAGCACCCGCGTCCACTAGTCGGCGACGCACTGCGCGGACGAGCGCTGGCGGCAGCCCAGGCAGCAGCCCCGGTGGCGACCTCTGCGGCGGCCCAGGCAGCGATCCTAGCGGCGGAGCCAGCGGCGGCGGTGCCCCACCCCTTCCCCAAGCCCGCCCCTCCCTCCTGTCCCCCCCCCTGGACCGGGCTGCCCGCTCGAGCGCCGCCGCAGCCTCAGACACGGCTCGTGCCGCAAGACGCTCCCGCGCCGCCCCGGCGCGGTGCGCGGCCGCGACGGCCTCCGGAGGCAGCAAAGCACCCCACTCCTCCCCAGGGTCGCCATCGGCCCCCCCATTCACCACGCACGCCCCGTCCGTGAGTCCCGCCTCTCTCTCGTCCACCGCTGCATCGGCGGTACCCATGACGCCGTCATCTCCATGGCCTGTCTTCGCCTCCCCCACGTCGTCGCCGCGCCTCGCTCCTTGTGCGTCGTCCGGGCGGGCGGCACAGGCCCCGGCCTCTGGCACCCGACCGGCCGTCGCCGCATCCCAGTCGATCTCGAAGAGCGAGGCGAGATCGGACACCCCAAATAGGCCACCCCTGGCCCGTGGGTCCTCAAGAGCCCTCGCAGCCTGATAACGCTTGCGAACCTGCAATGCGGCAAAATGTGACTACGTCGGCGTCTAGTTAATTTCGTCGGCAGGGAGAACATTGCGGGCTCTCAGGAGCTGAACAAACGCCCAATTCCATCTCCCCCGATTCTCGCCTGCCGGCGGTACACCCACTCCTCAAGTGTTCCAGGGCAAACCAACCGTGCCACAAGAACGGGACGCGTTTGACCTGGGCGCCAGGCACGTGCAGCCGCCTGAAAATGGCGGTGGGAGCGCGGAGGGGACGAGGTAAAACGATGGGGCGCCTGGGCGAAAGTGGACCACCCGCCCTACTCGAGCGACTCGCCTGAAGATCATTCGCCGGGTTCCAGTCAGGGTCGACGATTAGCACCCGTGTGGCTCCGACGAGCGAGAGTCCCAGACCCCCAACACGCGTGGTGAGGAGAAGAATCCGCGGGCCGTCGTCGTCAAGGGCTCTTCGAGACGGAGCGGCCTCGTCGACGGCCCTCCGGCGGCGTGCCGAGCATGCGTTGAAGGCCGCAACGGTCCGCGCTCGGGCCGCGACGGGAGTGACGCCATCAAGACGGCCGATAAAGCCAGGAGGCAAATTGGAGGAAGTCGTTCCATCCTCATCGCCCACGCCGGCCTCAGCGACGACAGCGGCCCGATCAGCCGCGACGGCAGCGACGATGGCAGAGCCCACGACGTCTAGCGTCCCGCGGTGCCCAGCAAAAACAAGGGTCGAGTGGCCTTCTCTCGTCCATCGCGTGACAAGCGAGGCCGCAGCACGGCACTTCCCTGCGTCGTCAGGGAGGCAAGGGATCGTGTGAGCAGAAGGGCACATGGCAGAGAGACGGAGGGCGTGGGGATCGCTGAGTGTTCAAGCTGGGAGGACCTGTCGGTCGGTTCTGGCTCGTCCGCCACTTGCCGGATCGAATTGGTGCTCCAAATCCTCCAGGGTAGCGTGTCGTGTCGAGCGCCTGCGGTGGCAACGCGTCTCCAGGTTGTCCACCCCCGATCTCACGTCTGGAACCAACCCCAGACAAGCCAGGCGCGTCATGGATCAAAGGCAAGCCGCCGCCAGCGGAGGCGACAGAATCTTCTGTGCGACCGACCAGCGAAGCCTCCCCCTGCCCCAGCTCACTTGCCCAGCCATAGTCAGATGGCGGAGCGACCAGGTCTGGGTGGTTCAGGCATGCACGGAGTGCGGAGAGCGCGGCGAGAATGCCGTGGCGGTCCTGCAACGTGCCAGAACGGTGAGCTGTGGCCCCGCCCCCAGCCCTGGCAATGCCACGTGCCCCGCTAACTCGCACCAGTGCTCGCTGGACGGGTTCACTTTCAATGACCGCGCGATACAAGGCCGCCTGGGCGGGGGCAAGGCGGACGAAGACGACGCGTTCCTCCCGCGGCGGCAGACCGAGTCTCACATCGATGGCCGTTCGTCTCAGCAGGTGCGGACGGCAAAGACCCTGAAGAAGGCGGGCAGCGGCAAGGGCGCGTGCCGAGTCCAGGGCAGTCGCCCCCTTCTTGCCGCCCCGTGCGATGGGGACGCCAAAGTGCTCGGCAAAGAGAGACCGTGGCCCAAGGCGACCAGGACAAGCGACATCCATCAGAGCCCATAAATCGTCCAGCTGGTTCTGGACAGGAGATCCTGTAAGGAGCAGACGGCGTTTCGTCCTCACGGAGCGCGCAGCAGCTGCAATGCCGGTGTCGGGGTTCTTGAGGGTGTGAGCCTGCGGAGAGTGAAATGCGCTTGTGGTGATCGTGTGAGTGGAGCAGGGCACTCAGTTCCTCCAATGTGCAGGATAACTAGCGGCAGCCTCGCCCCCTTTGATGGAGCGCACGGGTACTGGAATTAAAGACATGATTAGAGGATTGTTTGATTAACAAGATACCTGCCTCGTCGAAGACAACCCATCCCCACTCGACATCGAGAAGGCCAAGGGAGGGAGCCCCACTGCGCCGCGTCTGATGCTCATCTCTCAAGAGGGCATATGAGCAGAGGACAAGCCCGCTCCCCATGGGATCCGACAGGCAGCGCTGCATGATGTCTCTCCTTCCAGCAACACGGCGCTGTCTAATTTCGGCAGATGACAGCTCGCGAGGACCACCACGGCGACCCTCTTGCGCCCCCACTGCCACAGCCTTGGGTTGGGGCAGACCCGCCGCAGCCTGCGCAGCCCCGTCCTGTCGACCACCAGGGCCAGCAGCCCGTGCTGCGTCAAAGGATGGATGCAAGACAACTACTCGCAGAAGAGGCGACCACCGTCGAGCCTCAACGGCCCAGTGGCGAAGTAGCGTGGCTGGACATACAACCAGGGAGGGGCGGTACAGCCCATGCCCGCTGTGATGAAGTGAGCCCAACAGGGCAAGGGCGGACAGAGTTTTCCCGAGACCCATGTCGTCTGCGAGGATCCCCCCAGTCCCGTCAGGGGATGCAGGGCCAGCAGGGCTTGCAACGCTCGGACTGGGGATAGGATGTTGCGGGCCTGGGGCGTCTGGGGGAGCTGGACGGCCCCTGTGGAGAGACCACCCCCAGGATACTGCAGCACGCTGCCAGGGACGAAGGGCACACCAGAGGGCACCAGGCACATTGAGATGAGGCCACGCATCGTTCCTGCTGCCGTCGGCCAGGATATGGTCTCCGGCGTTTTCGACCCCCATCGTTTCACCTTCGTCAACATCTGGAGGAGGGGCCGCCTCAGTGCCCTCAGCTGCTGGAAAAGCCCAGCCCTGTCCAGGATGACGCAGCCGACGAAAAAGCTCAGCACGACAGCGCGTCGCATACGCCTCCTCGCAGCCATCATCGACCTCAGCATCGACGCCTGCATATTCAGACCCATCCAACTCATCAGGGTTGGCATCCAGATCAGGGCCATGGCAGACACGAGCGTGAATCTGTTTGCGGCCGATGGCACGTTCAGGGGAAGTCCTCTGTCCCGTTGCCCCTGTGTCATCAGAATTCGACGAGAACTCAATGAGTGGATCATCAGACCCTGACGCAGCACCGGCGTCAGCATCAGCCATACCATCGGCATGAGAGTTTGACATGGATGACACTTCGCCAGCACCACCTGTCACATTGGCCTGCTCCAGCTGCTCTTGTGAGCGGCACCGAATCAGTGAAGTCTGTCGACGAGGCCGGTGAGAAGCCACCGACATGCCCCGAGCGTCTTCCTCAGCCTGAAGGCGTCGGGCAAGTGAAATAGAAGCCATCTCCCCTGCGTCCTGGGCGTCAGTAGACCTATGAGGGCTGGGGGCATGGCCGGCGCCTCGAGTCGAGGCAGTGGGATCGCGGAAGTAGGCCCCCACCCGCGCAACCGCGCTGGCAGCCAAGGCAGCCTCAGCAGCACCTCCACCCCAGCGACCACGGCCAACAAGATAAAACTTTCTGGAACCTTCCCGCATGTTGTTTGCACCTGAAGCACCGCCGCCCTCCCGACCCGAGCCTTCTGTTGAGAGAGCCATTGTGACCTCGCCAGCACCCGTTGGCAACGTGGTCAACTGGCCTGTGGCCCTTCGCTGGGCGACGGCACCAACCAGTCCGAAACGTTCCAGGGGATTGATGCGTTCCGGGAACGCAGCAGCCACAGTTGGCACAGCATTCTCGGCCACGGGTGCAGGAGGCCCCGTCCGCTTCTGCTGAGGGGCTGCTGGGGCTCCTGAAAAGGCAGCTGGCGCCGGGTCGTCCCCCTCCTCCGGAGTGTCTGAGTCCACGTCAATACGCCGTCGACGAGGTCGGGGCACCGAGGGCAATATTGGGGCGGCCACCGCAGCGCGAGCCAGGGCACCGCCTGGGTGGGGGGCAGGAGGCGGGGAGCCGCCTCGAGCCCAGCGGCCGCGGCCGCTCAGGGTAGCCTCACGGGCTCTCACCTCGGATGCCGCCCGGCGCGCGATGGAAAGCCGCATGACGAGTTCGCCCTGAGTGAGCCCGCACTCTTCTGTGCCACCGACAGAGAGCGCATCCTCAGCGCAAGCAAGGGCAGCGAGGTCGGGCCGATCGTCGTTGACAGCGATGTTACAGCCCCCGATCGTCGCTGCGCGCCGCTCCATTGGTCGTACGGCCGCGAGTCGGCGCAGGGTCATCGGGAGAGCGAGACCGAGCACCGCCCTCGGAAGCGCCAGACTTCGAATGAGAGACGACACTGGGGCGATCATCGGCGGAGCACGGCGCGGCGCAGGCTCATCGGGCCCGGCGGTCAGGTCGATGACGCCGGACGCACGGACGCGGTCGATCCCCGTCCCTCGCTTCGCAGCCGGCAGGCGCAGCGGAACGGCGTCCTTATCTCGGCCAGATCGGCCACGCTTCGGCACGATATGTGGGGCGTGCGGCCCTGCTGACCCCCGACATGGTCCAGCGTCCTCGCCGGTGCCTCGCCTGAGGGCTGCCTCAATGTCCGGAATGATACACATCTCGATGACCCGCCTCTCGCGCCTCGCAGTGCCCAGGGCCGATCGCTCCTCTTGCGGGGCAGGTGCTCGCTCGCCCTCGTCCAGAAGCGCAGGTGGCTCCGTCGGACCCGGAGCCAGGTCGTTTGCGGCACCGTCGGCAGCCGATGGAGGAAGACCGGCAGAGGCGAGAGCCTCGTCCAATACGCGGCGGTCAAAGACTGCGGCATCGGCCCATTCCTCCTCCGAAACCTCGGGGGAACCGTCGGCTGCAGGAAAAAAGGGGCGCGCCCCCGAGGGCCGCGATGGCCCCCCCGTGTCAGCGCCGTCAACGTCACGACCCTGCTCGACGAGGCGGTCCTCTCCGCCGCCGCTGCGCAGGCGTCGAAAGGAAAGTGAGCGGGAGGTCGGGAGACAGTGGCCGCGGGAAGTCTGTGGCCGAGCTTGGCGCGCCCGGAGCAGCAGCAGCAGCCGGCGCAGCGCCGCAGCTGCAGCTGAGCTACGGTCCCGGCGTCGTGACGCTCGCTGAGGCCTCCATCCGGTGAACGGGTCGATAAAACGGTCGAATTCCCGGTCCTTCACGATTAATCTGTCGTTTTGGCGCTTCGCTTGCGTCGTCGACGACTAGCCGGAAGGAGGGGGGTGGCACAGCTTACCCCGTTGGCGGCGGCGACCTCGCCCGGGTGGGACCTCTTCTCGTACCCACGCTTTCCCCATGCTGCAGTCTTCTCGTGTTCGTACCCCCTGAGCCGGGGGTGGGGGCCAAGCGGGTTTTTCATGTTTTCTCTGAGTCTCCCCCGACCTCACGACGACGTCTGGCGCCATAGACCACCCACAGGCGGCGCTCTGGGCCGCATAAAGCGCTCGAGCACCTCGTCCGTCACTGCAGCTCGTGCGCTCTGGTGCCGCTGCACCACCTCAGTCAGGCAAGCGATCAGCGCAGCCTTCATTTCACCAGACAGCATCTCGCCCGACGCATAGGCCGCGCCCAGCCGCGCAAGCTCGGCATCGTCCTCGAGGAAGAAGCGCAGCCACTGGTAGGACACGTCCGTCTCGAGGCACCCGCCCAGCCGGCGGTGCTCCTCAACAGTAGCCCGGCCCCCGGAGAAGGCGTACTTGTTGACCTTTTTGGCGATGGCCTTGGGGGTGTCGGTGACAAAGATGGCCGAGTTGGGGTCACTTGCAGACATCTTTCCCTTGCTCCCCTGGAGCGCAGGGAAAAACACGCTCTCCACCAGCGCGGGCTTGAGCTGACCATGGCGGGGGGCCACATCCCGTGTCATGCGGAAATAAGGGTCCTGCGAAGAGGGAGGTGGAGAGGTGATTAAAGGACAGTCGGGCCGTTGACAAAGGTCGTCCTCCATGAGGCTCGACGAGGGGCTGCCACGTGGGGTATCGGGCTCTCCCTCTCTCGGATTCCTCCTCTCTCGCCTGGTCGATCGCACAAGGGATAAGACAAAGAACCGGCCGAAGCTCTCCCGCCGGGGCCGCGCGGAGGAGGAGAGCCGCCTCGCGCGCTTCAGCGGCCGTCTCCTCCGCCGTGGGCGCCGAGAGCTTTTTCTGCCCCGGCCTAAGCTGACGCGGTGGCGGCCCCGCCGAGCCACCGCTCGCCACGCGGGCGGCCTCGTCCCGGCGGGCCCGGGCCTCCTCCGAATCCTCAGGCGGAGGCATGCGTTCTCCGAGACACGGTGCCTTGCCGTCAGTCCCAAACCAGTGCGGGAACGTGCTGGGGTATGCCGGCGCCGCTTGAACAGCAGGGAAACCCACCTTACCGATGCACGTCTCTCCGTCAAAGCCAAAGATCCCGCGGGCCTGGTTGGTCGTCACCGCCCCAGAGATTCGCACAACATTGCGGTAAAACTGTCCCCCCATGTACTCAAAGTCGGAAAAGATGAAGGTGCGGTCGGGATCGACCCCGCACGCGATGATGTCGCGACAGTTTTCGCGGCTTAGTCGAATCGCCTCGTCCTGCAAAGGGCGCACGGGAGGGAGGACAGGGAGGGGCAAGGGGTCGAAAGGTGCAAATGGGGCGCGGCGCGAGAGGCGCGGCGAAGCAGGGCCGCCCCACCCGCCTGGTCGAGGCCCTTCCACAGGCACTTTTCGTCGTCCGTCAGCTGCACCACAAGGGGACATCCCAGCGCCTCCTGCAGCCAGGCCGTGAACAAAAAGGGAACGAGATGTCCTAGGTGCAGCGCCTCGCTCGATGGCCCCCGGCCGGTGTATAGGTAGATGGGCTCGCCGCGCTCGTGGGCCGCAACGACGCGCTCGAGATCGCGATGGGCGAAAAAGAGCCCGCGTCGCAGCATAGGGTGCGCCGGCCGGCCCGTTGCACGCTCAAGCCGCGCAATGAGGGCGCCGTCGATCTCCTGGCATCCGAAGTCGCGCACGAGCTTGGCGTAGTCGACCGCGCCGTCTTCGCCGGCGTCGACCTCCCACGGCGTCACCGTCTGACCGGCGGAGTCGGTCGCATTGCCCGCCTGCGCCCCCGCTGCCGCTCCAGGTCGAGGGGAGGGCTCAGCTGGGGAGACGGGGGAGGCGGCCACCAGCGCGGCCTTGGCGGCGAGCAAGGCGTCCAACGCGGGCTTGACAGCAGCCTAGAGATGGGAGGGAGGGGGGGGTGAGGTGGGTTTGGGTGTTGACCAGCGTTGAGTAGCGAGAGAAACGCGGGTCGGAAGGCGGCGGGGCGTGTGGTGGGGGCGACTGTCGTGGCCCCGGCCGCGCACTTTCGGAGGTTTCTGCCCAACTTACCTTGTCTGCCTTGCCCTCCTTCACGTCCAGCTTGATTTGGCGGACCACGTCGCCGAGACGAGCGACATCAGCTGCCAAAGCCGAGACGTCGGCCGTCGGCGGCTGCTGCGGCTCCTCCGATGCCATCCTTATCTAGAGAAGGGAAACAAACGGGACACGCTACTTTTGTGACCAAGCGATGTGGCAAAGGTCGAACGGCCGCGTGGTGCTGCGACGGGAGGCGCCTCGCAAGGCCGACAATACAATTGACGACAGCGGCTCAGACCTCGTCCCGACGGATCTCTCCCGCCGTGAAAAAGAGCGAGAAATATTTACGTGTCTACTCTTATCCGCGTCAGCCGAGCCTCGAGGCGAGTGTCCCTCGCGTGCACGAGCCGCCGCCGCCCGAGCCGCCGGCGCCGACGCGCCAGGGGGCCTCGTGGGTCGGAAACTGGCCGCGCCGCCCCGCTCGACATTCCTTCGAGTTTCTTACTATTATCTCGCAGCTCTGTTGGCGTCGCTCCACTCGCTCACCCGTCTCTCTTTCCCGCTCTTCAACCACCCAGCACGCCGGGGGGGTGCGTCGTCGTTCCGCGTCATCATCGCGCGAGCCAGCGGACACGATCCGCCGCCGCCACGGCCTCGACCAGTCGTGGTCGCGCCCACGTCGCATCGATGAGCGCTCAACCGACGCCCGCCGTGGCCACCCTCACGCCCCATGAGATCGAGCAGCTCGTCCTGGACCTGCATGCCATCGAGGCGAGACTGGTCCCGTCAACGTCTGCCAGCGCTGCGTGCTCCAGCCCGGGGCGACGCGACTCGGTGACGACTAAGGTTTCAACGACGGACGGGCAATTTTTCCCGCTGACGATATCAACACAACCAAAAACACCATCTTTCGGGGCCGAGAGTACGTCGCTCCACCGCGCCACCTGCCTGCCCCGCCACCGCGCGCGCACTGGGCACTGGCCGATGAGGACCACTGCATTGTCCGTACCATCCAAGCCCCCCGTCGCACGGGGGCTGTGCGCGAATGAACCTGCTGGAATCTCGTTAAACTGAGGCCAACCGACCCGTCGCCGCTGCCATCTCTCGTCATCGCCGCCACCGCCGCCGCGCCGAGTTGCTGCTGGCTATGATGATGCACTTGTTTTTCTGACACCTCTTGTCTGAGTGCCCCTCGGGGCCCGATGAGACTTCCATATTCTATGCTAACCCCGAGCCTTGCACGGCGTGCTCTCCGGCACCGCTACCCTGCTCGCCCTGCCGACCCAAACAACACCCAGCCCGGTCCTGCCCCTCCAACCCTTCTTCGTCTCGCCGACCCCTCCGTCCGACAACCCCCCCAGGCCGTCAAGCTGGGCTCGTTTACACTGAAGAGCGGGCTGATCTCTCCCATTTACCTTGACTTGCGGCTCCTTGTCTCCCATCCAACGCTCCTTGCGACGGTCGCCCGCGCCATGTGGGCCCAGGCGACGATGGGTGGGGTGCCTGGGGTCCCCGCGTCGTCCACAGCCGGCCCCGGCGGGTCCCCGGACCCGCCCCCGGCCACCTTTGACGTCATCTGTGGCGTGCCGTACACCGCGCTTCCCATCGCGACGGCCATGACCCTGGCCCCCTACTCGCGCATTCCCCCGGCCCCGGGGGGCCGCTCGGCCGCGGCCGCCGACACCGCAGGGACGCCGATGCTTATGCGGCGCAAGGAGGTCAAGGAGTATGGGACTAAGAAGGCGATCGAGGGTGCCTTCTCGCCCGGACAGACCTGCCTTATCGTCGAGGACCTTGTCACCAGCGGTCTGAGCGTCGCTGAGACGGTAGCCCCACTTGAGGCGAGTGAGCTGCGGACCGGGGCTGGCCCTCTCACGCTTCATACCCACCATCGAGCGCCTTCTCTCGAGCGCACAACTTTGATACCACCGCATCCTGACAAGTCGAGGGCGCGGGGGGTCTTTTTGCCGCCCTCGCGCCCCCTGGAGGGGGTGCCAGACGCCGATACTCGCCCGCCTCCCTGAACCACGTGTTCTGCCCGCTGTGCCGCAATCTGTTGCACCCGGCGGCAAGGGGCCGGGGCGACACAGTCCGACCTCCGCGGATTCCCCCATCCCATCTCAATCCCATCTCAGTCTCCCCGCCCCTCATGTCCCCAGGCCGTCGGACTCGTGGTCCGCGACGTGGTGGTCCTCATCGACCGCGAGCAGGGGGCACGGGCCACCCTTGCCCAGCGGGGTCTGCATCTTCACGCCGCCCTGACCCTCACAGAGATCCTCCGGGTCCTTAGAAAGCACGATCGAGTTGACGAGGCCACTGCAGAGCGGGTGCGTGCCTTCGTCGCGGCCAACCAGACTTCGCTGACGACCACGGCCGCTGGGGAGGCGGCAGCGGCATCGACGGCACCCAGCGCCGTGGTGTCTGCTGCTGCACGTGCAGGCAAGGGGGCGCCACGGCTCTCGTATGCTGCGCGCGCCGCCCTTACAGGCGTCGCCCCGGCAGCGCAGGCCCTCTTCGAGACGGCTGACCGCAAGCGCACCAACCTGTGCGTGGCGCTCGATGTACCCTCGGCTGCCGACGTCGTCCGACTGGCCAACCTCCTGGGGCCCAAGGTGTGCTGCATCAAGACGCACTGCGACATCCACGCCGACTGGGATCCAAACCCAGAGACGGGCACGGGTGCCCGGCTTGCCGCTTTGGCCGCACGCCACGACTTCCTCCTCTTTGAGGATCGCAAGTTTGCCGACATTGGCAATACGAGTGGGATGCAGGCGGGACAGCTGTGCCGCTCCACCCCCCGCTGCCCGTGCCGCTCCGTCCCCCTGCCACCCGTGCCGCTCTGCCCCCCTGCCGCCCATGCCTTCCCATCCCCATGCCGCCCATGCCTTCCCATCCCCCTGCCGCCCATGCCCTCCCATCCCCCTGCCGCCCGCACCGCCCTATTCCCCTGCCGCCTGTGCCACCGCCGCCCGTGCCACCGCCATTCTCCGCGGATGACGAGCAAAGATGCCGCCCCAGTCGTATTCCGGCAGACAACCGGATTCTATGCCGATAATGCAATCCAAATCATTACCCACCGACGCGGAACTCGCGCGCTCCCATTTAGCCGCCCGTGCCTCACCCACCTTGTGGACCCAGCCCAGCTCGCGAACCCCGCCTCAGAAACAGAAAACCCCTAAGACCTCCCGTTCGAGTTAACTCCCTCCCCTCCTGCACCGTATCTTCGCAGTACGCCGGTGGCCTACACGCCCCCGTGCGCTGGTCGCACCTCACCAACGCGCACCTCGTGCCTGGACCTGGCATCATCAAGGGCCTCGGTGAGCGCGCCGGACCATACAATGCTGATGCCGCGCGCCAGGTCAGTGAGGCCGCTGGTCCTCGCGGCCTGCTCCTCCTTGCCGAAATGTCGAGCTCCGGCACGCTATGCTCAACGCGTGGCCGTGACGGTCGTGGCGGAGAGGGCGCCGGGCCAGGGGAGGGCAGCTACGCTGAGACCGTGGCACGTGAGGCGGCTCGTCCCGAAAACGCCGGCTGGGTGTGCGGCTTCATATCGGTACGTCCCGGACTCTGGGGTGCCGACTGGCTCGAGGGCGGGGACCTTCATCCGGCGCGTTTCGTCCACCTCACCCCGGGCGTTGGCCTCCGCGAGGGCACCGACGCACTTGGGCAGCGCTATCTGACGCCCGAGACTGCGGTGCGGGACAACGGCACCGACATCCTCGTCGTCGGGCGCGGAGTCATCGCGGCCGACGACCCGGTGGCTGCCGCGGAGGAGTACCGCGCCCGCGGCTGGGCCGCGTACGAGGCTTCGCTGAGCTCATAGGGCGACGGATGAGGGTGGAGAGGCCCGGGCGACGTGCTCTTCCAACGTCGCCGACGTTCCCCCCGACGCCTCATGGCCACATCTACTTGGTGACAGCATGGGCTTCCCGACGCAGCTGGATGAGCTTCGCGCGACGGCGGGTGCTGGCGGCGTCGGCGCCGGCGGCCGAGGTGACCCGTGTCCGCCTCAACCCGCTTTCTCTCCCGCGAACGGGCGCCCAAGTTTCCGGCGGTCCAGGTCGATCACTGAGATCTCTTCGTCAGACTCGTCGACTTTGTTTTCCGACCGTCGGGAAGGTGGAAGTGGGGGACCTCTGGTGCGAGGGGGCAAGAGCCTGGCCCGCCAATATCTTCAGGAGCGTGAGGCGCCGCTGCCACCGCGCGGCTCATCGACGGGCAGCGCCGAAACTCCCCTCCCTCCCCTCTCCCCCCCCCCCTCCAAAGACCATTGTGGTCGCTGACACGGGCGACCTCGCGGCCCTTGAGCGACTTCGGCCAAGGGACGCAACGACCAACCCTGCCCTGATCCTCAAGGCCGCGCGCGGCCCCAACGGCAACGAGCTTCTGGAGGCAGCGATGACCGCCGCGGACGAGGAGGACGTCGCCGCCGCTGCCGCTGCTGCGCAAGGTCATCCAAACGCGCATGCCAACGTGTCACGCTGGTCACGGCGGCAGCGCGTGTGCGACCACCTCACCGCGTCGCTTGCGGCTCAGGCGGCGAACTTCGTCGATCCGGCGACCGGCAGGGTGAGCGTGGAAGTCGACGCTGCGCTCGCCGACGACGAGGACGCGACTGTCGCGCGTGCCCTGCGGCTCGCGCATCTCCTCGCGTCGCGTGTCGGCGGGAATGAGGAGGTTCCCCGACGGTTCCTCCTCAAGGTGGCGGCGACGCGCGCTGGCGTCGGCGCTGTCGCGCGATTGGAGGCCGGGGGGGCGACGGACGAGGCCGCTTCTGCAGGCTTCCATGGGGGACTTCGCTGTAATGCCACTCTCATCTTTTCACTCGGCCAGGTCTCTGCGTGTGCCGCGGCTGGGGCCTTCCTAGTCTCGCCGTTCGTCGGCCGTCTCCTCGACTACCACCGTCTCGAGCTGGGGTACCCCGGCCCGCCTGCGCAAAAGACACCACAGGAGAGCGCGGCCGTTCGCGACGCGCGCTACCTCGACGACCCTGGTGTGCGGCTCGTCAGACGCGCATGCGCCCACCTCGCACGGCATGGCGCGGCGACCGAGGTGATGGCCGCGTCTTTCCGATCCCTAGACCAGGTTCGGGGCGTGTGTGGGGCCGCCGACCGCGTCACCGTGGCCCCGGCATTGCTTGATGAGCTGGAGGCCCTCAAGGAAAGTCCTCTCCTCCCTGGTCTGGGGCCACGGAGAGCAGCGGGGCCGCTCCCGGATGATGAGGCAGTTGTGGAGGTCCTCGACACGACGAACGAGCCCCCACCCGACGCGGGCGCGACCGAGGCCCAGTGGCAGGCGCACGAGGCGGAGCCGGGTGCAGCCGAGCTCCTGCGTCGGGGGGTCGAACTATTCCGGGCTGATGGCCTCGCGCTGGAGGCGCTCGTAGGCGGATGAGGGCGCGGGCGTCATTGTTTTGTGTGGTAAACCAAATCTTCCCCATCGAGTTGGATTGTGGGCGAATTCGCCTGGGCCGGCGTCGAGCGCGGGCAGCCGAGCGGCGACCCATCGACGGCACACTTTCCCAGACTCTCGCGGTCTCGCGGGCGAGGCCGTCGGCCCAGGGGGGCGGCGGTGTCATGCGTCTGGCCGTCATGACCGCGTCGCTCAGCCAACGCCACTGTGCCGCCATCGTCTCGTCCACCCATGGCGCAGTCCGCGTCCTCTCGCGTCGCCACCGCGGCGTGACAACAGTCGCCGCCGACCGCGGGGACCGCGTGTGCGTCGTCCAGGGCGCAAGCCGTGGGCTCGGCCTTGAAGTTGCGAAGCAGCTGAGCGAGCGCCCCGGTCACTTCGTCTACGCTACATGCCGGGACCCAGGGTCAGCGACAGCCCTATCTGCGCTCGCGATATCGTCCCGCGGGTCCCTGCATGTGGTCCGCCTCGACACGGACGACGAAGAATCGGTCGCTGACGCCGCGGCCGAGATCGCCCGGGGCTCTGGCGGCCGGGTCGATCTCCTGCTGTCCACGTCGGGGGCATTGACGGATCCCCACTGGCGCGCGAGTCCCCCCCGAGCCGCCCGAGAGGGCCTGCCCGCCCCACGTGCGGCGCCTGGTGGCGTTCCGGAGACCTCCCTGGCTGCGATCGATCCCGCCTGGGCGATGGCGCAGTATCGTACCAACGTCGTGGGGCCCCTGACGGTGCTCAAGTGGCTCGCGCCGCTGCTGTCTGCAGGCGGGGCACCCCCATCATCCCGCATCGCCCGCAGCGTCCCGCTCGGCGAAACACCACCGCGTGACGCCGCGGCAGGGTTCGTGGGCGCCGGCCCTGGAGTGCCCCTCGGCCTCGGTGGCGTCTGGCCTCCCCCTCCAGGCCACTTCAACGCGTCGTGGCCTGGACCTGGCGGAGTTCGACCGTCAGTCGCTGCCTTTCTATCGGCCCGCGTCGGCTCAACAGGGGACAACCGCTCTGGCGGCTGGTACAGGTGTGTGTGGAGAGAAGGTGGGGGGCGGGGAGGCGAGGAGATCGATCGAGGAGAGACGTCAGGCTCACACGCCAGACCACCCGCACCAGCGACGACCTCAGCCGCAACCTTGGCTGGGGCCTAGGTGGAGCCGGGTGGGACAGCGCTAGGCTTGAAGGGTCTGCGTAAGTGCCGTTTATCTCCCTCGTGGTGCGGCTCATCCTGGTGGCCTCGCCCGGTGGCTTCGCGGCGGGGGCGCTCGACCTGTGGTGCGCCGAAGTGCGGCCCAGGAACGCCAGCGTCGGCGGTGGGGGGCTCGCGCTGCCGATGCCTGAAAGCCCTGCGCCTACTGAGTGTGCCCACCCGATCCCCCCCCCGTTCTCCCACCCCGCTCCTAGCTATCGGGCGAGTAAGGCTGCTCTCAACTCCGCGATCCGTAGTGCCGCGCTCGAGCTCCGCGGCCGCGGGGCCAATGTGGCGCTCCTTCTCCTCCACCCTGGCACCGTGAGCACCGATTTGACGGCACCGTTCGTGGGCACGGACCCACGCCCTGGAGCTCAGGCAGTGGGCGCCGCTGCAACGAACGATGCACTGCGCGAGCGAGCGGTCGAGGCGGGGCGGACCATCTTCTCTGTGCAGCGTGGTGCCACTCAGCTCATCGCCCTTTGCGACTCGGCAGGCACGGCCGACTCGGGGCGCTTTGTCGATTGGCGGGGTGAGGACGTGCCGTGGTGATGAGGTGATCGGCTAGGGGAGGCCTCGTCGGCCGCGGCATCGTGGCGCGTGTTCCTTGCCGGGGGGGTGCCTATTTTTTCGGTTTTAGACGGACACGCAGAAAAAGTCCCCCCTCAAAAAGAAAACCCCCCTACCAACTACGCGAGGACAGCGGTCTTGGCGAGGTCAACGACGCTGGCGGCCGCGGCACTCGTGTCCTTCCCCGTGGAGACCTGCTCGAGGATGGCCTCCCACTTCTTGGCAGGCTCGGCCCAGGTGAGGTCTTGGTCGATGCAGGCCTGGGACATCTTGGCAAATAGACCAGCCTTGTGGGCAGCGATGGCACGCGCGCATGTGTCAACCACCGCGTCGACATCAGAGTCGACGAGGCCATCGGCGTCGAGCGCGCCGATGTGGAAGCCCGTGACCCCGTCGGCGACAGTGTCGACGAGGCCTCCGGTCGACGCGACGACAGGGACGGTGCCGTACTGCATGGCGTGCATCTGGATGAGGCCACAGGGCTCAAAGCGGGAGGGCACCAGCATGAAGTCAGCGCCAGCCGTGATGAGGTGGGCGTGGGGTGCGGAGAACTTGACAACGCCCTTGCAGCCGGGGGCAAGGTCCTCGAGCTGCTTGACGGCGGCCTCAAAGACCTTCTTGCCCGTGCCGAGGACGACGACCTGCCCGCCGGCAGCGGCGATGCCCGGGACGGCAGCAACGAGGATGTCGACGCCCTTCTGCTCCTCGAGGCGGCCGATGAAGCCGAACACAGGGACAGTGGGATCAACGTCCAGACCGCATTCAGCCTGGAGCTCAGCCTTCGCAGCGGCCTTGCCGGCGACGACGGTGGTACGGTCGTAAGGGAGGGGGACAAACTTGTCGATGGAGGGGTGCCATTCGGAAACGTCCATGCCGTTGGTGATGCCCTCGATGCCGACAGTGCGGAGGACGTCATCAAGCTCAACGCCCATAGCGGGGCCAGAGGAGACCTCGGCCGCGTAGTTGGGCGACACCGTGAGGCACTTGTCCGCAGAGAGGAATCCCGCGCGGAGCCAGTTGAGCTTGGCGAACTTCTGCCCCGGGGCGGCCACAGGGGGGTTCTCAAGGAGGGCCTCAGGGACGGTCTCGTCGTAAACGATGGGAGAGCCGTCCATCATCTCGAAGTCGGCCTTGGCCGAGGCGGGGAGCGCCAGCTGGTCCCAGTCCTTGGCCCAGAAGCGGCCCTGGAAGGCGATGTTGTGGCAGCACAGGACCGACTTAGACCCCGTGAATTCGCCCCGCGCCTGGTAGACCTTCTTGAGAAGAACGGGCACCAGGGCGGCATGCCAGTCGTTGGCAACAAAGGTGACGTCGCCGCCCGACGCGGCGCCGCCGAACGGGAGGGCGCGGGCGGCCTCGATGGCGGCCTCGCAAAAGACGCGGAAGCGCTTGGCGTTGTCGCTGTAGTCGGCGCCTGACTTCTTCCCGTAGATCATCGAGCCCGTGGGGCCGTCAACCTTGGCGAGGAAAAGGGGGTGGTCGACCCAGACCCGATCGACGCCCTGGTCGACCGAGTGGAAGAAACGGACCTGCTCTCCGAGGACATCGACAACAACAGACGTGTCCCAAGCGTCGTGGTACTGGTCGTACCGGGGGGCCACCGTCATGACGCGGTGGCCGCGGCGGGCGAGCTCCGCAGGGAGGGCGCCGACCACGTCGCCGAGCCCGCCCGTCTTGGACCAGGGCGCGACTTCGGACGAGACGAAGCAGAGGTTCAGCGGCGCGACAGTCTTGGGGACGGGCACCACGCCAACGGGGAGGGGGGCGCCCTGCTGGGGAGAGGCAGGGACGGGGACCCGGGCAACTGCGGGCTTGCCGATGGTCACGGGCTTCTTGGGGGCGGCCGGAGCGGCCTTAGCGGCGGGGGCCTTGGCGGCGGCGGGGGCGGCCTTGGCGGCGGGGGCCTTGGCGACGGCAGCAGCAGCAGGGGCCTTGGTCGCCGCAGGCTTGGCAGCAGGCTTGACGGGGGCAGCGGCGACCTTGGCAACGGCGGCGACGCGGGCCGCAGGGGCGGCGGCCAGCTGCTCGGCGGCCGTCTTGGCGGGAGGGGCGATGGCGGCCTGGGCGGCGGCGACTGAGGGCTTGGCGGCCTCCTTCAGGGGCGTCGGGATCGCCTTGCCGGTGACAGCAGCTTGGGGGGGCACAGGAGCCGCCGATGCGGTGGGGGGGGTGGACGCGGCGGGAACCTTCGAGGCGCCGGCCGATGGCTTGGGGGCGCTGCCGGGGGTGGCCTGAAGAAGGCAGGGGAGGGGAAGGGGGAGCTCGTGGATCGGTCGGGAGGAAGAAAACGGGGTCGGAAAGCGAGACGCGTAGTGGTTCGCCGAAGGACTTTCAGCGGTCCCGGGTGGCGCCTCGCTGCGCGATCGTCGGCTCACGACCATAGGTAAGGCGAGCTACCATTGTTCCGCCCGTGATCGAGCGAGAAAGAATGGGAAAACACCCCTGGGAAGCCGGAGGGGCCAGAAATGCTGTCGCGCGACGAGAGTCGCACGTCCGTTGACGCCCCCACAAACGCCACTCGCCGCACGGCACGCCACGCTGCGCGCGGGGGGAGAGGAGATGGGGACCATCTGAGTGTGATCTGATAATGCAGTGATTCGTCGGCGGGGCCCGCGGCTGTTTCTCACGCGCTCCGGCCAAACGCGAGAGCCCTCTTTTTTGCTAACCGACTGAGAGGCTCGCGCCCCCGGCGGCGCGAGACCGGGGCTACCCGATGACATGTACCACGTTCGTTGCCGTTTCGGTGGAGCCGCGTCGCGGGGCCCTCGTCGTAGCCGCCCCCGCGCGGCTGCTTTCGCCGCCCACCAGCCGCCCTCGCCCCTCGACGCATCGCGCATGGCGTCCCCCGCTTCGTCGAGCGGCGGCTGCGGGCGCGACGCCGGCGACGTCAACTAGCGACGCCCCCGTGGTGGTCGTTGGCGGTGGCATCGTCGGGTGCGCGGTGGCGTACTTTTTGTCCGAGAGGGGACGGAACGTGACAGTTGTCGAACCCGTCGCCATCGCCGCGGCGGCTAGCGGGAAGGCGGGCGGCTTCCTCGCGCGGTCGTGGGGTGACGGCGGTCCGACGCAGGAGCTCCACCGACGCGGATGGGACCTGCACGCGGAGCTCGCTGAGAGGCTGTCGCTGGCGTCCTACCGCCGGATTCCTGTCTACAGCGTGGAGCGAGAGGGCCTCGGGGGCGGCGGACCCGCGCCCGCGTGGGTGTCAGGCCCTGAGACGTCGTCTCGCCCGCTCGATCTCGAAGGTGGAGCGCAGGTATCGCCGCTCGAACTAACAACGCGGCTCTTTGAGGCATCGGGCGCGCGGCTCGTCAAGGGGGCGGTGCGGGGCCTTGAATTCGCTGACGATGGGGACGACCGGACCTTCCCACGCTGCGTCGGGGTGCACGTCCGGGCTGGGTCTGGTGCCGAGAAGACGCTGATCGAGGCGTCCGAGGTCGTCGTGTGCGCAGGGCCGTGGAGCACACTCCTGGCTGACTGGCTCTCGGACGCTGGCGTCAGCGGCACACGCAACCTCCCCATCACCGGGATTAAGTCGACCCACGTGACCTTTAAGCCTCCCACCGACCTCCCCGGCGGCCCAGCCCTCGACCCCGCCGCCCTGTTCTGCTCCACTGACAAGCACGGGTGCACCCTCGAGGTGTACCCACGACCCGACGGTTCAGTCTACCTCTGCGGCATCGGAGGCAGCGACTACGTGGACGACATTTGCCGCCTGCGCGAGGGAGGCGACTGTGGCTCGGCCGACCTCGTGACCCAAGACCCCACGCGTGTCGCCGCCGCGGTGGCTTCCTTCGCCCGGCTCGCGCCCGGCGCGTCCGACTCCGTAGCCGGAGAGCCCGACTCCGTCGGAGCCTGCATGCGACCTTGCCCGCCTGACGCCAAGCCCATCCTCGGAAGGGTTGCGGGGGTGGAGGGCCTATCGGTTGCAACGGGAACCAACTGCTGGGGGATTTTGGCGAGTCCGACCAGGGGTCGGCGTAGATGCCAACCATCTTCTTCTTCCTCTTGCCGTCTTTCGCTATTTTTCATCGCTCTTGTTCATCGGATCGATACACCCCCCAACCGTCACACCGCTCTGCTCTCCCCCAGTGGGGGCCTGTTATCGGGCAAGTCATGGCCGAGCTCCTAGTCGACGGCACTCAGCATCCCGCGCTGGCGGGGGGACGGGGGGCGTTCGACCCGTCCCGCTTCCTCGGCTACGCGGAGAAGGGGACGAGAGGGCGCAAAATGCGGGACCAGAGTGTCGGCGAGCAGTGGTGATGTGGGCTGAGGTCAGAAGGAAATGCACATCGTGGCAGGAGCGTTTTCCACGGGCCGGTGCCCCCGTAGAACCCAGCCCCGGCAGAATGGTTCACGCCGATAGCGCCGCGACAGCCTTGTCGGCGGCATCGTCGAGATCGTCAGCCGTGGTGATGGCCATGCCTGACTCGCGGAGGATGCGCTTGCCCGCGTCAACGTTAGTGCCCTCAAGGCGAACGACTAGTGGCACTGGCACGCCCACCTCGCGGGCGGCAGCAACGATACCCTCGGCGATGACGTCGCACTTCATGATACCCCCAAAAATGTTGACGAGGATGGCCTTGACCCGGGGGTCAGCCGTGAGGATCTTGAAGGCCTCGACGACCTGCCCCTCGGTTGCCGCGCCGCCCACATCAAGGAAGTTGGCCGGGGTGCCGCCCCGGAGCTTGATGATGTCCATCGTGGCCATGGCGAGGCCCGCACCGTTGACCATGCACCCGATCTCGCCATCAAGGCCGATGTAGTTCAGGTCGTGACGGGCAGCGGCGACCTCGCGGGGGTCCTCCTGCGCCTCGTCCCTGAGTGCAAAGAGGTCCTTTTGACGAAAGGCGGCGTTGTCGTCGAAGCCGATCTTGGCGTCGGCGGCGACGAGGACGCCCTCGCTCGTCTCGGCCAGGGGGTTGACCTCGACGAGGGTGCAGTCCTTCTCGCTGAACATCCGGTAGAGGTTGCTCACCAGCGCGACGGCGTCCTCGCGGTCGCCGCGGCAATCAAGCGCGTCGACCACACGCTCGGCCTCGGCACGCGTCATGCCCGTCCGAATGTCCACGGGAACCCGCACCACCTTGTCGGGGTGGCTCTCGGCGAGATCCTCGATGCTCATGCCTCCCTCGGAACATGCGATGACGACAGGGCCACCCGCCTTGCGGTCGAGCACAATGGCAAAGTATTTTTCCCGTGCGAAGGTCATCTTCTCCGCCAGAAAGAGGGTGTCGACTGGCTTGCCCTCGGCGCCCGTCTGCTTGGTCACCAGAGTGCCCCCGAGCATCTGCCGGGCCAGGGCAACGGCCTCGGACGTCTTGCACACGTGCACGCCCCCCTGCAGGCCCCCCTTGAACTTGCCCATACCACGTCCCCCGGCCAGCACCTGCGACTTGACCACCGTCTCGGTGTGGCCAGCCGCCTCAAGCTTCTGCGAGGTGAAGTCGGGGGGGAGACAGGGTGGTTCACAGCAAAGAGTAGTAGGCGACAGGCCGGCCTCCTTCCAGCGGCCGGCGCCGGCCTCCAGCGCAGCCGCCGTCCGGCTCCGCCCCCCTCTCCTCCACGCCTTGACGGCCTCCTCCACGTCTGAAATCGAGTGGCAGGGCGTACCCGGGGGAACGTTGATGTCCATAGACGCCATCAGCTGGCCTCCCTGCGAAACGGTACAGTGGGGGAAGGGTCGCGCTGGGGCGCCATCGCCGTCGACAGTTTGTTGAGCGCGCGGCACTGGTCGCCGCCCGAAGGCCCGCCCGACGGCGGAGCGCGGAGTTCATCGCCGCCAGCCGGAACGTCTCCTTGCCTGGTACTCGTGAATGTTGAGGTGGCGGGTCTGCACAGCGCCTAAGGCGCCGCCGGAGCCGCCTACGCGGCCGAGGCCGGCGACGAGGCCGCGCTGGAGCGCGCGACGAAGCATTTTCCCTCTTTTCTCTCGAATTTACACGAAAATATACACAGAGAGCGACGAGGTGCGTCGGAAGCTCTCGGGAACGGCAATTTCAAGACCAATAGAGGGCACAAGAGGACACCGACCGTTTCGGTGCCCGCGACGCGCCCAGCGGCCGTTCCGCGAGTAAATGCGATAGGACGGATCCCGACGACAACGGGCTATTGGTTTGTTTTGTTGGAGCCGGGGCTCGAGTGGACGAGCACCTCTAGCGGCCACCACCGTCGCCGTGCCGTTCGAGAGGCGCGATGCCACCGCCGTCTCCCCTGAGCGCGTTCCCCGATCGCGAATGCTGGCCGTCGTGGGACGGCGTGTTTGACTCCTCCACTCCGTCTGTTTCCTCGTCACCGGCGAGTCGTGAACGTGGGGCAGCCGACAGACAACGAGGCCATCATTCCATCTCACGCCCGCGCCCGGAACACCGATCTCTCTCGCTCTCACTGTTTTTCAGGGAATATTCGCAAGCCCCTCCGCTCGCGGTCAGGAAGAGACGACGACGACTAGGCGCCGCCGGGCGTCGTCTTCGCCGTCGTCGTCATCGGAAGGTCCGGCCCGACGCGCCGACTCTGCCACCGCCTTTAGCGGTGTGGGCTCGGCTGTCGGCGGCCTCGAGAGCGTGCTGCGAGGCCTGGAGTCGAGCGCCGAGGCGGGCAGGACCACGCCGCCGCGCACGACGGGAAGTAGGGCGACGGCCCGTCCCGTCCCCGCCCCGGACACCACACCCGCCCTGACCCCGGCGCCGCCGTCCACTTTCGGCTTCTCGCCCCCCCCGCCTCCAGCACCGGGTCGACGTCGGGGCGGGCTCTCCGCCGCTGCCGCTGGTACCGACGATGACGGAGATGCCGACAACGAGGGCTTTGACGATGACGGTGCGTCCTTCTTCGACGCAGGTGGCGCCGCTCTCGCCGCCCTCGCCACACCCCCCCGGTTGCGGGCGCGAGCAGCCGCTGCCGCCGCAGCAGGGGGACTGTCGCCCGCCACAACGGCCGCGCTCCGCCGTGTCGCCCAGCGGCACTTTCCCGAGGAATCTCCTCCCCCGACTCGCGCTGCAGCCGCCCCGCCGCGTGCGCCCCCGCCCGCCCAGCGCCGTCGCCAGCGGAGGACGGTGTCGTCAGCGTCGTCAGCGCCGGCGTCGGACGATGGCGTTGAGGGCTCGGATGGGGACAAGTCGGGGTCAAACCCAGCTTCGCCCGGGGTCGGGTCGCGCCCACCCGGGTCCCCGCCAATGTGGGATCTGTATCGGTCTCACGAGGCGTGGCGTGTGGTGGAGGCGGCCGAGGGCGCCGCCGCCGCTTTGCCATTGTCGGCTCAGCTGGCCCCTCTCGGACCCGGCTCGGAAGCTGCCGGCCCGAGCCCCCTCTGCCAACCCGGGGGGAAGGGCGGTCGCGGTGGCGGAGGCGACGGGGCCAACACCCTCGCAGCTCTCTTCTCCCCGCCCTTCAGCCCTGCGTCGCCTGGCCACGGGCCGTTCTCGCCCTCCCTCCTCGATCCGAGGAACCGTGGCGGCGACGGCGAGCCTGGTGGTGCACACGATGGTGGCCGCGCGACGCCCCGCCTCTCGCCCCTAGGGCCTCGGGCGCGCCTCGTGGCCGATGAACCGTCGTCGTCGCTGTCGCCGTCGTCGCCGTCGCCGTCGTTGCCGTCGCCATCGCCGTCGTCGCCTTCTGGGGCGACCAAACGGGAGGTTGTATTCACCCGCTCTTCCTCGACGACGACGTCGTCGTTGTCCAAAGCGCCGCAGCCGTCGGCCGCCGTGCGCGACGACGGCGACGGCGATGGTGACGACGGCGACGGCGTCGATGCCGACGGCGGCAGCAACGGCCACGCGGCCGACGCGTCGCCCCGAGAACTCGACTTTTCGGCTCTTCTCACGCCGGTCGGACCTGGCCCCCGCTCGGCGGTGGCAGGCCGCTCCCCGCGACACCGCGCCCTCACCCGGACTTTGTTCCCCACGGGGGCGGTTGGGACGCCCCTGCCGCCCGCCACCCCGCCTTCGGCCGTCTGCCCGGAGCCCCGGTGTGCTGCGTGCGGCGGCCCCTCGCCCTCGCCCGCCCCGACGACGGGCCGGGACGGCGTCTCGCCTCTCTCCCCCCTCTCCTCCCTCACTCCCCCCCTCGAGGGCGACCGGTCGACCGACCTGTCGCGGCGCTACACTGCCTGGCGGGCGGTGGCCGCCAAGTGGGCCGCGTCGCCCCAGACGGAGCGCGGTACCCCGGTGGGCACGGGCGCGGCTCCTTCCGCGGCGGCGACGTGGAGGGCGGGCGTGTTCTGACCGAGGGCGGGCGTGCTCCGAACAACCGGAGGTTATATGAATCCAACCATCCCGAATCGGCCCCGACCCCCGCCCCCCCCCCCCCCCCCCCCACTCAAAACTCCGAGAGCCCGCCCGGCAGCGGCGGCGTGTCCCGGTCGAAGGTGGGGGTAGGCGGGGTCGGCTTCCTCGGGGGAGGGGGCGGGGAGGAGTCCCGCGACCGGGCCACCGCCGCATCGACGTTGGCGACGGCGACGCCGAGGCCCGGCACGCCGGGAAATGCCTCGAAGCGGTGCTCCGCCGGGACGCCGAGCCCCTCGGCCGTCGCGCCGCTCGCCGCGTCCAGGGGGGGGGCCAGCTCGACCCGCCACGCCGCGTCGGGCCCCGCCGCGGGCCAGAGCGGGTCCGCCGAGGCGCCGTCGTCGTCGGAACCCTCGACGCCGCCATCGAACGTCGGCCCCCAGCCCCAGCAGCGGCCCCGGCCGCGGCCGTAGGCGGCAGCCTCCCCCTGCGACAGGAGACCGATCAGGCCAAGGTGCCGCGCGTGGGGCGTCGTGGTCCACGAGCCGACGTCGTCCGGCGCCGCGACCGAGAGGGCCGCCCGCGCCCCCGCGCAAGCCGAGCAGAGGGGGCGGAGGCCGGCCAGGCGGACCGTGTGGACGGGCGTCGCTCCGGGGTCCGCGGGGCCCGCCCCGATCGGCCACCGGGGCGCGTACGTCCACAGGGCGTCCGGAATCAGGGCAGACCGAAGGACGGCGTCGCGCAGGCCCGGGGCCGTGCCAGCGGCGGGATCGACGCCCGGCACGGCCCCCGGGGCGGCCTCAGCCGGCGCGCGGCCAGCCGTCGCCATCGCCGCGTCTCTGACCGAGGGCAGCAGGGGCGAGGCGGGCCGCGCCGGGCCGGCATCCACGCCCGCCGCTCCGGCATCGTCGGCGCTCCAGCGGCTCGGGACGACGGCGGCCTGCCCACCCCCGTCCGGGCGGCCCGTGTCGCCAGCGAGGGCCGCAGCGGCTGACCCGGGCTCCGCCGCCCCGCAGACGCCGCACGATCCGACGGTATCCCGACGCGCCGCGGCCCAGGCCGCCTCCCACGCGGCACGCGTCGATTCGCACGTGCTTTCTGCGACGGCAGCAGCGAGCCCGCCGGGTCGCGTCAGCCGGGCAACAGCGGCGCAGGGCGGCGGCGGCTCAGCCGTGAGGGGCTGGAGCAGCGGCGTCGTCGCCACGGCGACGCCGAACTGGCCTCCCGCGCTAGCCCGACCCGCCGACCGCACCGCCGCCCACGTCTCGGTCCTCCCGGCGGGGAGCGCCCTCGACGCCACCTCCCGTGGTACGTATCCCAGCTTGCGGCCCGCGGGGGTCAGGACCGCCACCGCCCCGGGGTCGTGGGGGTTTTGCGGCTCGGGGCGCAGGAGCAGGCGACGGCCGGGCGTCAGCTCCGAGGCCAGCGCCTGCCGTGCCCCGAAGCTGACACCACGCACGAGAAATTGCAGCGTGTAGGGGCTGCGAGAGGGAGGGGGGAGAGGTCGCAGTCGCGGAGTGGGGGGTTGGAGATCCGGCGGCGCGGCCGGGGCGAGGGCGGGAGGAGCGGCGAGAGGCCGCTCCGCGCCCCCACCACTCGCCGCAACGCGTGACGCTGATCTTCCCGAGAGGAAACCGAGACAAGCGCGTCGTGTACGTCCCACTCGTCCGCTCCGCGGGTCGCCAGCGGACGAGAACGCGGGCGCCGACGCCGCAAAGTTGACAGAGCGCCAGCCGACGTCGGGCGGACCTCCCGGGCCGCTTGAACGCAGTGGCGCGCTGCCATGACGACGAAAAAGGTGGAGGGCGAGTCGAGTTGCGGGAAGCGAGGTCAATCCTCCGCGCTCCACCCACCACTCACCAAACGCCCGCGGGCCCAGCCGCGAGAACCGCGCGGCGTCTCCGTCGGCCGTCCCGGAGGAGAACCAGGACCGCGGCGCCGACGAGGGCGAATCCCGCGAGGCCTGCGAGGACCGAGGGCCCCGCGACCGCGAGCCCCGACGAGGCGGCGCGGACGGCCGAGGCGAGTGCGCTCGCGAGGCCGCCAAAGGCCGCGGCGGCAGTGAGGGCCGCGGCGTCGCCCAGCGCTGCGGCACCCGGGGCGGCGGCTTCGGCGGCGGGGAGGATGAGCGGCAGCGCCGCCACGCCGGCCACGGTGCCGAACACCCCGCCCAGGAAGGAGAGGAGGCCGCGGAGAAGGCCCCCGCCGCCCCCGCCGTCGCCTCCCCCCTCCGGCGGCGGAGGGCCTCCCGCGACGACGGCCGCCGCGTCCGCGAGGGCCGCCCCGGCGACGCCGCCCGCGAGCCCCGCGCCAAAGACGACGGCGGCGCCCAGGGTCGCGACGCCCCCGCCCCCCCCCCCCCCCCCCCCCCCCCC
>Ga0181573_10000426_pt1 | contig 44137 bp, 37 predicted proteins | sample 101ome_25_FD_148643 | JGI IMG/M metagenome (GOLD analysis project Ga0181573, IMG submission 148643) | Coastal salt marsh microbial communities from the Groves Creek Marsh, Skidaway Island, Georgia - 101409BT metaG (spades assembly) | ecosystem: Environmental > Aquatic > Marine > Intertidal zone...
CGCCCCCTCTCGAGCTGCGCGCCGTCTGTCGAGGGAGGGAGTGAGGGAGGGAGTTGTGAGTGAGTGAGTGAGTGGCACACAGCGACGGAACGGAACGCCTTCCGCCACTCTCCTCCACGAGCGGAACGTTTGGGGGCTCTCTCTCGAGGCCCCCCTGTTCCCTGTTCCTCCGGGGGAACAGGCTTCTTCGTCCCCTCCCCCCCGGACGGATAAACACGGACGAGAGGAGCACAAAGTCACGAACGAAGGAAGCCAACCCGGCGTGGTCCGCGCCTTGCTTTGTGCGAACAGACACACGAGGGTCCCGAAAGGCGAAAGATTGACGGAGAACGACACGTACCCGCGACGAATGGGAGGAGGATGAGGCTGGGGGGAAGAATGCGTTTTACGAAGCGAGCGTGCGCTCGCCTTTCGGAGGAGGAAGCCATCTCGTCGATTGGCTTTCTTGGCTTCTTGAGTTATCACTGGACTGTCGTCGTGAACAGGAATTCGTGTGTAGCTAACTCACTCGACGCGTTTCAATTTCAAAGCCCGCGTCCCGCGAGAGCTCCTTCGATTGACCGAGTAGCTCACCTCGCCGTGACCAAGACGTCAGCCCGGCACCATCGACGTCGGCAAACGTTGAATTTTAACGGCAAACTCTCAATATCTTCAACACGCGGCGATAAACTCCACAACCTTGTCGATCCCGTCGCCCTTCACCGAGGAGACGTGCTCGAACGAGACCTTGAGCGGTCGGTGGAACCGCCGCTTGACCGCGAGGTCCTCGAACTTAAAGTCCCCGCCGGCCGCCGAGAGGATGTGGTGCTCACGTGCGTTGTCGTCCCCCCGCATGCTGTCGCCCACGTCCGCCTGGTACAGTTCGTCAATCATCTTCTCTGTTCGCTTGCGAATGAACTCCGTCGTGTGGGATTTGGACGAGTCGCTCTTCGCGCAGGCGACGAGGATCGGCACGCCGCGGCCTCGCACGACCGGCGAGGTCAAGAGCCGGTACATGTGTCGGGCGAACTCCTCCTTGGTCGCGTTGAAGTTGACCGAATCCACCACCAACAAGATGCCTTTCGCGTTGACGACCTCGCGTTCAAAGTACGTCGCCTCGAGCCTCGCGTGACCGGGCAGATCAATCACCGTCACCCGCTTCTTGTCCCCGACCTCCACCTTGCCCTCGTTTGGCTGCATCGACGTCACCGTGTTCCTGAGCTTGCCGTCCCGCAGCCTCAAGAAGAGGGTGGTCTTGCCCGCCCCGGCGGCGCCCATCACGAGCACCGACCAGCCCCCCTTGCTCCTCGACCGCCTGCCGAGCAGCCGGGGCAGGAGCAGCAGCACGACGATGATCGCCGCCCCGATCAGCGCCGTCAGCGCGTACGATGACATCGTCTGCGTTGTGTTCTCGGTGCCCGTCAACCCGAGTCCAATTCACTTCTTCCTCTCGCTCCCCACGACCGCGAAGATGTCTGCCTGATGATCTTCTCCTGTCGGCCAGTCACTCTCCGATCGTCTCTCTCTGTCTACGGGAGGCTACCCGAGGCCGAGGATCCGCGAGACGTCGAAACGGAAAGGCCCAAAAAACTCACAAAACTTCTCGTCGCCGTTCCCAATCCTCCAAAGCGGACGGCAGGACGACGACAGCTCCATCATCATCAATCACACCACACTCCAGTCGTCGATCGACCACCCGGCCGCCGCGGGAGCATAGCCGTCCAGCGCACGTCGTCGTCGCGAATTCCTTCCTTTGCGCCTGTTCGAACAGGCGCACCCCATAGAAAAATGGCCAGCGCCCTGCAGAGGACGAGGGCCACGGCCCTCTACCGCACGAGCCTCAAGCAGCTCCTGTCCTGGGTCGTCTCTCGCGAGGTGTTTTACGAGGAGGCCAGCAAGATTCGCAGCGAGTTTGAGCAGAACAAGGCCGTGTCCGACACGGCAGAGATTGAGCGGCTGCTCCAGGAAGGGGAGGCGAAGCTGAAGGCGTACGAGCACCCTGACCCATACATCGTCCCGTACAGACCAGGCGGCTCGATGTTCGCCCGCAACCCGCCCTTTGTCGAGGGCACCGGCATCCACCTTGACTTTGGCCGCGAAGGGCATCATTGAGAGAGAGAACCCCGGCTGCTAGGTCGGCCGACCACCGACGTCGATCCCGGCTCCGAGCCGGACGCCAACAACAACAGTAGCGACGACGAGACGAGACACCGAGCATCACCGCGTTATCTGTAACTGTAACCGTTCACGGTGTTAAACACATCACACAGCACGCGAAACCACGCCACTCACACAATATATACGTCCTCCTACGACGACTGGATCCCGAGCTCATCTGCGAGCGAGCCGTCCTCTGACATCTCGAGGATGATGTCGCACCCCCCGACCAGCTCCCCGTCGCAGTACAGCTGCGGGTAGGTGGGCCACTTTGACTTCTCCTTCAACCCTTGCCGCACGTCCGGGTCCTCAAGAATGTCGAACGACCCGAAGTCGTGGCACCCAGCGCTCCGCAGCGCGTTGACGGCCTTCTGGGAGAAGCCACACCTCGGCTCGTCCGGCGTCCCCTTCATGAACAGCATCACCCGCTTTTGCGTGACAAGCGCGTCCAGCCGTTCGTCCAGCGTCTGCCCCTTGGTCAGCTGCGGCGCATCTTGTCCAAACACGCGCCGCATCTTGTCGTCCAGCTCGAGCGCGTCCAAGCCTTCGACCCGCTCCCTCGCCTCTCCGCCAGTCACCAGGACGCAAAGCGGCACGGCCGTGACCCCGAACTTCTTCGAGAGCTCCAAGTCCTCCTCCGCCAACACGCGACAGACGCTCACCTTGCCCGCCCACACGCGCTCAATCTCGTCCACGACGACGTTCATGTCCTGGCAGACGTCGCTCCACGTGGCGTGGAAGTACAGGAGCACGGGGCCGCCCGACGCCACCAGGCTGCTCGCGTCCGACGACGTGGTTGTTGTTGTTGCTGCTGTTGCCATCGTCGCGTCTGGTGCGGAAGGAGGTACGGTCCCAACAGTCGCGTTCGAGTGAACTCGGACGGAAGCGATCCAAAGAGAATTGAAACAGCTCATCTCGTGCCCCGTGAACTAGATTGGCACACACGCAGCTCAACACGTGCCCAATATCTGACCATACGCGCGGCGCCGACGTCGAATTGTTGGACTGGCGACCTTCCGAGACAGAGATTCACCGCGAGATTCGCCGATGACCCTGACTCCGATGGCGCAGGAAGACGACGTCGAGTACAAGCCGAAGAACGTGCTCATCACGGGCGGGGCGGGGTTCATCGGTTCGCATGTGACCATCCGTCTCGTGCAGAAGTACGGGTGCTACAAGGTGGGTGGATGGTGGCGGTCGTGGTGGTTGGCTTTCGGGAGCGCCGACAGTCCTCGATTCGCACCCTCTCCCTCTTTCCCTCTCTCCCTCTCTCCCTCTCCCCCTCTCACGCGTACCCCTTCACGCCACCCTCCAGGTCGTGGTCTTTGACAAGCTCGACTACTGCGCGACGTACGTCCCATTGATTGTTATTACAACACGTGAGCGCACCCATCGCTCACTCCCCCTTTCTCTCCCCCCCATTTCTCTTCCCCCTCAGATTGAACAACCTGAGCTCGATCCAGCAGAACCTCAACTTCAAGTTCATCAAGGGCGACATCCTGTCGCCGGACCTGCTGATGTACGTCCTGGAGACGGAGCAGATCGACACCGTGATGCACTTTGCAGCGCAGACGCACGTCGACAACTCGTTCGGCAACTCGCTTGCATTCACCATGAACAACACGTACGGCACGCACGTGCTCCTGGAGGCGTGCCGGAACTATGGAAAGATCAAGCGCTTCGTCAACGTGTCGACGGACGAGGTGTACGGCGAGACGTCGCTGGGCAGTCAGCACGGCCTCAACGAGACGTCGCGCCTTGAGCCGACAAATCCCTACTCGGCGGCAAAGGCCGGGGCGGAGATGATGGCGATGGCCTACTTTACATCATACGGGATGCCGGTGATCACCACGCGGGGCAACAACGTCTACGGGCCGCACCAGGTACGCTTCTGGATGCCTTTGCTCGACGAGTGCCCCGACCCGACCCATCTCGGCCCGTCTCGACCCGACTCGATGCCGCCCGCCCTCACCGACGACTTTTCTCTCGACTCCCCGTGCTTGCAGTTCCCGGAGAAAATGATTCCCAAATTCTCCCTTCTCGCGAGCCAAGGCCGCAGTCTCCCGCTGCACGGCGACGGGATGGCCGTCCGGTCCTACCTCTACGTGGAGGACGTCGCCGAGGCGTTTGACGTGATCCTGCACCGCGGCTTGCCCGGAGAGACGTACAACATCGGCACCAAGAAGGAGCGAACCGTCAAGGAGGTGGCCCAGGAGATCTGCGGGAAGTTTGGCCTCGACCCAGCAGAGTCTGTCGAGCATGTGCGGGACCGGGCGTTCAACGACCAGCGGTACTTCATCTCGGACGACAAGCTCCAGGCCCTGGGATGGAAAGAGCGCACTCAGTGGAAGGACGGTCTCTCCAAGACAATCGACTGGTACCTCAAGGAGGGCGGCGTGGGTATTGACCTCGACCGACGCGCGCCGCACGCCCCGACTCTCCCACGCTCACGCTCTCACGCTCTCACTCGCGCCGCGCGCTTCGCTCGTTCTCCAGACTCCGGCCTACTGGGACAACGGCGACATGAGCGAGGCCCTGAATGCCCACCCCATGTCAACGCCCAAGCACGCACCGTCGTCGCAGTTCACTTCGTGACCGATCGTCACAATATCATTCGTGACAAGTCAATCATTCGATCAAAGTCAATCAAAGTCAGAGTCCTCGTCGCTCGCCGTCTTGTGCATCTGCTGGTAAAAGCCCTTCCGGATGGTGCTCGCCAAGCCCTCTGCCGCGTCAGTCTCGACGGGCGGCGGCTCGACCACGACCTCCCAGCCCAGCAGCAGCTTTTCCATCGCCGCAGTCTCAAAGTCGTCACGCTTGCCCAGCTGGTCGAAGCCCACGATCCGTTCGCCCGCGACGCCGCCTCGGAACGTGATGACGCACGGCAGCATCCGCACCCGCAGCTTTTCCACGAGGAACGACGCCTGCTCCGCCGAGACCTTGACGAACCGCGTCTCGAAGTACTTTGCGGCCAGAATCTGGAGGTGCCTGTCGACAATCTTGCACCGCTCAAAGTCCGGGTGCCAGAAGTGGGCCACGACCCGGTCCGTCGTCGTGCTAATCTCTAGGAACGAGGCCTCCGTGACCTCCTCGTACGTGCCGTGGCCCCGGCGCTCCATGGCCGCGCGCTTCTCGCGCTGTTCCTTCAGTTTGGCGAGCCGCTCGCCGTGCAGCCGCTCGAGCTCGGGATCGTCGAAGAAATCCTTCAGCGCGACGGCCGCTGTGGCGCTCGCCTTGCGCTCGGCGAGCTCCTGCTCTTCCCGGAGCTCTTTCGAGAAATCTTTTGCAGCGGCCATGAATGCCTCGCCGTAGGCGATCGTCTGCATCTGGCTGTTGTACTTTGTCGGATCCATGCTGCAGCTGGTGGTCTTGCGATCTGGGCAACCGGATTTTGAAACGGCTCGAGTTGACCGACTCGAGTCAAGTGCCGCACGCTCGCCCTCTCTCGCTTCCCTCTTCTCTGTCGGCCCCTGTCTACCGGATCGTGTCAATAACAGCGATATCTACACTCGATGACGTTTGTTATCTTGTTCTTGTTCGAGCGCGGAGTTATCGAGGTGGTCTGGCCAGCCTCGTCGCCAACCACCGAGGGCGGATCGCCAGATCCAATTGAGAGACGCCGTCTTGGGTCCCCCCCCTTTTCCTCCTCCTCCTCCTCCTCGTCGCCCTCGCCCCGCTCAAGTCCACCATGGATGCGGCCGGCGACGCGATGAAGGAGATCGCCGGGTTTTTGGAGGAGTACGAGTCGTGCGTCCGCGACCACTTCCCCGAGGCCGAGCCACCCACCCCCACCGGATCCGTATCGAACGATGAGGCGGACGATATCAACGCCATCGAGAATGCTGTCGACGTGCCGAAGGCCACGTCGGCGACAGACCCGCCATCACAAGGCCCAGAGAACACCGACCCATCGCCACCAGCTTTGGCGACAGCCTCAGCTTTGGCAACAGCCTCAGCTTTGGCAACAGCGACAGCGCCGGCAGAAACCGCCACCACCGCCTGCACCACCGCCTCCACCACCACGACCACCGCCGCCACCACAACGACTGTCGACCAGTACCTGCGCGACATCGACGGCATCATCAAGACCTCCCGGGAGGCGCAGGACAGCGTCTTGGGGCTGGCCAACGGGCTTCAGGGCCTGTTCCACTCGGTGATGGTCGAGCGCAACCAGGCCGTGGACGACTTGAAAAAGTCGGTGAGCCTGCTCCGCTTTTCGGTCGACAAGCTCCAGCGGATGCGGGAGGAGATGAACCGGATGGTCGGCCGGGAGGCCGCCGTGGCGGCGAGGGAGTCGGCGGTCGAGGGCCGCATGGACGAGGTGGCGCGGCTCGAGGCCGACCTGGCCGGTCGCCTCAACGATCTGGCCGCCAAGGAGGCCGCGTCCCAGCATCAGCTCGCCGACCACGCGCGGCGCCTCGAGGAAGTGGCTTCGAGGGAGGCAGCAGCCGACGAGCGGGCGACCGCCATGGAGCGGACGGCGAACGTTCTGGCGCAGCGCCTGAGCGCGGTCACCTCCAGGGAAGGCGCGCTCGAGGCGCGCGAGCGCGCCGTCCAGACCCAACTCGACCAGCTGGCCGAACGCGGGCGCGCCATCGACGCCAGGACCGAGCAGCTAGCCGACCGGGAGCGGGAAGTCAAGGCCGAGCTCTTGGCGTGGAACCAGACCCTGGAGGAGAAAGAGTCGGTGCTGCAGCGGATCGAGGGCGACGTCACCCGCCTCGCCGAGGAGAAGGTCGCCATCGAGACGAGCAAGCTCAAGGCGCTCGAGGGGACGCAGGCCGCACGGAAGGAGCTCGAAGAGACCGAGGCGAGACTTCGGACGCTCAAGGGCCAGGCAGACGAGATCGAGGCCGCCCAGGAGCCGACGCGCCTGGCGTTGGAGGCCGAGCGCGCCGAGATCCAGTCGATCCGCCTGGAGCGGGAGTCGTTCGAAGCTCTCAAGCGGGAGATCGTCGTGCAGGGCAACCGGGCGATCGAGAGCGCCGAAAAGTGCCGGGCCGAGCAGATGACCCTGGCGCTCATCAAGCGCGACAAGATCAAGCAGGCGTCGCAACTGTACATCAACCACCTCGAGGCCGCCATGGAGTTTGCCAGCTCGCCCGAGTTTCTGTGCAGCCTCCGCGCGCTCTTGCAGACGCACTTCACCCACGTCGGTGTGACCACGGACATGGGCCCGGAGGCGCCACCCGCACCGGCACCCAACCGGTCTGAGCCGCCCCCAAAGTCGAAGCACCCCGAGTTCCTCGACGCCGGCGAAGAGGCCGACGGCGGCTTGATAAAGGCATATAAGTGAATATACTTACTATAACGGTTAGTTAGTTCCAGTATGCCGAGTCCTTGTCCGGAAGGCCCTGCTCGATCTTGGCCTTCTCGGCGGCAATCATGCACTTGCATCCCGGCGGCACGTGGTACGACGCCAGCGTCTTGTCGTTCTCCATCCGCTGTCCGGCGTAGATCAACTCGATATCCTCCGCCTTTTGGATCCCCGGGGTGTTGCTGACGTCCGAAGGTTTGTTGGCTCGCGCGATGCCCCCCTTGAACAGGGCCTCCTTCACCTTCAGCGCGGTCCAATCCGGATAGGCGGTGACGCGATAGCGGCATCCACCGCAGAAGAACGCCATGTGGTCCACGTCCTTGCGCTGCGGCACGGTGGGGATGCCCTCAAACGGGTGCGTCATGTCGGCAACCTCCTCAAACACGTACGCCTCCTTCTCGGGGGGGATCTCGGTGTTGGTGTCGCAGTCCCACGCTGGCGACGGTAGCGACGGTGGTGACGGTAGCGACGGGGTGTGCGTGTGTGAGTGAGTAAATGCGTGAGAGCGACCGACCGAGAACGGCCCGTCCACCATCCACCATCCAACGAGTTCGTTCGACGATCCTACCTCCCTTTCCCAGCGAGACGGCCCCCGACTCCTCCTGCTGGGGCTTTCCCGAGACCTCGATCTGTTGTTGCTTCTGAACGTCTGCCGATGCCATGGTGCTGTGTGTCGAGACGCTGTGTGTCGAGTGAATTTCGCGAGGGAATTTCGAATCCCGATCTGACGTCGCGTTCCCTCCCCGGAAGCGAATGTCCCCAGCGGCGTACCTGTGTGACTGACACGCGGTATATGTATGTCCTCTCGTATGAACGTATGTTCTATGGGAGGGAAACCGTCGTCGACTCGAAGTTCGTCAACGAGTCGCGAGGGCCCAGAAAAAAATCTCAGCTCCTGGCGCGCGATCGGGCCGACCACGACCGTGTACACGCGCACACGTCATGGATCACTACGAGACGCTCGGCTTGACGAGGGCGTCGAGCGGGTCGGAAATCAGGTCGGCATACAGAATCGCTTCCCTGAGGGCCCACCCGGACAAGGGAGGGACCGCCGAACTGTTCGCCCGGGTCCAGACGGCATACACAACCCTGTCGAACCCAGAGCTTCGCCGCGCCTACGACGACAGGATCGGAGCATGCAGCCCGGCGACCGGGACCGGGACCGGGACCGGGACTATGGCCGCCACCATGTCGCGGTACGGCTACGCGTACGCGCGCGGCGGCGTTCACGTGGAGGTGCACGGCCAGGTGCAACGGGAGCCCTGCGACGTCAGCGCGAGGCGGGACGGAGCGCGGGCGGGACAGCATTTGGACGACGAGGCGTCGAAAATGACGTCGACGTCGACAATGACAATGACGTCGCTCACGGACGAGGTCGAGCGGCTCCGGCGGGAGATGGTCGCCCGGCCGGCAGACAGGGACCTCGTCGAGCGGGTGGCCTCGGCCAACCTGGATCGGGCCGAGCACCACTTGGCGGCCGGGCGCTGGAACCACGCCAGCTTCGACGCGTACGAGGCGGAGCTCCTGCGGCCGGACCGTGCTGAGAGCAGGCGGCGACTGCGCGCCGTCTTGGACGCGGTCGAGCGGGGCGGCGATGCTGTGAGCGGCCAAGTCGCGGGGGGATCGACTGATGATCAATCTCAACTCAGAGAGAGTGATTCGGAATGAGACGGGGACAAGCTCGCTCCGCTATACCGCCCGCTAAATCAATGGGTAAGCGAACCCTTTAACGCGGCATGGGAGGGACGCCCGCGGCCCTATAGTCGCCCCACGCAAAGAGGGAAGGATTGCATTTTAGGCCAATTCTTGACTCCCGTCGACCGAGACGTCCGCTCTCCACGCCCTGACTCATGGAGCAGGATAGGTCCAACCGGGGAGGAGGTGGAGGAGGAGGAGGTATTGCTGGGAAGATCAAGAACATGTTCACGAGGCGGACGAACTCGAGTCAGTCGTTCGAAGACTTGTCGAATCCATCCAGGCGCTTCGAAGGGTCGCGACGACTCTACGACGGTTCGCTCTCCGGTCGGTTCGGGGACAGATCAACCGGGAAGGACTCGTCGACGCGGTCCATCCTGTTCGACCTCGAGCTGAGCCACAGGGGCATGCGGGTCTCGACCGACCTCTCGACCGACCTCCCGACCGACCTCTCGACCGCCGCGGCCGCGGTTGCCTCGGGTTCGGGCTCTCCCACGGCGGGAGGGAGTCAAGGAGCGGCGATCCACAGGCTGCGTAATCTAGCCAAGCCCCTGAGCTCCTTCGAGGTGGACCTGCTGCAGGACGTCCAGGCGCTCGCCGGCTCGCTGCGGGACGTGAACGACGGGAACTTGCCCATCGACGAGCTGGCTTCGGACCTCACGGCCATGGGCTACGAGTGTGCCATCCAATGTGTCGAGAGTCATGGCCTTGGAGACACGCACGCGAATTACGGCTCGGTCAATCGCGACGCCAAGTGCCTCGAGCTGCTGCGACACGAGTTCATCCTCTGCGCGGGCCTGAAAGATGGGTCGGTCGAGCACAGCTGCGTGGTCGATCCGAGCTTCCGGGAGCAGTTCACATTGGGGCAACACAACGAGGCATACGAAAGGCTGCTGCTTGCGATCCCCCAGGAGTTTGTCGGGTCGCCGATTCGGCTACAGGCGCTCGTGACGGTCATCTGCTCCGAGATGGTCAAGGTGTACCAGGAGCTTGGCGTGTCGCTGCCTCCGTGGCGGCGGCCGAGGTCGGTACTGGGAAAATGGTTCGACGTGGAGGCCGACCACGCGGCCAAAGACAACTACGTCGGCGCCCTGGGGTGCGTTGTCGGGACCTCGGCCGGGGTCGACGGCGGGGCCCGTGCGGGGTCCAGGGGGCGAACGAGTAGCTCCAACAGCAGCGGCGCGACGGGAGGCGCCAGATCGAGGAACAGCGGCAAGGGCAGCCTCATGTCCAGGGTGCGATCGACCTTTGGCGGCAGGTCGTCGGGCAATGTCGACCAGGGACAGGCGGCAGAGGCGGTGAGCATCGCCTCGGAGAAGAGTAACAAGCCCAGACGAGACGGAGGCGTAGGCGTGGGCAAGTCTGTGTCGCTCCTGGCGCGGCGCTTGGCCGGCGTGGGCGACGCCCTGTCCATCGACCTCGGTTGACGATTGATGACGATGACGAGGGCGCGACCGCCGCGAGTTTTACACCATTGCTACGATGATGATAAATAAATAAGATAACTACGTGTGGAGCTTGACAGTCCCGTCCCAGGAGCAGGTCGCCAGGGTGGACGGCTCGTAGGGGTGCCAGCGGCACCCCACGCAGACCTTTTGGTGGGCCGAGAGCGTGCTGACCCTCTTGGACTTCCAGTTCCAGAAGAACACGCGCCCTTCGCCGTCGCCGGAGAACACGTACTGGCCGTCGGGCGAAATGCCCACGTCGATCGCATAGCCGGCGGACGAGTGGCCCTGGAACGTCTTCTTCTTCATCTGACGCACCTTGGAGTCTGTCACGGAGTACGACACGATGGTGTTGTCCGCGTTCTGTCCGATCCACGTCGAGCCGTCGGGCGAGAGAGAGGCGGCCGAGACGGCGTGCATGGTCGTGTCCTTGATGACCTGCACCTGCACCGGCACGCCAAACTCCCAGACCCGGATCGTCTTGTCGTCGGACGACGTGATGAACTTTCTTCCTTCGTCGAAAAACGTGATCGAGTTGATGGCGTCCAGGTGGTAGTCGTACTCCTGGAGGTTGTCGCCGGTCCGCGTGTCGAACTGCACGATCTTCTTGTGGAATCCCGCCAAGAGGATGGACGGGTGGGCGGGGTGCGTGCCCAGGGCGAACGACATGGCATTCTTGGTGTCGAACGACGTGACGACAGTTCCCGTCTCCGTGTCCCACAGTTTGACCGTCTTGTCGAACGACGTGGTCACAAAGTGCTCGCCGTTTGTCCCGGCAAACTCCACCGTGCGGATGCCCTTGGTGTGGCCAAGGTACGTGCGCATGCACCTCCGGTTGTCGTAGACGCGCGAAATCTTCGCCGTGCCATCCAGACCCGTCGACAGCAGCAGGTGACCGGACGGGTGGAACCGGACGGCCGACACGCCCTTGGAGTGTGACGACCAGGTGTGCACGGTCTTTTTGGGCACCCTGCACTTGTCGACGTCCGTTTGCTTGTATCCTTTCGGCACGTCGATCCAACTGCGTCCCTGATAGTCCTCGAGGTCGTCCGCCGCACCGTGAAAGACGGACGTCTTGACCGAGGCCTGGGCGGGGTCCTCGGGTGCGGCCGCCTCGGCGACGCCCGCGCCCACGCCCACGCCACCTTCCCCCTCCCCCTCCCCCTCCCCTTCTCCGCCCTCGACAGGATCTGTCGCCTCCACGGGCTCGTCCGCCCACGGTTGCGACGATTTCAGGTAGAACGGCCTGTCGAGCGCGATGCCAGAGGTCGGCCTCACCGACTCGGGCGGCCGCTTGCCCTTCCTGCTCTTGCTCTTCTTCTTGGGCGGCCCGCCGACATCACCCCCACCATATGCCGCGGTGCCCCGCTGTTGGTTGTACATATCGTCAAAGTGGTAGCTGGCGACGGCCACGTCGGTCGCCTGGCCCGACCACACGTTGGTGGGCGCCCGGCTCTGGTTGGGATGGGAGGGGCCCGCGAGCGGCGCGTTGTGCATGATGCTCCGCGGCGCGTTGTAGGACGAGTCGTTGTTGGTCGCGATCAGCAGCCCGACCCGCTCCTCGTCGTCGAGGTCGTCCACTGGGGGTGCCAACGCAATCGCTGCTGCTTGGCGCGGTGCGGCGGTGGCGCTGGGCGCGTCTTTGGCTCGCGGAGACGATCCACTGTCTGAATCCGAATGGCCATACGCACCAAAAAGGTCGTCCATGGTGTCGTCGTCCCGTCCCGTTCAAAGCGTCACGAAAAAAAATTGCGGGTCGGCGACGGAGAGCATGGCCCTTGCGTTCACGACCCCGCTCAGGATCTCCAGACTGCTCCGTACATCGAGTCGATCTCGAATGGTGACGACGGCGAGCGTGCGCGGCAATGGTGCAGTCCTCGAGGAGCTCGTCCTCGAGTCCAACAGAAGCGCCCAGGTCAGGCCGGGCCCACTCACACACCTGACCGTCGCCGTCAAGGACTCGTACGACATCGCGGGCCACAGGACGGGGAACGGTTCTCCTGCGTGGCGGGACTCGCACCCGGCGGCGACCGCCAACGCGTCGGCCGTCGACAAGCTCCTGGCCGGCGGGTGTCGAATCGTCGCTCGCTGCGTGATGGACGAGATGGCGTACAGCATCGAGGGCCAGAACCATCACTATGGCACGCCGTTGAATCCGGCATACAACGACGACCGGATACCCGGCGGTTCGTCGTCCGGCACGGCATCGGCGGTCGCACAGGGCCTCGCCGACATCGGGCTCGGGGGCGACACGGGCGGCTCTGTGCGGGTGCCCGCGGCGTTCTGTGGCTTGTTTGGGATCCGTCCAACGCATGGACGGATAGACGTTCGCGGATCCGTGCCCCTGTCGTCTGCGTTTGATACCGTGGGGCTGATGACGCGGGACGCCGCCTTGCTCGAGACGGCCGCAAAGGTCTTGCTCGAGGGGCCCTCGACGCCGCTACCGACGCCCGTGCGGTGGCTGGTTGGCACGGACGCGTTCGATATGTGCTCGAAAGACGTGGCCACGCGGCTGTACGGGCCCCTGTCGGCGGCGATGGGCGAGCTCGGCGAGGTCCTCTCTGCGCCCGTCGAGACGACCGTCTGCGACGACGGAAGCTCGCTGGTCGACTGGGTTGACGTGTTCCGTGTTTGTCAGGGCCACGAGATTTGGCGCACGCACGGGGAGTGGATTCGCACCGTTCAGCCCGACCTTGGCCCCGGCATCAAGGAACGCTTCGAGATGGCCTCAGGCATCACCGACGAAGAGTATGCGTCGATGTCGTCGAGACGCGCGGCGATCGCCGCGCGTCTCGACAAGCTGTTGGAGGGGAGCGTGCTGATGATTCCGACGGTCAGCGACGAGGCCCCGCGCAAGGGCCTGTCCGGTACCGAGTTGCAGCAGCTCCGCACCCGGACCCTGGCCCTCACGTCCATCGCGGGACTCGGGGGGCTCCCCCAGGTGACGATTCCGCTCTTTCCGAGCGACGACGCAGAGGGGAAGGGGCCCTTGGGCATATCGCTGATCGGCTCAAAGGGGACGGACGAGGGGCTGCTCTCGATCGCTGTTGCCCTGTCCAAGCGGGTGCCAGCGACCGACGTGGAAGCGGCGATGGGCCGAGTGAGCTGAGGTCTCGAGGCCGAGGCGTCGAGCCGGCTGCCCGATGATGATCGAGTGGTGCCTCTCCCGGAGGAATTCCCCGTGTGATGATTTCCCCTGAAACTCGGTGTATCCGATGGATCGGTTCCCGCGAGAAGGGCTCGACGGACTCGGTGAGGTCGTCTACCTTCCGGTGTACGACGGCCCGTCCAACAGTCCGGATCCCAGTGGTCAATAATGCGCGTGTGTCCGAGAGGAGGTGGGTCCCTTTCGTCATGAGGAGGCCCCTCGCCGGGACCAGAGTGAACTTTTACTTGACAGACGCAGAGTCACCCCCGCCGGCGGTCTCAGAAGACGCCAGAACGACACACGGAGGGATCTTCTTCATCTCGTCGCGGATTGAATCGGAACGGCGTCTTGTCGCGCCGGCCTCGGACACAGACGCACGCCACAGATACACGGATATACGCGTGACGGCCCGACGGAGAACCGCGCGATATGGTGCGTAGACCTCGCCTTTGTCCGTTGGCTCCTCGCGTCACCTCGCTGCATCGTCGCTCACTCGGCTGGAAAAAAAACTCGCCTCCAGGTCGCCCAAGGGAACGTGGGGCTTGCCTTCGGGCTCACGATCGCCGCGGGTCTCTGCACGACGGTCGGAGCCGCGATCGTGTTCTGCGCCAGGCTGGCCAACGCCAAGTTCCTCGCCGCGAGCCTGGGATTCTCGGCGGGCGTCATGCTCTACGTGTCGTTCGCGGAGATTTTCCTCCGGAAATCGGTGGACGAGTTCGAAGCAGCCTCTTATAGCGAGGTCGAGGCCTACAGGTGGAGCACCCTCGCATTTTTCGGCGGCTTCCTGGTCATCTTTCTGCTCGACCAGTTGGTCCACCTCATCATCCACCTGGTCTCCAAGCGAAAGAATAGGAAAAAGAACAAAGCCGACGACGCGTGCGCGTCGGCGCACGTAGATAGGATGGCCAGCAGCACGAGCAGGGTCGTTTTGCTCGAGCAGGAGGACGTGGGCAACTCGCCATCGACGTCCTTGTCGGCTGCCGCGTCGCGGTCGAGGACGACGGCCAAGAGGGACGAGATGATGGAGGCCGGTACGATCAGGGCGCCGAGGGCGGTGGTCATGAGCGACGAGGACCCGGACGCGGTGGCATCGGAGGGCTCTGAGAGCCTCGATAGCACGGAGGTGACCGAGAGCAGCGACATCGGCCGGCCAGACGGTTTGGACGACGTTGACGGCGTGGAAGGTGGCGATGGTGCCGACCATCCCTGCGACAACGATAACGATGACGACGACGACGAGGATGCGGGAGACAAGCGGAAACGGAAAAGGAAGAAGAAGGATGAGGACCGCTCGTCGCGGCAGTCGCCAGACGTCATGGCGCTCATCACGAGCGACCCGCACTCCACCGCGCTGCATAAGATGGGGCTGCTGACGGCGCTGGCGATTTTCATTCACAACTTCCCGGAGGGGCTCGCGACGTTCGTCGGCACCCTCTCCGACACGGGCGTCGGCATTGGCATTGCCGTGGCGATTGCCGTCCACAACATACCCGAGGGCATCTGCGTCGCGCTTCCCATCTACTACAGCACGGGATCGAAGACCAAGGCGTTTGTGTGGGCGACCCTGTCGGGCATGTCGGAGCCGCTCGGGGCCCTCGTCGGCTACCTTGCACTGTACGGCAACACCAGCCTCGCGTTCGCCATCGTGTTTGCGTTGGTGGCGGGCATGATGGTCTACATCGCCATCAAGGAGCTGCTGCCCATGGCCCTGCGCTACGATCCCACGGACGCCGTGACGACCAACTGCTGCATCCTCGGCATGGTCGTCATGGCCGCCTCCCTGCTCTTATTCACGCTATGAATGCCTCGAGGTTTTGCTTGCTGCTGCTACTTTTCTGCTTCTCTGCTCTCCATTCTTACAATTTTCATTGTCATCATTGCCATATGCTACATCATTGATTTCAAGTTCATCAGTTTGAACAGGATCGGCGAGTTTGCGTACTCGGGCTGGGTCTCCAGGAAGGCCACGATGTCTCCGATCTCGATGACAACGCCCCCCTGGAGTTGACCGCGCAGCGCCGCCCCGGCGCCAACGGCGTCCTTGCCCGGCTCGGCCGCCCCCAGCACGTCGCCTGCCTTGGGCGTCGTCTTGAGCGTCGACCCCCCGATGCCCCACTTGTCCCACTTGCCCCCTCCGAGAGTCGCCGCCAGCGCTTTGTTCGCCGCCTCCTGGGCCTGCTCGCCGGCCCGCTGCTCTTTGAGGTTCTTGGCCTTTTCCCTGAGCTCGTCGTCTGCGCTCTTGTGCGCGGCCTGCTTCAGCGTCAGCTCGTTCTCCATGTCTCTGATCCGCGCTGCCTCGTCCTCGTCCCGCTTTCGGATGTCTCCGAGGCCGATTCGCACGTCTTCCACGATCGTGAACCCCGCCTGTTTCTGAGAGCCGTGGCGCCGCTGCTTGGCCATCCGCCACGCGCCCACCAGGATGTCGCGGAGGTGCGACGTCGCGCCCAGCTGGAGGACGTCCAGGAGCTCCGGGTCGAACCCGAGCAGCTTCTTCGACCCATCTGCGGCGTCGCCGCGGATCGACGAAAGGGACACGCGCGCGCCGGCGTCGGGCCGCTGCTGTCGGGCAATCTCCTGGAACAGCCGCCACTCCGACAGCAGCTGGAGCTGCGGGTACGGCGAGCTGCTTTGCGAGTCCTGCGAGTCCTTTCTCTGGAGGCGCCGGGCAGCCACGTCGGCCATGAGCGCCTCGGTCTGCTTCTCGTCGACGGCCAGCTGGTACGTGAGGACGTCGAATGCGTCGTTTCCCTTGGCCCCTCTCGCGTCCCCGCCGTCCTTTGCCACGCTCTTCCGCTTCGTATACTTGCGCTTCTTCACCGGCGGTGCGTCGTTTTGGTCGGCCATGACTGACGAGTGTGTACAGTAGTGCCAAGAAAGATAGCCAAAGTTGTCCGGACACGACCTCCCGAACCCGGGTTATTTGACCTTCTCGACTCTTTAAACCGCTCTCTCTCTCTCTCTAGGGACCGCCTGACCCTCCCGCCTCCGCTACAGGCATCTACAGGCCCCAATCGACCTGTCCGTGCCCCCAGGGGGGCGAGAGGCGGCGCGGCCAGAGGTCCGACCCCAGCAGGGCCGGACGGCCGTTGCCTGCCACACCCTCTGAGGCCGCAGACGATGACCAGATCTCGGAGTATGATGACGCTGACTGTCCTGATCAAGCCGACGACCTCGACGGGTTCATTGATTCGGAGAACGAGGAAGACGAGGTAATCCTGGCCCGGCGGTCGTTCCGGTAGATGGAAGAACCGGCGCCTGGTGGTGCCACCGTCCTGCCCCGCCTCGTGTCCCCCCGTCCTGTCGGCCGGGTGTGGGATGAAGAGCGACGGCGAGAATATCATGCCCAAGTCCGACCTTTTCGGGGAAATCATCGTTGCACGTTGCACGTTACGCTTTACACGTCACACGTTTCTCTGATGCGTGCTAGCCTATTTCAAGCCGACGAGGTTGCGCCCGCTGCTCTCCGCGGCCCGCCGCATGTTGGCCGACGGCGACGGCTTCCCTGCGAGCATCGGGAAGAACACCGCCCGGATGCCTTCCGCCTTGATGATCGGAATGATGATGCATGCTGCAGTGTAGATGAGCGCGACGCTCGAGAACACGCCGTTCACGCTCGGCCGAGGGAACAACAGCCTGCCCACCCCGTAGAGCGCCACCATGGCAAAGTGCATCACCAGCACCGATGGTTTCGGATTGAGGCCTGGCGATCGAGAGCGTGAAAGACAGCGTGAGAGCGAGTCGCGAGTCGCGAGAGGGCGTGCGAGCGCACGTCGGCAGCTGGGACGAGTTCAATACCCACCGCTCAGCAGGCTTACCGGGCCGGCCGAGTAGACGCCTCCGAGCTTGAGGTAGTCGAAGCACGCCTGTCGCATCTCCTCCTGGGCGCTGCTTCCGGTCGAGCAGAACACCATGTAGAGGGCGTTGGCCAACGTGTTGACCGTGGCCGACAGCGGCTTCCGCTTGACGTAGAACGCTGACGTCGCGTCACACGTCTCCACCGAGCTGTTGAAATTGGACAACGGCTGCAGCATCTTGCAGAGGAGCAGCGTGTCCGACAGGGCTACCGTCATACCCCCGCCCGTGAGCGGGTGCCGCATGTTGAACGAGTCGCCCAGGAGCAGGGCGCCCGGCTGGTGCAAGGGCGTCGACGTCAGCTGCTTGTTCTGCATGGTCCGGATGCGTCCCTCGTTGACGGCCTTACAGAAGGCGTCCCGAAGGATGTCGGGCACCTGCGGTGCAATCTTCTCGACGAGGTACTCGTGCAGGGCCCCCGACGTCATCGGGGGCAGCTTTTCCCCGGGGTAGTCGACGAGGCACCGGACCTCGTTGGAGGAGATGGGATAGAACAGCACGGGAGAGGGAGAAGCCAAGACGACGTGGCCGTAGTTGGGATGCGGCAACTTGACGTCCTTGAGCAGCAGGCCGACAAAGTACGACGGGTGCTTGATGTCTCCCTTGCCGAGCTTGGACCTGAACGACGAGTACATACCGTCGCACACGATCGTGAGATGTGCGAGGGCGGTCCGGTCCTTGCCGTCGCTCGCAGACTTGTACTTGACGCCCGTCACGACCTGTCCCTCCTCCCAGTCCTCGCCCCTGTCGTTGACGAGGCGCTTCACGATTCCCTGACGGACCGTCAGAGACGAACAGCAGGCTGCCGCTTGTCTGAGCCGCTGCACGAACCTGCCGTGATGGAAGGAGCGCCCGGCGACGTCGTCTCCCATGCCCTGGAGCGGGTAGCCGACCTTGGCCTCCTCGCCGTTCTTGAACATGCAGTATCCATAGACTTTTTGCGAGTCAATGTCATCCACGCAGTGCTCGAGCCCGAGCGACTTGAGTGCCATGTATCCACCGGGCTGGAGCAGCTCGCCGACAATCCTGTCGGGCTGGGAGAGGTCGCGCTCGAGGAGAAGCACGCGCCGCCCCTGTTGGCCCTGCTCGTACGCGAACGACGCGCCCGCCACGCCCGCGCCGACGACAATCAGGTCCCATACCTATCGTTGTTGTTGTTGTTGTTGTTGTGAGGGTGGTGGCGAGGGTGGCGAGGGTGGCGAGGGTGATGATCGTGATGGTGCACCACGAGAGAGGTGAGGCAGGGAGGGCTGGCGCCCTCCCTGCCTCACCTACACATGTCGGTCGCCTCGAGGCGTCGTCCACACGTACCTTCGGGTCGTCCGACCAGCTCTCGGAAGACTTGATGGTTGGCAGGATCATGCCTGTGTCCTCGACGACGGCCGCCTTGGTCGTCTGCGCTTCCTTTTTGGGTGCGAAAATTCCCATGATTTTCGTCGTTGCGCTCGATTTCTCAGCCTCAGGACACGCGCGCGTCCACTCGTCAGTCACCCGATCGGCTGTTGAAAAATAATCGACGACAACACGTAAATAAATACTAGATCCTGAACAGGGGCGTGATGCCAAGCAGAGCAAAGCACTGCCTCATCACCAGGGCCGCAGAGAACGCGAGGAGCAGGCGGCTGTCCTCCTCCGGGGACCCGACGACCTTGCACTCGGTGTAGAACTGGTTGAAGACGCCGGACAGGTCGTACAGGTAGTCGGTGATCCTGTTCGGGGCCAGCTCGTTGAGCGCCGCCTCGACGGCCTCCGGGAACTTGTTGATGTGCTTGGCCAAATTGGCCTCGGCCTCGTGCTGGATGTCCACCCGCTTGCCCTGGGCGAGGAGCTCCAGCGGGTCCTTGCCCGACTTGGTGAAGATCGAGTTGATCCTGGCGTGGGCGTAGAGCAGGTAGACGGCCGTGTTGCCCTGAAGCGAGAGCATTTCGTCGAATGAGAACCTGTAGTTGGTGGTCCGGTGGCCCTTGAGGTCGGCGTACTTGACCGCGCCGTAGCCCATGGCCGACGAGGCCTCATCGAGCTCCTCGTCGCTGATATCCGGGCGCCTCTCCTTGATGGTCGACTGGCACCGAATCTTGGCCTCGTCCAAGAGCTCGACGAGCCTGACGACGTCGCCGCTCCTGCTCCTGAACTTCTTGCCGTCCTCGCCGAGGACCAGGCCGAACGGCACGTGGTCGATCTTGACCTCCCTATCTTCGGGCAGGTAGCCGGCCTTGCGGGCGGCCTCGAACACCATCTCAAAGTGGACGCTCTGTCCGGAGTCGGTGACGTAGATGATCCAGTCGGCGTGCTCCTCCTCGATGCGGTGCTTGATGGCGGCCATATCGGTGGAGGCGTACCCGTATCCGCCGTCCGTCTTCCTCACAATCAGCGGAATCTTCTGGCACTCGACGAACACGCATGCGGCGCCCTCACTGATCTCGGCGATGTTCCTGTCGAGCAGGTCGTCGACGACGTGCCCGAGGAACGGGTTGTAGAACGACTCGCCCCGCTCCTGGATGGTGACGCCCAGACGGTTGTAAAGCTTCTCGAATTCCCTCCTGGAAGCGTCACAGATGCGCTGCCAAGCCTGCACGTACTCCTCCTTGCCGCTCTGGAGCTCCCGGACGGCCTCCCTGGACCTCGTCTTGAAGTCCTCCTCCTCATCGAACCGCTGCTTGGCGGCCCGGTAGAGGACCTGCAGGTCGGCGACATCCTCGTCGCTGGCCGCGTTCAGACCCTCGGGGCGCTTCTCCGAGATGAACTGGATTAGCATGCCGAACTGGGTACCCCAGTCCCCGATGTGGTTCAGCCTCAGCACGTCGGCGCCGCAAAACTCGAGCGACTTGGCGATGGTGTCGCCGATGATGGTCGAGCGCAAGTGGCCGACGTGCATTTCTTTGGCGACGTTGGGCGACGAAAAGTCGACGACAATCTTCTTGCCCCGGAACTTGGACGGCGCCCAGGTCTGGAGGCCCTCGGGGGAGCTGAGCATGGCGTTCATGCGATCGGACAGCCACTGCTTGTCGAGCCTGATGTTGATAAATCCCGGTCCAGCGAGGCTTGTCTCCGAAATCATCGTGTTCTCGGGGATGTTGGACAGGATGGCCTCGGCCACGGCCCGCGGGTTCTTCGGGCCGCCCTCGATGCCCTTGACACGCCCGAACAGGGGCATGGCGTTGTTGCACTGGTAGTCTCCGTTGGCGGGATTGTTGCACGCGGCCACGAGCACGTCAAAGTCCGTGCCCAGCGAGGGGAACGCCGTCTGGATGGCCGTCGAGAAGAGCGACTGGAGCTCCTCTCGCATGGTGAGCGGCCCGGCCGCGGCGGCCGTGCCGCCATTCGAGGTGGCGGACGCGGACACCACCATGTTGTCGAGCTTAACAACAGCTTCTGAAATAGCAGGCTTGCTTTTGGTCGCCATGGAGAGACCAGCGCCGAGAAATTTGCTCGTTACTCGTTCAAATCGAGTCGGGAATCTTGCAACGGCGCTTCTTGTACTACCACTACTAAGCTTCCAGCAACCACGAGTGAGTGACATGAAAGCACGAAGACACGGGCAGATGGAGAATACGGTGTGTGAGAGGTGAGGGGGCTGCTCACGCTGTACCTACGGTCGACGGATACGTGTGCCCGACCTACAATCAGAACTGCGACAAGGCGGGAGGCCTCGGGCTGCTGCAGGCGTTGCGCGAGAGGGGGCTTGCGGCGTCCTTACAGGTTGTGCAGCCGCTTGAAGTCGGCACAGGCCAGCTGATAGTCCCGACTCATTCCGGGAGAGCTGCTGCCGTCTCCGTCGGCGAGCGTCGGCCTGTCCAACAGCATCGACTCGAGCACGGCAAAGTGGCGCTCGACCGCCGGGTTCATCGCGACCCCAGGGAGGTCGCTCTTGCGAACGCGATGCAAGGAGACGAGCTTCTCCGCGCACAGCGTGCCAATGGCGGACGCGTGTTGGGGCTTGCCCATCGCGTCTGTCGCACGTTCCGGGTGCCGGATGTCGTCTGCGAACGGGAGCTCGAGCAGGGAAAATCCCAGGGCCTCGCCGGTCTCCTTCGACAGAGACGGGATGAAGGCTGCCAGGCGCGGCTCGGTTTGATCGGACCGTATGAATCCACAGAGAGCAAAGACGTCGCGTTCGACCATCACGTCGTGCAGCGCCTTGCAGCGCTTCAAGACGTCCGCCGAACTCGTCTCTTCGGGTCGCATGAAGTACGCCTCGCGCATCTGCCACGCGTCCTCCAGCCATGCACGGGATTTGAATCCGACCAAAAACCTGACGGCGGTGAGTGGGTGAGTGGCGATTGGGTGAGTGGTGATTGGGTGAGGGGGGGGGAGTTGAGTCGACGAGTCGGGTGGGCAACGCCAGAGCGAGCGGGTCGGAGGAGAGAGACGAATCATCATCGATATCAAACTCAACACCAACACCAACGCCAACGACAACATTAATATCAACGTACAGCCGCCGGAAAGGCACTGGAGACTTGAGGTTCTCTACGGTCTGTTCGTCGAGCACGATGCGGGGGGCCGCCGACTCCTTCTTGCCCACCGGCTTGGGGTAGTACGGTTTCAACCCGTCATCGGGCAGGTCGCCACCGAGCTCGGGATAGGCCGCCAGCCCGCCAGAACCTGGGCCGTCCGGCCACTTGGATCCGCCCGCGCCTGCCGCCAGCCCGACCGACTTGGGGACCAACACGGCGGAATCTGTGACGTCCAGCCACTTGGACGCACCCACGCACCGCGGCCAGGCCGCCGAGGTCAGCGAATGGAACCGCATGTCGAACACCCCGAACGAGCCGAGGTGACACGGAACCATGATGGACGTGGTCCTCGACGTGCCGCTCAGACGCACCATCTTGAATGCGTCAGTGTGCGACACCAGACGGGTCGACAGCGGCAGAGCAAACGGGTTCTGGACGATGCTCCGCGTGTTGTGATCCCGGGATCCCTCGGACGAGCCACAGACCCGGGCCCACAGGGTCGATGCGTCACTCACGCACTGCCGAGGGACGTCCAGCTTCAAGTCGTCCAAGAGCACCGCGTGGAACTTGATGTTTCGACGGTGTATGAGCTCGGTGATGGTTCTGAAGGCCGGGTCGCCGCCGCCGCCGCCGTCGCCACCGTCGCCGCCGTCGCCGCCCCTGTCGTCTCCCTGTGGGCACGCGCCCGTGTTGTCGGCCGTCCACACCGCCACGACGAGCGAGACGTCTATTTTGTAGTTATTCCATTCGTCCGTGTCGAATTCGAGGACCGCAGAGACCATCGCGTCCCGGAGTGACTCGGCGAGAGACGCCGCCCGCCCCTCCCTGGCGTCGTTCTTGCTGAAGACGACGTCCTTCGCGTTGGACGAGACCATATCGTCCAGTCGTTCGAGAAGCGCCGGCGTGGGCGTGCCCCCGGCGTGCCAGACGTCTGGAGCGCCTCGATTCCATCCGACGATCGTGATGTCGTCCTCGACGCCGTGCGCAAGTCTCGACGCGACGATGTCGCTGATCTGCTTGAGCGCGGCCTGGAACAGCGTCAGGCCCTGGAGGCTGCCGACGGGCCCGCGGTACGTCCGGTACATGGCGTCGCCGCAGTCGACGAGAAAGGCCGTCCACTCCTTGGCGTTGGTCGGCACGTCGCTGCCCCGCGCCTTGTCGCCTCTGACGAGTTCCAGGTTGAACTCGTCCATTTTTTCCGGCTGTATCGATCGATGGCTGAATTGCCGCTGAATCCAAACGGTTGGGTCCGTCTCTCTTGCACTTCACAACGCGCGCGAGAGCGTGGTCTGTATGTATATAGTGATCGCTTTTCTCTCACATTACATGGTATACGAGGGAGAGAGAAAGAAGAAGAAACCGTTCTCAGATGATCATGCTCACCGCAGGAAGAACCGAAACAGCCTTCTCTCTTCCTCGCTGATCTCCGTGACAGAGAACTCGTTGCTGGCGTTGAGCTCGGCGATGGCGGCGTCCAGCTTGTCGGCGTCCGCCCCCGCGGCGCGGAGGCCGAGCAGCACGCCGGACGACCGGTTTCCGGTGCGGCGGTAGTGGAACAGGGTAATACCGAACCTCGGCGAGACGTGGGGCAAGAAACTCTGGAGGGCACCTGGCCGCTCAGGGAAATCGACGAGAAAGATGCGCTCGACCTCGGTGCGCTGCGCCACGTCGCTGTCCTCGGTGATGGTATCGAGGGCGCTCAGCGCCGACGACGTGTTGGAGTGTCCGCCGACCAGGTGGCGAAGGTGGACCTGCGCAATCTCCACGTCGGAGAGGTTCATCGCCTGGTATCCCGACTGGTCGAGCCTGTTCGACAGCGCCTTGAACTCGTCCGACTTTGGGGACAGGGACACGCCAAACAGCAGGCTGCCCTCGCACCCGGCGCTGTACCGGTACTTGAGCTCCGTGACATCGAACGTCTGGCCGTCCATGGCGACCCCCAGCATGTTGGCGAACGAACCGTCCTCCTCGGGCAGCTTGACCGCCAGGGTCGCCTCGGCCTCGCCGACGCCCGCGAGGTCGCTCACCTGCCGCAGCCGGTCAAAGTTCATGTTGGCGCCCGACGTGATTGCGACGACCGTTTTCCCCTTCGCGCCGTACTTGGCGACGTAGTCCTTGGCACCAGCCACGGCGATGGCGCCCGACGGCTCGAGGATGGAGCGGCTCTCGTTGAAGACGTCCTTGATGGCCGCCGAGGTGGCCGCGTTCGACACGAGGATGACGCCGTCGACGAGCTCCCTGCACAGCCTGAACGTCTCCTGGCCCACCTGCTTGACAGCGACGCCGTCTGCAAACGTGTCAACGCGAGAGAGGGTCACGCGCTCGCCGATCGCCAGGGACTGGGCCATCGCGTTCGCGCCCGCAGGCTCCACGCCGATGACCTTGACCTTCGGGCACACGCTCTTGATGTAGGCAGCGACGCCGGCGATGAGTCCGCCGCCACCGACGGGGACGAAGACGGCCTCGAGGTCGTCGAAGTCGCACTGTCGGAGGATCTCAGCACCGATGGTGCCCTGACCTGCGATCGTGTACGGGTCATCGTACGGCGCGATGAACGGAATGCCGTCGCTCTGGCTCTTGGCCTGCGCGTAGGCCTGGGTCTCCTGGTAGGACTCGCCGACGAGCTCGACGTTGCCGCCAAGGGCGCGGACGGCGTTCACCTTGATCTCGGGCGTGTTGAGTGGCATCGCGATGGTCGCTTTCGCGCCGAGCCTCGCGGCGGAGAGCGCCACGCCCTGCGCGTGGTTCCCCGCCGAGGAGCAGATGACGCCCTTGTCGAGCTGCTCCCTGGTGAGCTGTGCCATCTTGTTGTACGCGCCGCGAAGCTTGAAGCTCTTCACGGGCTGAAGGTCCTCCCGCTTCAGGAGAAAATTGCAGTCGTACTTGGCGCTGAGCCCCTGGGCCCGGTCCATCGGCGTCTCGATCGCGACGTCGTACACTTTCGACATCAGGATCTCGCGCAGGTACCCGCCCGTCTCGAGGCGCCACGGATACCCGGCACATCCAAACGCGCCCGAGCAAGCGGGATCCACGCAGCCCGCGCACTTGTAGATGTCATTCGACGACGTGGGCGACACCCTGTTGACGTTGGTCAGCTGTCCAGCCGCGCTCGTGAACTCCTCGGGCGCCCGCGTCAGATTCAGACCGGACGCGGCCTCCGAAGTCGCCCGACTGCGAACCACATGTCCAAAGATCTTTCCGCCGGCGCCCGAGTCCCGTCGCCGTCCGTGGGACGGGTGGACGGGGGAAAAACCGACGGGCGCCGTGCCCAGCTGGTATTGCATGACAACTCGCTCTTCGTTACTCGCTCGTCGCGTCTCGTCGCTCCTCTCCGTCGACCTGTGATGATCGAGATCGAGACGGGTCCTTCGTCGATTTCACAAGTGGAAAAAAAACGCGTCGCGGCCACTCGGCCCCTCGGCAGTTCAGTTGACCGAGGCCAGCTCGCGGATCAGCTCCCACGCCATCTCATCTCCGACGATGCCTGCGTAGTGGGCGCCGTCGTACGGCAAGTCGGCGAGCGGCTTGACGATGCCGCTCATGTCAACGAAGGCGATTCCGCTCGCCCGGGCAGCCGCTCGCGCGATCTCGTTGTAGGCGTCGACGACGCCGTCCCACCGCCAGTCGGCGGCATTCGGGCCGTATATCGACCTCCCGTGGACGTCATTGTAGCCGTATGGGTTGGTAGATACCCAGAAAAACCGCTCGAGACGAACGCCGAGGGCCGCCGACAGTGCCCGGAGCTCGGCCATGTCGGCCCGGACTGCCCGATCGTACTCTTCGAAGCTCCAAGGCCGGTCTTCTGGCCAACCAGCCGGCCACTGGCCCATATTGGCGACGAAATCCGTACAGGGCAGGGAATCGATCGCGACCTCCGCTCCCTCGTCGACGCCAAAGCCAGACCACCGCTTGACTACGTACGTGTGCAGGTCGCTCGGCATGACCTGCTTGGCGGCGCTCTCGACGGGAACGGCCGCATAGTCGGACGTCGCCATCACAAAGTTGTTGAACAAGTGCCGCATCTGACTGTCGCCGAAAAAGCACACCCGCCGGCCGTCGGGGAGCCTCTTGCGAGGCGCCCGGGGCTCGAGCTGCAGCGCCTCGCGGTGAATCTCGTGGGGCGGCGGCGGGATGTACCACGCGGCAAAATAACGGTTCCATAATCTGTCTGGCATCGGCGTGCACCACGATGGAGCGTCCGGCTTTCGAGTGCACCGGAGCACGTCGACCAGCTCTTCGTCGGCCAGGACCCAGCGCCGCGTCGGATTCGAGCCGGTCACCGTGTCGGCCTCGATCATCGCGTCGGCCTCGATCATCGCATCGATCGTCGCGTCATCGGCCTCTATCCGGTAGTAGTACGTCTCGTTCACGAGCAGGACGTTTTCCCGAACGTCGCGCAGGAAGTCGTACGTGAAGACCGCCGCTTCGACCGTGTACTCCCGGATCCGGTCCCACGACGAGGGCCGAAAATCGCCCCGCAGCTCGCGCGCATCCCTGCCCGCCTCCGTTTCGACGAGCAACAGCTCGGTCGGCCCGACCACGCGCGTCCTGATCCGCGGGTTGAAGGGCTGGCAGTCCCCGTCGGGGGCCGAGCAGGGGGTATCGCGCAGTACGAGCTCGATCTCAGCGCTTCGAACAAGGCGCGCCGAGAGCTTCAGGCGTCCTGTCGTACCACTCGAGCCCTGACGCAACCGAACGGGCTCGAAGCGACGGCGACCGATCGCAAGCACAAACAACAGGAGAAGTGCCGGTGCCACCACCGCCCCGAGAGAGAGGAGGACACGCATCGCCAGCGTCGTCCGCGGCGATGACGCGTACGTATCTACGTCTGGAAGGACCTATCATAGGTCCGATGCTGCGATGAAATGATAGCTAGCATTTCATTGCAGGTTTCATCTGCTCACTCCCCCGACAACACCTCCTGAGGTTCTTTATATTGTGTATACTGACAACCATGAGCTTCGCCGTCCCGAAGCGCCTTGTCGGGACGGGGCGGGGACCGGGCGTCAAGAGAACCGTGTACACAGTCAGACTGACGACCACGGCAGACCGAAACGCGACGCACAGCGACACCTCGAGTGGTGTGTTGGTCGCCCTCGTGGGCGAGAACCAGGACGCCTTCATGAAGTTCATTCCCACGTCGGCCGACCTGGCGTCCGACACGTCGTCGACCGAGGCGATGCTGCGCGAGATGTGTGCCAACGGGTCGGACGACGTTCCAGAGGGAGCCGACTGCACCCTCATCATGGGCGCAGAGACGCCGACAGCGTCGAACTACAGCAAGCACAGGTTTCTGAGCGGGACCACGACCGAGGTCAGCTTCGTGGCGCCGAACCTAGGACCTCTGGCGGGCGTTTTGGTGGGGCCGCAAAGCGGCACGTGGGCGGTCTCTGAGGTCGTCGTGTCCTCGTCTGCAGACAACGGCGCGATGAGTTCCAAGTTTCTCAGCAAAGAGCGCAGGATCATGGGCGACGACCCGATGTGCAGCGCCCAGTACCTGGTCCGCGTCCCGTTGGGCAGCATCTTGTACGGGGAAGGGCCGGACGCCAAGATCCTGTCGGCGAGCGACGCGATGCAGATGGCCTCGAAGAATATGACGTGGTACGAGGAGATGAAGAAGAAGTTGCTGCTGTACACGGCGGCCGTCGGCGTCGTGGGGACGGGGCTCGCATACGGGTCGCTCGGTGCTGCGGCGGCGACCGCGTTTGCCTCTGGCAGCGCCATGTCGCTCGCATATCAGGTCGGCCTGCAGCGCAAGGTGGACAACATCGGGGACGCTCGAGACGGCCTGCGGCTTTCGCTGGTGAGTGGCGCGCTGCCCTTCCTCGGCGTGAGCGCCCTGGCGTGGTTCGTGTACAGTCATCCCGAGCTCCTGGAAGTCGGAGGGAACGACAACCTGAGCGTGCTGCTGGCGCTCCTGGCGGGGTTCGGCTCCCACAAGCTGTCCCTCGTCCTCTTCAGCGTCGGGGGCTCTGGGGCCTTGGACAGCAACGGGATGCTCGACGAGGTCTCGAGAGCCGCCAAGGACGGCGTCGGACGCGACTGACTTGTATACTACTACTACTACGACGACGACGACAACATCGAATGAACAAGTAACGAGATAACATTAATGAGATGACGAACACTAGTCGTCTCCACTGCAGGCGTCGAGGATGGCGCGCACGAGCTCTGTTGTCTCGCAGCCCTCTCCGTCCGCCTTTTTGAAGATGCCGCTCTTGACGTACAACGCGTCGGCCTTCGTCGCAATCTTCCCGTGAAGCTCCTCCATGGACGAGACGCCCACGATCGACAAGGCATTAAAGTCCATATTTCCCAGGACTCCACTGACAAGTTGACTTGTGAACCCAGCGATGCCGACGTTGATTCCCACCCCGATGTCCATCGCGTAGAACGGGACCCCAAACCTGACCGAAGAACCGAACAAAGCGCGTAGCGTACCGCGAGTGAGGGTGAGGGTGAGAGACGGCCTGATCGAGCAGACGATTTCAACCACAGAACCCTTCCATCTGCTTGAGCTCGTTCAGGTTGACGATCTCGACGGGGCAGTCGAGGCCGAGCGCGGCCCCGAACGAACTCAAAACCGGGCTCCCCCGCTGTGTGACGCTGGCCACGATCCCGATGACCCCGGTGGCGCCCGCCGCCTTGACGTCGACAATCTGCAACGGGTGCAGGTACCAATCGCGCGCGAACACGGGCACTCGTGCTGCGACCGCCCGACTCACGACGAAGAGATCCCTCATGCCCTCGGGAGACGCCTCTTCATCGAGACGGACTGCGATGGCATCCGCGCCGCACTCCACAAGCCGCGTTGCCCGCTCTGCAAGATCGTCGCTCGTTTCGAACGAGTCGAGACGGGCGATCTCGAAGATGGTCAACGGGCCGCCCCGTCGCATTCCCACGCTCGAGATCAACTGCGAGAACCGAAAGCCGTCATCGCCCGGCCCCTGCATCACGGCCGAGCTCAGCCGGTCCTCCAGATCCTCTTCGCCCAGCTCGTTCACTTGCCGCTCGACGCGCTCTTTTTTCCGTTTGATGATGCCGGCGAGTCTCGTCGCCTGTGGTGATGAGTTCCCGTCGTCCGATGGAGACGCACACGTCTCCACTCGTCGCCGCGCGATCGATGGGACACGGGGATGGGCCACGCAGGGGCCTCTCGCCTTCGCGACAGGGCCCGAAAACATCGTTGTATTCGCGAAGTTCGCGAATTCTCTGTATTCGGAATAATTCGTTCGAATTTGAGGAAAACCGAACGAAATGAATCCTCCAGCCGGTCTGACAGTGACAGCATACGAACGGCCGAGCACAAGGTCGGGCGTCAGCCTGCACACTGTCAAGATGGCCCCCACCCAACGCGGCCTGATCCGAGCGTGAGCGTTGAACTCGACCGGCGTGCGCACGCTCGCTCTCGCTCTCGCTCTCGCTCTCGCTCTCGCTCTCGCTCTCCCAACGCCCAGACTCAACTTTCACTCACTCACTCACTCACTCGCGCTCCCCGCTCGATCGTTCGTTCGCCAGGTGCCTGGTCTTCCACCACGGATTCGGTGAGTACGGAGACCGGAACAGGGCGACGTTCGAGCGACTGGCGGCGTCGGGCATCGCCGTGTACTATCACGACGCGATGGGGCATGGCACGTCGGGTGGCGCACGCGCCGTCATCGACCTGGAGACGCTGGTCCTCGACCTCGACGCCCTCGCGGCGACGGCCAGACAAGACACGGGAGAGACGACGCCGATGTTCATCGCAGGGCACAGTCTCGGGGGCCTCGTTGCGGCGTTCGCGTGTCTGAAAGACCAGGCGCGCTATTCTGGACTCCTCCTGTGCTCGCCGCTGCTCGACGTGGAGTGGACGCCGATGCTGCGCGTCCAGGCCGTCTTCAGCAGCGTGCTGGCGGCGACCGTGCCCAACCTCAAGATCGTACCAAAGGTGGTGGCGGCTCACGTAAACAAGGACCCGGAAGAAGTGAAGAAATACGAGGAGGATCCGCTGATCTACCACGACAACATTCCGGTGCGGAGCGGATCGGAGATGCTCAAGGGGTTCGAGGCGTTCAGCAAGCACCGGGGCGAGTTCACGCTGCCCATCTATGCCCATCACGGCGACGCGGACAAGATTACCTCCTTTGCAGCGACGCGGAAATTCCTGGACGCCGTGTCGTCGACCGATACCACCTTCGTGCCGGTCGAGGGTGGCTTCCACGAGGTGCTGCTGGAGCCGGAGCGGGGAAGACTCGTGGAACGTATGATTGACTGGATCGACGGTGTCCTCGAGAGAGCAGGAGCAAAACCTTCAAAGATGTGACGTACGGTGATGTAAACGAGTTCTTTATTCATTTCTTTCCCTTCCTCTTCCCCCCCTTGGTGCTGTCGCCGTCGTCCGACTTGGCCTTCTTGTCCTGCGGGTGATGAATGGGCAAACGGGCAAACGGGCAAAGCGCGTAGCGCGAGTGAGAGCGAGATCATCGTTGTCGTCGTCACCGTCTTCATCGTCTTCATCGTCTTCATCGTCTTCATCGTCGTCATACGCACCAGACCGATGAAGCGTCTGAACTGCTTCATGGGGTCCGCATCCTCGTCCACCCATCCGTTGTCCACGTACGGGAGGCGCAGGTCGAACCGCTCACCGCCGTCGTACTCCGGCATCCCAAACGGCGTAATCGGGACGATGATGCGGAACCCGCTCGTCGGCTCGGGCTCCTCCATCGCCTGCCTCTCCTTGAACCTTCTCCTGTTCTCTTCGTCGCACGCCTTCTTGAACTCGGGGTCGTTCAGGTACCTCGACGCCTTGGCGCGACGGTCCTTCACCCCGGCCTGCCACGAGTTCGACTTCCTGCGCTTCAGCACCTCCTGCTGCGCGCGCATCTGCTCCTCCTTCTCCCGCTCCTTCTCCTCGTCGCGTCCGCCAAAGCCGAAGAGCGCCCGCGTGGGCGTGGTGACTCGAGCACGCGTCGTAGGACCGGGCCGAGCACGAGCGGCGAGGGCCTTGCCGCCGAGCACCATGGTGATGATGATGCTGATGATGACGTGTGTGGGTGTCGTGGACAAAGAGAACGGTAGTCTCACTGAGAGTCCGTGACGAGCAAAATCCGGATAAAAACTCAAAGAAACTTGACACACACCCATTCCGTCCGTCCGCCGTGCCGCACGCAGACTCGGCGACGACGCAGAGCCTATACTGAACTGAATAGCATCGGCCACAATGCTTGCAGGAAGCCGGGGAGTGGGCGTCCCGGCGGGACGCCTCGCCCCCAACTTTCCCAGCAGGCGCCCGTATAAGCCGGCCACCATATATCGGACCATACAACGGGCCGCGTCGACGTCGCAATCACAGGTGGCAGACGTCAAGCGTCTCAAGGGGATCCGCATGCGACCCAGGACGCCGGAGGACGACGAAAAGAAGGTCCCGCCCTCGGTCGAATACCTCGTCGAGTACGTTGCCGCTCGAATTTGCCCCGCACATACCTCGCTCACTCGTCGCCGTGATTCTTAATGTAGGTGGACAGACGAGAGCGCGGACACGTGGGAGAGCGTGCGAGACGTGGCCGACAACCTGCTGCGCGACTATGAAGCGCAGTGGTGGACAGCCGTCAAGAGGGGCGACGAGGCGACCATCTCGGAGATGATGGACGGCGGCGCAGAGGTGCTGGCGCGCACATTGAACCCGGATAGGAGGTCGGCGCTGCACTTTGCGTCGGCGCTCGGCAAGGCCGACCTGGTGCGGAGACTGATCAAGGCCGGGGCGGAGGTGGACCTGGGAGACCTGGAGGGGTACACGCCTTTGCACATGGCCAGCGGGTACTTGCACACGAGCACGATCGTGGCGCTGCTCGAGGACGGGAACGCCGACCCGGAGCAGGTGGATCGGCAGGGGCGCTCGCCTCTTGCGCTGGTAGAGAGCTTGCGGGCCCAGCTGCCGCCGGGGGATCCGCAGACGACCGGAAGACGGCTGGCACTCGAAGAGGTGCTCAAGTGCCTTACCGACAACTTGTTCGAGGACGTGCTGCCCGAGGCGATCTTGGACTGCCGGGACGTGGTCGACGACAAGGGCAAGAGCGTCGGGGTCAAGGAGTACCTGGTGAAGTTTGCCGACTGCGACGAGGCAATCTGGGTGCCGGAACGCTACGTGTCCGAGGAGGTCGCCCAGGACTACGAAGACGGCCTTGAGTACGCGGAGGCCGACAAGATTGTCGACCGGCGGAACAAGGGCGACTCCCGGAGTTACCTGGTGGCGTACAGCGACGGCACGACGGCGTGGGCGCCCGAAGAGTGGGTGTCGCCCGATCTGATCTACGTCTTCGAGAACGGGGCTCTGCCCGAGGGTGTTGATTCTGCTGGTGCATTTATGTAAGGGGGGTCGACCTGAAAAACGAATGATTCCTTCCGCCTTCCTTCTGCCATCGTTCCGGACACGTGTTTGCATCTCGCCATGCAAAGGCCGGCGATCAGGGCCTCCCCGACGACGACGGGCTCGCGGAGACCCCTGGTCGGGCTCAAAGGCCGGCGAGAGAGTGGACGGAGAGAGAGGGGGGGGACCACACCCGGCGCGACAAACCCGAAGGAAGAGACAGTGCAGCTCTCGCTCTCGCTCGTTGACTCCATCGAGAGCATTGGCAAAGAGGCGTGGGATGCGTGCGCTGGCGCGTCCAACCCACTGAACGGCTTCACGTTCCTGGACGCGCTGGAGCGATCAAAGTCGGCGTGCGTGACGTCCGGGTGGGCGCCGCAGCACCTTGCAGTCAAGGTCGAGGGGGGCGCAACGGTCGCCGTGACCCCGTTATATCTTAAGGGCCACCCGTATGGCGAATTCGTCTTCGACTCTCAGTTTGGTGCTTTCTGGGAGGAGAACCTACCCGATCGGCCATACTACCCGAAGCTCATCTCGGCCGTCCCGTTCACGCCGTGCACCTGCTCGAAGCTCCTCGTCAACACTGTCGAGCTCGCATCGACGGGCATGAGCGAACAGGAGCTCGTGGCGGCGGTGGTCAACACGATCGGGACCCTCCCCCGGCGGATGGGGCTGAGTAGCGTGCACGTCAACTTCATCCCGGACGCTGAGGTGGCGCTCTTTGCCGAGCGGGGGTTCATCAAACGCGCGAACTTGCAGTACCATTGGACGAACGAGGAGTATACGTCGTTCGACAACTTTTTGGCCGGACTCAAGCAGCGGCGGCGCAAGACGATCCGGCAAGAGCGCAAGCGGGTCAACGGGTCGCTGGACGTCCGAAGGCTGACCGGCGACCGGCTCAAGTCATGTGCCCTCTGGGATCGTTTTTACGAGTACTACGAAAACACCATCGACGCCTACTATTCCCAGGCGTACCTGACTCGGGACTTTTTCGACCGCATCTCCGAGACGATGGCCGACAACATTCTGCTCGTGGCCGCGTACGAGAGCTCGACCGACCCGGACGACGTCCCGATTGCGGCCGCGCTCAACTTCGTCGGCGAGGACTGCCTCTACGGGAGGAACTGGGGGTGTCGTGCGGACGTGGATTTCGGCGGGTTGCATATGGAGCTCTGCTACTACCAATCGATCGAATTTGCGATCGAGCGCTCGCTGGCGAGGGTCGAGGCCGGCGCCCAAGGCGAAGAGACGAAACTGCCGCGCGGCTACCTTCCGACTCCGACGTACTCGGCACACGTCTTCGACCAGATCGACGTCTCTGCGGCCATCAATAATTACTGCCGACGCGAAGAGGCCGCCATCCTCCAGCGACGAGACATGCTTTTGGGTGAAGCGAACCCGTTCAAGGGGTAATTTCGTTTGTGAAGCGTTTGTTCCATACAGCGATGGGGGACTTCGACCCTACCTTCGCGTTCGACTTTGAGGATCGGTCGAAGCCGGCGCAGACGCCGTGGGACTTTGCCGGTATGTACACAGACCACCATGCACAACGTTTCGCATGGGGCACTGCTCGCAGAATAGTCGCGCTGAGGCCCCCTGCTCGCTCACTCACGCTGATACGCACACGTTTAAACTGTAGATGCGCTCAAAGACGCCACGGCCGCGACTGGGACTTCCATCGACTTCAAAATTGCCGCACAGCGGGAGAACGCCAAGCAGCGGCGGAGGAACGGGAGGCGCAAGGGCGTCTCTTCGGACGACGACGACGACGATGGTGATGACGATGGTGACCACGATCTGGACGACAGCGATGAGGATCGATTGCTCCCAGGAGAGGAAGGGCTGAGCGACGACGAGGAAGACAGCGACGACAGCGACGAGGCGCCGCCGGCACAGAGAAAGAACGAAAACGAGAACGGCACCTGGAAGGATCAACAGCGATTTGGGACCGACTCGAAGAAGCCTTCGAAAGCCGCAGCCAAAGCGGCCGGCTCGAAAAAAGGAGGCACGGCAGCGAACGGCAAAGGCGGCAAGTTTTACGACGCGGCGACCGCCAAGAACACCAAGTTCTCGGCGTCCAGCTTTGCGGATCTGGGCCTGAGCAGGCCGCTGATTCGAGCATGCGACGCGCTCGGATACTCCAAGCCGACGCCGATCCAGGCGGCGTGCGTCCCGCTCGGCCTGACCGGGCGGGACATTTGCGGCAGCGCCATCACGGGTTCTGGCAAGACGGCCGCGTTCACGCTGCCGCTGTTGGAGCGGCTTTTACACCGGGATAAGCGGATCTCGGCAACGTATGTGCTGGTTCTCGTCCCGGCGAGGGAGCTGGCCGTGCAGGTGCACTCGATGATCGAGCGGCTCGCGCAGTTCACCGACATCCGCGCAGCCCTGGTGGTTGGCGGGCTGTCGCTGAACGCACAGGCGGCAGCCTTGCGTACGGGGCCCGAAATTGTCGTCGGGACGCCCGGAAGGGTGATCGATCACCTGCGCAACAGCCAAGGGTTCGGTCTGGAGGACCTCGCGACCCTGGTGCTCGACGAGGCAGACAGGCTGCTGGAGATGGGGTTCAAGGACGAGATCCACGAGATCGTCAAGCTCGCGCCTGCCCAGAGGCAGACGCTGCTGTTCTCTGCGACCATGACGGAACAGGTCAAGGACCTGATCGACCTGTCGCTGCGGCACCCTGTGCGGCTGGCCGCGGACGAGTCGGCCGCGGCGCCCAAGGCGCTCACGCAAGAGGTGCTCCGGCTCAAGGGCAAGAGTTCATTGAAGAAGGAGGCCACACTTCTCGCGCTCGTGTCGAGGTCCTTCAAGGACTCCGGGAGGGTCATCATCTTCTTCTCGACCAAGCAAAAGGCGCACCGCGCCAAGATCCTCTTTGGTCTGGCGGACCTGCCGCTGGCCGTCGAGCTTCACGGCGACATGACGCAGGCGGCCAGGTTACAGAGCTTGGAGGATTTCCGCACCGGGAAGGCAGGATTTCTGCTCGCCACGGACGTCGCCGCGCGCGGCCTCGACATCCTGGGCGTCGAGACGGTCATCAACTTTGACGCGCCCAGGAACCTCACGTCCTACCTCCACCGCGTAGGCAGGACGGCGAGGGCGGGTACGTCCGGTCGCAGTATTACGTTCGTGGAGGACGGCGATCGACCGCTGCTCAAGGAGGTCGTCAAGAAGGGCAAGATCGACCTGCTGTCGCGCAAGGTGGCCCCGGTCGCCATCAACAACTGGCAGGCCAAGATCGAGGGGTTGGAGAAGGACGTCATCCAGATCCACATCGCTGAGCGCGAGGAGAAGGAGCTCCGGAAGGCCGAGCAGGAGGCCCTGAAGCTGCAAAACATGATCGACCACCGGGACGAGATTTACGCTCGGCCGGCGAGGACGTGGTTCCAATCGCAGCGCGAGAAGGACAACGTCAAGCTCGTCGCCAAGAAGGCGGCGCTTGGCATCATGAGCGACGGCGCTGGCGGCACCGGGGGCGCCGGCGGCGCCAACGGCAAGACGCCCAAGGAGGCCAAGGCGGTGGCCAAGAGCCAAAAGCGCTTGGAGAAGAAGCAGGCGGCCCGCGAGGCGGAACAGCGCGAGCAGCGGTCCGGGCGCGGTCGCACTCTCGACGAAGAGACCCAAGGCATGGCCAAGAAGGTTCGTTTCCTCAAGGCCAAGGAGCAGGCCCTGCGCGAGAGCGGCGTGTCCTCGAGTATGGCCGGCCGGCTGGCGGCTGCCTCGTTGTCGACTGGAGCCGCCAAAAAGGGCAAATCCAAGCGGAAGCGCGAGCTGTTTGATGACGGGTCCGGCGGCGGTGGCGATGGCCCGGGCCCAAGCGCGGGCGCCAAGGGCTCGTCGGTCTATGCAGGCGGGGCCGCGACAGGTCGGCCGAGCCAGGCGACCAAGTCGCGCGTCGAGGCGAATAAGCTCAAGCGCGGCGGAAAGGGGAAGTCTTCCTTCAAGTCCAAAGCCAAGTTCCGGCGCAGGAAATGATGATGCGCATCATGATTTCATGATCGTCGATCGTATAAAAGAGATTCCTGAGCCGGTGACAATGCTCGAGCCCGTGTACTCGGCGCCTCTCTCTCTCCCTCTCACCTCAAGGCTTCAGTCCCTTGCCGTCAGCCGCCCGGGAACTCCTCCGTTTCTGCTTGAACGTCCGCCTGATCACGTCTGTCTCCCCCTCCTCGCCCCTCGCCCGCTTCTCGTCCTTAGAAAAGACGTACGCCGTGAAGCTCCTCCCCGATCCCGACATGGAGACTTGTCGCGTGTCCACCAGGCGCAGCGGCCCAAACCCGTAGGCTTCCGACATGAACCCCGCCGGGCTCTGGCACCGCATCGCCCGCTGCACCACGCATATCGCGCGAGCCGTGGAGCTCTCCCTGAAGAGCTTGCCGAGGCCGACGCGCGCGTCCACGGGCACGCCCTCCCAGAACGAGTAGACGTGGGTGACCGGGTCGAGTGTCTTGATGTTCTCGATCCCCGAACAGACCACGTCGAGGGCAAAGTCCGAGTTGAGGTCCATCCCGTTGGCCTTGATCCGCCGTCTCGTCAGCTCGATGAAGGCCTCGGCCTTCTGGCACTTGACGCTGTCAATTTCCACGCCACGACACGCCGCCACGCGCCTCGTCGCGAGCGCGTGGATGAGCGGCCGGCACAGGCCAGACCCGACGTCCATCAGGACCGAGTCGGAGCCCATCCCGGCCAGTTTTGTCATCGACTGGAAGAGTATTTCCGTGTTTCGGGGCGTGATGGAGCCGTACAGACCTTCACAGCCTTCCCCGCCGCCGAGCGAGTTCTCCTGTCGTAGTTGGGGGGTTGGAGTGAGCACCGAACGAGCGAGATCGAACATGTTCGACGGGCGATTCACCGTTCCGTGACTTACCAGGCCGTTCATAATTCTATATAGTCTTGAAATGTCGTGCGGTGACTCCAGGGCGAGCGCCGAGCCAGAGAGACGAGCCATTGCTCAATCTGAATTCGCCTCGAAATTTAAAACTCCGTGCCGATGCACGGATTTCCGGTCTTGCGAACGCCTGCTGTGTCAGTTAGAATACGTCCAGGAAGAGGTGCTGTTGTGGTTTGGTGTTTTGTTTTGTTTTGCGCAGGGCCCTGCGTACCCCCGGGGGTACCCAAATTCAGTTCAATTTAGCATGCTCAGCGCCGTCTCCACGGTCGTCGCCGCCGCGCTCGCCGTCGTCCCGCACGCTTGGCGATGGCCCGCGCGGACGCCGTGCGATCGGACCCCTCAAACCTTTTCACTCACATGTCGACAGACATCTCCCGCTCCCCCGCCATACCCTGTCCGCCCGCCTTGCTCTTGCTCCTGACGTCGTCGATCGTCAGCACGCCGACGCACCGGCCGGTCTTGCCACTCACTACCGGCAGCACCTCGACCTCGAACTTCCCCATCAGCTCGACCGCGACTGCGACCGGATCGCTGTCTCTCACGGAGACGGGTGACGCCGTCATCACGTCCTGAACGAGAACCCCTTCCCGGTCCGTCGCAAGCAAGTCGGTCTTGGTCACAATGCCCACCAGGCGGTCGTCCTGGTCCGGGTCGATCACGGGGAGGCCGCGCTGACGCTTGACCTTGACGCTACCGAGGATGGTGTCGACCTGGCGAACGAGCAAACGAGCGCAGAGCGCGAGTAAGTGAGAGAGTCAGGGTGTGCGAGCGCGCCAGCGCACGTTGGTCGAGTTCAATACCCACCAGTTCCCCCGGCGAGACAGAATAGTAGTGGAGGGACTGAGACTGGGCGGCCGTGGCCAGTCGCTTGCGCTCGAGGACGTGCTTCACGTTCTGGAGGGTTTGGGGCGAGACTTGGTCGGACGCCCTTGGTCTCACATCGAGGCGAGCTCGAGGGGGCCCACGCCTCGTCCACTGCCGTTGGCAAACGCTCGTGTCGAGCCTTCGGGTCATGACCGATTTGAAAATTCAGTCGTGGTTTCGTGGCCTGAACCGAACGTCGCGACTCGCAACAACGAGCACCTGAATGTATAAACGCACAAAGATGTCACACACCAACCACTAACAACCTCGGTTTTGAGGGTTTTCCTTTTGCCGCGTGTCGTCACAGAATCTTCCTCCGCCTTCTCGGCGCCTTTCTCTCGACGTACAGCTGCTCGTCGGCCGTCAGTCCCCGCCTCGTCCCGTCGGGCAGGGCGACAAACCGCTCGTGTTTCGCCTTGCTGTCCTTGCCGATCGGCGTCACGAGCAGGCTCCAGCCCTCCTTCGGCCGCCTGACGGCCTTTGTACGCCGGCTGTCCCGGCTGATGGTCTGGCCGGTGACGCCAAGGTTGAAATCGAGCCGCTCTTTGAACTCCTCGACGAGGTGGCGCTCCTCCCTCTCGGCCACGACGTCTTCCATCTCCCGCAGCGACTTGGTGCCGAGCACCCGCGCGGCCACGTCGGCAGTGATGTCCTCGACGGCGATGTCGGCAATTTTCTTTTGCAAGACCTGCTCGAGCGCGGCGACGACGTCGTCCCCGTCGACGTCCGCGTACGCCGGGAAGGATGGGAGCTCGACGTGATGCCGCTCGTTGGCACCAATGCCCTGCGTGCACTGCAGGGCCCGCTCCATGACCCGCACCGCCTCGGCGCCGATCGCCGGCGACCCCCCATCCTGGCCGCCACCGTCGCCACCGTCACCACCTCCCTCCTCGACTCGGTCACCCTGCCGACCGTCCCTCTTCTCTCTCCGCTCCTTCTCCTCCATCTCTTTGAGTCGAATGATGGCCATCGCCCGCTGCTCCCGCACCCGGAAAATCTCGGCGAGCCGCGCCGTCGTGTACCGTTCGGGGTCGGCCACATGCGCCCGGTACATAGCGTCCTTAGCGGCCTGACTCAGCCTCCCATTGCTCCAAGGGTCCTTGGACTTGCCACCCGTCAGGTCCACTCCCCACCACACCGTCGCCTTTTCCTCGTTCACGCCCAGCACCTGCCACGGCAGCCGGCCGAGCGGCGCCGTGTTGACCACGGTCTTTTCCACCGGACTGGAGATCGGCATGCCCTCCGGAATCGCGGCGTCCCTCCCCTTGGACCCTGAATACGCACGCGCAATCTTATAGAGCGCCCTGAGCGCGTTTCGATCGGCCACTCGCACCCCGTCGACGCTGGTCGCCGCGGCGGGCGCCATCGAGAAGTAGAACTCCAACGTGTCGGCAAGCAGCTCCATCTCCTCCTCGCTGAACCGTTCCTTCTTCTCAAACTGCTCCTTGTACTTGGCCAGCGCCTTGCTATCGCCCTTGACGCAGGCGTCGTACAGCGCCCGCAGCGGCCGCGACATGGGGACCACCCGCTGGATCGTCCTCTGCCCTGCGTTCGGCCGGCCCGCGTCATCGTCCTCGCCACGCTGCTGCCTCTTGGAGTAGGCCGGGCGGGAGAAGGCGGGCGATGACGACGAGGAGGAGGAGGACGGCCCTCGCCGTCTCGTCCTCTTCGTGCCGTCGCCATCGCCCGCTCGGCCACCGTCCGTGGCGAACGATCTCAAGACGGCACAGCCGCGAATCACCTCACTCCACGCCCCCGACCGCGCCGGGACGAGGACGGACGAGCCCCCCTGGGCCAACAATTGCTGCATGAATCAAAGGTGATGCGAAAATCAGCTCGCCGACTCGACGACGTGCCACCTTCGCTGTTCCTAACACCCCCTAGATTGCCTTGTTGTTTGTATGCACCGTGTCGTCTCCCGCAGCGCTGTGTTCACGTACAGAAACGGTTGTGTGTAAAACGAAGAAGAAAAACACCGTAGAGAACCTCCAGCCCTCCGCCCCTCCGCCCTCCTCCCTACTTGTCGTGCCATCCCGAGGGCACCCACGCCTTTGACGCCCTGGCCTCGTCCGGCAGTCCCGAGTCGATGCTCTCCCGTATCCGCTGGAACGCCACGTTGCCGTTCAAATACGCCTCCTCCTCTGGAGGATCCATCTGCCGCGTCAAGTACTTGAACAGCTCTGGATTCTCCACGGCGAGCAGCTCTTTGAAGTCCGCCATCAGGGCGGGGTCAGTTGCCAACGTTCGCCGGTTCTCCGTCGCCCAGTTGCCGACAATCACGTCCAGCTCCAGCCAGCCCCGCTGCCGGGCGTGATACATGACTCGCTTGAGTTCCGCCGACTCGATGGTCGTAGCCTCGCTCGCCGCCGTCCCGCTGCCGCTGTCCTCTCTTCCTCCTCCTCCTCCTCTTCCAGCCGACTCGGTGCCAGCGTCGCCCGACAACGAACGGCAGCACTGGCCTCGCAGTGGAGCGCCCGCGCTACGCCGGCGGCCCACTGTGTTTGCGATCGCTCTAATCATCTACGTGATGGCCACGGGAAGAGAGGTATCGGGTAAGGACCCTGGAGGAGGCAGTCTGGTCTTTCTCCGTTTCGGCCGAATTCGGAACGATCAAATCGAATCCGTTCCGGATTATACGGTACCGTGACCATGTTCCATGCGACGATGACGAGCATGCAGGGACGTTGTCCCTCGGTCAAACAGCGGAAGCTCGCGTGGCCGAATCGCGTCTACTCGAGGCCTTGTCGCCTGGTCTCTCGCGCTGCGATGAAAAAGCCCGACGACGACGAGACCTCCCCCGCGCCGACGTCCGCCAAGGGCAGGGCGCTGGGGTGTGCGCTCGCCTGCCTGCTGACGCTTCAGCCGGGGCTGGACGTTGTGAACTCGGTTGCACAGGCCGATGACCTTTCCGCCTACGAACGCCGCAAACAGGAGAACGAGAGACGAAAGGAGCTCCTGAGAAATCTGAGGGAGAAGGCGGAGAACGGGGCGTCGTCTGTGGCGCCCACGCCGCCGCCCGCTCCGGCGCCGACGTACACGCCGACCATGCCGACGGTGCCCACGATTCCCAAGGACACGCCGAAGGTCGCGCCGCCACCTGCGCCGAAAGACGAGTTGCCCAAGCTCCCGAGCCTGCCGTCGTTCTCGGCACCCAGCCTGCCGTCGTTCTCGGCGCCCAAGTTGGACGTGCCCAAGATGCCGTCGTTCGGCGGCAGCGGCAGTGAGAGCGAGATGCCCAAGCTCCCGAGCCTGCCGTCGTTCTCGGCACCGAGCCTGCCGTCGTTCTCTGGGCCCTCGGATGACAGCTCGAAGGCTGCCCCGGTGCCGGCGGCGCCAAAGCCCGTCGTCCCGCCACCCAGGCCGGTGGCCCCGGTTCCAAAGCCGTCGCCTCCGCCGCCTCCGCCCGCGCCCAAGCCGCTCCCGCCCCCGCCCCCACCTCCGCCCCCACCTCCGCCCCCGCCGCCCGCGCCCAAGCCCCTGCCGCCGCCCACGCAGACGTTCAAGCGCCCGAACGTCGTCATGCCGGACTCGGCTCCGAAGAGCAGCCAAGGCGACACCCTGGACCAGTGGAGACAGCAGCAGAGGAAGGACCTCGCCGCCCGCCAGAAGCGCGAGGCCCAGACCGCCAAGAAGAACAAAAGTAGGAACCAGAAGCGCGGCGGCATGCCGACCTGGCTGGCCGAGTTTTTCCTGCTCGCGATGTTCGGTGGCTTTGCCTTTGCCATCGTGGCCCTCCCAGAGGTGATCTCCGGGCTCTACCGCAAGGTCGATTCTTTCCTCCTCGGGCTCTTCCAGAAGAAATGAGCCACGGACGCACGTTCGACGACTTCGATTGATTGATTGATTGATTGATTGATTGACACCCAATTTTACTGATGGAAACTACGACGGCCCATCAAACGAGTACACGACGGCCCCATCCTTCTCGACCGCCACGGCCTGCTTCGGTTCCCGCACCTCGCTCCTCCCCCACGCGTCCACCTTCGCGGCTCCTTTTTGGTTCTCTTTCTGATTCTCTTTCTGATTCTCTTTCTGATTCTCTTTCTGATTCTCTTTCTGTTTCTTGTCCTCTTTCTGCCCCTGCTCCGATCTCCTGGCTTCCATTTTGCCTTCCCGTCCACGCTCCCCCCGCTCCTCCCCCCTCACCTCGACAGCCTCCGCCTCCACGGTATCCTTTGCCGCCTCCCGCTCCAACCGGACCACCCGCTGCACGACCCCGTCGATCAGCCCCAGCTGCTTGGCCATCACCGAGTGCACGCTCCCGATCAGCCCGTCCACCTCCCCGAGCTGCCCATCCACCATGTCCAGCCTCGCCCCCACCACGCTCGCCATCTCACTCGTCCGCCCCCCCACCTCTTCCAACCCCTTCCTTACCTCCTTCACCTCCCTCCCCATCAACCTCGACCGGGTTCGCACCCCCTCCACCTCCTTCATCACGGCCTCCACCGCCCGGCCCTGCTGCTCCACCGCCAACTCTGCATTCTGCAGCCGCATCATCGCCTGAGACGTTGGCGACGACTCCCGCTTCATCTCCGTCAGACGCGCCGTCGCCTTCCGAAGAATCAAAGAAACGAGCACAAGCGCCGACAACGTCGTCGAAGCCGTCCCCGACGTCGCAGACGTCGTGGCCTGCGACTGCACCGAGCCACCAGCTCCACCCCGAGAGTCCATCAAGACCTTGGCACCGGCAACCGACGCAGCAGCAAGCGCCCCCGTCTCGAGCACGTCGAGCGTCCGAAGCACCGACTGTTGAGGACCGTCGCCGCTGCTCCGCTTCGTCTGACCGTCCTGACGCCGGCGCCGCGGCGATGCGTTACACTCCACGGCTGCGCGCTCTCTCCTGCCACTGCGTGTGTGAGTGAGGGGCGAGTGAGGGGCGAGTGAGGGGCGAGTGAGGGGCAAAGGTGACCCAGTAGGAGCATCCTGGACGACGTACCGCGTTGATTTTCTCCGCCCACGACAAGCCACGTGTCCCCAAACTCCGGGTGTGTACACATGAAGTCGAAGTACTACCATATTCAGAGCGGTGGTATTGGTAACGTGTCTCTTGTGTTTATCGAGTAACCTGACCTGCGCGAGTGGGGGGATCTGAGGACGACGACGACGAATCGCGGGAAAGAAAATCATACATACAGGTCTCCGCAGTCGTCGCCTCTGCTGCTGCTACAATTACACCTCGTGGGTGTAACGCGTGGGTGTCTGGTCTCGCAATTGCGAGCAATTCTCGGTTTGAAATTCCTCGGGCCCTGGGTTTGACCGGCCCGTGCTCGTTCCTGGCGCGTCTGTATCAGCTCGGTCGGCCCGGAGTGGTTCCATCTCGACGTCAATTCGACAGTCCGGCGCGGCCGGTCTTCTCGTCTCAGGGCATGAAGCTGGAGAAGGCGACCGGGCGACGGTCGACTGCTGCTGGGCGTCGGGGGGCGCCGACGACCATCTCTTCCAACTACGACTCGTTGTTCGTGCACAGGAAGAATGCGTTGTACCGTCGGGCGGCGGAGCTATCTGCCATCACGGACTGTAGCGTGGGGATCATCTTGTTGAGTCCGGAGGGTGAGCTGAGTCAGTTTAGTACGGCGCCGATGAAGAAGCTGCTGCGGAGTTATGCCAAGTTGTGTGGGCTGCCGCACGAGATTCATACGATGGAGAGTATCCAGGCGAAGATTGAAGAGCAGGGCGGGGAGGGAATCGGGCTGAAGGTGGGGGATCACCGCAAGGGGGTCGGCGGGGGACGTGGCGGGAGGCGTCGAGGGGGGTCGTCGGCAGGGAAGCGGGGGTCGTTGGCGTCGTTGGTCGAGGTGGCGGTGGAGCAGGAGGGGTGGGAAGGGGCGGAAGGGGCGGGAGAGGGGGAAGGGTTGGATGGGTTGGATGGGGCGGATGGGGCAGAGGCGACAGAGGCGTTGGACGCCATTTTGAATATTGCCCGTGTGGACGATGACGGAGGCAAGGGTAGTGAGGGTGTCCAGGGCAGTGAGGGTGTCGAGGGA